>Ga0213872_10001669_pt1 | contig 13975 bp, 24 predicted proteins | sample VelepicomBERX_R2_FD_160071 | JGI IMG/M metagenome (GOLD analysis project Ga0213872, IMG submission 160071) | Rhizosphere microbial communities from Vellozia epidendroides in rupestrian grasslands, the National Park of Serra do Cipo, Brazil - RX_R2 | ecosystem: Host-associated > Plants > Roots >...
TTGCTTTGTGCTAGATTGACGCCGTAGCCTGTTTGAAATAGGCTTTCTGCCATAGAAACCTACCCATGATAAACGTCTTGTAAAGCATTCGGGAATACGCCGCGAAACAGTTGCTTGGCTGTTTGCGTAATTTTGAAGTTCGTCACAGGCGAAAAACCGGGAGGCGTTGTGCCGGGAATATGGCCGGATGTTTTTTGCCAGCCAGGCGTCGCGCCAAGATCGACGCTACCGCCAGAAATCTGTGTGAAAGGTTTTTGAATTCGGCTCGTGTTGTTCAGATAGTCGGCCATGATACCCTCTTACGTTTGTATCCAGCGGGGGAATTGATAAGGACCGCCGAGCATATCGACGTTGCTGTTTTCCTGCCCAATGGAAAGATTAGGTGCAGCATAACCGCCCGTTATAACACCCGTCTGTATGACCGGGCCTGTTAAACCCGCTGAACTATTATACGAAAGAAACCACGGCGCAACGCTCCCGGACGCGCTTGCACTGGGCGCTGCGCTGCCCTCTACATGTTTGTTGGCAACAAAAAGAAGCCACCCGAATGCGGCTAACACAATTGCGAATATGACTTGTTCCCATTGATGCATTAGCTATTCCCCGATAATGTGAGAGCTTGCCCGATATTCGAAGTCAGAATATTCTGGTTAGCGCCGCTTCCGCCCTGCGTCGCGTTGGCATTGGTCGCATAAATTGCTTTAGAAAGCGCGGCGACGGTTTGCTGAAACACGCCGGGGCTAATGTTGGTTTGGTTAGCCTGTATTTGGGCCAGTTGCACTTCATAGGGGGCTAGGGCGATTGTCTGAAGAGCCCGAATTTGCTGTTCCTGCACCTGCGCTGTGAGTGTGCTTGCCTGCTGGGTCGTTTGCGCATTCAGCGTCGCTTCCTGCACTTGAGCGCCTGTAACTGTGGCCGTGTTTGTCGTGCTTGTGGTTGCCTGTATTTGCGCGACGGCTTGCTGCGCTGCTGTGTTGGCAAGGGCGACTGTCTGCGCCGCGCTTGTTTGATTATTTTGCGATGACGCTTGTATTTGTGCTAACTGTAGTTGCGCGCTTTCAGCCATAGATTGAGCATCGCTGCCACCGCTGACGACAGTTGTGCCGCCTGAACTATTACCGGAATTTGTGAGTAATAGCCAACCAATGCCCAAGACGAACACCGCTGCTGCGATGCCGTAAGGATGTTCTTTGACGAAAGTCCAGATGTTATGCATCAGCCGCTAAACTCCGCCCCGCCCCATGTGTTATTGACGGGATCATACAGGGGTTGTGAATAGATCGTGCCTGCGACGATACCGCCTAAACCTGTAACAGGAATGCTTTTATTGACTTGATAGCTGGGTGTTTGTAAGGGGCGGAAAAAGTAGCTTGAACCGATACCGCTATCGACTACCCCGAATTCGGGCAAGGCGAGGCTTTCAAACGCGTATGCATAAGCGCCGGGCGTCGGTTGTTCTTTGTAAACCCAATGTTGTTGAACGGGATTAACGACGTCCTTGAAACGCAGTTTATCGAACCGATGGCCTTCTTGATGGCCTCCGGCACGGACAACATTTGTAGCGTTTGTCTGGACGTCGAGAAGATCGTTCATTAGCCTAGCTGTATGTTAGGGTTGAAGTTATTGAAGCTGCCGACACTGGCGACACCGCCGCCTGTAATTGGCGATACGGCAACACCTAGGTCTTGTCCGAACGCGTTCCCTGCGGCGCTAATAACATCTGACGTGTTAGCGTTTTTAGAAACCAGAACAGCGATGATCGCAACGCCTACTATGGCGGTTGCGATAGCTGTCAGGGAGGTAATCAATTGTTCGCCCATGGGAATACTCCTTACAAAGAGGCTAAAAGGCAACATCGGTGATTATATTACCGCTTCCGTCGCTGGAAGTCGAGTATGAATTACCGCCGGGGCTTCCTGCCAGCTCCGTTCCCGGCGCGTTAACGGGTGCCGTCGTGCCGCTCCCCACGCCTGTATTGAATTTTTGAAAAAACGTAATGCCTTGCGCAATACCGCCTTTTTTGTGGCTAAGGAACATGGCGACGATAACCAGACCTATAAAAATGCGCGAAAAAGTCTGAAATTCCTTGACGTAGCCGATAGCGCCGATGATGCCAATAGCGATAAGCCAATAAATGAAGTTATTTTTCCCGGTAAAATCGCTCTGCACCTGCGTGCCGAACTGCTTGTAGGTGTCCTGAAACCCTACGATAATCAGAAGCAGGCCTATGGTAACAAGGGCGAAAGGCATTTAGTGTCCTAACTGTATGCCGGGGTCTGGTGCGCCACCAAGTTGTGTGACGTTATTGTAAAGCATCCCCAATTCTGTGCCGAGCGCTCCGCCTGTTGTGGCAGGATTGTTACCACTTCCGGCATTGCTGTTGCCACTGCTGGAAATTGAGCCGCCTCCGCGTAAAAGGTCGATATAGACGGGAAGTTCACCGCGTAGCGTGACAAACACGATAAATGCTACCAGCAACGCGCCGAAGATGACGTTGCTTTGTTGCATGTTATTTGCCGACGACAGGTACGGCAGCGCCAAGCGACGGGAATTTTACGCCGAGGAAATAGCCGATAACAAGGGCGACAGCCATGCCTAGATAGTGGTGTGTTTTCATATTTCCCCCAAGGTTTCTTTAAGAATAAGTGTCCACAGGATAATGGCGACAATGATAAGGCCTGTAAACAGGAACCAATGTGTCAAATCCATTTGCTGCGAAAAGGGTGATGTCGCCCAATTCTTGATATTGGTGATGACACTGGCAGTGCCATCAGGCGCGTCCGTAGCGTCCATGAATGAACCCTCCAAAAGGATACCCGGTATAAACTGCCGGGACGCCTGTTACGTACCAGCCAACGAACCCGCGTTCGTGACTTGATTGATGATCGTCAACATTTCGTAACCGACATAAAACGCCGATGACGAATTCGTAACCGTGGTTGGCGTCAGGTTCAGCGCCATATTACCGAACTGGACCGTCGAGATAGGACGATCACGGTGGTCAAGATAATACATGCCAGGCGGGAAATCATCTTCCATGCGGTTACGGTTCCAGAGTGAGACAATCTGTTCATTGACATTGTACAGATTGGTGTAGTTCGCCGTCTGGATTTGAATAGGCGATACCTTACCCGTCGCCAGCGTAGCATTGTCGTCATAGATGACAAGCGTGCTGAGAATATCGCGGTAATTCGGATAGGGCAGGGGGTTAGGAGTATTGACGACAAGACCGCCAAACTGCGTCTGATTGAACAAATAAGCTGTCGAAATATCCAGCGCTGGCAGAACGGGGGCGCCGTTCACAACAGGAATTTGGTCCAGATAGTTCTGGAACAGAGTGATTGTGAAGCTCGGCAAGGTGGCAACGACGCCGCTGCTGCTTTGATACATGGAGAATGAGGGATCTGCCGAGGAACCAACCAGCAAGGATGGATTAACCGTCAATTGAAGATTGTATGTGGCATTGACAACATTGGCATAAATGCCGCCGCGTAAATCGGTGTCGCTGTAAGTCAGAGGCACTTCGAACATGCTGAATACGTTATTAGATGCAACTGCCGCAGTGATCGTCGCCGGCGCAAAGATAACATTGGTATAAGCCGCGCCGAACCCGAATGGCGTATCCAGAGCCGACGCTTTGATGGCCGCGCCGTAGGGTTGGCGGCGCTTGGCGCTGGCGACATAGGTTAGATGCCATGACGGCACATTGATGCGTGTCTGGTTGCTCAGGTCGGTCAACAGCACGTTCGAGAAGAATGTAGAAGCGCCGAGCGTGGTCAGGGTATGCGTCGGGCCGGCATTCGTGCCGGAAACCGTCGCTGCGACCTGCACCACAATGCGCTTCTGCAAACCGACATTGCGTAGGGGGACTGAAACAACTGTACCCATGCCGCCCGTAAATGTCTGCTGGAAAGTCTGCTGCCACGCATTAATGGCATTTGCCAGAACAAATTGCCTTGCGGCCAGATTTTGCTCCTGCAATTTTTGCAAATTGGCGGCTTGCATCTGCGCCGGGGTCATTGCGTTAGGTACAGCCATTGTTATGCTCCTGTGTTAGCCTGCGGTTGAGTGTGATAAATGCCGAATAGAGGTAGGATGAAATGCGCGGCCATGCCGACGATCAACAACATCAGAATGACGGTCACCCAGTTGACAGGGTGCGCAATCAGTTTCCAGTTGATCGGTATGATGTCCATTAAGCGGCCTTTGCGCGGTAATTGTGCCAGAGTTGCGCGACGAGCGACAACAGCATGAAACCGAGAACGGCCATAAGAACAATGGTAATCCAGTTAGTGACGTTCCAGTGAAGAATGACTGCATCTTCCATGAGAGACTACCTCGCAAAATACGGGGCGGTCAGATAAACCGCCTTTTCGGTTTCAGTCTCTCACTAAAACGTGCCCTTATACTATCTTCATCCGGCACAGGGAGCAAGCGAAAAATTTCGTTGTTCTTAACGTCATACCAGCGCGAGCAAAAACGCGGCAAAACCACTGATAAATCTTCGGTTTCCGGCACAAAACCCTCAATAATTTTTCTATCGCGCACGTCATTGAGATGAAAAAAATTTATATGCGACGCTTCGGAAAACACGAAACGGCTGCAATAGGCAGGGCGTTGCGTCAGGCAGGCAAGACTTATCCGTTTACTGCGCCCCTGCGTCAGCAAAGCGTTAAAAGCCTTGCTGTTGCGGTCAATCATATAGGCTTCGTCAATATGAAGATGGATATTTTCCTGCCGCCAGACATGCCAGAAAAAATTTTCCATGGCTTCAAAATCATGCGGCATGAACCGCGTAATATAGAGGCCCGGCTTGTCGGGAAGTTTTGTCGATTTGATATGCTGCGCTTCATGAATGCTGTTCAGCAATTCATCGCCTTTGAAATCCAGCGCGATATGCGGGCGCACATTCAGATCGCTTTCCGACAGGAGAAAACTTCCCGCCTGCGTTTTGCCGGAACCTGTGCGGCCTACAATAGCCGTATGTTCGCCCGGCGCGGGAAGCCTGTAAGCCATTAGATAACAACGCCCGCTTGCGTTTGCCCCATCTGTTGCGCCCGGCGTTCCGCGCGTTCCTGATCGGCGCGCATTTTTGCAAGCATGACGCGGGGATAATACATCTGGCCGGCGACCATAATCAGGGCGCACCAGTCCTGAATTTTTTCGGAAGGCGCTATATTGTAATGCGACGCGACTTTGCAAGCGCGTTGGGAAAGAAGTTGTGCTTCCTTTTCCGTCAGTTTGAATTCCGGCGATTTCAAGGCTGTGGCCGCCATTTCATGCAACGACAACAAAATATAGCTCAGCCCGTCAACATCAAGTGTCGCCGTTACAGGCGGCGGGGGCGCTGTTTTTCCTTTGGTTTGTTCTGGCTTTCCTTGCTTGGGGGGTCGCCCTCTGCCCCGCTTTGGCCTGCCGTCGCCGGGTTCACTACCCCCGGTGTTGCCCCCGACGCTGGCAGGGTCAGTAAAGCCGTCAGGTCGGTTTTCAGGCTGTTCACCGTCTCCGACAAGGTTATCGATAGGCTCGCCAGCCCCGTTTCCAGCCCCGCCGTTTTCTGGTGCAGCGTTTCGATTTGTGTCCCTAGGTGCGCCCATCTTGCCTCGCTTTCCTGTATTTCCTCTGCTGCGTTGATTTCCGCCTTGGCCGCATTTGCCTGCGCAAGCGCGGCACCGGCCTCTGCCGCCGCAACCGCGCCTTGCGCCGCCGCCGCTGTTGCCGTTACAGCGTCGCTTTGCGCTTCGGCTGCTACGCTTTCCGCCCGCGCAGCTTGCGCTTCGGCGTCTGCCGCCTCTTTAATTTCTTTAACGTCTGTCATGGTGTCCAGCCCTCCGGGTCTATGCCTGCTGCTGCGCAAAGCATTTTAACCTGATATTCCAGAATTTGCACACGGTTTTTAAGGAAAACAATTTCTGCCTGCGGATCTGCTATTTCGATGGGCGCTATATCGCTGGCGCGGTAATTGAGCGCGACTAGGTCAATACCGGACAATTCCGGTGGAAAATAAGCTTTATTCTCCATGATCCGACTTTTCCAGCCTGTCGAGAATAAGGTCGATATTCTGTTCCATACGCGACAACCTTTGATCGAAAGCCGCGACCTGCTGCAAAGCGCCCAGAAATTTCGCTTTAAAATCTTCGCTGTCAAAACCAATGCTTTTTAACAGCATGGTTATCATAGGATTTTCCATTTTCTCCCCCTGTTTAATCCGTACAGGAATTATAGAGAGAAATTAAAAATAATCAAGTTACTAAAATGCCGCCAAAAATATTATATGTTAAAACGATAGAAGATGCGCCTCCGCCGTTGTTTGTACTACGTGCTGCTAAGACGCCCGCGCCCGACGAAATAAAGTTAAGTCCTCCTAGTTGTGTAATGCTTTGCGCCCCCGTCGTCGAAATTACATATTCAAAGTTCATGATCGCATTGCCATTATCATAAAGCGTCAGTGTGTTCACGAAATTACCGGAACCGCTTTGAACATAGCCCAGATAAAGACTAAGGGCGGTAATATACCATTGAGTATTATTAATCAGAGTGGTTGTCGTATTATCGACATTAATGTTGTTCCCTGTAAATGTTTGAGACTGCGTAAAAGTCGGTTGCAGCGTAAACATACTGGAATAGCCATATCCGATAGCGCGTTCATAGATATTCGTTTCTGAGAACGGCACAAAGAAATTACACGCAAATACATTCACAATATCGGTAGCATTGGTGACGTTGCCGTCATCAAGCACGACATAAAATTTGGTTGTGGCTTGACCTGATAATACGGGCAGCATGGCCGTGCTGCCGAATTGCACGCGCGTTTGATAACCCGTATCAGGAAAGAGGATATTCACGTCATGTTGCGAATTCGTGGCGTCAACATAGATCGACGATATCTTGCTGAATTTGCGCGTCGGCGTGATCACTCCCAAGTCGATAAGCTTGGCAGGCGCGTCTGCGAAGCCGACCTGTATGGGTACAAAGGCATGACCTTCCGGCGGCATGGCCGTCAAATTGCACGGCACCGCCGATTGATTGACCGCAAGGGGGATAGCGTTGCCTATAGACGACGGGTTGATAGGTACGACGGACATTTATCGGCCTTCGACAATCCTGCAATATCCATTGCCGCCCACGCCGCCATTGCCGCCGCCTGTCAAGCCGGAACCGCCACCGCCCCCACCCGCGCCAGCGCCACCCGCGCCCCCGACACACCCGGACGCAGATGAATTATTGCCGCCGCCGCCACCGCCGCCGCTGTTAAAAGCATAATGCCCTGTGCCTGCCGTGCCAGCACCAGCACCGGAACATAAACCGTTGCCCGCGCCGCCGCCAGCCCCGCCACTGCCGAGACCGGCACCGCCGGAACCGCCATTCAAAGCCGCGGGGGTTGACGCTACGCCCGCGCCGGAACCGCCACCTGTGTTACTATAACCGCAAGAGCCTGCTTTATTTCCTGCTGCGCCCACTGCCGTCCCGCCACCTGCAGATGGCACAAGACCACTTGTATCACTAGATGCCGTCCCAGCCGCATCACCCTGTCCAGCACCGCATCCAGATGATGAACCATTTCCGCTACCACAATACCCCGCGCCGCCACCGCCTGTGCTGTTTGAGGTACTGCCACCCGTACCACCGCCGCCACCATAAGCCGTTAATAGAGAGCCAAAAGTTGTATTACCGCCATTTGAACCATTTGTTCCGGGATTGCCAGCGGAACCAGCGCCACCGCCTGCGGCAGAACCGCCCGCGCCAACCGTCACTGTTGTAGCACCAGTAACTTCTGATGAAGTAAATGTTGCTTCAACGACAAGACCACCTGCACCACCAGCACCGCCGGAAGACGCCGTGCCGGAATTATAAGCCGCGCCCCCACCGCCCTGGCCGCCGCCGCCTGAACAACGAACCTTAAACCATGTGCTAAGAGGATTAGGGGTATAGGTATTAGCCCCTGTGGGCGTAATATCCGTTTCCAGAGTGCCGCCAAGCGCAATCCATGCGCTATTAACAAAAGCTTCTACAGCGCCATTGCTGCCGCTATAGGCGGAATTGTATCTTATCATGCCGTTAACGCCTGTCGGACGCGCGCCTGTCGTCCCAATAGGAAGCAAGGCGCTATTAGTGTTATAACTCATATCAAGCGATGTGCCTGCTGTAGGGGCTGTCGTGCCGATACCCACATTACCCGTCGTCGTAACGTTCTGGTCAAAACTGGTACGCGTCGGCGTCGAAACAGTCAACATGCCCTGCTGCGTGCCCGTAAAATCGGCTATAGCAGCGTCACGCGTGCAATTGACCTGTACAGGGCCAGTACTCCCTGTCGTCCCATAAGAAACACAATTGCTGAAGTTATGCGTATAGCCGGAATTTGAAGGTGTATTGGTCAGATTGAGATTAACGGTAACAGCGCCGGCCGTATTATCTAAAAACAATCCGTTACCGCCACATGCCTGCCCGTCAAAATTGACAGTCAATCCCGATGACGCGCTGCCATGGTTGACGCTGCCAATAGACACGCCACCGCCTGTAACAGCTCCTGACGAATTGTTAAAACACTTACCGTTAAAAATGCCTGAGTGTGTATAGTCGATACGCAGGCAATTATTGGTTACAGTATCACACGACGCATTCATGGACACATCTTCTGTACCGTTCGTGCTGATGCAATTATTAGTGCCTGTGCAAACCTGTTCGCCGCCCAGACCATGAATGTCCTGACAACTATCCCAAGCATAGCCGACCGAACCGTTCTGAATAAGCATTTTACCAAGCGTCCAGCCAAAGCCTTTACAAGACAAACCTTTCTGCCCAAAAAAACCAACTTGCAACACTTGATAATTGTTTAACGTAATATTGTGCGACGTATAAGATGCGTCGCCCGTTTGCGGGCCTACACCGCCAAGCACGTTCATATTAAGCGTTGAAACCGACGAATTTTCCCACAAGATCGGCACGGTACTTTCCGTCGTGCCGATGCCAACGTTAGAATAAAGCGGCGCATAAGCGTCAATCGTCAGCACGCCGTTGTGATCGGTCGTATCAATCTGCGAGGCAAATAAGTAACCTCCCCCGTTCGTCTGCGTCGGCATGACAACATGCACATTGTTGCCTGAGTTAGAGCCTACCAGAGAATTTGAAAGAGCGATTGCGTTTGTAAACGCTGTTCCAAGATTGCTGGCGTTGTCGGTGCCGTAATAAGTTTTACATGTTGTGGAACATGTTGTTAAAACTGAGCCTGAAAGAGTAACATCATGCGCGTCGATAAAAGCGCTAATCGTGCCCCGGAATACAGCAACATTCGTGTTGCCTGTCGTTACCTTGATGGATTTACCAACATCCGCGCTTGTAAAAGTTGCGCTTGCGCTTGTGAGCGTCGTACCGGATACGGTCGCGTCCGTCAAATAAACCGCGTCAGGCACCGCGCCAGCGAGCCGCACATCATAATAGGGAACGGACGACAATGTGCCGCCGTCCTGTATAATGCCGCTATTATAAAATTGCGCTGTATGTCCTGCCGTAACAGCCCCAAGCGTCTGTACGCCGGGATTTGAAGAACCTGCGAACGCCGGATGCACGAGAAACAACGCTAACGCTGCAAACAAAATTTTATTCATGCTTTTTCCTTTACCACCGCCGCGCCGTAAATTTTTGGCCTGTGACAGCGCCGACGATAGACACCGGACCTATGGGCTTATAATCGGGCGGCGTATCATAACTGCCGCCATAGAAAGCGACGCGTATACTGCCCGCGCCGTTTGCCAGCGCCGTCGTGCTATCAGAAATCCAGAGATCATTGGACATATCGGGATTGGTAATTTCAAAACCATTAACGGGCGTTGCGCCGCCAAATAAAAGTTGCGCTGTGCCGCCCGCCGTGATTGTGCTACTGCCGTCAAAACCCTGTGTGCCAAGCACGTTAATCGTATTCCACATCATGCACGGCATAGCCATGGTAAGAAAACCGACGGGAACAATCGGCGTGCCGCTGCAACTAAACTGGAATTTCGGATCGCCATAAACCAACACCGGAAAATAGCCCTGATAGAAAGGGGGCACGACAATTTTTTGTCCTGAATTAATTACCGTTGCCGTAAAACTGGACGCGTTTAAACTGTTGTCAATCCAAAGCGTCTGCACCCATTCAAGACGCTCCAAATCCTGCGCCATGGTAAAATCAAGATTAAACGGATTAGACACGCTCATGTCAATAAACTGCATGGAAGCGCGGGGGCCTTGCCGAGGCGCTAAACCATTTTTAGTCTGAAAGGCTGTCAGATTGCTGGCATTCGTTTGCATGGGCGCTATCCCCGAAAATTAAACGTTAAGAGTATCTTCTATTTCTTTCGATAATTCAAGGTCGAATTCGTAATCCTCGTCAGCGCCTTGCACCCATTTGACGGGATAGGGATGGCTAAGTTCCTGCAACCCATAGCCATATTCCACATTCAGCGTAGGCTGTAAATCAACAAGCTGCTTGTACGGTTTCGCGCGGCGGATATCGCAGGGAACACGCTTAACACTTTTGCCGTCAATACGTAACGATCTCAAACCTTCCGCAAAACGCCCCCGCATTTGCCAAAGACTGTCTGACATGCACGCGCTTCCCATACCTATCAGGCGGCGCATGGGAATATCGACGGAACTGTCACCGCGTTTCCATGCGCCTATAATGCGTTCAGGCGTGCGCATATAGTCTTTATCGAACCCGCGAGAAAAATGCGTGTAGGAACCGTCCGGGTGATGCCACCAGTAAACGCCTGCCAGCGCAATCGTTATGCCACAGGGGACTGGTTCTTTGAGTTCCCATTCGCCGATTTCTTTTGTCGTAGAACATTGTAACGGCAATGGACGCGTCGAGAATATGCCATCAGTTGCAAAACCAATGATCGCTGAAGCGTCCGCGCATGCCGCAAGATAAAGCCTTGCGCGTGTAGATGCTGTAATATAACCAGCCCATTCGAGTTGATGATAAGCAGGCGGTCGATCATGCTGCCCTCCGATTTGTTGCGCTGTTTTGCCATAAAGGGAATTAAGCCCCAATTTGATAATTTTTTCCGCGCCACGTTGCCATTCTTCTGTGGGGCTCTTCACCCATTGCTGCCGCGTCGCGTAATAATCCGGTATCCAGTCGAACGGTTTACATTCGCAATCGGTTTTGTAATGCCAGTACTCCACGCATTCAAGATCGCCGTCACAAACCAACGCCGCTTCATATTCAGGATACCAATACCAGCCAGCACCTTCCGACGGGAAAGATATCTGCATACGCTCTGTGCGGAAAAACAGCGGATAAAAGGGCTGCCCCTCCCAGAATTTAAATTTCAACCGGCAAAGCGTAAACCCCGCTGGCGGCGCGCCACGACCGTGAACCCACAACCCATGTTTCAGGCAGGGACATTTAAGCTGCTGCGACGGATAGGCAGAATTTAGATCATAATCATAAACCGCGCCGGCATGCGTACCCATCTTACAAATTTCTATGCGCCCCCCGGCATAGGCGATACGCGCCGCATGCTGCACAGCCTCCGGCATATCCTCCGACTTAAAAGCGCGTGTGCCATGCTTGCGAAATAAGGCCGCCGCGATAGACCCTGCACCATCCCATCGCGTCACTTTAAGATCAAGCCCGTCAACCGCTTCATGAACCTTTTTCATCAGATCGACAAGCGCTTCCAGCTCCGCTTCGTTATATTTATTAATGAGCTTCTGATCTATTTTCGAAAAATCGCCGCGTTTGTTTTTCATCTCTTTAATTAAATTAAAATGCTTGTAGTCAGAACCTAGCCATTTTTTCATAACACCAACAAAACCCTCCTGAAAAAACCCGAACACATCCCATATTGTAATCCGGCTTTGCCACTTAGGTTTTATTTTACCATGTTTATCCTGCCGAAATCCCAACCCTCTTTTAATCGTCAACGATTTACGCGCGCGGTATTCGAGAGAATACATAATTCCATCCCTTTGGAATTCAAAGACTTCACCGCGCGAAATCTTCAATAAATCTTCACGCTCAAAACCATACATCAACATATGGTTTATATCGTAACCCCCTGCAAAAATAACAAAAATCGCTTTTTTATGCGCACCCCCCAAATCACACAAAAAATTAAGACAATCCATGGTTTTTAGCCGCGCCCCACCCCGATAAAGACTTTCCCCGGTAGAAGCAGCAAGCAGATTATAATGATGCGCCTCCGCATAATATTCCGTCGCGTCTGTTCCGACAATAAAGCGCTCTTTACCGCCTACGCCTATACCTTCCCCGTCAAGCGCTATAAATTCGGCGCGTTTCCACTTAGATTGGTAGCGCTTCATCCCCGAAGGGCCAGAGCAATTTTTGATCCCGGCTTTCTTCCGACGGGCGCGGTAGGCTCGTTGCCTTGTGTATCCCGTCGTGTCGATATCTAACGCCAATGGCATAATCATAAGCCTCCTGTCGCTCTAGACTTGTAAAGATCAATTCACTTCCCGAATAAACATTATATCCCCATTGCCACCCGCACCGCCCTTGATAATTCCAGACGCGTTCCCGACGCACATCCGGCGACGGCATAACAAAAAGTTCCAGTTGCTCTCCCATGGCTCCGCCTCCTTGGTTTGTGCTACTCTTCGTCTGCAAATTTCTGCGCATAAAGTTCAATCTGGTCGGGCTGGATACGTCCGGTCTTTTCAAGCGCTGCCGCTTTGGTGATCGGGTTCTTGCTATGAAGATCACGAATAATTTTTTTAAGTTCCGCACTATTCATGGCTTCGCGCCTGGAAAGCTTCTTGCCTTCCTGTTTCTTCTTGTCGATATAATCATCGCGTATCGCCAGATAGAGATTAAATTTGTGTTTGTAACTTGCCGCCGCTTTTGACGTTTTTTTCTTACGCCCATATTTATTGTCATACTGCCTGCGCGAAATCTCCACACCCGTTTGCGGATCAATCTTGCGCCGTGCCGTATTACGGCGCTTTGGCTCTACTTTGCGCCGTTTAACGCCACTTTTTAGAGTTCGTTTTTTCTTCTTTGCAGCCATATCTAACCTGAAAGAAAAGAGGCGCGGAAACCGCCCATGTTACCACTACAGTTTCCGCGCCTTTTATAATGCCTGCCGTGCTGCCCTTGCGACAGGGGAGAGATAGCAGGCAGGCGCGAGAACTATAGCAAAGACTTACCGGAAGGGCAAGAATTCAGTAGAAGCGAATACAACGACAATAAACCAGAACAAAAACCAGAAGATAGTTTCGCCCCGAAACGTGAATAAAATCATGGCTTGACCCTCCTGAGCGCATCACCCAGATGGTGCAATGCGATGACAAGACTGCGCGTTTCATATGTCGCTTCGCTCGGCACGGCAAACCCGGCCTGTTCAAACACTTCAAGCGCTGCCACAAATGCAGCACAGGCGACTTCCTCTCGTAATTTGATTTTCTTTTTACGCATAACTGCCATCCTTGAAAAAGAGTAAGAGGACGCCGCACACGGCTTTTGCCGCTTCGCTTGTGTCCTTATCAAGCGAATAAATCTCAACCGCCTTGCAAGCCAGATGAAAATCGTCAACATCCATTTCAATCGTACACCCGGCACGCGCCAATTGCGCCGTTATACGCGATAGCAAAACAGAAACCTTCTCAATCATATCATTCGGCGCTTTATCTTCGACCAGCGCAGCAAGCCACAGCGATAAAGCTTTTGACATAACGTCAAGTTGCTCCGGCTCGAAATAAAAGCAAGCACCTGTTATCTTGGGTTTTACCACTTCGTCACGCAATTCATGTAACGGTCTCCACGCGCGACACTTTTTATCGGCACGTTTTAAAGCCACTTCCAAACGATCTTCAAGATCGAACATTTGTTTTGTCATGCTATAAAACCTTGCGCCTGTGTAATGCCGGGCTTGCTCGCTTCCCGCAACGCCGCCTTATTCGCCAACACTTGCAGCGCGACCTGATTTTCAGCCTGCATCTTTAGCATAAGATCGGTGTTATACCGCACCAG
>Ga0213872_10001670_pt1 | contig 13967 bp, 15 predicted proteins | sample VelepicomBERX_R2_FD_160071 | JGI IMG/M metagenome (GOLD analysis project Ga0213872, IMG submission 160071) | Rhizosphere microbial communities from Vellozia epidendroides in rupestrian grasslands, the National Park of Serra do Cipo, Brazil - RX_R2 | ecosystem: Host-associated > Plants > Roots >...
CCATCTCGAGCCACGACATATCCGTGGTGATCCGAAAAGCCGCTTCGAGCATCGGCAACGCCCCGCTGACCACCATCGCCGTAACGACTCCGGTCAGAATCGCAGCGGCAGACTGTCTCATGAACATGCTTAAATCCATGTCGTTCAGCCTGAGCCACGGAATCGTGATGATGCCGAACGAGACCGCTAAAATCCAGGTTGCTAAGCCTACATACATACCCGCGCGCAGCAGACGGCTGCGCCGGCGCACCTGAATGGTCACGAAAACTGCAATGAATCCGCTTATGAGGCTCATTACGAGCAGGAACGCATCGACACCGCGGAATAGAATCGAGCTCCAGAGACTGACGAAGATTGCCCCGTAAATGCCGAGGTTTTTGCCCAACAAGACCGACAATATTAGCGGCGCCAGTGCGAATGGAATCAATAAAACTCCAAATTCTTTCGGTAACCCTCCTTGACTCTGGGTGGAGATGACCATCACGAGCTTTGCCACGCAGAGGTGGAAAAGAATCACCCCAAACACCAAACCGACGCGGGAATTTCTTCGGAACGTGTCTGGGTGGTTAATCCAGAGTTGGGTCACGGCGGTTGAAAAAACCAGCAGCCCGATCAAAAAATACTTCGCCGGATCAGGGTGTTCGCCCGAGAAGATTAAAAGTGCCAAGCCCAGCACGAATGCGCCAAATATGCCCGCCTTCATCCACGGATTCGACTCCAGCTTGCGCATCCACTCTTTCGGAGTGGATTTTCGGCGAGTCTTCGGACAAGCGAAGCCCCTCTTAATTAATTTTCTACGGTGTGCGGATCCAAACATCGGTTTACGTCCCCCCGGCTAACCTTTTTGTCGCGCCCCTGGGAGCATCCCGGTAGATTTTGTACGCGCGGATGATTGACTGGACAAGGGGGTGACGCACCACGTCGCGCTCGGAAAAGTGGGTAAATTGAATCCCTGGGACATCCGCCAGCGCATGCATCGCCTCGATCAGGCCGGAAGTTTTGTTTGCAGGGAGATCGATTTGCGTCTGATCACCGGTAACCACGCATTTGGAATCTGCCCCCAGTCTGGTCAGGAACATGAACATTTGTTCCGTGGTCGTGTTTTGCGCTTCGTCCAGAATAACGAAAGCGTGATTCAATGTCCTTCCCCGCATATATGCCAATGGCGCTATTTCAATGACCCCTCTATCCAAATATTTCTGAATCTCTTCAGATTCGAGCATATCATACAACGCGTCATAGAGGGGACGCAAATACGGGAAGATCTTCTCCTGCAGATCCCCTGGCAAAAACCCCAGCGCCTCCCCCGCCTCGACGGCAGGCCGAGTCAGGATGACCCTCTTGACCTGTTCCTTTCTCAGCGCATCCACACCCATCGCCATGGCAAGATATGTTTTCCCGGTGCCAGCCGGACCGAGCCCGAAAACGATGTCGTACGTTTGAATCGCCTGAACATAGTTGAGCTGCTGCTCGCTCTTGGGAATGATCGGAGCTCTTCGGGCCGGCGTAAGAACCTTGTATCCAGCCAATTGCCCCAGAGGTTGCCGACTACCCTCTGTCACCGATTCCAAAGCGTACTGAAATTCGTGCCGTCGAATCTGGATGCCATGTTGACGCGCCTTCTCCAGCTGGTCAAAAACCCTGCGGGCTTTTTCGATATTCTGTCGCTCCCCTTCCACACGCAACCATCCGTCTCGCGTCGTTACCTTCACCTCCAATTTCTCTTCTAAGGTTTGCAATAGCTTAAAATCGTTCGCATACAGATTTTGGAGGGTCCGTGCGTTATCAAACTGAAGCGTCTCGGATTCAACCATCAAGCCGGTAGTTACGGGTGCTAACGGACTATCGAAAAGTCGCGCATAAGCAAAGAAGGTTTTCCGAACAGTAGGAAATTGGTAGCAGCTTCGACCGAGTCAGTGCGTTTTGCAACGCCTGGAAGCTTATTTGTATCCATAAACCATCGCCCAAGTCGTCCGTTCCTTGGGAGAATTCGTTACTTCAACGATAACATAATAGGTCCCGGTCGCCGGAGCGAGCACACGGGCACCCGCAAAGCGACCCTTTTGCCAAGAGTCATTTTCAGCGAGTTTTCCCTTGCTGTCATAAACATGGATCGCAAGCCGGGCACCGTCCAGATCTGTGGCCATACAGAACCAATAGTCGTTCCCTTTAAAGAGGGTATGCGGTATTGCCTTTTGCTCCCTTAGACCAAGATCGCCACCCCATTGGTCGTCTCGCACCAAATACCCCTGTTTGACGTAAGGGTCGATCGCTTGGAGCGCGAAAGTAATTGCATCGTCGATCGTTGCATGCGCCGGAATCAGGAGCCCACAAACACTCAATAGAATTAGAAGTCGTCTCACAGAGTTCGTCCGTTAGGCGCGCGCATCGATCGCCTTTACCATCTGGCCGGTAATCTCATTGATTCTTTTTACTGAACCCGGCGTGATCTTCTGGTTGATGAGAGGGGAAATCTCATCGAGGCCCTTTTGGATTTTGTTCACTAATTGATTGTTTCGCATCCGCAGGGGCATCCCGGCAAGGCGTTGCTGGAAGTACTTGAGAAGGTCGGGCTGGTTCAATAAATCCGCCCCATCCGGCGAATAGCTCTTTTGTACGACCGATGTTAAGACCTCGGTGCCACGCAACCAACCGCCCAGGCTGACCAGATGCGCCAATTGCGCATCTTTGAGCTCAATCATTGCATTCTTTACATCAGTCAAAGCACCGTCCAGCTCTCGACGGACAGCAACCCAATCGCCGGAATCTGCTTTAGTAATAATCGAGTTTGTACGGCTTAAAACTGTTGATTCGACACCGATCGCTCTGGCAAGTTCCAGCACGTCGCGTCCGATCCGCTGGACTCGCCCCTTATCCGCCGCCTCCACGGCCACAAAGCCTTCAGCCACAACCGCACCCAATAGGAGCGCTATCTGTGTACGCTCACCGCTATTCTTGATGGTCGGTTCTCTTAGTTCCCCTTGCCAATTCGGACTGCCCAATTTATCCAAAACATTGAACACTTCGCTTGGAAGCGGGACAACGACGTCGTCAAGTTGTGTCGCCGGAAATTTGGTAAGATCAATGTGACTGGGCGGCGCCTCCGCGAAGCCAGGTATCGCCACGAGAAAAAGCGCGGTTGCAAAAGCGACTCGACCAACAATTCTATTCATTCAAGCATTCTCCAGTTAGGCGCATCTCTCGGGCACCAACCGATAAGTTCATCAGGACGATTTGATCTTTTAGATTAATAATGGGCGAATCCTAAAGGAAATTTTCGTTTGAGCAAACGCCGTTTACGAATATGGCTTGGGAGAAAATGAAGCTCGAGCGCGTTGAAGAACTCCTTCGGAAATTTCAGAGTACACGCGTCCTGGTGATCGGCGATTTGATGCTCGATGAGTACGTCTGGGGTCGAGTGTCTCGGATTTCTCCGGAAGCGCCGGTACCTGTGGTGGAAGTTATCAGGGAGTCTTACTACCCAGGCGGCGCTGCGAACGTGGCCAGGAATGTCAGGGAGTTCACCCCTAAAGTTTTTGTCATGGGAATGATCGGAGAGGATGCTCACGCGCACAAATTAAGAAAGCTTCTCGGCGAGAACGGCATTGGTCTGGAAGCTGTGCAGAACGACGGCGCTTATCAGACAATCGTGAAGACGCGAATCATCGCCCGCCAGCAACAGGTGGTGCGCGTCGACCGCGAGAAACCTCAGCCGCTCACCAAAGAGGCCCAGAACCGGTGCGTCGATAAGGTCCGCGAGCTGCTGCCCCAGCTTGACGCCGTGATCTTCGAGGATTACGGCAAGGGTCTTCTGCAGCAGAGGTTTGTGGACGAGGTCGCAGCTTTAGTGCGAGCGGAAGGGAAACTGGTGACGGCAGACCCGAACCCGCACAATCGATTGATTTGGCGCGGAATCACCGCGGTGAAACCAAATCGCAGCGAGGCTTTCGCCGCCGCGAACAGACCTTGGCATGAGCCCGATGCGGATCCTTTGCGCGACCGTGACCTACTGGCTGTCGGTGCTGAGCTGCTTCGCATTTGGAATCCGGATCACCTACTAGTGACCCTGGGAGAGCAAGGGATGATTCTATTTGAAAAAAACAAGCCACCCTTTCATGTCCCCTCACGCGCTCGCGAAGTGTACGATCTGTCCGGCGCGGGCGACACGGCGATTGCCCTCTTCACGCTTGCTCTGGTTTCCGGTGCTTCAGCGATCGAAGCCGCGGAAATCTCGAATCACGCCAGCAGCGCGGTCGTGGGCAAGTTGGGCACGGCAACGCTCACTCCGGAGGAGCTCCTGGAGAGTTTTCGCCATCGTGATGGATAGGGAGAAACCAGCTCTCGGGAAAGCGATCTTTCTGGACCGGGATGGAACGCTGATGAAAGACGTCGGGTATTGCTCGCGACCCGAACAGGTCGAGCTATTCGAGGGAGTTTGCGACCTGCTTCCCAGCCTCAAAAAGGCCGGGTTCAAACTCATCATTGTCACCAACCAGAGTGGTATCGGACGAGGGTATTTCGGGGAAGAAGATTTCCGGGCCGTTCAACGGGAACTCGAGAAACAGCTCGGCCCAGGCATCATCGACGCCACCTATTTTTGCGCGGATACGCCTCAACAGGAATCAACACGAAGGAAGCCTAATCCAGGCATGCTACTGGAAGCCGCGACGGATTTAGGCATTGATCTTGGCCAGAGCTACATGGTCGGCGACAAGATATCGGACGCCCAAGCCGGTATTCGGGCAGGAGTTAGAGCCACCATTCTGTTCGGTACCGACGCCGCCAGCAAGGCCTTGGAATCAGGAGCCACCTTGATTGCCAAAGACTTCGCTGAAGTAGCCGAGTTTATCCTGGGAGGTTGATTCATCAACGAGTCCCGGGTTAAGACTCGTATTGCGAATGAGCAAAGTTGTCGGCATTATCCCAGCCCGCTGGGGATCAACCCGATTCCCCGGGAAACCACTTCACGGCATCGCCGGCAAGCCGTTGGTCCGACACGTTTGGGAGCGCTGCGTCGAAGCCGGCTGCTTTGATCAGATTATTATCGCGACCGACGATATGCGAATCGCCGAAGCCGGATTTAACTTCGGGGCGGAAGTTGCCATCACGTCTGCAGATCATCCTAGCGGAACCGACCGGGTTGCTGAGGTGGCGAAAAAGCTGAAAAAGGCCTCCATCATTTTCAATATTCAGGGTGACGAACCATTGATTGAGCCGGACCTGTTGCAGTGGCTTGCGCGAAAATTGAAGGTCAGCCCGCAAGTCCAGATTGTCACCGCGGCGACACCGATTTCGCCCGAGGATTTTTCCTCTGAAGACATCGTTAAGGTTGTTCTGGATTTCAAGGGCGACGCGCTCTATTTCTCTCGCAGCGGCATCCCATTTCGGCGTGGCGACAGCCCGATCAGAACGTACCGACACCTGGGCATCTACGGTTACCGCCGAAGGGCGCTTTTGGACTTCATAAAGATGCCCCCGAGTCCACTCGAGCAGGCCGAACAGCTCGAGCAGTTGCGCGCTTTGGAAAATGGCATGAAGATTCGCGTCATTGTTTCTGAGGCCAGTCCGCTCGGGGTCGATACTCCCGAGGACGCGACCGAGGTCGAACGGCTTATTTTGAGCAGGAGAAGCGGATGAAATATATTTTCGTGACGGGTGGTGTGGTCAGTTCGCTAGGCAAAGGCCTCGCCGCTGCGGCACTTGGGACTTTGCTTGAGCACCGAGGGTTGCGGGTGATCATGCAAAAATTTGACCCGTACCTCAATGTCGACCCTGGAACCATGAGTCCGTTTCAGCACGGTGAGGTTTATGTTTTGAGTGATGGTGCGGAGACCGATCTGGATCTCGGGCACTATGAACGGTTTACAAACTGCGTGCTTTCCCGCGCGAACAACGTCACCAGCGGTCAGGTTTACGAAACTGTACTGGCAAAAGAGCGACGAGGCGATTATTTGGGCAAAACGGTCCAGGTCATTCCTCACGTCACCGATGAAATCAAGAGCCGCATCCAGCGGCTTGCCAAGGAACAGACTGGCGACGTGATTATCACTGAGATTGGCGGGACGACGGGCGACATCGAAGGGTTGCCGTTCCTGGAAGCGATCCGCCAGTTTCAACTCGAGGTGGGACCGGAAAACGTCGTCATCATGCATGTGACCCTGGTCCCGTACATTAAGGCCGCAGGAGAGCTGAAAACCAAGCCGTCGCAGCAAAGTATAGCGAAACTTCGCGAAATCGGCCTTCAACCACACGTGCTTCTGTGCAGAACCGAAAAGCCACTCGTCCTGGAGGTTCGCCAGAAGCTTGCGCTCTTTTGCAATGTTCCGCTACACGCCGTGGTCGAGGTGCGAGACGTGGACCACACAATCTACGAACTCCCTCTTACGCTCCAGGATGAAAAGCTCGACGAGACTATCTGCCGCCTGCTGCGGCTTGAAACCCCGTCAGCCCATATGAACGAATGGCGCAAGTTCGTTCAAAGGGTCATCTCTCCCAAGAAGAACCTCAAAGTCGCAGTTGTCGGCAAATACATCGATTTGCAGGACGCCTACAAAAGCATTTATGAATCCCTGACGCATGCCGGCGCAGCGAACGATTGTGGAATCGACATTTTGCGGATCGATGCCGAGGACCTGGAAGGAACCGATCCTGCCAAATCCCTTGGGACCGTTGCCGGGATCCTGGTGCCGGGCGGATTCGGTGATCGGGGCGTCGAAGGGAAAATCGTGGCATGCAAGTACGCCCGCGAAAGGCGACTACCATACCTTGGCCTCTGTCTCGGGATGCAGGTTGCAACGATCGAATTCGCCCGAAATGTCTGCGGGCTAAAGGGGGCGAACAGTACCGAATTCGAAGAGCACACGCCTCACCCTGTCATCTGTTTGCTTGAGGAACAAAAAGAAGTCAGGAAGAAGGGTGCTTCCATGCGGCTGGGCAGCTGGCCTACGGACCTCTGGCCCGGCACTCTCGCCGAAAGGATTTACGGCGCGAAACAAACCGTTGAACGTCACCGCCATCGGTACGAATTCAATCTGAAGTACAAAGAGACGATGGAAGAAAAAGGGTTTGTGATTTGCGGCACTTCGCCTGACGCCAAACTGGTTGAATTGATCGAGCTCCGAGATCACCCCTGGTTTCTAGCCTGCCAATATCACCCTGAGTTTCTCTCAAAGCCAAATTCGCCGCATCCACTGTTCCGGGGGTTCATTGCCGCCTGCCTCGCTAATTCGGAGTAAGCGAAGCCTCCCGCGCTCAAACTCGATGCCGATTCTGGCAGTCTGGTGACTGGAGGGCTACGCTCCTCGTAGGGGGGACGCGACGAAGCGCGTCCCTACCGAACGATTCGGTAGGGCCAAGTTTCACCTTGGCCTTGAGGCGGCAACAGGAGGCAAGGCGCGTCACCGTCGAAGCCAAACCTTTTTTCCTTCCACAGACGCGCCGCGTTGCCGGAAAAAATCACCCAACTCCGGTGTGTAACAGCCCCACTTTTCGGGGTTCAACTCGAAATAAATCTCGCCCGGCTCGGTGACCACTTTCTTAAGGAGATCATCCAGGAAAAACTCCCATTCCTTGATTCCCCAAACATCGTCAGAGCCGTGCGAATTAAAGCAGACGGCAAAACCGGTTACGAGCTCGAATCGGCTACCAAGATTCGGCAGCGGTTGAAAGGGCTCGATGCGCCAGACCCGGCGCGGCATCTCAAGCATCTCGAACATCTCGGCGTACATCGGCGGCCAGTCGAGATCCAGGCCCATGACTTGATGACCAAGTTGCTTGCATACAAACAAGAAATAACCGGCACCGCTCCCAATATCGAGAACGCGAATCGGCTTTCGCCGATCGAGTTGCAAGGAGCGCGCCTGTCTGATGGCCAGATCGAGCCATTGTGAGGCGTCGACATATTTTGGCCAGCCTACCGGATCATCCGGGTTGGCGTACGTGGATCGGATGCGCCCGAACCCTTTTGAATCAAGTTCACGCACCATCTCTCCAGCGTTCAAAGGCTTTCGCCAGCGATAATACGAATTGAGCAGGCTATCCCAGGCCTCCCCAGTGCGAAGCTTATCAATCTTGCGAGATAGTTTCACAGCAAAGGTTGCCTGAGCCTGCATCGCTCACAAATCTCTGAAGATTTGTGAGCGATGCAGGCTACTCACTCAACAATCTGCAGCAGCACCTGCTGGCCTGACCGTGAAGCGGCCGCGTTCAAAAGGTTCCGCATGGCAGTGATCGTATGGCCGCTCCGACCAATGACCTTGCCGACGTCAGACTTGCGCATTTCAACTTTGAAAATCAATTTGCGACCCTGCTCCACCTTGGTCACCAGAACTTCCTCAGGAGCGTCAACTAATTTCGTGATGACAAACTCGAGAAAGGTCTCCACTGGAAATTATTGAGCCGGTGCTGCGGCGCTCACTTTCTTGCGCGCTTTGAGAATCATGCTCGCAACGGTGGCGCTCGGTTGAGCCCCATTTTTTACCCAATAGTCCACGCGTTCCAGGTTCAAGCGAAAGTTGTCCCCGGATTCAGTAGGATCATAGTTCCCGATCGCTTCTATAAATTTACCGTCGCGCGGACTGCGCTTGTCTGCTACTACCACGCGATAGAAAGAACGGTTTTTGGTTCCTTCTCTTCTTAGTCTAATCGAAACAGCCATATTCAATGTTGGGCACAAAGTCCCTCGCCTGTCCCTATCTTCAATTCGTCCCAGCCCGCGGGACTCGGGCTAGCATCTTCTTCAATTGGCCCGCGTTCTTCATCAATTTTCTCATCTGATTAAACCGTTGAAGTAGCGTGTTCACTTCGGTGACCGAGGTCCCGCTGCCGCGCGCGATCCGCTGTCTCCTCCTGGCGTTCAGGATATCCGGACTCTTACGTTCGCCCGGAGTCATAGAAAGCACGATCGCCTCAATGCGCTTCAGCTGTTTTTCGTCAACCGAAAAGCCTTTCATATTACTCATGCCGGGAAGCATGCCAAGGATATTTTCAAGCGGCCCCATTCGCCGCAGCATCTTAAATTGGGCCAGAAAATCGTTAAAATCGAAGCTCGCTGTGCGAAATTTTTTCTCGAGCCGAGCCGCCTCCTCTTCGTCGATGGCTTCAGCCGCCCGCTCAACCAAACTGACCACATCGCCCATTCCCAGTATCCGGCTCGCGAGACGCTCAGGATAGAAAGGTTCGAATTGGTCGATCTTTTCACCTACTCCCGCAAACTTTATCGGGCGCCCGGTGACTTCGCGCATCGACAACGCCGCCCCACCGCGCGCATCACCATCCAATTTGGTTAGAACCAGACCCGTGAGTCCGAGGGCTTCGTGGAAATGAGTCGCAACGTTGACCGCCTGTTGCCCTGTCGCCGCGTCACAGACCAGCAGAATTTCCTGCGGCTCCAAAACATCCTTGAGCCTCTTCAATTCGTTGACTAAAACCTCATCAATTTCGAGGCGCCCGGCGGTGTCAAAAATCTGCACATTGCCATTCTGCGAGTCGGCCCATTCCAACGCTTCCCTCCCGACCTTGACCAAGTCGGTCTGCCCAGCCTCAGGCGTGAATACCGGAACGCCGACCTGGTTCGCAAGGGTCGCCAATTGGTCAATGGCTGCAGGCCGCTGAAGATCGCACGCCACCAGTAACGGCGATTTGCCCTGTTTCTTCAGGTAGAGCGCAAGCTTCGCTGCCGAGGTGGTTTTGCCGGCGCCATGCAGGCCCACCATCATAATCCGAGCCGGCTTGTTCAGATTCAGAGGCTCGTTACCGCCACCCAACAACTGGGTGAGCTCATCGTGAAAAATCTTTACGATCTGTTGACCCGGCGTAACCGAACGCAAAACCTCTTGACCCAGCGCCTTGTCCTTGACTTGGGCGACGAAGTCCTTCGCGACCTGATAATGGACATCGGCCTCGAGCAGCGCCAAGCGGATCTGGCGCAGGGCATCAGTGATGTTTGTCTCCGAGATGCTCCCATGCCCGCGGAGATCCTTGAAGATGTCCTGGAGTTTGTCGGAAAGCTGTGAAAACACGGTTATGTCCCTTGAGTCGCAGCTTGCTTGCCGGCCGCCGGCGCAGAGGGATCGACCGTAAAGTTCCAGCGGGTCTCCATTTTTCTACCCTTCACCTTCGCTGAAAGGATCACCGTATATGTTTTCGGAACCAGGTTCTGGGTAAATTCGTAAGAGACCAATTTCGTCTGCGGATCGTATTTTGCCGGCACGAGACCAAAGCCGCTGACCCTCATCTCCACAGAGTTGGGCTCGACTTCACCCATCGAAGCGAGGTTCGCCTTGATGACCGGCCGGGTATTCGGGATCCTCTCTTCGTTCATCGGCTGAGTCACCATAGCGGCAGAGGCCAACTGAGCCGCTTCCACGCCAGGGGCAACGCCGTCATTATTGCCAAAATTGACCGCCGCCTTGAAAACGTCCGGATGCATTGATTCGACGGCGTAACGGCCTAGTTGGTCGGCTGGGGCATCGATCCCCATATGTTGGCCGTAAACCGTGAATAACGCTTGATACCCGGCCTCCAGGGCCGTTTTGCGCACCACTTCATTGTGTGTTCCGTACGGGAACGCAAATGCCACAATCTTGACTCCGAGTTTTTGCTCAAGAATGTCTTTTGAACCATAAACCTCATTGTGCAGCCAGGCATTGTATTCCTGGCCTTTGGGAGCGTGGCGAAGGTCATGGTGCGAGACCGTATGGCTCTCAATGTCTACACCGGCGTCTCGCATCTGTTCGAGCTGCGCCCAACTCATCGACTTGCCACCGGCGCCGACGTAATTCGTGTAGATAAACATTGTGAACGGATAGCCAAATTCCTTCAGGATCGGCCATGCAACAGCGTAGCCGGACACGTAACCGTCGTCGATCGTTATCACGGCGCTCTTTGGTGGAATTGATTTCTCTCCGCGACGCCACGCCAGCATGTCCTTCAATGAGACAACCTCGATGCCGTTATCCTTCAGCTCCTTCATCTGGGCCCGGAAATCCGCGGGCGCAATAGCCAAGCTATCATGCGGGTTGTCTTCGAACCGATGATAACAAAGCACAATCACCTTCGCTGAACGGTCCACCGCCGGCGGCGGCGCAGGCGTGGCCGCCGCGACCGGCGTCGCTGACGCCGAGGCAGCAGGAACTGATTTGTCGTCCAGTTTTGCGAGAGTCGAACTTTTCTTACAACCTGCCAAGAGCAATGGCAGGACAGATAACACCACGAGAATACGACGAGACATACCGATCACTTAGGGCGCAGATTATCACGTTCTTAAGAATTATAAAGCCAGCTCTTTAAAAGTCTGATCGATATAGCGGAAATGTTGTTCTAACGAGCAAAGCTTGTCCAGCTCGTGCGGCGGAATATTTGATGTGATCTCAGAAATCTTCTTTACCTCAGTTAAGAAATCGCTCGAATCTCGCCAACTCGCCATTGCGGCTCGCTGAACAGCTTCGTAGGCAGGCTTACGTTCAAGTCCTCGTCGCGTGAGCTCCAACAAGATTGTTTGGCTGAAATAGAGACCTTTGGTGATCTCTAGATTACCTAGCATGTTTTCCGGGTATATCTGAAGACCTGCGACGAGCTTGGTGAGCGTCGCCAGCATGTAATCCATTAAAATGCATGAATCCGGCAGAATAATTCGTTCAACGCTGCTGTGACTGATATCCCGCTCATGCCACAACGCGACGTTTTCAAAAGCCGCCACCGCATTCCCGCGGATAATCCTAGCCAACCCACTCAGCCGTTCACCGGTAATTGGATTTCGCTTATGCGGCATGGCGGAACTTCCCTTCTGGCCCGGAGTGAAATACTCCTCCAACTCGAGCACTTCGGTTCGCTGGAGATGCCGGAACTCGGTTGTCCAGCGATCGATGCTCGATGCCACCACCGCCAGATTTGCGCTAAACTGCGCATGCCGGTCACGTTGAACGACCTGAGTTGATAACGGATCCGGTTTCAGCCCGAGCTTCTGGCAAACAATCGCCTCCACCTTCGGGTCGAGGTGCGCATGGGTTCCGACGGCGCCGCTTAGTTTCCCAACCGCAACCTCCTGGCGTGCAGCCTTGATCCGATATTCGGCCCTGCCGAACTCGTCGTACATCAGTGCCATCTTCAACCCGAAAGTGATCGGCTCGGCGTGAACACCGTGGCTCCGCCCAATCATCGGGGTATACTTATGCTGCCGCGCCTTTTGGGCAATCGCATCTCGCAGTTCGGCAACATCCTCCAGCAGAATGTCACACGACTCTACAAGCTGTACCGCAAGCGCCGTATCCAGTATGTCCGACGAGGTGAGACCCTGGTGGATCCATCTTGCCGCCGGCCCGATATACGACGCTACATTCTCAAGGAACGCGATCAGGTCGTGATTCGTGCGTTCCTCGATCTTGAGGATCTCCGAAACCGAGAACTTTCCCCGCTCACGAATGGCCCGTGCGTCCGCCTCCGGGATCAGCCCAAGACGAGCCATGGCCTCACAAGCCATGCACTCGATCTCCAGCCAAATTGAGAACTTCCGCTCATCGCCCCAAATATCCCGCATACGGGGCCGGGAATATCGTGGAATCACGCGATGACGTTAAGGCGCTCGCTAAACTTGAAAAGATTTTTTTAACCCAAATCCGAGAGTTGATACGAAGCTTTAAGCTACCGAACCCGAGCTTTCACTTTTCGGCCGTTATTCATGAGCCTTACCTGCCCCGAAGCCAGAAGATCAGCCACTGTCGCAACGGTCTCCTCCTGAGAATCCGAATAAGAACTGACTGCTAAAATCAAATCTCCAAGGCACAGCGGCCGACTAGGCAATTTGCGTCTCTTCATAGTTAATTCCTTTTAAATATTTCCGTTTGCTTCTAAGGCAGGGCTCAAGTCGCCGCCCCTCCCCTAACCGGTATCCACTTGTCTAATACGTACGAAACTATAGACGCGGTTACTGTTCCGAACGTTTAAATTTATTCTGAACCAGCTTTCCTGATTTCGGTTGCAGAAAACCTCTATATGGCCGATTCGTTTGCCGATTTGGCCCTATGGATTGGCTCGCAAAGTTCGTGGACATCATTCTGCACCTCAACCTTTACCTCGGTCAGTTGGCCGATAGCTACGGGTCCTGGATCTACGCTCTGCTCTTTCTGATTATATTTTCAGAAACGGGACTGGTCGTAACTCCATTTCTCCCAGGGGATGCACTGTTGTTCACAGTCGGCACACTGACGGCGGAGCAGGGTCCCTTGAATTTGCCTCTCATTCTGGTTCTGCTCACGGTTGCGGGAATTCTCGGTCATACCGTGAACTATTGGATAGGGCAAAACCTTGGTCAGAGACTTTTCAGCAATCCGCAGAGTCGCATCTTTAAACGGAAACATCTGGATCAGACACACGCCTTCTACGAACGGCATGGTGCGAAAACCATCATGCTTTCACGGTTCCTTCCGTTGATTCGGACCTTCGCCCCTTTTGTGGCAGGTATGGGTTCAATGAGTTATAAGAAATTTTTCGCATATAACGTCATCGGAGCGTTCGTCTGGGTATTCAGCGTGGTGCTGCTTGGACATTTCTTCGGAAATATCCCTTATGTGCAAAAAAACTTCTCGCTCGTGATTCTGGCGATCATCGTCATCTCTATGATTCCGCCCGGCCTGGAGATTTTCCGTGGCTGGCGTTCGCAGAAAGCGCGATAGGGGCAGAACGTGTCGGCGTATCGGCGTGTCGGCGTATCGGCGTGGGGGAGAACGCGTTGGCGTGCTGGCAACCTCCGGACTATGTGCACCGCGCCAGCACTCTTCTGAAGAGCACAGTTGCCTCGCAGAACGCATTCGTGAGCCTAATGAGTGGAACGGACATCGCCGACACGCCGATTCGCCGATGCGCCGATACGCTTCCCTCCTCCCCCTTTTGATTCTTTCACCGCTTTGCGGTTTATTGAAAGCGTCCGCCTGTCATGAGCAACGTCGCGATGATCCAATCGGAAATCGAGC
>Ga0213872_10001671_pt1 | contig 13963 bp, 11 predicted proteins | sample VelepicomBERX_R2_FD_160071 | JGI IMG/M metagenome (GOLD analysis project Ga0213872, IMG submission 160071) | Rhizosphere microbial communities from Vellozia epidendroides in rupestrian grasslands, the National Park of Serra do Cipo, Brazil - RX_R2 | ecosystem: Host-associated > Plants > Roots >...
GGCCATGAAGCCGGTGCAGATGGCGTAGTGGGCGGTTTTGTGTTCGCCGTCGGCCACCATGATCATGTAGAGCAGGTAGGCGGCAAAGCCGAAGCCGTAGCCGAACTGTTCCAATGCCAGGCAGGCCGAGATCAGGGTGAAATTCGACGGCAGCGCGCTGGCCAGGTAGACGAAGGCCAGGTCGGGTACGTGCACGGCAAACACCATCAGCCACAGGCAGCGCTTGAGGCCGAAGCGGGAGATGACCACGCCGCCCAGCAGGCCGCCGGCGATGAGGGCGCTGACGCCGACGGTGCCGTAGGCGATGCCGACCTGGGCGGTGCTCAGGCCGAGGCCGCCCTTGTCAGCAGGATCGAGCAGGAAAGGGACGGCCATCTTGAGCAATTGCGCTTCGCCCAGGCGGAACAGCAACAGGAAGCCGAGGATGACGCCGATGCCTTTTTTCTGGAAGAAGCTGCGGAAGGTGGCCAGGAAATCGCGCCACAGCGCGCCGCCGGATGGATGGCTGCGGTCGCTTGCGGGGCGGGGCAGGATCCAGCGGTGGTAGCCGCACAGGGCCAGGAACACCAGCGTCAGCAGGGCGAACACGGCGGACCAGGCCGTGCGGGGATCGCCGCTGGACTCGGTCAGCTTGCCTGCCATGTAGACCAGGCCGCCTTGACCGGCTATGGTCGCCAGCTTGTAGAAGGTGGAGCGCACGCCGACAAAGGCGGCCTGCTGGTGCTGCGGCAGGGCCAGCATGTAGAAGCCGTCCGCCGCGATGTCGTGGGTGGCGGAGCTGAAGGCCATCAGCCACAGCAGGGCCAGGCTCAGCTGGAAGAACCGGGGCAGATGGGTGGTCAGCGCGACCATGGCGAGCGCGGCGCCGATCAGCACTTGCAGGCTGATGATCCACAGGCGCTTGGTTTTCACCAGCTCCACCAGCGGCGACCACAGCGGCTTGATGACCCAGGGCAGGTACAGCCATCCCGTGTACAGGGCCATGTCGGCGTTGGACATGCCGAGGTTCTTGTACATGACGGTGGAAAGGACCATCACCACCACGTAAGGAACGGCCTGGACGAAGTACAGGCTGGGGATCCAGGCCCAGGGGGAAGTTTGTTGCGGTGACTCCATAGGGCTCGGCAGGTTGGCTTGCAATACCGGTAAGGTACGCACTCAGGCAGGGGAATGCAACTCCATGGCTGGGGCGGCCTTATAATGGCGGGTATGAATCAGAATTCCTTTACTCCGTTTGTCATTGGCGTCGCTGGCGGGAGCGGCAGTGGCAAGTCGACCGTGTCACAGCAGGTGCTGTCTTCCTTCGGCGCCGATATGGTGTCGATCGTGATGCAGGACGATTATTACTGCGATCAGACCCATCTCACTCCTGAAATTCGCCGCCAACAGAACTACGACCATCCGCAGGCGTTTGACTGGCCGCTGCTGATTCAGCACGTACAGGCTTTGCGCCATGGCCAGTCGATCGAGATGCCGGAGTACGACTTCACCATCGATAACCGTTCCAACCGGACGATTCACGTCAAGCCGGCCCCGGTGATCGTGATCGAGGGCTTGTTTGCGCTGTATAACGCGGATCTGCGCCGGATGATGTCGCTGAAGATTTTTGTCGATACCGCTTCGGATGTGCGGTTTATCCGCCGCATGCAGCGGGATACGACGGAGCGCGGGCGCTCGCTGGAAAGCATTGTCAACCAGTACCTGGAAACGGTGCGGCCGATGCACAAGCAGTTTATCGAGCCGACCAAGCGCTATGCCGACGTCATTCTGCCGCACGGCGCGAATGGGCCGGCGGTCGATATCATTACCACCAAGGTGGCGAGCGTGATCGGGCAGTTGAAGCAGCCCTAAGATGCTCGCGGCGCCCTGTCGTGAGCAGGTAAATTTTCCGGAAGCCAGAAGCGATCGAAGTTACGGATCGGCCATTTCTGCGGTTCCTCGACGGAGACAATTTTTTCAATGGTGTCCGGGCGCGCGAGATCGATCAGCTTGGGCTCAAGGAAGACCCTTGAAGGGACGGAATAAAAGGCGTTGACGGTTGGGCTCAGCAGCGTCTCGCCATTGTCAACCACCACGGCCAGGCGATCGGATTTCAGCCGCACCAGGGTGCCGACCGGATAGATGCCGACGCATTTCACGAAGGCGGCAAACAGCGCTTCATCCAGGTGGCCTTCCTTGGTCCAGAGCGCCATCTTGCGCAGCGAGACGGCCGGGCTCCAGCCTTCCTTGTAGGGCCGGTTGGAGGTGATGGCGTCGTACACATCGCAAATCGCGCCCATGCGGGCTACACGGCTCAGGTCGGTGCCGGACAGGCGATCCGGGTAGCCGTTGCCGTCCACCCGTTCGTGGTGGTGCAGGCAGACATCGAGTACCGCGGGGGAAATGGCCGGCACCTCCTGCAGCAGCGCATGGCCGGCGCGGGGATGGCCTTTGACGGCCTGGAACTCTTCGTCGCTCAAGCGGCCAGGCTTGTTCAGGATGGTGCTGGGCACCGCCACCTTGCCGATATCGTGCAGCAGGCCCGCCAGGCCGCAATCGCGCACCTCGGCATCGCTCATGTTCAGTTGCCTTGCCAGGGCGATCATCATGGCGGACACGGCCACCGAATGCAGATAGGTGTAATCGTCGGCCTGTTTGATACGGACCAGGCTCAGCAAGGCGCCAGCGTTGCGCAGCACCGAGTTGGCGATCTCTTCGACAATCGGGGTGGCCTGCGCGGCGTCGACCAGCTTGCCAAGGCGGATGTCTTCAAACATGGAGCTGACGGCATCACGCGATTTATGGATGACCTTGGCGGCCCGGACCAGCTCTTCGCGCATGCCGCTGGGCGCTTGCGGTTCAAACCGGAAGTGGCCGGGGGCACTGGGGGGCGGTGGCGGGACCGGCGCGGGTGTGGGTTCCGGCTCAGCCTCCGGTTCCGGCGCGGCGGCTGCCGCCACATCCATTTCCAGCACATCGGCGCCTTTGCTGGTATCGATCCATAAGTCCTCGATACCGCTGGCGCGCAATTTTTGCAGATCCGCATCATCACGCAAGATAAAAGAACTGGCCCAGAATGGGTTATCCAGCCACGAGCCGCCAAGCTCGTGGACGTACATTCCCGCCCGGATTTGTTCCATGGAAATCTTTTTCAGCATGATGCTTAAATGCAAAGGAAATTGCTTTTTGGACTTTGCGTAAAATAACAGATAGTTGGTAGGAAAAGTCTCTCCAAATGTCACGAGAGTGAGATGCTGCGCGGCCCTGAGAGCCCGTTGCGCTTAAGTTTTAACTCGCCAGAGCGGCGCGGATGCTGCCGTTGGCGAGGTCGAGCAGGTGCTGGGCCTGGGTGACGTCGACCTGGCGCAGCAGGGCGACAATCGCCACCTTGGCCTGGAACTGGCATTGCTCCAGTGCGGCGCGGGCGGCGGCTTCGTCGGCGCCGGTGGCGTGCATGGTCAGGCGCACGGCGCGCTGGACCAGCTTGGTGTTGGTGGCGTGCAGGTCCACCATCAGGTTGCCGTAGACCTTGTTCAGCCGGACCATCAGGGCGCTGGACAAGGTGTTCAGGACAATTTTCTGGGCCGTGCCGGCTTTCAGGCGGGTGCTGCCGGAGATGAGCTCGGCCCCGGTATCGATCACGATGGCGTGGTCGGCATCCCGCGCCAGCACCACATTGGCATTGCTGGCGATGCTGACCGTGAGCGCGCCGACCGTGCGCGCCACCTGCAAGGCGCCCAGCACATAGGGCGTGGTGCCGGAGGCGGAGACCAGGATCACGACGTCGTTAAAGCCGGGATACAACAGCCGCAGGTCGGAGGCGCCACGGGCGCGGTCATCCTCGGCGCCTTCCACCGCTTCGAACATGGCGCCCATGCCGCCAGCCAGCAGGGCCTTGGCGCGCTCGTGCGGCCAGGAGAAGGTGGGGAACAACTCCACGCTGTCCAGCACCCCCAGCCGCCCGGAAGTGCCGGCGCCGACGTAGATCAGGCGTCCGCCCGCGGCAATGCGGGGCTCCATGGCTTCCACCGCCGCGCTGATAGCCGGCGCCGCCGCTTGCACGGCCTGAACCGCCCGGGCCTGGTCATCCACCAGCGCGTCGACCAGTAAGGCTACGGGGTACTGGTCCAGTTGGGGATGCTCGGCGCTCGGTTGTTCAGTCTTTAGCATGGACAAATATTACGCCGCGCGGCGCATTTCGGCCACGAAGTCGTAGTGCTCGCTGTGGCAGTAGGAGTGCGTCAGTTCCATCGCCTCGCCCGATTCGAGGTAGGCGATACGGGTGATGTAGAGCACGGCCTGGCCTTCCGGCACGCCCAGCTTTTTGGCGAGCTCGGCCGGTGCATTCATGGCGCGGATGTGCTGCAGCGCGCGCGCGGGCGCCTTGCCGATGCTTTCCAGGTATTGGTAGAGCGAATTGCCGATCAGGGCGGGATCGGCGACGATGGTCTGCGGCAGTACGCTGACCTCGTAGGCCATGACGACGTCATCCGCCAAACGCAGGCGCTCCAGCCGGGCCACCTTGGAATAGGGCGACAGGCCCAGGCTGAGCTGTTCCTCCGGGGTGGGCGCGACGATGGCGCGCTGCAGCCAGCGCGAACCGGGCACGTGGCCGCGCTGCTGCAGCTGCTCGGAGAAGCTGGTCAGGTTGGACAGCGGTTGCTCGATGCGGGGGGCGATGTAGTTGCCGGAACCACGGCGGCGCACCACCAGTCCCTGCTCCACCAGCTGGTCGATGGCTTTGCGCGCGGTGACCCGCGACACATTGAGCAGCTCAGACAAGGTCCGTTCAGAGGGCAGCGCCTGGTCGACCTGGTAGCGTCCGTTATGGACATCGTCGCTCAATTTGCGGGCAATCTGCATGTACAGGGGCGAATTGTCGTTGGCATCCGCCCGGAATTCAAAACTGGTCTGGCTCATTCAATTCTCCTATGGACTCTAGTGTAATAGCGATGGAGGAAAATTGGCGGATAATGCTGGATTGTTTTGCAGTACGAGTCCCCGCCATGTCGAAAAAACCCTCCGCCCCCGCCGCCTGCCCTTGCGGCGGCCCTTCCCTTGCCGCCTGCTGCGGCCCTTATCTGGCGGGCGAGGCCATCCCGCCCACGGCCGAAACGCTGATGCGTTCCCGCTATACCGCCTACACGCTGCGCAATGAGCCCTACCTGCTGGCGACCTGGCACGCCAGCACGCGGCCGAGCGAACCGATCATGAGCGAGGAAGAACGCTTGCAGTGGATGGGACTTGAGGTAAAATCTGCTTTACGTTTACGTCAACGTAAAGTGGAATCGGATGATCCGAACCGGGATACGGTGGAATTTGTGGCCCGTTTCAAGGTCAATGGCCGCGCTCAGCGCCTGCACGAAATTAGCAATTTTGTACGGGAAGAGGCGGAGGGCGGCCTGCGCTGGTTCTACGTTGATGGAAGTTTTCCAGAATAATAAAGGGACAACCATGCCGCACATCGAAAGCAAGCTCAATCCGCGCAGTGAAGATTTCAAGGCCAATGCGGCCGCCATGCAGGCCCTGGTCGATGACCTGCGCGACAAGGTCGCCAAACTGGCTGCCGGTGGCGGCGAGGCGGCCTGCGCCAAGCACGTGGCACGCGGCAAGCTGCTGCCGCGCGACCGCGTGCAGATGCTGCTCGATCCCGGCACGCCCTTCCTGGAACTGTCGCAGATGGCCGCCTACGGCATGTATGACGATGCCGCGCCGGCCGCGGGCATCATCACCGGCATTGGCCGCGTATCCGGCCAGGAGTGCGTGATCGTCTGTAACGATGCGACCGTCAAGGGCGGTACCTACTATCCGATGACGGTGAAAAAACACCTGCGCGCGCAGGAGATCGCCGACGAAAACAACCTGCCTTGCATCTACCTGGTGGACTCGGGCGGCGCCAACCTGCCGAATCAGGATGACGTGTTCCCGGACCGCGACCACTTCGGCCGCATCTTCTACAACCAGGCCAATATGTCGGCCAAGGGTATTCCACAGATCTCGGTGGTGATGGGTTCCTGCACCGCCGGCGGCGCTTACGTGCCGGCCATGAGCGACGAGTCGATCATCGTCAAGGAACAGGGCACCATCTTCCTGGGCGGTCCTCCGCTGGTGAAGGCGGCCACCGGCGAGGTGGTGTCGGCGGAAGACCTGGGCGGCGGCGATGTGCATACCCGTCTGTCGGGCGTGGCCGACCATCTGGCGCAGAACGATATGCATGCGCTGTCGATGGCGCGCACGATTGTCTCGAATCTGAACCGCACCAAGCCGGTACAGGGCGCGCTGCGCGAGGCCGTTGAGCCGAAGTTCGCGCCGGAAGAGCTGTATGGCGTGATTCCGGTCGATACCCGCAAGCCTTTCGATGTGCGCGAGGTGATCGCGCGTATCGTCGACGGCAGCGAGTTCGATGAGTTCAAGGCGCGCTACGGCACCACGCTGGTGTGCGGCTTTGCCCATATCTTCGGCATGAAGGTGGGCATTGTGGCGAATAACGGCATTCTGTTCTCGGAGTCGGCGCTGAAAGGCGCGCACTTCATCGAGCTGTGCGCACAGCGCAAGATCCCGCTGGTGTTCCTGCAGAATATCACCGGCTTCATGGTGGGCCGCAAGTATGAAAACGAAGGCATCGCCCGTAACGGCGCCAAGATGGTGACGGCTGTCGCCACCGCTGCTGTGCCAAAGTTCACCGTCATCATCGGCGGCAGCTTTGGCGCGGGTAACTACGGCATGTGCGGGCGCGCATATTCGCCGCGCTTCATGTGGATGTGGCCGAACGCGCGTATCTCGGTGATGGGCGGCGAGCAGGCGGCCAGCGTGCTGGCGACCGTCAAGCGCGACGGCATCGAGGCCAAGGGCGGCACCTGGTCCGCTGAGGAAGAGGCGGCGTTCAAGCAGCCGATCAAGGACCAGTATGAGCATCAGGGCCACCCGTACTACGCCACCGCGCGCCTGTGGGACGATGGCGTGATCGATCCGGCCGATACGCGCATGGTGCTGGGCCTGGGCCTGTCCGCCGCGCTGAACGCTGAAATCAAGGACACCAAGTTCGGTGTCTTCCGCATGTAATCAGGAGATATTCGCTATGACTTATCAGACTATCGATATCTCGGTTGATAACAAGGTCGCTACCATCACCCTCAACCGCCCGGACGTGCGCAATGCGTTCAACGAGCAGTCAATTGGGGAAATCACGCTGGCCTTCAAGTCGCTGAGCGGCGATGATGCCGTGCGCGCCATCGTACTGGCCGCAAACGGCCCGGCCTTCTGTGCCGGCGGTGACTTGAACTGGATGAAAAAAATGGCGGGCTATACGCACGCCGAAAACCATGCCGATGCGCTGCAGCTGGCAGAGATGCTGCGCGCGATCTACCTGTGCCCCAAGCCTGTCGTGGCCAAAGTCCACGGCGACTGCTATGCGGGCGGCATGGGACTGGCGGCTGCCTGCGACATCATCGTGGCGGCCGACGCAGCCAATTTCTGCCTGAGCGAAGTGAAACTGGGCCTGATCCCCGCCACCATTTCGCCTTATGTGATCAAGGCCATGGGCGAAAACGCCGCGCGCCGCTACTTCCTGACGGCGGAGCGTTTCTCCGCGCAGGAAGCGCTGCGCATCGGCTTCGCGCATGAAGTGACGGTTGCCGAGGCCTTGGACGCCAAGGTCGCGGAAATCGTCAAGGCGCTGGTCACCAATAGCCCGAACGCCGTGCAGCAAGCCAAGGTGCTGGTGCGCGATGTGGCCGGGCGTCCCGTCGACGACGCGCTGCTGACTGATACCGCCGAGCGCATTGCCCAAATCCGCGCCTCCGAGCAGGGCCGCGAAGGTGTGCAGTCCTTCCTGGAGAAGCGCAAGCCAAGTTGGCTAAACTAATTCGGAGTATTTTTGGAATCACATCAACAAAGCGATTGGGTCGCACGCAGCCTGCGTAGTGTCTGGCATCCGTGCACCCAGATGCAGCATCACGAAACCGTTCCGCTGATTCCGGTCAGCCGGGGTCGTGGTGCGTGGCTGTACGACCATGAAGGCCGCCGCTACCTGGACGCGATCAGCTCCTGGTGGGTGAACCTGTTCGGCCATGCCAACCCGCGCATCAACGCCGCGCTCAAGGACCAGCTGGATACGCTGGAACACGCGATGCTGGCTGGCTTTACCCACGAGCCGGTGATCGAGCTGTCAGAAAAGCTGTCGGCGTTGACCGGCGGTGTGCTGGGCCACAGCTTCTACGCCAGCGACGGCGCGTCGGCGGTGGAAATCGCGTTGAAGATGAGCTTCCATTACTGGCGCAATTCCGGCCAGGGCGCGAAGCAGGAATTCGTCTGCCTCAAGGGCAGTTATCACGGCGAGACCATCGGCGCGCTGGCCGTGACCGATGTGGCGCTGTTCAAGGATGCCTACGGCCCGCTGCTGCGCGCTTCGCAGACGGTGATGTCGCCGGATGCGCGCGCTGCTGTGGAAGGCGAAACTGCCGCCGACGTGGCGCGCCGCGCCGCAGCCGCTGTGGAGCGTCTGCTTGTCGAGCGTGGCGATAAAATTGCCGCCATCATCATCGAACCGCTGGTGCAGTGCGCGACCGGCATGGCGATGCATGATCCGCTGTATCTGAAGCTGGTGCGCGAGCTGTGCGACCGCCATCAGGTGCATCTGATCCTGGACGAAATCGCGGTCGGCTGCGGCCGTACCGGCACCTTCTTCGCCGCCGAGCAGGCGGGCGTGTGGCCAGACTTTGTTTGCCTCTCCAAGGGCATCAGCGGCGGCTATCTGCCGCTGTCGCTGGTGATGACGCGCGATCAGATCTACCAGGCGTTTTACAGCAACGACGTGACGCGCGGCTTCCTGCACTCGCATTCGTACACCGGCAATCCGCTGGCTTGCCGCGCTGCGCTGGCGACCTTGCAGATTTTTGAAGAAGACGATGTGCTGAACGCCAACCGCGTGCGCGCGCAGCGCCTGACCGAGGCGCTGGCGCCGCTGGCAGAGCACAAGCAGGTCCGCAACTTCCGCAACCGGGGCATGATCTGGGCGTTTGACGCCATCGATGCCAAGCCGGATTTCTCGCGCCGCTTCTTCGCCACCGCGACCGAGCATGAGCTGCTGATGCGCCCGATCGGCTCGACCGTCTACATGATGCCGCCGTATATCCTCAGCGACGAGGAAATCGACGGCCTGGCCGCCAACACGCTGGCTGTGTTTAACAAAGTGATGGCGGGCTGACCATGGAACTGCTGAATAAACTGAAAACCCAGCTGCAAGGGCTGGAAGAACGAAGCCTGATCCGCAAGCGCCGCATCGTGGAAACGCCTTGCGGCCCGCGCGTGGCGGTGGCGGGACGAGAACTGCTGGCCTTTTGCAGCAATGATTATCTGGGACTGGCCGGTCATCCGGCGCTGACCGCCGCGCTGCAGGAAGGCGCGGCGCGCTATGGCGTCGGCAGCGGCGCATCGCACCTGATCTCGGGCCACAGCCGCGCCCACGCCGATCTGGAAGAGCGTCTGGCGGCATTCGTCGGTGCGCATCTGGAATCGCCGCGCGCGCTGTACTTCTGCACCGGCTATATGGCCAACCTGGCGGTCGTCACCGGGCTGGTGGCGGGCGACAAGGATGCGGAGATTTTCTCCGAGTCGCTGAACCACGCCTCGCTGATCGACGGCGCGCGCCTGTCGCGCACCAGCGTCAAGGTCTATCCGCACGCCGATCTGGCGGCGCTGACCACCATGCTGCAAGCCAGTAGCGCCGCCACCAAGGTGGTGGTGACGGATTCGGTGTTCAGCATGGATGGCGACCTGGCCCCGCTGCCTGAGCTGCTGGCCCTGTGCGAACAGTACGGCGCCTGGCTGGTGGTGGACGACGCCCACGGCTTCGGCGTGCTGGGCGAGAATGGCCATGGCGCGCTGGAGCACTTCAATCTGCGCTCGCCTTATCTGGTCTATATGGGCACGCTGGGCAAGGCCGCCGGTGTGGGCGGCGCTTTCGTCGCCGCGCACGAGGTGGTGATCGAAACGCTGATCCAGAAGGCGCGTCCCTACATCTTTACCACGGCCGGCGCTCCGGCGCTGTCGCACGCCCTGCTGGCCAGCCTGGATATCCTGGAAGGCGCGGAGGGCAAGGCCCGCCGGACGCACCTGAACCAATTGGTGGCACAATTGGATGCTGGGCTGCAGCTGGAACGCTGGCAGCGCCTACCCTCCGTGACGCCGATCCAGCCGATCCTGATCGGTGATAACGCGGAGACCATGCGCGTCGGCGCCGCTTTGTACGAACAAGGCCTGTGGGTCGGTACGATCCGTCCGCCCACCGTGGCGCCGGGCACCTCGCGCCTGCGCGTGACGCTGTCCGCTGGCCACAGCGAGGCGGAAGTCGCGCAGCTGATCGCCGCTCTGAATGCATTGGAAAGGACTTGATATGAGTCTCGATGAACCCATGACCATGGTAGAAGCCGCTCCCGCAGCTGCGGGCATGATGCCGCGCTTTGCCGTCTTTGTGACCGGCACCGACACGGAAATCGGCAAAACCCTGACCTCGTCCGCCATGCTGCACGCGCTGGTCAAGACCGGCGTGCGCGCCTGCGGGATGAAGCCGGTGGCCGCCGGCGCGGAGCTGCGCAACGGCCGCTGGCACAACGACGACTGCGACCAGCTGGCCGCCGCCGGCAATGTGAACCTGCCGCAGTCGATCACCACGCCGTTCCTGCTGAAGGAGCCTGCGGCGCCACATATCGCCGCCGAGCTGGAAGAGCAGTACATTTCTCCGATTCCAATCTTGACCGCCTATGTCGAAATCAACGCCGCCTCGGACGCGGTGGTGGTGGAGGGCGTGGGCGGCTTCAAGGTGCCGCTGAACGAAGAATTCGACACCGCCGACCTGGCCGAGCAGCTCGATCTGCCGGTGGTGCTGGTGGTGGGCCTGCGCCTGGGCTGCATCAGCCACGCGCTGCTGACGGTGGAAGCCATCGCCAACCGCAACCTGATGCTGGCCGGCTGGGTCGCCAATGACCTGTCGGACGATATGGATTTCGCGGCGGAGAACATCGCCACGCTGGAGCAGCGCATTCCCGCGCCGCTGCTGGGCCGCATTCCGCGCCTGGCCGAGCCGTCCGCCGCTGCGGCCGCCGAATACCTTGATTTCACCAAGCTGCCTAACTGGCCAGCCAAGAAGAACACCTGAACGTAAAAGGATTTACGATGTCCATGACTGAAACCCTGCAAGAACCGAAGACCGTCTCCCTGCACCGCCCGGGCGCAAAGATCACCCTGCCGGAAGCGGCCACTTGGCCGCGCGAGGAAGTACTGGCGCTGTTCGAGCTGCCTTTCAATGAGCTGATCTTCAAGGCCCAGCAGATCCACCGCGCCAACTTCCCGGACGGCGACGTGGAACTGGCGACCCTACTGTCGATCAAAACCGGCGGCTGCGAGGAGGACTGCGGCTACTGCCCGCAGGCCGCGCGCTACGACACCGGCGTGGAAGCGAAGAAGATCCTGGACATCGATACCGTGCTGGATGCGGCCAAGCAGGCCAAGGACAACGGCGCGACGCGCTTCTGCATGGGCGCCGCCTGGCGCAGCCCGAAAGAGCGCGACATGGACAAGGTCGAGGAGATGGTGCGTTCGGTGAAGGCCTTGGGCCTGGAAACCTGCGCCACCCTGGGCATGCTGGAGGAGCAGCAGGCGCAGCGTCTGAAGGCGGCTGGCCTGGACTATTACAACCACAACCTGGACACCGCGCCTGAGTTCTACGACAACGTGATCTCGACCCGCGAATACCAGGACCGTCTGGATACCCTGGGCCACGTGCGCGAAGCGGGCCTGAAGGTCTGCTGCGGCGGCATCGTGGGCATGGGCGAGACGCGCGACCAGCGCGCCGGCCTGATCGCCCAGCTGGCCAATCTGAACCCGTATCCGGAATCGGTGCCGATCAACCATCTGGTGCAGGTGGAAGGTACGCCGCTGCACGGCCTGCCGCCGCTGGATCCACTGGAGTTCGTGCGCACCATCGCGGTGGCGCGCATCACCATGCCGAAGGCGCGCGTGCGTCTGTCGGCCGGCCGCCGCGAGCTGGGTGAGGCGGTGCAGGCGATGTGCTTTATGGCCGGCGCCAATTCGATCTTCTACGGCGACAAGCTGCTGACCACCGATAACCCGGAAGCCAACGACGACCGCGCACTGCTGGAAAAACTGGGCTTGAAGACCCGTGGCGCGGTGCTGGAGTCGGTACAAAAAGAGAAGTGCGGCTGCTGATAAAAACGGGAATCCCCGGAGAATAAGAGAGACAACAATGTTCAAAAAAATCCTGATCGCCAACCGTGGCGAAATCGCCTGCCGTGTGGCCGCTACCGCGCGCCGCATGGGCATCAAGACTGTGGCCGTGTATTCGGAAGCGGACGCCAACGCCAAGCACGTCGCCGTGTGCGACGAGGCGGTGCTGCTCGGCCCCGCTGCCGCCAGCGAAAGCTATCTGCGCGGCGACAAGATCATCGCCGTGGCCAAGGCCACCGGCGCTGAAGCGATCCACCCCGGTTACGGTTTCCTGTCCGAGAACGCGGAGTTTGCCGATGCCTGCGCCGAAGCTGGCCTGGTCTTCATCGGCCCTCCTGCCTCGGCGATGCGCGCCATGGGTTCCAAGTCGGCTGCCAAGCAGCTGATGGAAAAGGCCAATGTGCCGCTGGTGCCGGGCTACCACGGCGATCAGCAGGATGCGGACTTCCTGCAGGGCCAGGCCGACAAGATCGGCTACCCGGTGCTGCTGAAGGCTTCGGCCGGCGGCGGCGGCAAGGGCATGCGCGTGGTCGAGAGCTCGTCCGATTTCAAGGCAGCGCTGGCCTCGTGCAAGCGCGAGGCAATCAGCTCCTTCGGCGACGACAAGGTACTGGCGGAGAAGTACCTGCAGCGTCCACGCCACATCGAGATCCAGGTGTTTGCCGATACGCTCGGCAACTGCATCTACCTATTCGAGCGGGACTGCTCGGTACAGCGCCGCCACCAGAAAGTGCTGGAAGAAGCGCCTGCGCCGAACATGCCGGCCGAGCGCCGCGCCGCCATGGGCGAAGCCGCCGTCGCCGCCGCGCGCGCGGTGGGCTATGTGGGCGCGGGTACGGTGGAGTTCATCGCCAACCAGGACGGCTCGTTCTACTTCATGGAGATGAACACGCGCCTGCAGGTGGAGCACCCGGTCACGGAAATGATCACCGGGACCGACCTGGTGGAATGGCAGATCCGCGTCGCCGCCGGCGAGGCGCTGCCGAAGAAGCAAAACGAATTGACCATCAACGGCCACGCCATCGAGGCGCGTATCTATGCGGAGAATCCGGAGAAGGGCTTCCTGCCTTCGATCGGTACGCTGCGCCACATGGCGACGCCGGATGCGGTGGCGTTTGAGCTGGGCGGTGTGCCGGGCTTCCCGGCGGCTGTGCGGATCGACTCGGGCGTGCGCGAGGGCGATGCGATTTCGCCGTTCTACGACCCGATGATCGCCAAGCTGATCGTCTGGGGCGCGGACCGCAAGCAGGCGCTGGCCCGCATGGCGCGGGCGCTGGCGCAGTACCAGGTCGTCGGCCTGGCCACCAACGTGGCCTTCCTCAAGCGCCTGGTGGAAGGCGAGCCGTTTGCCACCGCCGACCTGGATACGGGCCTGATCGCGCGCCATCACGACGCGCTGTTCCCGGCCGCGCAACCGGTGCCGGAAGCGGCGCTGGCGCTGGCGGCGGTGTCGCTGATCGAGGCGGAGAAGGATGCCTCGGCCGCGCAGTCGGGCGCCAACCGCGCCGATCCATGGGGCCAGGCGCTGGGCTGGCGCATGAACCGTCCGTACGTGCGCAAGCTGACCTTCAGCGATGAATACGGCGCGGCGCTGGCGGAAAAGGGCTATCACGTGCAGATCACTTACCGCGCGCATGACTGGCTGTTCGATTTGCCGGCCTGCCCGGATAACAGCGCTTATGTTTTGAGCCTGATGTCGCAAGACGGTCACGATTTCAGCATCAAGCTGGGCGAGCAGGCC
>Ga0213872_10001672_pt1 | contig 13956 bp, 11 predicted proteins | sample VelepicomBERX_R2_FD_160071 | JGI IMG/M metagenome (GOLD analysis project Ga0213872, IMG submission 160071) | Rhizosphere microbial communities from Vellozia epidendroides in rupestrian grasslands, the National Park of Serra do Cipo, Brazil - RX_R2 | ecosystem: Host-associated > Plants > Roots >...
GAGCGCCAGCGTGCGCGGCGCGAGGCGCCGTGTGACGCGCAGCTGTTCGAGCCAGGCGGCGCCGAACTCGGGCAGCGGCGCGCCGGCCTCAGGCATCGAGCAATCGCGTCAGCGCGGCACTGGCGATGTCGCCGATGCGTGCGAGGAACTCGGTGCCCATCTCGGCCGTGTAGCGCGTCGGGTCGGGCGAGCCGAGCACGAGCAGGCCGAAGCTCTGCTGCTGGCGCACGCCGTCGACCTCGACCTCGCGCGTCAGCGGGATCAGGGCGAGTGAGGTCGCCGTGCCGCCGCTCTCGGCCTCGCCGAGCCAGCGCGCGGCCTCGAAGCCGGAGTTGATGCCGCAGTACGGCTGCGTCAGGCTGGCCGCGAAGCTCTTGACGTCCGGGCTCACGGCTTGCGCGAACTCGGCCTCGGCATGCGCGGGCGCGACGCCCCACAGGCGCAGGCCGGCCTGCGGGATCATGAACTGGTGGCGCAGCTCGCGCGTGAGCACCTTGGGCAGGTCGGCCGCGGCCGGCGTGCGCATCAGCGCCACCGTCCAGCTGTGCAGGCGGTCGGCGATGCCGACGTTCTCCTGGCCGTGGCGGATCATCTCCATGATCTTCTGCTCCAGGCCCTTGATGCGCGCGCGCAGCATCTCGGCCTGACGCTCCTGCAGCGACACGGCGCGATGGCCTTGCGGATGCGTGAGCTGGATGGTGGCGAGCAGCTCGGCGTGGCGCTCGAAGAAGCCGGGGGTGTTGGCCAGGAAATCGGCAATGTCCTGTTCGGTGATGCCTTGGGTGCCTTCGGATTGGCTCACAGCTCGATCTCTCCCTCGTAAACAGTTTCGGCCGGGCCGGTCATGATGACGCTGCCTCCCGACCATTCGATTTTCAGGCCGCCGCCGCGTGTGTGGACCTCGACGGCGGCGTCCAGCAGGCCCATGCGGATGCCGGCGACGACCGCTGCGCAGGTGCCGGTGCCGCAGGTCAGCGTCTCGCCGGCGTCGCGCTCGAACACGCGCAGGCGCGCCTCCTTGCGCGAGACGACCTGCAGGAAGCCGACGTTGACGCGGCGCGGGAAGCGCGGGTGCGTCTCGATGCGCGGGCCCAAGTCCAGCACGGGCGCGGTGTCGACGTCGTCGACCAGCGTCACGGCATGCGGATTGCCCATGGAAACGGTTGCGAACTCGGCGCCGTCGATCGTCCAGAGCGGCTGCTCGCCCGCCAGGCGCGGCACGAGGCCGGTGGGATCGAACGGCAGGCTGGCCGCCTCGAAATCCGGCGGACCCATGTCGACGCTGACGCGGCCGTCGTCGTTCAGGCGCAGCAGCAGCCGGCGGTTGACGGTCTCGACCTCGATGCTGCGCTTGCTCGTCAGGCCCTTGTCGACGACGTAGCGCACGAAGCAGCGCGCGCCGTTGCCGCAGTGCTCGACCTCCTCGCCGCTCGCGCCGTTGAAGATGCGGTAGGCGAAGTCCAGGCCCGCGCTGCGCGCCGGCTCGATGACGAGGATCTGGTCGCAGCCCACGCCGAAACGGCGGTCGCCCAGATGGCGCAGCTGCGCCGGGCCGAGGGCCAGCGGCGCGCGCGTGGCGTCCAGCACGACGAAGTCGTTGCCGGCGCCCTGCATCTTGGTGAAGGACAGCTTCATGGCGCCATTATCGGTAGACCGAGGGCACGCCCTCGGGCCGCGTCTTGAATCGCTTGTGGACCCAGAGGTACTGCGCCGGGTTGCGGCGGATGCGCTCTTCGAGCCAGCGGTTCAGGAAGGCGGCGTCGGCCGCGGCATCGCCGCTCGGGTAACCCTGCAGCGGTGCGCAGGCCTCGACCTGGTAGCCGCGCCCGCCCGGCAGGATGGTCACGATGATGGGCTGCACGACCATGTCGAGGCTGGCTGCCATGCGCGCGGGCGCGAGCAGCGTGGCCGCCGGCACGCCGAAGAAGGGCACGAAGGCCGCGTCCTTGAGGCCGAAGTCCATGTCCGGCAGGTTCATGAACACCCAGCCTTCGCGGATGCGGCGCAGCACCTGGCGGATGCCGTCATGGCGGCTCACCAACTCGACGCGGCCGAAGCGCGAGCGCGAGCGCTTGAGCTCCTCGTCGAAGACGGGGTTGCTCTGGCGCTGGTAGATGCTGATGCCGGGGCAGCTTTGCTCGAGCATCAGGAGCGGTCCGGCCCACTCGAGGCCGGCGAAGTGCGGCGTCAGCCACATCACCGGCTTGTCGGACGTCGAGGCGAGCTCGATGTCGCCGACGTAGTGCGTGAGCCGCTTGAGCCGGCGCGCCGAGGCGAACGAGAGCAGGCCGCGCTCGAGCATCGCGCGGCCCATCCAGCCGAAGTGCTCGCGCGCGAGAAGCGTGCGCGCGGCCGGGTCGAGCTCGGGGAAGCACAGCTCCAGATTGCGCAGCGCAATGCGACGGCGCGGACGCGCGGCGTGCCACAGCAACGCGCCCAGGCCCTGGCCCAGCAAGGCCAGCAAAGGCAACGGCAGGAAGTGCAGCAGCCACAGGAGCGCGATCAGCGCGCGCGCTCCGAAATGCGAGGCGCGGCCCTTCACGAGCGCGCCTCGGCAGGCGGCGCGGCACCAATGTCCAGGCCGCGCGGCTTCTTGTAGCGGTGGTAGCCCCAGAGGTACTGGCCCGGAGCCTTGAGGATCAGCGATTCCATGGCGGCGTTGATCACGGCGGTGGCCGCCTCCGGCCCGAGCTCGGGCGTGATCACCGGCGGCTCCATCACGTGCACGACATAGCCCCGCCCCTTGGGCAGGCGCTCGCCCCAGAGCAGGACCAGGGTCGCGCCGGTCTGCTGGATCAGCCGGTGCGCGAGCGTCATGGTGTAGGCCGGCCGGCCGAAGAACGGCGACCAGACGCCGAGGCCCTCGGGCGGCACCTGGTCGGGCAGCAGGCCGACGGTGCGGCCGGCGCGCAGCGCGCGGATCATCTGGCGCACGCCGGCGAGGTTGGCCGGCGCGGTTTCGAGATGGCGGCGCCCCCGCGAGCTGTCGACGACGCCGCGGATCCATTCCTTGCGCGCGGGGCGGAACAGCACCGTGATGGGCGCGCGCTCGCCGAAGGTCTCGGCATAGGCCTGGGCGCAGATCTCGAAGCAACCGAGGTGCGGCGTCAGCAGCAGCACGCCCTTCCCGGCCGCGACGGCCTGCTCGAGGCGCTCGAAGCCCTCCCAGCGCAGCCGCTTGCCGAGCAGTTCGCCGTCGGGGCGCAGCCACAGCCAGGGCAGCTCGGCGACCATGCGGCCGGCGCCGGCCACGGCCGGGCGCGCGGCCGCCCAGGGCAGGCCGGCCGTCACGACATTGGCGCGAAAGCGCTGGCGGTAGGTCGGCGAGGCGAGGAAGGTGATCCAGCCCAGCACGGCGCCGATGGCGTGCAAAAGCCGCAGTGGCCACCGGGAGAGCACACGAAAGATCAGGGACATTTCTATAATGGCGCCCATCGCCGAGTTACTGAACAACTTGCGGGGCGATTCACAAATTCTGCTAAAGCGTTCGCCGCGCCCGAGAAGACTCCCAGGCAACGGCAGACGCCGTTGGAATCAATTTTCTGGAGTTTAAAAGTGGCGAACGACTACCTCTTCACATCCGAGTCCGTCTCCGAGGGCCATCCCGACAAGGTGGCCGATCAGATCTCGGACGCGATTCTCGACGCAATCTTCGAACAGGACCCGCGTTCGCGCGTGGCGGCGGAGACGCTTTGCAACACCGGCCTCGTCGTCCTGGCCGGTGAAATCACCACCAACGCCCACGTCGACTACATCCAGGTCGCGCGCGACACGATCAAGCGCATCGGCTACGACAACACCGAATACGGCATCGACTACAAGGGCTGCGCGGTCCTCGTCGCCTACGACAAGCAGAGCAATGACATCGCCCAGGGTGTCGACCACGCGTCGGACGACCACCTCAACACCGGCGCCGGCGACCAGGGCCTGATGTTCGGCTACGCCTGCGACGAAACGCCCGAGCTGATGCCCGCGCCGATCTACTACGCCCACCGTCTGGTGGAGCGCCAGGCCCAGCTGCGCAAGGACGGCCGCCTGCCCTTCCTGCGCCCGGACGCCAAGAGCCAGGTCACGATGCGCTACGTGGACGGCAAGCCGCACTCGATCGACACGGTGGTGCTCTCCACGCAGCATTCGCCGGAAATGAGCCTGGGCGACAAGATGACGCCCGAGTTCTACGAGGCCATCCGTGAGGAACTGATCAAGCCGGTGCTGCCCAAGGATTGGCTGACGGCCGACACAAAGTACCTGATCAACCCGACCGGCCGCTTCGTCATCGGCGGCCCTCAGGGCGACTGCGGCCTGACGGGCCGCAAGATCATCGTCGACACCTACGGCGGCGCCTGCCCGCACGGCGGCGGCGCGTTCTCGGGCAAGGATCCGACAAAGGTCGACCGTTCTGCCGCTTACGCAGCCCGTTATGTGGCCAAGAACATCGTCGCCGCCGGCCTGGCCCGCCAGTGCCAGATCCAGGTGGCCTACGCCATCGGCGTGGCGCGTCCGATGAACGTGACGGTCTACACCGAAGGCACGGGCGTGATCTCCGACGAGAAGATCGCCGCGCTGGTGCACGAGCACTTCGACCTGCGGCCCAAGGGCATCATCCAGATGCTGGATCTGCTGCGTCCGATCTACTCCAAGACGGCGGCGTACGGGCATTTCGGGCGCGAGGAGCCCGAATTCAGCTGGGAGAGGACGGACAAGGCAGCCGCGCTGCGTGCAGCGGCTGGCCTGTAAGGCCAGCATCCGCGAAGCGGACCGGCAGCCTTGCGGCAAAGGCTAACTTCGCGCCAGCGAAGTCAAGGCCCGAAGGGCCGGCCGATGCCACAAAGCCTTCCACCCGCCACCAACAAAAAGGGCCGCACGTCGTGCGGCCCTTTTGCGTGGATTCAGCCGATCACCAGATCACCACCCGCTTGTCCTCCGCCCGCACCATCGGATCCCCAGCCTTGCAGCTGAAGGCCTGAGCAAAGGCCGGCATATTGGACGGCGCGGCCGTGGCGCGGAAACCGTTCGGCGCGTGCGGGTCGGTGTTCAGGCGCAGCAGCTGGGCCTGGTCGCGGATGCTGCTGGCCCAGACGCTGGCGAAGTTCATGAAGAAGCGCTGCTCGCGCGAGAAGCCGTCGAGCATCGGATCGGGCTTGCCGGCATCGGCCTTGAGCAGCGCATCGAGCGCGACGTTCAGGCCGCCGAGGTCGGCGATGTTCTCGCCGAGGGTGAGCTTGCCGTTGGCGTGCTTGTCCGGATGGTCGGCCAGCGGCGCGTAGTCGTCGGCCTGCGCCACCAGGCGCGCGGCGCGCTGGTCGAAGCGTTCGCGGTCCTCGGTCGTCCACCAGTTGGCGTTGTTGCCCTGGCCGTCGAACTGGCTGCCCTGGTCGTCGAAGCCGTGCAGCGACTCGTGGCCGATGACGGCGCCGATGCCGCCGTAGTTGCTGGCGTTGTCGCCCTTGGCGTAGAAGAACGGCGGCTGCAGGATCGCGGCCGGGAAGTTGATCGTGTTCGTCGACGGGCTGTAGTAGGCGTTGACGGTCTGCGGCGTCATGCTCCACTCGTAGCGATCGGTCGGCTTGCCGATCTTGGCGAGGCTGTAGTGGCGGTTGAACGCACGGGCGGCGCGCATGTCGCCGTAGAAGTCGTCGCCGCTGACCTTCAGGCCGTCCCAGTTGCGCCACTTGTCCGGATAGCCGATCTTGGGCAGGAAGGTGGCCCACTTCTCGAGCGCGCGCTGCTTGGTCTCGGGGCTCATCCACTCGAGCTTCTCGAGGCGCTCCTTGAGCGCGGCACGCACGTTGACGACGAGTTCCTGGGCGCGCGCCTTGGCCTCGGGCGGGAAGTAGTCCTTGACGTAGAGCTGGCCGAGCCCCTCGCCCATCGCGCCGTTGACGGCGTCAAGCGCGCGCTTCCAGCGCGGCGACATCTCGGGCTGACCGTTGAGCAGCTTGTCGTAGAAGGCGAAGTTCTCGTCCTCGAAGGCCTTGGAAAGATAGGTCGAGGCGCCGTCGATGACGTGGAAGGCCAGGTAGTCGCGCCATTGCGCCACGGGCGCATCGGCCAGCTGCGCGTCGAACGCGGCGAAGAACTTGGGCTGCGAAAGCGAGAAGCCCTTGTCGACCTTGACGCCTTGTGACTTGAAATAGGCCGCCCACTCGAAGTGCGGCGTGACCTTGTCGGCTTCGGCGACGGTGACGAAGTTGTACTGGTTCTTCGGGTTGCGCAACTCGACGCGCGAGAGCGAGGCCGCGGCGAGCTTGGTCTCGAAAGCCAGCACCGCGTCGGCCTTGGCCGCGGCGGCGTCGGGCGCCGCGCCGGTCAATTCGAACAGCTTGGCGATGTGCGCGACGTAGGCCTTGCGCACCGCTTCGTATTCCGGCTTGCCGTAGTAATCAGGCGTGGGCAGGCCCAGGCCGCCCTGGCGCGCGAAGCCGATCTGGCGACGCGCGTCCTTGTAGTCCGCGCCTGCATAAAAGGCAAACCCAATGGATTGGCCGTTTGCATGGATCTTGCGCAGCCAGGCGACGACGTCGGCCTCGGTCTGGAGGGCGGCAATGCTGTTCAGCTCAGGCTTGATCGGTTCGGCGCCGAGCTTCTCGATGCGCGACTCATCCATGGCCGAGCGGTACAGCCAGCCGATCTTCTGCTCGATCGAGCCCGGCCTGGCGTGCTCGGCGCCCTGGTCGGCGGCCTCGACGATCTTGCGCTGCGCTTCGCGGCTCTGCTCGCTGAGCTTGTCGAAGCTGCCCCAGCGCGTCTTGTCGGCCGGCAGCGGATTGGCGGCGACCCAGCGGTCGTTCACATAGGCGTTGAAGTCGGCGCAGGGCGAGACGCTGGTGTCGACGTCGGGCTTGAGGCCGGCGGTCTGGGCGAGCGCGGCGCCGTGCAGGGCGGCGGCGGCAGCCAGGGCGAGCAGGTGCCGGTATTGGCGGGTCGGTGAAGGCATGGCGAAGCACTCCGGAAATTCGCGGGAAGCGCGCACCATAGCCGCCTTAGGGCCTCGGCGGCGCGTATCGAAAGTCAGCCTCGGGTTTCCCTCAGTAGTCGACGCGGAAGCGCTGGCCGCGCCACGACAGTTGGGCGCTGTGCACGCCGATGGTCTCGACGCGCAGGTCCGGCGCGATGTTGTCGCCCTCGTGCAGCACCTGGCCGTTGACGAACAGCAGGCGGTCGGCCGGCGCGGGCGCGTTGACGGCGCCGTTGACGTTCAGCGGCGGCATGCCCTGGCGCGTCGCCGCGGGCAGTTCGGCCAGCGCGGGAACGGCGGCGGCCTGCGCCGTCATCGTCATCGTCGTCGTCGTCGCCGGTGCTGGCACGGGCTGCGGCGTCGCGGCAGGCGCCGTGGCGACCGGGGCGGGCCGCACAAGCGGCGGCGGCGCAACAAGCATGGGCGGTGGCGGCGCCGCCTCTCGGACGATTTCGTGAACCGCCGGCGGCGCGCTCGGCCGCAGCCAGGCATAGAGCGCGGCCACGGCGAGCAGCAGCACAAGCACGATCAGCACCGGTACGAGCAGGTTGCGCGCGGCAGGGGTACTGGTCGAAGAGCTGCTGCCCAGCGTCGGGACCGCACCGCGTTCGCGCTCGCGCTCGGTTTCGGCGCGCTTGAGGGCGTCGAGGATGTAGGACATCAGTGCGGCTCCTGGAGATGCGGCTCGTCGACGCCGAGCAGCCGGCCCAGCTGCATGATCGTGACCGGTCCGGCGCGGCCATCGGCCGGCAGGCCCTGGCCGCGCTGGAAGGCGGCGATGCGCTCGCGTCGGACCGCGTTGCTGCCTGCGCGCGCCGTGGCCGGCGGCTGGCCCAGCGCCTGGCTCAGGCCCTTGTCCAGCCACTGCAGCACGGCGGGCGCGGCCGCACCGCTGGCGTAGTCGGGCGGCGTGCGCCACAGGGTCGTGAATTCGCCGTGCCACTGGCGGGCGAGCGCGCTCAGCGTCACGGTGACGTGGCGCGCGCCGAGCTGCAGATGCGCCTGCTGGCCGTCCAGCGATTCGAGCAGCGCAAAGGCCGGCTGGCCGTCCGCGTCGGCGAGCTTGAGCACGGCCGGTCGATCGAGCAGGCGCAGCTGCGCGAGCCCGCCGTCGCCCTGGAAGCATTGCAGCTGCTGGCTCGGCGCGGCAGCGCAGAGTTCGGTGTGCTCCGGCAGCGTGACGTGCCAGCGCGCGGCGAGCTGCTGCCAGGCCGCGTCGGGTGTGGCCGGCGCGTCGGTGATGGCGTCGACCGCGGCGGGCGCCGAGGCCGCCGAGGCCGCCGAGGCCGCATGTGGCGGCGCGGAAGCCGCTGCGCCATGACTGCTGGCGCCGACGACAAGGGGCGCCGGCGCAGGCCGCATCTGCTGGCCCACGGCCCAGGCCGCCGTCGCGATCACGCCCGCGCCCAGCGCCCAGGGCAGCGCCCGGCGCCAGGCCGGCGTGGCGACATGCGCGTCGTCGAACACCTCGACCGCGGCGCGCGCCAGCGTCTTGCGGTCGACGCGGGCGCGGCCCTGCGCGTAGGCGCCGAGCAGGGCGCGGTCGCCGATGAGGTTGATGCGCCGCGGCACGCCGCGCGAGAGCTTGTGCAGCAGCGCCAGCGCGCGGTCGTCGAAGGGCGTCTCGCCCTTGAGGCCGGCGATGCCGAGGCGGTGGCGCACATACTGCGCGGTCTCGTCGGCCGAAAGCGCGGTGAGGTGATAGCGCGCGATGACGCGCTGCGCGAGCTGCTCGAGCTCGGGCCGGGCGAGCATGGTGCGCAGCTCGGGCTGGCCGATCAGGATGATCTGCAGCAGCTTGCGCTCCTGCGTCTCGAGGTTGGTCAGCAGGCGCAGCTGTTCGAGCACCTCGGGCGCGAGGTTCTGCGCCTCGTCGATGATGAGCACGCAGTTCTGGCCCGCCGCGTGCGCTTCGAGCAGGAAGGCGTTGATGCGATCGACGTAGGGCTTGACGCTCTCGCCTTGCGGCAGCGGCTCGGGCAGGGCGATGTGGAATTCCTCGCAGACGGTGGCGAGCAGCTCGGGCACCGTCAGCTTGGGATTGAAGACGTAGGCGACGCGGCAGCCTTGCGGCACCTGCTCGAGGAAGCAGCGGCACACCGTCGTCTTGCCCGCGCCGATCTCGCCGGTCAGCAGCACGAAGCCGCCGCCACCGCCGAGGCCGTAGAGCAGGTGGGCCAGCGCCTCCCGGTGCCGCTCGCTCATGAAGAGGTAGTGCGGGTCGGGCGCGATCGAGAAGGGGTCCTGCTGGAGTCCGAAGAAGGCGTTGTACATAACGGAGGAATGTTAGCCCCTCGCCCAGGCGCGCCGCTGGACGCGCGCACGCCTGGGCGGTCCCCCGAGGGGACGAGATTTCTTGCGGCCTTGAGCCGCAAGAAACCTTCGGGGGCCGGCTCGGGAGCGGCCCAGCGCTCGGCCCGCAATTCCTTCCAACTGACAAGACACGGTTGTCGTCTCGTCACAATCCCGCCATGCCCAAGCCGCTCGACCTCGAAACCCTGCGCCGCTACGCCATCGCGCGCAGCTTGTTCACGCCGACCACGCTCCAGGGCGCGTTCAAGCGCCTGGGCTTCGTCCAGGCCGACCCGATGCGCGCGCCGGCGCGGGCCCAGGACCTGATCCTGCGCCATCGCGTCAAGGACTACTGCGCCGGCGAGCTGGAGCAGCGCTATCCGCGGCTTCAGGTCGAGGAGGACTGCTTCGTCAACTACGGCTTCGTGCCGCGCGACTGGCTGCCGCTGATGCACCCGCGCACGGCGCGGCGCGCCTGGGACGCCACGACACGCGCGCAGGCCGAAGCACTGCTGGCAGTCGTGCGCGAGCGCGGGCCGACGCACCCGAAGTCGCTGCTGGAGGAGTTCGCCCACCACGGCCGCATGCCCGGCTACTGGGGCGGCGAGCTCAACGTCAGCACGCAGCTGCTCGACGGCCTGCACTACCGCGGCCACCTGCGCGTCAAGCGGCGCGACGCCGGCACGCGCGTCTACGAGGCCGTCGAGCACGCGCCGCAGGACGACAGCCCGGCCGCACGCCGCGGGCGCGCCGAGGCCCTGCTCGACCGCGTCGTCCAGCTCTACGCCCCGCTGCCCGCACCCAGCCTGGGCTACCTGACGACGCTGCTGCGCGGCAGTGCGCCGCAGCTGCAGGTCGAGATGCGCGCCGCCGTCAAGGCCGCGAAGCAGCGCTATGCCCATGCCGTGGTCGACGGCGTGACCTGGTTCTGGCCGACGGACGAAAACCCGTCGAGCGCCCGCCATCGCTGCGACGCGCAGTTGCGCCTGCTCGCGCCCTTCGACCCGGTCGTCTGGGACCGGCGCCGCTTCGAGCTCTTCTGGGGCTGGCCCTACCGCTTCGAGGCCTACACGCCCGCGGCCAAGCGCACGATGGGGCATTACGCCCTGCCGCTGCTCTGGGGCGAGGACATCCGCGGCTGGGCGAACCTGCGCGTCGAGAACGGCCGGCTCATCCATGAGCTCGGCTTCGTCGACGGCAAGACGCCGCGCAGCGCTGCGTTCAAGGCGGCGCTGGCCGAGGAACTCGACGCGATGCGGCGCTTCCTCGGCCTCGGCTGAAGCGTTTCAGCGCCCCGCCGGACGCGCCGGGAAGCGGACCGTGAAACGTGCGCCGGGCCCTTCGTTCTCGGCGAGGCCGCGGCGCGAGCGCGTGTCGTCGAGCAGGAGCTCGGCCTCGTGCTGCTCGGCGATCTCGCGGACGATGGCCAGGCCCAGGCCCGAGCCGTCGGTGTTCGTGCCGAGCGCGCGGTAGAAGGGCTGGAAGATCTTCTCGCGCTCGCTCTCGGGCACGCCGGGGCCGGTGTCCTCGACCTGCAGCACGCTGACCTGGCCGAACGGGTCTTCCATGACGCGCACCGTGACGACGCCGCCGGGCGGGGTGTAGAGCAGCGCGTTGTCCACGAGATTGCGGATCAGCTCGCGGATCAGCAGCGGCTGGCCGAGCACGCGCAGTTGGGCGCGGTCCGCGTCGGGGCCCTCGTAGCCGAGGTCCAGGCGCCGCTCCAGCGCGCGCGGAACGAAGTCGCGCACGGTCTCGATGGCGAATTCGGCGAGGTTGACTTCACTGCGCCGCGCCGCGTGCTCCTTGTCCTCGGCGCGTGCCATGGCGAGCAGCTGGTTGACCATGTGCGCGGCGCGCTGGCTGGACAGCGAAATCTGCTCGAGCGAGCGGATCAGGTCGGCCGGCTGGCTGCGGCCTTCGTCGACCTCGCGCTGGGCGAACTCGGCCTGGGTGCGCAGGCCGGCCAGCGGCGTCTTGAGCTGGTGCGCGGCATCCGCCAGGAAGTGCTTCTGCGCACGCATCGACTGGTCGAGCCGCCCCAGCAGCTCGTTGATGGCGCGCACCAGCGGCGCCACCTCCTCGGGCACGTGGCGCTCGTCGATCGGCGAGAGATCGGCGCTGTCGCGCGAGCGGATGCGCCGTTGCAGCTCGCCCAGCGGCGCGATGCCGCGCGCCAGCGCCAGCCAGACCAGCAGCACCGTCAGCGGCAGGATGACGAACTGCGGCAGGATCACGCCCTTGATGATCTCGTTGGCCAGGCGCGTGCGCTTGCCCGTCGTCTCGGCGACCTGCACGAGCAGGCTGACCGGTGCTGTCGCGGTCGGTGCTTCGGCACGGCTCTCGACCTGGCCGTCGGGCAGCACGTGCAGCCAGGCCACGCGCACGCGCTCGCCGGCGATCTCGTCGTCGCGCCAGCGGATCTCGCCGGGGCCGGCGGCGTCGTCGTCGCCGGGCGCGGGCAGTCGCGCGTCGCCGCTGAGCAGCCCGCCCTGCGGCCCGCGCACCTGATAGAAGACCGTGTCGCTGGCGTCGGCGCGCAGGAAAGCCGCCGCCTCGGGCGCCATGGCGTAACGGCGTACCTGAGCGGCGTCCGGGTGGCCGGCATCCGCGGCTGCCTGGGCCGCAACGCGCAGGGCCAGCGTGCGCGTCATCTCGCCGAGCTCGCGGTCGTAGGGCTTGTTGGCAATGCCCTGCGCGACGAGCCAGGTCAGCGCCACGCTGATCGGCCAGATCAGCAGCAGCGGCGCGAGCATCCAGTCGAGGATCTCGCCGAAGAGCGAGCGCTGCGGCTTGGCCGGCTTGTCGGCGACGCCGGGCTCGGCGCCTTTCGGAACGGCCGTGCGGGCGCTCATTCAGCCCGGGATCTTCTCAAGGCAGTAGCCGAGCCCGCGCACGGTGGCGATGCGGATCGGGCCCTGCTCGATCTTCTTGCGCAGGCGGTGGATGTAGACCTCGATGGCGTTGTTCGAGACCTCCTCGCCCCACTCGCACAGGCGCTCGACGAGCTGGTCCTTGCTGACGAGCCGGCCGGCACGCTGCAGCAGCACTTCGAGCAGAGACAGCTCGCGCGCCGAGAGTTCGACCATCTGCTCATTGATGTAGACGACGCGCCCGCCCGAATCGAAGGCCAGCGGGCCGTGGCGAATGATGCTCGTTGCCGTGCCCAGGCCGCGGCGCGTCAGCGCACGCACGCGCGCCTCGAGCTCCTGCAGCGAGAAGGGCTTGGCCATGTAGTCGTCGGCACCGTGGTCCAGGCCCTTGACGCGCTCCTCGATGCTGTCGGCCGCCGTGAGGATCAGCACCGGCACGCTGGAGCCGCGTCCGCGCAGACGCTTGAGCACGTCCAGGCCATGCAGGCGCGGCAGGCCGAGGTCAAGGATGACGAGATCGAACTCGTGCGCGGCCAGCGCCGCGTCGGCCTCGCTGCCGCTCGACACCTGGTCGACCGCATAGCCCGACGCGCGCAGCGCGCGCAGCAGGCCGTCGGCCAGCACTTGATCGTCTTCGGCAATCAGGATGCGCATGCTCTTCCCTCGAGGTGATGGGCAATTCTAGAAAGCTGCGGCCTCAGGGTTTGCCACGAGATCCGTCTGGCTCATCCAGTGAGCCACCATCGTCCTAGGATGACGCCAGACATCGAACCCGGCGACGGACTGCCCCGGCTGGCAGAAAGTCCTGCTCGAACTACTGTACAAACATACAGATTCCGCCATAATCGCACCGACCCCACAGGAGAACTTCATGGACGCGCCCGTCAAAGCCCTCAACACCGAAAAAGCCAAGGCCCTGCAGGCCGCGCTGGCCCAGATCGAAAAGCAGTTCGGCAAGGGCTCGATCATGCGCCTCGGCGAGGGCGAAGCCATCGAGGACATCCAGGTCGTCTCCACCGGCTCGCTGGGCCTTGACATCGCCCTGGGCGTCGGCGGCCTGCCGCGCGGCCGCGTGATCGAAATCTACGGCCCGGAATCGTCGGGCAAGACCACGCTCACGCTCCAGGTCATCGCCGAGATGCAAAAGCTCTCCGGCACCTGCGCCTTCATCGACGCCGAGCACGCGCTCGACGTGCAGTACGCCCAGAAGCTCGGCGTCAACCTGCCCGACCTGCTGATCAGCCAGCCCGACACCGGCGAGCAGGCCCTCGAGATCGTCGACGCGCTGGTGCGCTCCGGTTCGGTCGACCTGATCGTCATCGACTCGGTCGCCGCGCTGACGCCCAAGGCCGAACTCGAAGGCGAGATGGGCGACGCCCTCCCCGGCCTGCAGGCCCGCCTGATGAGCCAGGCCCTGCGCAAGCTCACCGCCACGATCAAGAAGACCAACTGCACGGTCATCTTCATCAACCAGATCCGCATGAAGATCGGCGTCATGTTCGGCTCGCCCGAGACGACGACCGGCGGCAATGCGCTGAAGTTCTACGCCTCGGTGCGCCTGGACATCCGCCGTATCGGCTCGATCAAGAAGGGCGAGGAAGTCATCGGCTCCGAGACCAAAGTCAAGGTCGTCAAGAACAAGGTCAGCCCGCCGTTCAAGACGGCCGAGTTCGACATCCTCTACGGCGAAGGCATCAGCCGCGAGGGCGAGATCATCGACATGGGCGTGGTGGCCAAGATCGTCGACAAGTCCGGCGCCTGGTACGCCTACAACGGCGAAAAGATCGGCCAGGGCAAGGACAACTCCCGCGAGTTCCTGCGCGAGAACCCCGA
>Ga0213872_10001673_pt1 | contig 13956 bp, 14 predicted proteins | sample VelepicomBERX_R2_FD_160071 | JGI IMG/M metagenome (GOLD analysis project Ga0213872, IMG submission 160071) | Rhizosphere microbial communities from Vellozia epidendroides in rupestrian grasslands, the National Park of Serra do Cipo, Brazil - RX_R2 | ecosystem: Host-associated > Plants > Roots >...
CCGACTATTTCGCCATCGTAAAACTCGCGCACCGCTGCCTCGGCTGAAGGTGGCACGACGATGCTCTCGATGAACTCACGCGGGGTCAGGCCGCCATACGGTAGGTATATCTGCGCGAGCGACGAACGGCTAGACGTCTGCCCCCTTACCGTCAGATCACGTTGCCAAAAGGCGGGGTCTACATCTTCGAGCTTTTGGCGCTCGTCGGTGGTTAGCGGCCGGGAAACCGCCTGACCGTTGATCTCGACGCTCGATAGTACCAATCGCCATTCTCGTTGTCGATAGTAACCGAGCATGTCGTCAGAATAGGCATTGTCAGTCGGGTAAAACATGTTCTCGTAGATCGAGAGCATCGCAATGCTGTGAGCAAACGGGATGTTCCTGTAGCCGATATGCGTCATCAGTGCTGCGACGTCTGACGGCTTGATTTTGAACTCGTTTACCCATGTACCCTCGGGTGTCTCATTCTTGAGATCGATGGTGGCGCCTTTATCAACGGGAAAGCCGTTGTAGACGCCTGTATTTAAAACTTCGGCGATTCTTCTCAGGTCTTCGAGCCTTTCCAGAACGTACTTGGTATGCCATGCAGCCTTCACGCAGAACTCCGCGACAACGCTAGCTGGATGTCCAGGAAGTTCTTGCGGCGCGTAGATCACGGGCATTGCTCCAGCAGCGCGGAGCTTTTCCGGAGAAAACCGCAGCGCGAACGGGCCAAAAGTCTTCGCATGATCCGGCAACTCAGCCGCTGCCAGCTCAGTGAAGCACATTCGTCGTTGGAGAATGATGGTCGGATCCCCGTGCCTATGCTTCCATGTCACTACCTCCGGTGCCAGCACCAAACCCACATTGAGCGTGTTGCGCAGGATCGCGAGCCCCAGCGTCGTGACTTCAGCGGCGCTGCGACCCTTGGGACGGGGAAAGCTGTGGAATAGACCTCGGCTAGTCACGGATAAGGGGTAGAGATTTCGTCTGAGATCGGCAAGAACCGGCCGATCGCGATAGGCAGCTTTCAGGTGGCCTGACCTGGGGCGTTGGCTATATCGCCCAGTGGACGTTTGGCAAAAGAATATCGACGTTGAGTCGTCGATTTGATGGACGCGTCAATTATTTTCATTCTTCATCCTCGCGTCGTCTCGTTGTCTGCATTCGTTGACTAAGGCGGTCAGCGATGGGTCGTGTTCAATGAGGACGCGTCTCTTGGTGGCGTTGTAGAGCAACTTGGTTACACCATCGTAGACGCCTACATAATCACATGACGCCTCGGCGGATAGTTTTTTGTCGCACAGCCCGTTTGAATAGCAGAGGCCCCATGCCTCAACATAAGTCTCAAGCGGCATCATGTCTTGTTGGATCTTTGCGATTCCTTCTGGAGATATGTCCGGCGGATTGATACGCCAGGCGAATGGAATGCCCATGGCTTTAGAGACGCCGTCAGATTGACCCGCAATCAGCAAATCAGTAACGGCTTTGCGCCGTTGCAGCTCAGCGTCCCTATCGTGGATAACGAACTGCCAGACGCCGACTGCGATGCCTGAAACAACAGCGATGGTCTGAATCCAATCGGTGATCGAAGGGAGAGGCCTGTCAGGCCTTGTCTGAGTAGCGATCCGCGATCGCATATTGATCATGGCTGCTCCCTGGCGTTTGCGATCTGCACCAACTAGCAAATCTGTCGTATTCCACGATAAATATGCTATTGGGGTAAATTATCAAGGATCGGATGATCCAATGTCTTCGCTTTTGTAACCATTCGATTTGAGCGCTCGGGCATGGAAATCGAACAAGAGTCGGTCGCGCTCAGCGAGATAGTTCATGCGCCCAGCCTAGCCTACCCGAAATCGGCCGTTCGCCAACGACAGGCAATGGCCGATGGGCGTCGAACGATGGCCCTTGGAATTCAAGATTAGACATTGCTGGCAGGGCTACCCGTGGCAATCGGCGTCAGCCGACCCGGCAGTAGAAAGTAGGCTGACGCACCTACCGCCGCGCCAGCGGCAACGGCCATCAAGGTAGTGCGGAGTGGCGCCGCCCCCACAAACATCAGCAGCGGCATCAGTGCACCTAGGGCGCCGAAGATCCATAGGCGCAATAGCCCGAGCTTGCCCAGAACAAGATAGGCCGGGATCCCAATGAAAACCATACCGAGATAGGACGCGGGAATCCCGAGGACGGCGCCAAAGAAGAATCCCCAGAAGAAGTCCGAGGCGATACCGCCGTCCGAACTGCCGAGGCCGGCGAAAGCTGCCGCTGGAGCGCTCGCCAGCGGCGCAAGCAAAACGGACCTCCAAGGGAAAAGTTTCGTGTCCACGACGTTTAGCCTATCTCAAAGCAGCCGCTCGCGGCCGACCGCTCGTGGCCGGTCTCCGACACGCCGCTCAATATCGGCCGACAACGCGAAGCTCTTCCGCCGCATCTTGTACCGCCTGGTGGAGGCCGTCGGCAACATTGAACCACGATGGCTCTACATAGCTGCCATCGGGTCGCCGTTCGAGTTGAGGCGTCCACTCTTTGTGCAGCCAGAACAGCTTGGGAACTGCTCTCGACAGAGTGCTCAGATCGTCCTGCACGAAGCCATGTTCCAGCAATCTCGTGGTCTCGACCAGGCTGCGCTCGAACGCCGGAATCGAACCGCGAAGCGCCTCAACGCTATCCAATGCAGGAAGAAGCGCCCGAAGTGCGGAAGCGAGCGCGTTCAGCTGGCGAATCCGTTCGCTGTTGCTAACGATATGCATGGTCGCAGTTGCGGGTTGCTCAAGGGTCCCAGAAACGGACATCGGTCAAAGGCAGCTTCTGGCCGCAAGCAGCAATAGGCTGTGGCACCTTCCATTACTGAGCCAAGGTCACAGCAACACCTGGCGGCAAGGCGCCCGCTCGCAGTATGGCTGCGATCCCTACAGCGTAGCCTTCACCTGGCACCGTAATCGCGATATCCCGCACGAGAGGGGCATCAACTCTTGGTTTTGATATCAGCTGATCGTCCCAATAGACATCGATAATTTTTCCGACAAGCCCTGCGCCACGTGCCTGCAGCTTATTCATTCCAGATTCGTTCAACCGCAAGTCAAGCTTTGCACGAGCACCAATACCTGGCCGGGCATCCGAAACATCAGCTTCGGTCAACAGGACGTCGCCTGATGAGGGGGCTACTATAAGGCGAAGACTTCGATTGGATTGCAACACAGCTGCTGCCAACTGCTGGTTCGGCGCCCAGCCGGAAAAAGTCAAATTCACCGTATCTCCACTGGCCTCCACTGACGTCGATCCGACCCAGTTTGTACGCAATCCATCTACGCGTGCCTGGAGCACTTTCGAGATGGCAGGCAAGTCAGTGGGACTCGCGCCAGCGACGCGAACTACGATAGATCCACTTCCATAGGCGTAGGTCGAAAGGCTCGTTGCGACGGCAAGTGCTAAGAATCCAGCGCAGGTGAAAAGAACAACTTTCACTTTAGCCCTCTGACTCTTCCCCGCCGGGGACCTAGATGCAAACCAGAGAGCGGCCCCAGGGACAGCCAAGGTGCCAAGAAATCGACCTACCAGCTCCACCGTTGATATTCCGCCGCCGACGATGGCGGGATACATATTGAGTGTCACCAGCGCAAATAATGATACAACAGCAGCCATCCAAAGAGCTGCGCTCGCCTTCGTCTCAACGGGTTTCAGAAACGAGACCGATGAATAGCCAGTTTCGGCAGCTGCTGCTTGAGTTTTCATATTGCAAGTGGAGTATTCTTGGTGGTAAATATGGCTCGAGCCGAGGTTAGGCAGCATGGCGACCATTGCAGGTTATGCGCAAGTCGGAATTCGCGACCGACTGGCTGAAACGGACTCATCGATTCAGCAGTACATTCCAATACGGCCATTCGCGAACGTTCGATCCTGGCCGACTCCAGCCGCCCTTAACGGAAGGGCTAGGGTTTTGTCGTATCGAGGCGGCTTGAGTACCTTGAGATCAGCTGAAGTGCTATCCGATTGCCTTCCGCCACTTCTGCCTCGGACAACTCAGCGCGAAGTTTTCTTTCAGCATTTTGCGCATCTTGCTCGATATCGCGTTCGGTGGTGTCGTTGGCGCTCTGTTTTTCCGGGGTTGCAATGGCGCAGAGGTACCAGGCCAGCGCTCGCGTTCGATCACGCGCAATGCCTCGGCCCTCCTCAAGTGCGTAGCCAAGGTGCCACTGGGCTTCAGACACCCCCAGTGCGGCACCCTTGCGCCAAAGCTCGACCGCCTTGCTGGGCTCAGCTTCGCCGCCCAGTCCGTTGAACAGCAAAAACGCAAGGTTATTGAGTGCTTCGTCTGGCCCGCCCTCTGCCAAGGACTTCTCCCATTGCTTGCGTGCCTCCGCGTAGTCCTTGACTTTCCAGGCAGCTACGCCCTTGTTGTAGGGCGAATCATCTGCAGCAGCCAGCGTGGCCACTACTCCGAAAAGAACAATGGCAGAAAGGTTTCGAAGTATGTGCATGACTCCGCAGCTTACCCGCAAGCCGTCATTGGCGACCGTCCGCTCGTGGCCGACTGTAGCCGTCGACGACGCGGCGTGGCAATCGCCCCTGAACGGTCGTTCGAGTCAGCCAAACAGCCTCAGCAAAGCGGTCATCGCGGAACATCACCGGCCTTTAAGAACCGCGCGATGTCCTTGCTGATCTGTCGAAACTGGGTGGGCTCGGCGTGGTCGTTGATCGTGGACTGAGCCTTTTCGACGGCACTCACGAGTTCCGCACGTTCTGACGGCACCGCCTTCCAGAACTCAGGGGCGACCCTCATCGCTGCGGCGAGCAGATCCCCAGGGAAATATTCAGCCTCAAGCAGCGGGTTAGTCTTCAAAAGCGGGAGCGCAAGTGGCATCAAATGCTTCAGGGCAATGTCCTGTCCGATCAGGACTCGCAAATCACCTGCCGCGAGCTGATCGATTGGCAGCCGCCGCAATGAGTGACACCTACGAACGAACTCTGGTGCATCGGTCGGAGGCTCTGGCCACGGGTTTGCTTCAAGCTGTTCGATGGTCCGCGATGTATTCATCAAAGTCAGCCTACCAGGAAGCGGCCCATCACGACCGACCGGTCATGGCCGTACCGAGCCATTGTGATGTAGATCCGTAGAGCAGCGAGTGGCCCGTGCCGCGTCGATATGGCGTTTCATCCTTCGCCGCGAGGATTGCTCGTGTTACGCCTAGCCAGGGGCCTTGCCCAGACCGTCTCAGTAAGCCGCCGTGGCCCGACTGCGGCGACGGGTGTGCCTGAAGGCCCCTTGGCCCGAGCCGAGGAGCACAGTGGAGCGAGGCGCGCGCGCAGCGCGCTTCAGCAACTGACTTGGCGCAACTTGTTTGAACGGAGCGTAGCGAAGTTTTGCGCCAGCCCCGCGGAGCGCGCACCGCAGGGCACCCATCGCGCAGCGAGGGGCGAAGGGCGTAGGGGCCGCCGGGCACACCCGTCGGCGCAGTCTCGCTCGGTCGTCGCGGTACAAGCAGCCAGCAGGCCGCGGCGGCCTACTTGCGCAGCAACCTATTCAGCTTCTGCGTCTGATCGACATATAGCGTCAGCGCACGCTGCGCATCGGGCGCGAGCGTCGTGAACTCGAGGCCCAGCAGCTGGGCGCCGTCCTCGAGCACGCGCATGTTCGCGAGTTGGGCCTGGCCCTCGAACGAGGTCTGGCGGTCGAGTTCGACGCGCACGCGCAGCTTGAGGCCGGGCGCCCAGTCGAGCGCCTCGCCGGCCGGCAGCAGCAGGGCGACGCCGCCCGTGCTGATGTCCTGCAGGCGCAGCGTGCGCGGCGCGTGGACCGTGCCGGCCACCGGCACCGGCGTGAGGATCGCGAGCGGCGTGCGCGAATGCGGCTTGACGCGGAACGCGCGACGGCGCTGGAAGCGGTAGACCAGGGTCGGCAGCGTGCCGCGCAGCAGCGCGTTGGCTTCGGCCGGCGCGTCGAGCTCGAACTGCACGCGGATATGGTCGAGATAGGTCTCGACCGTCACGCCGGCGGCCGCGCCGAGCTCGCGCGCGGTCGCGCTGCCCGGCGGCAGCTCGAACGCGAGCGTGCCGCGCGCGAGGTCCATCGCGCAGAGCACGCTCGTGACGGCCTCGCCGCCCGGCGCCGTCAGTGTCAGCGGCGTGCGGGTCTCGAGCAGGGTGCGCAGGATCGCCGCGATCTCGGCGGCCGAGGCGACGCGGAATTCGCCGAGCTCGGGCTCGGCCGGGGCGGAAAGGACCGGGTTGGCGAGAGTCATGCAAGGCTCTTTGACAAGCCGTCATCCTAAGGCCAATCCCGGCCCGGACGGTGCTCGCGGGGGTGTCGCTCCCCCGAATCAGTGGACCGTCTTGCTCTTGCCGGCCATCAGGTGGTCGAGGTCCTCGAGCCAGGGCTCGGCGAGGTGGCGGATCTCCGCGTCGTTGAGCAGGATGCGCTGCATGATGCGCGACTTGACCTGCTGGTCGGCCGGCGCGAGGTCCTGCTGGCCGGCCGCGTGCTTGATCTGCGAGATCAGCAGCACGCAGGCGCCCTCGAGCTTGACGACCTCGTCCCAGTTGCCGCTACGGGCCGCCGCGAGCATGTCGGCGCTGGCCTGTTCGATGGCCTCGTAATAGCTGAGCAGCTTGGTGTTCATCTGGACTTCCACGGCGTTCGGTCTCGTCATCAGGCGGCCCGCGGCACGTCGGCTTGCGCGGCGATCGCGGTCCAGGCTTCGCGCACCGGCGTGAGGATGCGTTCGCATTCCTCGATTGCGCTCGCGTCGCTATGCAGGTTGGCGTAGGTCAGGCGCATGCACAGCCAGGCATAGAGGTCGCGCAGGTCGGTCGCGAGCTGGCCGGCCTCGAGGTTCAAGGCGGCCTTCAGGCCTTCGTCGAGGATGCGCACCGCGCGCGACAGCGAGCGGTTCTTGAGCGGGGTGTTGCGCGACTGGATGGCGCCGCGAGCCTGGGCCATCGATTCGAACACGCCGTCGAACAGCATCGTCACGAGGCGGTGCGCCGACGCGGTGTGGACCTCGGTCTCGAGGCCGACACGCGCGTAAACGGAGCCCGGGAGGGCCCGCGGTGCGAAGGGAGAGGTGCTGCCGTACATGGATCTTGCTCGCTAACGGTCTGGTTATTTTTGTTATCGGTCCGCGTAAAGCGAACTTGAGTCGGGGCGCTTCCGCGAGCCGCCCAAGACGCAAAAAAGCCGCGCTCCCCGCAGCGGGGACGCGGCTTGCGGCCGGAACGGGCGGCGGCTTACTTGGTCGACGAGCTCGCCGTGAGCGCCGACATCTGCTGCGACACGTAGGTCGACAGGCTGTTGAGCTGGCCCATCTGCGTGTCGAGCGCGTTGTAGCGGTCGCGCAGGCGCTGCGAGAACATGTCGATGCTCGCCTGCAGGTCCTGGGCCTGCTGGTTGTTGTTGTTGATCTCGGTCTGCACGCCCGACTGGTGGGTCGTCAGCGCGCCGTTGATCGACAGCGCCTGCTGCGTGAAGTTCATGATCTGCTGGGCGAGGCCGTCGTTGTTGGCGTTCGTCTTGTCGATGCCCATGAAGAACTGCTTCAGGTCGGCCGGGTCGGCGAGCGCGGTGCTGAGCTTGCCGTCGTTGACCTGCAGCGTGCCGTCCTCGATCGGGTCGAGGCCGATGTCGGCGAGGCGCGAGAAGGCGCCGGCCAGGCTCGTGCTGCCGCCGCCGAGGCCGCGCAGCGACTCCTCCAGGCCGGTCACCGTGTTGTCGCCCTGGAGCGTGCCGGCCGTCTTGCTGCCGGCGTCGTACTTGGTCTCGTTGGCGAGCAGCGTCGTCACGTTGTTGTACGCGGTCACGAAGGCCTGGATGTTGGTCTTCATCGCCGCCTGGTCGGCCGTGACGCTGAGCTGAACACCGGTCGACGGCTTGAGCAGGTTGATCGTCATGCCCTGGACGACCGTCGTCAGCGTGTTGCTCTCGGAGTTGATGTCGAGCCCGTTGACGGTGGCCTGGGCGTTCGCCGCCGCGACCTTCTGCGTCAGGCCGTTCGTCACGCCGCTCGAGGGGTCGTAGGCGAGGTTCGCGAGGCTCGAGCCGTTCGTGCCGCCGCCCGAGGCCGTCGCCGAAACGCGAAAGCCCGAGCTCACGCCGGTCGCGGTCGAGGTCATGACGAGGCGCGAGCCGCTGCTGTCGGTGACGATGCTCGCCGTCACGCCGGCGTTCGCGCTGTTGATCTGGTCGCGGATCGCGCTCAGCGAGTCGTTGCCCGACGCGATCGTGATCGTCGTCGGGCTCGAACCCGACTTGGCCGTGAACGAGCCGTCCGCGCCCCAGGTGCCGAGCTGGATCGACAGCGTGCCGTCGCCGACGCTGTCGGTCGTGTTCGAGAAGGTGTTGCTCGCGAGGGTCTGGGCCGTCGCGAGCTGGGTCACCGCGACCGAGACGTTGCCGACCGGCGCGGTCGAGTCGGTCGAGACCGACACCGAGGTCGAGTCCGACGACGAGGACTGGGTCGCGCCCCAGGTGCTCGGGTCGACGAGCGTCGCGGCGGCGTCGTTGAGCGCCGACACGGCGCTCTGGACCTGGCCGAGCGCCGAGAGCTGCGTCTGCAGCGTCTGGGTCTGGTTGTTCAGGTCGGTCAGCGGCTGGCTCTCGGCGGCGACCTGCTTGCTCAACAGGTCCTCGAGATTCAGGCCGTTCGTGCCGATACCCAGGGAAGTGATGGTGGGGGTGCTCATGCCGTACTCCGATGCAGGCCATCAGCGACGACGGCCGAGCTGCTAAGGCAGTATCGGCCGCGTTTCAGGGAACTTTAGCGATTTGTGCGGGGCGGCGCGCGCCGCCCGCGGGCGTCAGCCGCCCTTGAGCAGGGTCAGCACCTGCTGCGGCATCTGGTTCGCCTGGGCGACCATCGCCGTGCCGGCCTGCTGGAGGATCTGGGCACGGCTCATCGCCGCGGTTTCCGCCGCGTAGTCGGCGTCCATGATCCGGCTTTCGGCGGCCGACTGGTTCTCGACCGAGACCTGCAGGTCGCTGATCACGGCGTTGAAGCGGTTCTGCGAGGCGCCGAGCGTCGCGCGCTGCGAGTTCACGTCGTTGAGCGCGGCGTCGATGTTGTTGATGACGTTGTCGATGTCGCTGACCGAGGCCGTGTGGTCGATCACGGCGCGGCCCGAGCCGCTGTTGTCGGTGCCCGCGACGGTCGTGATCGTGGAGTCGGTCGTCAGGTTGTTCGTCGCGACGTCGATCGTGTCGTTGCTCGAGGTGTTCGCGCCGATCTGGAAGGTCTGGCTGCCCGCGTCCTGGCCGAGGATGAACTTGCCGTTGAAGGTCGTGCCGCCGAGCACGCGCTGGATTTCGCTCGCGAGCTGGCCGAACTCCTGGTCGAGCGAGTCGCGGTCGGCGCTGGAGTTCGTCGCGTTCGCGGCCTGGACCGACAGTTCGCGCATGCGCTGCAACGACTGGTCGATCTGGCCGAGCGCGCCTTCCGCCGTCTGCGACAGCGAGATGCCGTCGTTGGCGTTGCGGATGGCGACGTTCATGCCGCGCACCTGGGTTTCCATGCGCTGGGCAATCGCCAGACCGGCCGCGTCGTCGGCGGCCGAATTGATGCGCAGACCGGATGACAGCCGTTGCATGGACGTCGCGAGCGCTTTCTGAGACGTGTTCAGATTGCGCTGAGCGTCCAGCGACATGATGTTGGTATTGATGGTCTGAGGCATTGCGGCACTCCTGGCAATTTCGATCCGATGGATGTCGGACCTTTGGGCTCAAGCGCCCGATGGAACGGATTGTTCCGATTGCGGAGTGGGGCAAAACCTCGATAAAGACGGCAAACCACGGCCAATCCCGGGTGCCGTCGCGCGCGCCGCCGCACGCCCACCCGGGGCGGCGGCGGCGCGTCCGGCGCCTTACTTCAGCAGCGTCAGGACCTGCTGGGGCATCTGGTTGGCCTGGGCGATCATCGCCGTGCCGGCCTGCTGCAGGATCTGCGAGCGGCTGAGGTTCGCGGTTTCGGCCGCGAAGTCGGCGTCGGTGATGCGGCTCTTGGCGGCGCTCTGGTTCTCGACCGAGACCTGCAGATTGCTGATCACGGCGTTGAAGCGGTTCTGGGTTGCGCCCATCACGGCGCGCGAAGAGTTCACGGTGTTGAGCGCCGTGTCGATGTTGTTGATCACGTTGTCGATATCGCTGACCGTGGCCGTGTGGTCGATGACGGCGCGGCCCGAGCCGGTGTTGTCGGTGCCGGCGACGGCCGTGATCGTGTTGTCCGTCGTCAGGTTGCTCGTGGCGACCGTGATCGTGTCGTTGCTCGAGGTGTTGGCGCCGACCTGGAAGGCCTGGTCGCCGGCGTCGGCGCCGAGGATGAACTTGCCGTTGAAGCTCGTGCCGCCGAGCACGCGCTGGATTTCGCCGGCGAGCTGGCCGAACTCCTGGTCGAGCGAGTCGCGGTCGGCCGAGGTGTTGGTCGCGTTGGCGGCCTGCACGGCGAGTTCGCGCATGCGCTGCAGCGAGTTGCCGACCTGCCCGAGCGAACCGTCGGCGGTCTGCGCGAGCGAGATGCCGTCGTTGGAGTTGCGGATTGCGACGTTCATGCCGCGAACCTGCGCCTCCATGCGCTGCGAGATCGCGAGGCCGGCCGCGTCGTCCGCGGCCGAGTTGATGCGCATGCCCGAGGACAGGCGCTGCATCGAGGTCGCGAGGGACTGCTGGGTCTGGGCGGTCGCGCGTTGCGAGTCCAGCGACAGCAGGTTGGTATTGATGATCAAAGGCATGGTCGATCCTTTCGGTGCGTCGTCACGATGGCGATGAGCCCGAAGCGGGTTCGGGTGCAACGAGGTCGCAAGAACACGAACCCGTTGGATGCCTTATCGACGCGTGGCCGGATCGACTTGAAGCCTTTTTGCAGGCGGGGGCGCCGTCCACGCGGGCGCGCGGACGGCGTTTCGGAGCCTGGCTTGAGCGCTTTATTTGCGCTATTGATGCTTACTTCAGCAGCGTCAGCACTTGCTGCGGCTGCTGGTTCGCCTGGGCGATCATCGCCGTGCCGGCCTGCTGCAGGATCTGCGCACGGCTCAGGTTCGCGGTTTCCGCCGCGAAGTCGGCGTCGGTGATGCGGCTTTCGGCGGCGCTCTGGTTCTCGACCGAGACCTGCAGATTGCTGATCACGGCGTTGAAGCGGTTCTGCGTTGCGCCCATCGTCCCGCGCTGCGAGTTGACCGTGTTCAGCGCGGTGTCGATGTTGTTGATCACGTTCTGGATCGTGCTCGTCGACGCCGTGTGGTCGATGACGGCGCGGCCCGAACCGGTGTTGTCGGTGCCGGCGACGGCGGTGATCGTGTTGTCCGTCGTCAGGTTGCTCGTCGTGATCGAGATCGTGTCGTTGGTCGTCGTGTTGGCGCCGACCTGGAAGGTCTGGTCGCCCGCGTCGGCGCCGAGAATCGCCTTGCCGTTGAAGGTCGTGCCGCCGAGCACGCGCTGGATTTCGTCGGCCAGCTGGCCGAATTCCTGGTCCAGCGAGTCCTTGTCGGCCGAGGTGTTGGTCGCGTTGGCGGCCTGCACGGCGAGTTCGCGCATGCGCTGCAGCGAGTTGCCGACCTGGCCGAGCGCGCCTTCGGCGGTCTGCGCGAGCGAGATGCCGTCGTTGGAGTTGCGCACGGCGACGTTCATGCCGTTGACCTGCGCCTGCATGCGCTGCGAGATCGCGAGGCCGGCGGCGTCGTCCGCGGCGGAGTTGATGCGCAGACCCGAGGACAGGCGTTGCATCGCCATGGCCAGCTGATTCTGCGTCTGCGCGGTATTGCGCTGGGCGTCCAGCGACAACAGGTTGGTGTTGATGATGAGGGCCATCTTGCGCTTCCTTTCAGATCGAATTGCCTTTGCACGCGCCTGCTTCCAGACCCGTTGGAATGGCTATCGGACAAACCTGGCCGGAACTTGAGGCCTGTTTGTCAATAGATTCGATCTGCGGAAAAAACACCGGTTTTCGGGGCAGTCCCGCGGATCTGGGCCTGCCGGGTGTCGGGCGGGATGGCTGCCTGGGTCGTGATGGTTCTCGCGTTGATGGGGCTAAGGCGTTGATCTGAAAGAAAATTCGATCCTCAAGCGGCGGGCGGGAAGCGGTCGCCCTGGCCGGCGGGAACCGATCGCGCGAATTGGCGGACCGGTCTGTTGGGATTTCGTCAGCGCTGCCGCCCGGGGTGCTCGAAGAAGCGGGGGCAAAGCCCGCGCTATTCCGGCGATTTGCGCCGGGGCCATTCCCTAAAGTCCTCGCCAGAGCGGCCGAGTCGCGCCGTCGTCCAACGGAGTTGCCCATGCAAACCTTCCAAGCTCCCGTCAACGGTGCCCATGTTCCGGTCGAAGCCGACACCCCGCTCTCGGCCGAGGCGATGATGCTGCTGCACCGCGCCCGCAACGCGGCGTTCGCCGAGGCCGCGCGCGGCCAGCTCGGCCGCGGCCTGTCGCTGCTCAACGATGCGCTGATGCAGGTGCCGGCCAGCCACGACCTGCTCAGCGACATGGCGGCGCTGCTGCTGTCGGCCGGCGAGCACGACCTCGCGCTCAGCTATTCGATCCGCGCGCTCGCGGTCACGCCCGAGCATGGCCCGAGCATGTACACCCTGGGCTTCGCGCTCGTCGGCCTGGGCCGCGAGACCGAGGCGCTCGAGGTGCTCGAGGCGCTGCAGCAGCCCGGCGACGCGCGCGCGAGCCTGATGCGCGACGCGCCCGACCTCGCGCCGCTCGTCGACCTCGAAGTCGAGCGCCTGCAGGCCGACCCGGCCTGAGTCGTTGCAGATAGAGAGCCCCGGCCGGCCGCGCGCCAGCGCGCAGGCCGGCCGGGGCAGGGCGCTAACCGGGAGGTTCAGCGCCACCAGATCTCCCCCCGTGAATCCATCGGCGCCGTCCGCGCGCCTACGCCGCCGCCCCGTGGCCAGCCCCGGGGTGGCCGACGCCTTGTAGGAAAAAATCCTACAAACGCTACAGACAAAGCGGGACTCAAGTCAGGGAATTGGGCTGATGCAGCGGTCCATATCGCATCTTCACAATGCGATGCATGCCGTTACGGCGCCCGAGCCCACAAGGAGTCCCGCGATGAATGCCGACCAGATCCTCTCCGAAATCCGCGAAGCCAACCTGTCCTACCTGATGCTGGCGCAGAACCTGATCCGCGCCGACCGCGAGCAGGCCCTGTACCGCCTCGGCATCTCCGACGAAACGGCGACGCTGATCGGCACGCTGTCGGCCGCGCAGATCCTCAAGATCGCGTCGGGCAACACGCTGCTGTGCCGCTTCCGCATGGACGACGACCTCGTCTGGGGCCTGCTGACCAGCCACGGCAAGAGCAGCGCGACCGACCAGGTCTCGCGCCTGCACGCCTCGATCCTGATGGCAGGCCGCCATGCCGAAGCAGCAGGAATGTGAGGCCCCCGGTCTGGCCGACGCGCCTGAACGGCCGTCGTCCAGCCCACCCCCCGAGGGGGTGCGGGCCGCCGGCCCGCAGCGCGGGGCCGCTTCGGAGCGGCCGGGCGCTGGCCCCGCAGGACGCGTCGACGGGCCTGGACGGCCGCCGAAGACCAGTGGCAGTAAAGAACGGAGCATTTCCATGCGCAGCAAGAGCATCCTGACCGAGGCGCGCCAGATCGAGCGCGCAGTGACCCTGATCCACCTGGGCGCGCGCCTGCAGGTGCTGGAGTCCGAGACCGACCTCAGCTACGAGCGCCTGCTGCGCCTCTATAAAGAGGTGTCGGGCCGCAGCCCGAGCAAGGGCCAGCTGCCGTTCTCGACCGACTGGTTCATGACCTGGCAGCCGAACATCCATTCGAGCCTGTTCCTGAACATCCACGAATACCTGAACAAGGTCGCCGAGCTCGACGAGATCGACACCGTGATCAAGGCCTACCAGCTCTATCAGGAGCAGACGCGGGCCCAGGGCCTCGAAGAACTGCTGTCGGTCACGCGCGCGTGGCGCCTCGTCAAGTTCGTCGACAACGGCATGCTGACGATGACCTCGTGCAGCAAGTGCAGCGGCTCCTTCG
>Ga0213872_10001674_pt1 | contig 13955 bp, 9 predicted proteins | sample VelepicomBERX_R2_FD_160071 | JGI IMG/M metagenome (GOLD analysis project Ga0213872, IMG submission 160071) | Rhizosphere microbial communities from Vellozia epidendroides in rupestrian grasslands, the National Park of Serra do Cipo, Brazil - RX_R2 | ecosystem: Host-associated > Plants > Roots >...
CGGTGGTGCCATAGCGCCGATGGGCGGCGCCGATGGCGCGGATCGCCTCGACGGTGGGCTGATCGTTGAACAGCACGCCGCCGCCGCCATTGACCTGGGTGTCGATGAAGCCGGGCAGCAGCATGTGGCCATCGAGATCGACCCGGCGATCGGCCGACAGGGCGGCCGGATCGTCCGGCGCCACTAGTGACAGGATCCGCCCGTCGCGCACCAGAACGGCGAGGTCTTCGGCGAACCCGTTGTCGGTCAGAACCCGACCATTGGCGAATGCGGTGAGCATCAGAGCGTACTGGTGACCTTGTTGAGATGCGGCGGGCGATCGGGATCGAAGCCGCGGGCGACCGAGAGCCCCGCGGCCAGGCGGTAGAAGGATTGGATCAGCAGGACCGGCTCGATCGCCGGATGGCCGGAGATGGCCGGAAGGGACAGGGCGCCGGGCGCCACGCCGCCGGCCAGCAGCACCTTGGCGCCGCGCTCGGCGAAGCGGCCGGCCAGTTCGATCAGGCCCGGCAAAGTGACGTCGTGCTGGGCCAGCGCCAGCACCGGGAAGCCCTGATCGACCAGCGCCATCGGCCCGTGCTGGACCTCGGCGCTGCTGAAGGCCTCGGCATGCAAGCCGCAGGTTTCCTTGAATTTCAGCGCCGCCTCGCAGGCCAATCCGAAGCCTAGGCCGCGACCGACGACGAACAGGTTGCGCACCGGCTTCAGCACCTCGATCGCCGCCGACCAGTCCTGGCGCCAGGCCTCGGCCAGCTTGCCGGGAAGGGTCGAGACCGCCTCGGCCAGCTCGGCGTCGGCGCGCCATTCGGCGACCAGCTGCAGCACGGCGGTCAGAGTGAGGATGAAGGATTTGGTGGCGGCCACCGACAATTCCGGACCGGCCATGATCGGCAGGGTGACGTCGGCCATCGCCTCGAGAGGCGATCCCGGCGCATTGACCAGGGCGAGCACCATCGCGCCGCCGGCCTTGGCGGTCTCGACCGACTTGATCAGGTCGGGGCTCTTGCCCGATTGCGATACCGCCAGGCACAGCACGTTCTCGAGATCGAGCTGGGCGCGATAGACCGAGCTGATCGAGGGCGCCAGCGACGAGGTCAGGATGCCGAGATGGGTCTCGATCAGATAGCGGGCGAACGTCGTGGCATGATCGGACGAGCCGCGGGCGATGGTGATCACCGCGCGCGGCTTTTTGGCCCGCAGCATCGCCCCCAGCTCGGCGGCGCGGTCCTTGTTGGCGGACAATTGCTGAGCGGCGAGCAGGGCGCTGGACCCGGCTTCCTGAAACATGAGTGTGGCGTCGGCCACGATGCTCTCCCCGTACATTCCCTCTGGCCCGTTCAGCCGAGCGCGTTCAACTCGGCGACGAAGTCGTAGGCATCGCCGCGATAATAAGATTGGGTGACTTCCACCACTCTTCCATCCTTCAAAAAGCCGCGCCGCTCGATCAGCAGGCCGGCATCGCGCGGCGCCACGTCGAGCAGCTCGGCCTGCTCGTCGGTGAACAGCACGGCGCGCAGCCTCTGCAGGGCGCGGACCGGCCGGTGTCCGGTTTTTTCCAGCGCCTCGTAAAGCGAGCTTTCCACCGCGTTGGGCGCCGGCAGGCAGAAGGCCGGCACGGCGGTGTATTCCAGCGCCATCGGCGAACCGTCGGCCAGGCGGATGCGGTGGAAGCGATAGACCGGCGTGCCCGGCCCCAGCGACAGGGTCAGGCTTTCCTCGGGCGTCACCTCGCCGCTGGTCTTGGACAGCCAGCGGCTGGTGGCGACCATGCCGCGCGACTTCATGTCCTCGGTGAAGGAGGACAATTTCGAAAAGCTCTTCTCCACCCGGGCGGCGACGAAGGTGCCGGTGCCCTGGCGGCGATTCAGCAGCCCCTCGCCCACCAGCGAGTCGAGCGCCTTCCTGACCGTGATGCGCGACACCTCGAACTGATCGGCCAGATCGCGTTCGGCCGGTAGCGCGTCGCCCGGCGCCAGCTTCTTCTGCCGGATGGCGTCCCTCAGCTTCCGCTCCAATTGCTGATAGAGCGGGCCGGGGCTGGCTTCGTTCAGAGGTCCGATAAGGTCGGCGAGCGACGACACGGGTCAATTCTCCTGATGGCAGTTCCGTCATGGACGGTGCCTGAGTTGTTTATGCCACACCATAGAACCATTTGCATACCACTTTTTGTCTGGACCTATATTGGTGCTTATTTGGGCTTGCAATTCGCCTAAAATTGGTGACAGTTTTAAGTCTGACACAGAAATATAAGTCGGGTGGCCAAAGGCTGCCCACGGTTTCGGCACGGCTCCGTTTTTGCGATTGGTCTTAAACTGGGCTCTTCAGGGGAGAACAACAATGGGCTTCAGAAAGTTACTATGGCTGGGAACGGTCAGCGGGTTGGCGGTCACCTGTACCGCTCTGCCGAGCTATGCCGAGGACCAGAGCCAACCGCAAGAAATCGTCGTCACCGGTTTCAAGGCGTCATTGCAGAACTCGCTGAACACCAAGCGCGACGCCGACGGCGTCGTCGAGGCGGTCAGCGCCGAGGATATCGGCCAGCTTCCCGACAAGAACATCGCCGACGCGCTGCAGCGCCTTCCCGGCATCACCACCATCACCTCGGCCGCCGCCGGCTCGGGCGGCTTCGGCGAGAACGACCGCATCGCGATCCGCGGCACCGCGCCGTCCCTGACCCTCACCCTGATCAACGGTCACACGGTGGGCACCGGCGACTGGTTCATTCTCGACCAGTTGAGCGCCGCCAGCCGCTCGGTCACCTACTCCATGTTCCCGTCCGAGATCGTCGATCACGCGATCGTCTACAAGAGCTCGGAGGCCGACATGCAGGAAGGCGGCGCCGCCGGCACCGTCGACATTACCACCCGGACGCCCTTGGGGTTCAAGGACAAGTACACCGCCCAGGCCAGCATCGGCGGCGCCTATTCCGACATCGCCGCCAAGGCCGGCGTGCAGTCGAACGCCCTGGCCAATTGGAAGAACGACGCCGACACCTTCGGCGTGATGCTGCAGGCCTTCTACGAAGACCGCCCGTTCCGCCGCGACGGCCAGGAAGTCTTGGGCTACTCCGCCATCCCCAGCACCGCTGCGTGGCCGACCGCCCTGCAGGGCAAGCTGGTGCCGGGCGTCATCAACAGCGCCTATTTCGTTCAGGAACGCAAGCGTTCGGGCGGCGACGCCGCTCTCGAGTGGTCGCCCTCGGACAAGCTGGACGTCAAGGTCGACGGCTTCTACAGCTTGCTGCTGGCCGGCAACTACAACCAGGGCGACCTGGTCAATATGAACGACTTCATCAACAAGGGCGTGGTGCCGAGCGCCTATTCCGTGTCGAACGGCGTCGTCACCTCGGCCTCCTTCCCCGGCGCGACCACCCTCGGCAATCCGGGCATCAACGACATCGATCGCCCCGGCGCCAAATCGTCGTCCTGGTACATCAATGGCGACGTGACCTACAAGATCACCGACGCCGCCAAGCTGCACCTCCAGGGCGGCTACACCAAGGGCACCGGCTTTACCGACCAGTACGCCCTGGGCACCACCTCGGGCACCGGCTCCGGCTTCGCCTATTCGATGAACGGCACCAAGCCGATCAGCATCAGCTTCCCGGGCGCGGTCGGCCTCAACAATCCGGCCAACTACACCCCCTCGGCCGGCGACGGCAATCAGGAATGGATCGGCTATGACCAGTTCGCCCAGGTCGACAGCGAATCCTACGGCCAGGCCGATTTGAGCTACGATCTGGCCATGCCGCTGATCAGCCAGGTCAAGGCCGGCATCCGCATTTCCTCGCATAACCGCCACGAATCCTTCGACACGGATTACGGCTGCTATTCGGCCTTCTGCACCACCCAGCCGCTGAGCCAGATTTCGAACGGCTCCTTCCCGAGCAATTTCGGGTCGGGCGCCGGCATCTCGGCACCGTTCAATGTGTCGGTCAACGAGGCGGCGCTGCAGAACCTGATCAAGAGTTTCATTGAAAGCTCGGGTCAGGTGGGCGCCCATCGCGTCTATCCGGGCGCGCTGTTCGATATCACCGAAGATGTCGATGCGGGCTACGTGATGGCCAAGATCGGCGGCGACAATTGGCACGGCAATATCGGTGTCCGCGTCGCCAACACCAGCGACAACATGAACACCTATGACTCGAACCCGCTGACCCCCGCCGCGGTCCTCGTCACCGGGTCCGATTTTGGCAATTATTACGTCAACAATCACAAGCAGAACTACAACAACATCCTGCCGAGCCTGAGCCTGCAGTATGACATCAACAAGCAGTTGCTGGCCCGCTTCTCGGCCTCCGAGACCGTGACGCGGCCCGACTACTACGCCCTGGCCGGTCCGGCCGCGCTGAACGACACCGTGCTGAGCGGCAGCGAGGGCAATCCCAACGTGAAGGCGACGACGTCGACCAATTTCGACTTCTCGGTGGAGTATTATTACGGCCCGCAATCCTCGGTGAGCTTCGGCCTGTTCGACATGCAGATGAAGAACACGCTCGACGCCGGCACCACGACGGGAAGCTTCGTCAATCTGCAGAAGACCCAGGCGGCCACCAATCCGGGCGGTCTGTCGAACCCGATCTACAGTGTCTACACATTGACTCTGCCGACCAACAATACCGGCTATTCCCAGGGCTTCGAGTTCCAGTGGCAACAGCCCTTGATGTACGGCACCGGCATGGTCCTCAACTACACCTATGCCGACAGCGCGCAGGACACTCCCACCCCCGGCGTCGGCGGGCGGCAGCTTCTGGGCGCGGCCAAGCACACGGCCAACCTGACGGGCTATTACGAAAACGACTTCATGAACGCCCACCTGTCCTACAGCCTGCATTCCTCGATCTATGAGGGCATCGACCGTGCCACCAAGTATTTCGTGGACACCGCCGGCACGCTGGACGGCGCGCTCAACTTCACCCTGACCAAGAATTTCAGCCTGGGCTTCGACGCGCTGAACATTCTCGACACCATCGAGCACGATTTTGCCCTTGCCGACGGGCAGCATCTGCCCCGTGCGACCTATGATTTCGGCCGCACCTTCTATTTCACCCTGAACGCCAAACTCTAACCGTTGAAATCGGCCCCGGCGGAAAGCTAGCCTTTCCGCCGGGATTTTTTCTTTATGGCGGCAGCTTCATGAATATCCGGCCCTTCCTTCACCCCGATATCCAGGTCAAGGCGGAACGGATCGGCAGGGAAGGAGGCGTGGTCGCCGTCATCGACAATTTCCTGCTCGACGCCGACCAGATGGTCGATTACGCCGCGCGCGGCGCCTATTTCCTGCCGGCCGGCGCGCTCTATCCCGGCGTGCAGGCGCCGCTGCCCGCACCCTATCCGCTCTATGCGCATTTCTTCACCCGCGGCCTGATCCCGGACGCCTTCGATCTGGGCGACCTCGACGTGATCGATTGCCGCGCCACCTTCTCGATGATGACCGTCCCGCCGGACAAGGTGGGTATCCGCCAGCGGCTTCCGCACATGGACATGCCGGATCCCAACAATATCGTGCTGCTGCATTATCTGTTCGACGATCCGGAGGGCGGCACCGCCTTCTACCGGCACCGCAGGACCGGGTTCGAATCGATGGATGCCGAGCGGCGCAAGATCTATGAGGAGATCCTCAAGGACGAGCTGGCCGCCCATCCGCAGGACGAGTATATCCGCGGCGACACCGCGGTCTTCGAACAGATCGCCCGCTACCCCGCGGCGTTCAATCGCGCCATCCTCTACCGCACCAATGTGCTGCACGCCGCCGCCGTGTCGCCCGGCTTCGGCTATTCGCGCGATCCCAAGCAAGGGCGGCTGACCGCCAATACGGTGTTCCGCTATGGCGACGCCGCCGGGCTGTTCGGCCCCTATCAGCGGCGCGCCTGAACGCGGGACATTACCACTTGCATACCATAAACCTTCCGGGCTTAATTGATTTGCTGCGAAATTGTGTCAAGCAATGCAGTTGATAGGTATTATATTGGTATCGCCCTGGGGATGGGAGTGAGTGAGATGAGACGAGCGATCGGCGGCGCGATTCTGTCGGCTTGCCTGATGAGCGGCGCGGCGGCGGAACCGTCCCTGCTGCCCCGGCCCGTCTCCGACATCGCCGCCTCCGGCAGTTTTACCGTCTCGTCGGCGACCCCGGTCGAGGCCGCTTCCCACGACAAGGCTGCCGCCGACGCGGCGGCGCGCTTCACCGAGCTGGTGGCGCAAAGCGGCGCGGCGGCGGTAAAAGCCGGCCAGGGCGACCACGCCATCCGCTTCGTCACCGACAAAAAGATCAAGGGCGCCGAAGCCTATCGCCTGACCGTTTCCGCCGGCGGCGTCACCGTCTCGGCCTCGCAGCCGGCCGGATTGTTCTACGGCGCGGTCAGCCTGTGGGAATTGCTGACCGCCGAGCCGGGCGACGGGCCGGTCACGCTGGCCGCCCGCACCATCGAGGACAAGCCGCGTTTCCCCTGGCGCGGCCTGCTGCTCGACAGCGCCCGGCATTTCCAGCCGGCCGAGTACGTCAAGCACTACATCGATTGGATGGCGGCGCTGAAGCTGAACGTGCTGCACTGGCATCTGACCGACGATCAGGGCTGGCGCATCGAGATCCGCCACTATCCCAGACTGACCTCGGTGGGCGCCTGGGTGGTGCCGGCCGGACAGGCGCCGGCCGCCGACATCGATCCGGCGACCGGCAAGCCGCGCCTGGTGGGTGGCTTCTACAGCCAGGCGCAGATCCGCGACATCGTCGCCTATGCCGCGGAGCGCCATGTGACGATCCTGCCCGAGATCGACATGCCGGGACATTCCACCGCGGCCATCGCCGCCTATCCCGAATTCGGCCTGTCGCCGGAAAAGCTCGACGGGCCCTCGCATGATTGGGGCGTGCTCTACAATCTCTACAATCCCGACGAGGCCTCGTTCCGCTTCATCGAGACCGTGCTGACCGAGGTGATGGAGCTGTTCCCCGGCCGCTACATCCATATCGGCGGCGACGAGGCCGTCAAGGATCAGTGGAAAGCCTCGCCCGCCGTCCAGGCGCAGATGAAGCGCCTGGGCATCAAGGACGAGGAGGCGATGCAGAGCTGGTTCATCGCCCGCCTGGAAGCCTTCCTGGAGAAGCATGGCCGCCACCTGATCGGCTGGGACGAGATCCTGCAGGGCGGCATCACCCCGCACGCCACCATCATGTCGTGGCGCGGCCTCGACGGCGCGCTGGCCGCCGCCCGCGCCGGCCACGACACCATCCTCGCCCCCGCCCCCGACCTCTATTTCGACAACCGCCAGAGCGACTCGCCCGGCGAGCCGCCGGGCCGCGGCCGCACCGTCAGCGTGCGGGACGTCTATGGCTTCAATCCGCTGCCGCCGGCGCTGACCCCGGCCGAGCGCCCGCATGTGCTGGGCGTCGAGGCGACGCTTTTCACCGAACATATGCGCACCGAGGACTACGTCACCCGCATGACCTATCCGCGCGCTGCCGCCCTCGCCGAAGTGGCCTGGAGCCCGGCCGAGGCGCGCGATTGGGCGGATTTCGCCCCGCGCCTGGCGGTCGAGCGGCAGCGCTATGCCCGCCTCGGGCTGCAAGACGATCAGCCGGCCGCCAAGCCCGATCCGGCCCGGCTCTACAGCCAGGAACTGGCTCTGTGCAAGCCGGCGAACAATCCCATTTCGCTCGAGGATGACGCGCCCTTGCAGGGGCCGCGCGCCAACTTCCTGACCGATCTCGGCAATCCCTGCTGGCAGGTGCCGCAGGCCGATCTGTCCCAGCCGGTCGCGCTGGTCGCCGATGTCGGCCAGGTGCCCTATAATTTCCAGTTCGGCGACGCCCCGGTCGATTACCGGCCGCGTCCGCCGCACGGCCCTGACGGAGAGCTGGAGGTGCGCGCCGACAGCTGCGACGGCGAGCCGATCGCCAGCCTGTCGCTGACCCCGACCGTGGGCAATTTCGCCACCACCACCTTGCCGGCCGCGACGCTGCCCGTCCTGCCGGGCCGGCATGATCTCTGCTTCACCTTCACCGCCAAGGGCAAGGACCCGCTATGGGCGATCAATTGGATCCAACTGGCCAAGCCATGATCGGCACCGCCACCGCGCCGCTGTCGCTGGCCGCCCCGCTCGAAGGCTGGGCGGCGCCGCTGTCCGAGGTGCCGGACGCGGTGTTCTCGGGCCGCATGATGGGCGACGGCATCGCCATCGATCCGACCGTCGGCCGGGTCGTCGCGCCCTGCGACGGCCAGGTGATCCATTTCCACCACGCCCGCCACGCCGTCACCCTGCGCACCCTGTTCGGCGCCGAGATCCTGATCCATGTCGGACTGGAAACCGTCGCTTTAGGCGGCGAGGGCTTCACCCTGCACGTCAGCGAGGGCCAGAGCGTCAAGGCCGGCGATCCGCTGATCTCGTTCGATCTCGACCGGGTGGCGCGCGGCGCGAAAAGCCTGATCACCCCGATCATCGTCACCAATGGCGACGAGTTCGTCATCGACCAGCGCGCCGAGAACCGCAGAGTCGCCCCCGGCCAGCCGCTGCTGATCCTGCGCCGCGTCACGCAACAGAGCATGGCCGGGTCGCCCGCGCACCACGCCGAGGCGACCCGCGCCGTGGTGGTGCCGCTGGCGCACGGCATCCACGCCCGACCTGCCGCCCGCCTGGCCGATCTGGCCAAATCCTACGACGCCGAGCTGGCGGTGATCTGGGGCGAACGCCGCGCCAATGTGCGCAGCCCGGTGGCGCTGATGGGTCTCGGCATCGTCAAGGGTACCGAGATCCTTCTCTCCGCCCGCGGCAGGGACGCCGAGGCGGTGATCGCCGCGCTGGCCGAGCTGATCGAAAGCGGCATGGGCGAGAGCGAGGCCGAAGCGACTGCGCCGGCCACCGCTCCCCTCCCCGTCAAATCGGCCTGGGCCGAACCCGGCGTGATCGCCGGCGTGCGCGCCGCCCCCGGCCTGGCGCTGGGCGTCGCGGTCCGCCTGACCCAGGCCGAGATCGTCGTGCCCGAAACCGGCCAGGGCATCGCCGCCGAATCGCGCGAACTCGACGCCGCGCTGGCCGCCGTGCGGATCCGCTTGTCGGCGGCCGCCGCAGGTCATGGTCCGCAAGCGGCGATCATGGCGGCGCATCTCGCCTTCCTCGACGATCCCGAACTGGTCGGCGCCGCCCGCGCCGCCATCTCGGACGGGCGCAGCGCCGGCTATGCCTGGCGCCAGGCGATCGGCAGGCAGATCGCCCTGCTGCGCGGCCTGGCCGATCCGCGCTTCGTCGAGCGCATCGCCGATCTGTCCGACCTCGAGCGCCAGGTGCTGACGGCGCTGGGCCTTGCCCCCGCCGGGGACTCCGCGGCGCTACCCGACGGCGCCGTGCTGCTGGCCGAGGATCTGCTGCCGTCGCAGCTGGTCGGGCTCGACGTCGCGCGGCTGGCCGGTATCGCCACCACGCGCGGCGGACCGACCTCGCATGTCGCCATCCTGGCGGCCTCGATGAACATCCCGGCGCTGGTCGCCTGCGGACCGGCGATCGGGGAGATCGCCTCCGGCGCCCGCCTGCTGCTCGACGCCGATCAGGGCCGGCTGCATGTCGATCCCGCCGCCGAGCTGGTCCGCGTCGCCGAAAACAAGATCGCCGAGCGCGAGAGCCGCCGTGCCGCCGCCCTGGCCTCGGCGCATCAGCCCTGCCACACGCGGGACGGGGTGAGGATCGAGATCGCCGCCAATCTCGGTTCGGTCGCCGACGCCGAGAAGGCGGTGGCGGCCGGCGCCGAGGGCTGCGGCCTGCTGCGCACCGAATTCCTGTTCCTCGAACGCCAGTCGCCGCCCGACGAAACGGAGCAGGCCGAGGTCTACGGCGCCATCGCCCGCGTGCTGGACGGCCGGCCGCTGGTGATCAGGACATTGGATATCGGCGGCGACAAACCGGCCGCCTATCTGCCGATTCCCGAGGAGGAGAACCCGGCGCTGGGCCTGCGCGGCGTACGGGTCAGCCTGTGGAAACCCGATCTGTTCGAGATCCAGCTTCGCGCCATCCTGAAAGCGGTGCCGGCGGCGCAATGCCGCATCATGCTGCCGATGATCGCCAGCCTGTCGGAGTTCCGCCAGGCCAAGGCGCTGATGCAGCGGATCAAGGGCGAGCTCGGCATCGCCGAGGACATCGAGTTCGGCATCATGGTGGAAACCCCGGCGGCGGCGGTGACAGCCGACATTCTGGCGGCCGAGGCCGACTTCCTGTCGGTCGGCACCAACGATCTGTCGCAATACACGTTGGCGATGGATCGCGGCAACGCCTCGGTGGCGGCCGAGATCGACGCGCTGCACCCCGCCGTGCTGCGCCTGATCGCCCAGGCCGCCGAGGGCGGCGACCGCCATGGCCGCTGGACCGGCGTGTGCGGCGGGCTGGCTTCGGACCTAGCCGCCGTGCCGATCCTGATCGGGCTCGGGGTGCGCGAGCTGTCCGCCACCGCCAACCAGATCGCCGACATCAAGGCGCTGGTGTCGGGCGTGACCCTGGAACACTGTAAAACCCTGGCGCGCCGGGCCCTGGCGGCGAGTTCGCCGGCCGAGGTGCGCGCCCTGGCCGCGAAAGGAGGGGAGTGATGCGCTCCGCCATCGAAATCCTGCAGCCGGTCGGCCGCGCCCTGATGCTGCCGATCGCCGTGCTGCCGATCGCCGGATTGCTGCTGCGCTTCGGCCAGCCCGACATTCTCGACCTGTCCTTCATCGCCGCCGCCGGCGACGCCATTTTCTCCAATCTCGGGCTGCTGTTCGCCATCGGCGTCGCCGTCGGCCTGGCCAAGGACAATAACGGCGCCGCCGGCCTGGCCGGCGCGGTCTGTTTCCTGGTCGCCAGCAAGGGCGCCTTGAGCCCGATCCCCGCGCCGCCCGATCTGCTGGCCGGCGTGCCCGATGTGCTGCAGCCGGTGGTGTTGGCCGCCTACAAGGCCAAGGCGATCGCCAAGCTGTCGGTGCCGATGGGCATTCTCTCCGGGCTGATCGGCGGCAATTTCTACAACCGCTTCCACACGCTGAAGCTGCCCGATTATCTCGCCTTCTTCGCCGGCCGCCGCTTCGTGCCGATCGCCGCCGGCCTGGCCGGGCTGGTGCTGGCCGCCACCTTCGGCGGCGCCTTCGGGGCGCTCGACCACGCCATCGACGGCATCAGCCGCATCGTTCTCGGGCTGGGGCCTGTGGGGCTGATCATCTATGGCATTCTCAACCGGCTGCTGATCATCACCGGCCTGCACCACATCATCAACAATCTGGCCTGGTTCATCCTGGGCGATTATCACGGCGCCACCGGCGATCTGAACCGCTTCTTCGCCGGCGATCCCAGCGCCGGCGTGTTCATGGCCGGCTTCTTCCCGGTGATGATGTTCGGCCTGCCGGCCGCCTGTCTGGCCATGTATCACGCCGCCCTGCCCGAGCGGCGCAAGGCGGTGGGCGGCATGTTCCTGTCGATGGCCCTGACCGCCCTGCTGACCGGGGTGACCGAGCCGATCGAATTCACCTTCATGTTCCTCGCCCCCGTGCTCTACGCCGTCCATGCGGTGCTGACCGGGATCGCCTTCGTGATCATGGATGTGCTGGGCGTGCGGCTGGGCTTCAGCTTCTCGGCCGGGCTGTTCGACTATGTGATCAACTTCAAGCTGGCCAGCCGCCCCTTGCTGCTGCTGCCGGTGGGGGCGGTCTATTTCGGCCTCTATTACGGGCTGTTCCGCCTGTTCATCCGCATGTTCGACCTCAAGACTCCCGGCCGCGAAGCGACGCCCGCCGGAGCGCCGGCGCCGGTCGCCGTCTCCGGCGACCGGGCGGAAGGCTTCGTGCAGGCTTTGGGCGGGGCGGCCAATCTGGCCTCGGTCGACGCCTGCACCACGCGCCTGCGGCTGATCGTCAACGACCAGGCCAAGGTCGACGAGGCGGCTCTGCGCGCGCTGGGCGCCAAGGGCATGGTGCGCCCGTCCGACAAGGCGCTGCAGGTGGTGCTGGGTCCGATCGCCGATCAGGTGGCCAGCGAGATCCGCGCCGTGTGGTCGGCGCCGGCTAAACCGATCGCTCCGGTCGCCGCCGTGCCGACCGTGGCGGCGCTGGACGCCAGCCGGCTGGCGGCGGCGCTGGGCGGCAAGGACAATATCGCCGAAGCGCTGGCGCGCTCGTCCCGCCTGCTGGTGACGGTGCGCGACGGCGGGCGGATCGCCGAGGCCGATCTGGCCAAGGCCGCGCCGCGCGGCGTGGTGCGGACCTCCGACACCCGATGGCAGCTGATCGTCGGCGACGAGGCCGAAGGATTGGCGCTGGGCCTGCGCGGCTGATAAGAGTAGGGGCATGACCGTGCCCCAGAGTTTCGAGATCGCCGGGCTGATCCTGGCCGGCGGACGCGCCACGCGGATGGGCGGACGCAACAAGGCCGAGATCGCGCTGGAGGGGCAGACCCTGCTGGCCCGCGCCATCGCCCGCGCCCGCCCCCAAGTCGGGCGCCTGCTGCTGAACGCCAACCGCGACCCAGCGCTGTTCGCCCGCTATGGATTGCCGGTGCTGGCCGACACCATCGGCGACCATTGGGGGCCGCTGGCCGGCATCCTGGCCGGGCTCGAGCATCTGGCGGCGACCTGGCCGCAGATCCGCTGGATGGCCAGCTTCCCGACGGATTCACCCTTCTTCCCCGCCGATCTGGTGGCGCGCCTGGCAGCGGCGACGGACAGTCACGAACTGGCGATGGCCACCGGCCATGGGCGGCCCGAGCCGGTCTTCACCTTATGGCCGGTCGGGTTGGCCGGCGAGCTGCGCGCCGCCCTGTCGAACGGCGTGCGCAAGGTCGAGGATTTCGCCCGCCGCTACCGCCTCGCCACCGTCGACTGGCCGGCGGATTGCTTCTTCAACGTCAACGCCCCCGAGGATCTGCATCTGGCGGCGCGCCGCCTTCAGGGCGGGCCGACCGACGGCACGGCCCCGAGATAGGGCTTGTCGCCCGCCGGCGAGAAATAGACCTTGTGCTGGCTGTAGGCGACATAGACCCGATGCGACAGCAGGAAGTCGGCGCCGATCACCATATCCTCGCCGACATAGCGGTGACGGCCGATCAGCGTGCCCGACTTCGGCGGCCCCACTTCCACCGGTACGGCGAAGGTGCGCAGTCCGATCCGCGCCGGGCCGACGGTCTCGCGGTCCATCGTCACCTTGTCGATGCCGCCGCTCCAGGCGCGGGTGATGTACCCGTCCAGCAGATCATGGACGGGGGCCGTCTCGTCGCCTTTGCCGACCCCCAGCGTGCTGGCGGCGGCGAAGGACAGGGCGGTGTCGGGATAGCCCGGATCGAAGGCCGCCAGCATCTCGCGGCCATTCACCGTGACGTGGAAATTGACGTGCGGAAAATTGTAGGCGGTGTAGGGCGGGACGTTGATGCGATTGACGTTGGCCACCATGTCGGCCGCCGAATAGCGACGGGTCCAATAGGCCAGGGCGGTGGTCTCGCAGCCGGTCGGATTGAACAGAGTGATCAGATGGTGTTCGACGTCGAACTCCACGTCATAGACGCCGAAAAAATCCATCCCCAGCACCGCGACCTCCTGCGGCGCGCCGAAATTGGATAGGGAACCGGCCAGGAAGATCGGCAGATGCTCGACCTCCATCGAATCCGTCGTGCCGTCGTGATCGGTGCCCAGGACGGCCTTCTCCTGCAGCGACCCCAGCTTGTCGGGGCGGATGCCGAAGTCGACGGCCGCCGACTTCAGAAGGATCGAGGGCGAGCCGAGATCGACCAGGAAGTCGACCGGGTGATCGTCGATCTTGCCGGCGATGAACAGCCGGCCGTTCTCGACCCGGACCGGCAGCTTGGCTACCGCTTCCAGATTGCAGCCGGCGCGGCTGGCGGCGGAACTCAGCAGGCTGGCGGCGAGAAGCAGGGAGAGGGTTGTGCGCATGATGTCGGCCTCGGCGATGAAACGACCTTCGCCATGGTTACCGGCCGCGCGGTCGGCGCGCTACTGTG
>Ga0213872_10001675_pt1 | contig 13952 bp, 12 predicted proteins | sample VelepicomBERX_R2_FD_160071 | JGI IMG/M metagenome (GOLD analysis project Ga0213872, IMG submission 160071) | Rhizosphere microbial communities from Vellozia epidendroides in rupestrian grasslands, the National Park of Serra do Cipo, Brazil - RX_R2 | ecosystem: Host-associated > Plants > Roots >...
TGCTCCAGCAAAGCCCGGCCGACCGCAAGGACCACGCGCAGCGCCTGCGCGCGCGCATCCAGGAGCTGCACGAGCGGCTCGGCGTGCGCCCGCCGATCTACGTGATGGTCACCAAGTGCGACCTGCTGGCCGGCTTCACCGAAACCTTCGGCGACCTCGGCAAGGAAGAGCGCGACCAGGTCTGGGGCTTCACCTTCCCGTATGACCCGCGCGGCCAGGACTCCGCCATGCAGGAGTTCCCGAGCGAGTTCGCCGCGCTCGAAAAGCGCCTGCGCGATCGCCTGCTCGACAGCCTCGAGCGCGAGAGCGACGTGCAAAAGCGCGCCGCCATCTTCAGCTTCCCGCAGCAGTTCGGCGGTTTCAAGGGCCTGCTCGGCGGCTTCTTGGAGCAGGTCTTCGAAGGCGGCGGCTCGCTCGAGCAGCGCCCGCTGCTGCGCGGCATCTACTTCACCAGCGGCACGCAGGAAGGCACGCCGATCGACCGTGTGCTGGGCACGCTGTCGCGCACCTTCGGCGTCGACGCCAAGGTCGGCGCGCTCGCCACGACCAAGGGCAAGAGCTTCTTCCTCTCGCGCCTGCTGCGCGAGGTCGTCTTTGCCGAAGCGCACCTGGCCGGCGCCAACAAGCAGGTCGAGGCGCGCCGCCGCCTGGGCCGCCGCCTGGGCCTCGCCGCCATCGCGCTCGCCAGCATCGGCCTGCTCGCCGGCTGGGCCGTCTCCTTCGAGCGCAACAAGGCCTATGTCGAGAGCGTGGCCGAGCGCGTGCCCGACGCCAAGAGCGCCGTCGACGGCCTGCCGCCCGCCACCAACGCCGACGTGACGGCGCTGCCGCAGGTGCTCGACAAGGTCTACGCCGTGCCGCAGCCCGACGGCTTCGACATCGACGCCCCGCCGCTGCTCAACCGCCTGGGCCTCTACCAGGGCGACTACCTCGAAGGCGGCATGCAGATCGGCTACCACCACCTGCTCGACCACGCGCTGCTGCCGCGCGTGGCGCGCCGGCTGGAGGAGCGGCTGCGCGCGGTCGACCGCAACAACCTCGAGCTCGCCTACGAGGCGCTCAAGAGCTACCTGATGCTCTACACGCCCGAGCACTACGACCCCGAGGCGCTGAAGAACTTCGTCAGCCTCGACTGGGACCTGAACCTCGCCAGCACGCTCACCGTCGAGCAGCGCACCAACCTCACGGCGCACCTCGACAACGCGCTCTCGACCGGTGCACCGCAGGCGCTCGCGCCCATGGACAAGGGCCTGGTGGCGCAGGTGCGCGACATGCTCGTGGCCTACCCGCTCGAGTACCGCGTGTTCAGCCGCCTCAAGCGCGCCAACGTCGGCGCCGACTACCCCGAGTTCTCGGTCGCCGCGGCCGGCGGGCCCAATGCCGCGATCGCGTTCGAACGCACCAGCGGCCAGCCGCTCTCGCGCGGCATCCCGGGCCTGTTCACGCGCGACGCCTACTTCAAGGCCTTCAAGGGCGCGATGGGCACGGTCATCAAGCAGCTCGCCGAGGAGCAGGAGTGGGTGCTCGGCACGGCGCCGCCGCCGCGCACCACGGCCGAGGCCGCCAAGGGTGTGTTCTCGGTCGACCCCGAGATCGAGTTGCGCGTGCGTCGCCTCTACCTGCAGGAGTACATCAAGGTCTGGGACGACTACCTCGCCGACGTGCACCTCGTGAAGCTGACCGACATCGCCCGCAGCATGGAAGTCGCGCGCGTGCTCGCCGCACCCGACTCGCCGCTGGCCGCCTACATGCGCGCGGTCTCGCGCGAGACCACGCTGGTGCCGACGGCGCAGGATCTCGCGGCCAAGAAGGGCCCGAACATCAAGATCAATCCGCAGCTCACCAAGGCCAAGTCGGACCTCGCCGCGCTCGTCGGCAGCCAGCCCGCCGCCGGTGCCGCCGATGCGAACCAGGGCCTGCTCGAAGCGATGGTCGACGACCACTTCGCCGCCATCCACCGCCTGACGACGGGCCAGCCCGCGCCGATCGACGACGTGCTCAAGCAGTTCAACGACGTCTTCGTGCAGCTCTCAGCCATCGACGCCGCGCAGAAGAGCAAGAGCGCCCCGCCGCCAGCACCCGCCGGTGGCGCTGCCGCGGCCGCCGCAGCGGCCATGCAGCCCGAGCCGATCAAGTCCATGCTCGGCAACCTGCTGGCGGCAAGCGCCGGTCAGGGCCGCACGGCCGAACGCGCGGGCCTGTCGGACCAGCTCAAGCCGCTGACCGACTTCTGCAACCGCACCGTGGCGGGCCGCTTCCCGTTCGCGCAGGGCGCGCGCGCCGACGTGCTGCCCGACGACTTCGGCCAGCTCTTCGGCGTCGGCGGCCTGCTCGACGACTTCTACCAGCGCAACCTCGCCGCGCTCGTCGACACCGGCGTTTCGCCGTGGGCCTACCGACCGCTGCCCGACGGCTCCAAGCCGCCCGGCGGCGCCTCGCTGGCCGACTTCGAGCGCGCCGCGCGCATCAAGGACGCCTTCTTCCGCGCGGGCGGCAAGCAGCCAGGCTTCAAGGTCGACGTGCGCGTCGTCGAGATGAACGACGGCATGAAGGACCTGACGCTGGACATGGACGGCCAGCTGTTCAAGTTCACCGCCGGCAACACCGCCGCGCAGACGCTGAGCTGGCCAAGCACGCGCGTCGCCTCGCAGATCAAGCTCTCGGAAGGCAGCGGCACGCCGCTCGTCTTCGACGGCCCCTGGGCGCTGATGCGGCTGATCAATCAGTTCGAGGTCCAGCCTTCGGCCCAGCCGGAACGCTTCACCGTCATCGTCAACGTCGACGGCAAGCACGCCAAGCTGGAATTCGTCTCGGGTAGCGCGATCAATCCGCTGCGCATGCGTGAGATGCAGCAGTTCCGATGCCCACAGAACTTGTGAGCCCCTCGCCCAGTCCCGCCGCGCTGGACGCGGGCGGGTCTGGTCGGCCAACCGGCAAGCATGCCGGTTGGCGCTCGCCAGCGGCGAACAAGCGCGCAGGCGCTTGTTCGGTGCGGGCTCGCTCCCCCGGGGGGACGATCAGGCTCGCGGCGTCGAGCCGCAAGCCTGATCTGGGGGCCGGCTTGGGAGCGGCCCGGCGCTCGGCCCAGAAAACCGGCGGCGTGCTACTAGATGCTCGTCTTGGCAGACAGGCTCGGCATCGGCGGAGCGCCATGCACCAACGCCAGCGGGCAGGGCTTGCCGCAGCTGCCTGCGGGCAGGCCGAGCTGACCCATCGCCATGACCTGCAGCAGCATCGCGATGCTGGCGACGGCCGAGAGGTTGGCGCCGGCGACGCCAGCGAGGTTCAGGCCCGCCGCCGCGTTGGCGCTCGCGCTGGCCGCGAGGCTGGCGCTGGCCGAGGCGCTGACGCTGGCGCTCGCGCTCAGGCTGGCGGCCAGGGCGGCGAGCGCGCTCAGCGGCAGCACGGACAGGGCCGCACGCAAGGCCACGGCCGCGTTGGGCAGGCGCAAGTCCACGCCGAGTGCCAGCTTGATGGCGCCGAGCATGGGCAGCAGCCCGGCCAGGAGCGCCAGCAGGTTGAGGTTCCCGAGCGTTGGCAGGCCGGCCGTCATCGAAGCGGTGGCCGAGGCCATGGCGTTGGCCGAGAGCGCGCCCTGCGCCGTGGCCGGGAGTCCGAGCGCTGCGAGCAGCGACGCAATCGCAGAGACCTGCAGGTGCGCGGCGACATTCGCCTTGAGCGCAGCGCTGGCAGCCAGCCGCGCCTGCAAGGCCGCGATGGCGCCCGGCGCGCCGAGATGGATGCCCAACGTCGCCTGCAGGCCCAGCATCAAGCCGGCCAGGCTGGCGAGCGGTGCCAGCGAGAGCTGCAGGTTGGCCAGGAAGCCCAGGTTCGGCAGCAGCGCGCCGCTGTTGGCGTTGAAGCCGTTGATCGATGCGGCCAGGTTCGCGTGCAGGCTCGCCGAGACCTTGAGCGCCTCCGCCAGGCTCAGGCCCAGCGCGGCCCGCAGCGCCGCCGAAAGGCTCGCCATCGCCGAGAGGTTGGCGGTCGCGGCGAGATTGGCGCCGAGCGATGCGCTCATCGACGCGTTCATCGACAGGCCGAGCCCGAGCGAGGCCGAGAGCGCGGCCATCAGGCTCACCGAAATCGGCGGGACGAGGCCCTGCAGCGGCGGCACGAGCCGCAGCGAAGCCATCAGCGAATCGGTGCGCGCCGAACAGAAGCAGGTCATGGCGGGATCTCGTGCCTGGAACGGTGGCAGCGATGCTAACGCCTGATTCACCCGCAGGCTGGTACGGCAAGCTGCCCGCGCTGGGCGACTTCGCGTCGCGCCGCCTGCCGCCCGAGTTCATCGAAGCCTGGGACGCCTGGCTGGCCGAGGGCCTGGCCGAATGGCAGTCGCGCGATGCCGAATGGCTGACGCATTACCTGAGCGGCCCGAGCTGGCGCTTCGTGCTCGCGCCCGGCGTGATCGGCCAGGACGAGCCCCGAGCGTGGGCGGGCGTGCTCGTGCCCTCCTGCGATCGTGTGGGCCGCTACTTCCCGCTGACGCTGGCCCAGCCGCTCGACGCGCTGCCCGCCGACGCCGACGAAGCCGCCGCCCTGCTCGCCTGGCTGCAGCGCCTCGACGATGTCGCCGTGGATGCGATGCTGGAGGAGTGGCCGGTCGAGCAGCTCGAAGCCGAGCTGGAGCGGCTCGGCGCGCCGCAGCCGCACGCCGCCGCACCTTCAGCGCTGGCCGAACGCCTGGCGGCCGAGTCGGGCCTGCAGGGCCAGTGTTTCTGGGTCACGCAGGGCGAGCAGGCGGACCTGCTGCATGTGACGGCGGGGCTGCCGCGCGGCGCGGCGCTGGCCGCACTATTGAGCGGCGATCCGGACTTCGAGGCTTAGCGAGCGAGCTTGGATTTACCAGTGAACCCACGCGTAGTAGGCCCCGACGATATGCGTCGCCGCGAGATCGTCCAGCTGCAGCTCCCCGTTCCGCACCGCTCGGTTCCAGACCAGCGATCGCTTGCCCGGCGGAAACATGATCTCGCCCGAAGGGTCGTAGGCGATTCTTGATGATCTGGATCGGAAAGTCAGCCGACGCCGCGCGTTATGTCGACGCATCGTCTTTCGCAAAGTACCGCCTGGCCTTGCGCGAAAAACCGAACGCGTAGGCCCACCACAGGATCGTGGCCGGAAACACGGCGTACCTCCCGAAATGCCCGCCCGCGCGCTCCGCGTCGCTGCCATATTGCGTCGTATCGGGCACCCAAAGTGCGATGCCCAGGAAAAGGATGATCAAGGTCGCTCCGATCCAGCGCCCAGCGCGCCAACGTCGAAAAATGGCAATCGACAGGGCCAACGCCAACGTCAGGATCAGCAAACTGAAGACGCTTCCGAACGCGAACCGCGACCATGAGATCTGGTCGACACCCTGCTTGAGCGCGCCCACAAGCTGCACATTGAGGCCGTAGACAAAGGCCGCTGCGAAAAAGCCCAGGAACAGATAAAAGATCCAGATCGCGATGGGGCGCGGCGGTGAAACAGCCTTGCGTTTCACAAGACCTCGTTCCAGATCCGCCATTGGCGGCGCGAAATGATTGCTGTCCATATCCGGCTCCCCTGATCGCGCCGATTCATCCAACGGCGTATTGCCAAAGCAGGCGTGCTGCCCTTGATGCAAGGCCTGTGCCTTGTCGAAGCGCATGCTGCCACCGGTGCGGACGCGGCGCCAGGTCGCTTGCCCTATGAAACTATGTCGGCGATCAGCGCTGCGCCCAGCGTCGGTTGACATTTGCGCTGCCCACAATCTGACCAGTCATCAGCTTAGTCGGAAGGAGATTGCGATGGATGCTTGGCCTGTCCAGGACGCCAAGGCCCGATTCGGCGAATTCCTCGATGCCTGCCTGACCGAAGGGCCGCAGATCGTGTCGCGGCGCGGCAAGGAGGTGGCCGTGCTGATCCCCGTCGAGGATTGGCGCCGCCTGCAGCTTGCGGCGCGGCCCTCGTTGAAGCAGTTGCTGCTGTCCGACGAGGCCCGCGCCGAACTGCCTTTGCCGGCACGCGGCAAGGCCAAGCGCCGCAAGATCGAGATACTCGACTGAACTGATGTATCTGCTCGACACCATCGTCGTTTCGGAACTACGCAAGCCCAAGCCGCACGGCGCCGTGCTCGCCTTGCTGCACGGTGTGGATGACACGCGGCTGTTAGTCTCGGTCGTCACGCTGGGTGGAATCCAGGCAGGCATCGAGCTGACGCGCGAGCAGGACGCCGCTACGGCCTGACCGTCGCGACGCGCAACGTGGCCGACTTCAAGGCGCTCGGCGTCGCGGTCTTCAACCCCTTCAGCGCGGCAGCGCGCTGACCCAATCCGGCTCCGGCCCGACGATGCCTTCGCCCGCCGGAGGTGTCTCGATCAGGCTGGTGACGTCGTGGCCGACGATCTTCCAGGCACCGTCACGCCGCATGTACACGAGCGTGAAACGCGCGTGCCGCTCGGTGCGGACCTGATCCACGGTTTCGGTAATGCGGTAGGTGCCGCTTTCCATCACGACGTTGTTGTGACACAGGCCCTGCGAGAAGCCGCGTTCATGCTCGATCGCAACGGTCGGATGGGCGGCCAGCTTGGCGAAGTAGAGCCGCAGCGGATAGCCCTCGCTCCCCTTCATGTTGCGGGCGCCGTTGTGCGGGCTGGCGACGACCAGCAAGGCGGCGTCCGGGTCGTACAGCGCGGCGACGGCCTCGCCATCGTGGGCGTTGAAGGCCCGGAGCCAACGGCCGTGCACTTCCCTGGCCTGCCAGGACGGGTCCTCATCCACGGGCTGGGTGTGTCGGTCGTAGGCCTCGCAAAGGTCGACGGGCACGGCCGTCGGTCGCGCGGGCGGCGGCGCCGAGGCGCAGCCCCCAAAGGCCAGCAGCACGGCGGACACCATGGGCATCAGGAAAGACAGCGCGGCGGAATGACGGTGCGGCATGGAGGCCTCGAGTGGCGGTCCCCGATTCTCGCGAGCCCTCGAAGCGCGGCATCGGGATGATCCCCTCCCGTTCGCTCGCAGCGCGCACACCCATCGGGCAGAGGGTTTCGCCCGATGCCGCGTACACCGCGCCGACATCCTGGCCGCGGGTGCTAACACCCATAATCGGCGCAGTCCGAGCCGGCCGACTGCGCTGGCGCCTCGTCCACTCATCGCAAAGCAGAAGACACATGAGCACCGACTGGACCCCCAACTTCGGCGGCGTGGGCCGCACCCCGCCGCAATGGAACCCCAAGCGCCCGCTGCGCATCGCCCTGCTCGGCGACTTCGGCGCCGGCGCGCTGACGGGCCGCATGGACACCGGCGCGGCGCTGGCCAAGCGCAAGCCGCGGCCGGTCGAGTTCGACACGCTGGAAGACGCGCTCGGGCGCGCCGAGCTCAAGCTCTCGCTGCCGCTAGGCCCTGGCGGCGCGCCGATCGAGATCGAGATCAGCGAGCTCGAGTCCTTCCATCCCGACGAGCTCTACCGCAACGTCGAGCTGTTCACCGCGCTGGCCTCGCTGCGCAAGCGCCTGAACACGCCGAGCAGCTTCGCCGCCGCCGCGGCCGAGCTCAAGGAATGGGCCGAGGGCGCGGGCCGCCCGATCTCGCGCGTGGCGCTGGCCGCGCCTTCGCGCGGATCCACGCCGAACAAGGGCGCGACGCTCGACGACTTCGCACGCCTGACCGGCCGCAAGCCGCGCGCCGAGGCCGCCGAAGCCGACATTGCCGACTACCTGCGCCGCATCGTCGGCCCCTTCGTGCAGCCGGCCGCCAATCCGAACAAGGACGCCTACGTCGCGACCGTCGACGAGGCGCTCAGCGACGCGATGCGCGCGGTGCTGCACCACGCCGACTTCCAGAACCTCGAATCGCTCTGGCGCGGCGCCGACTTCCTGCTGCGCCGTGTCGAGACCAGCCACGCGCTGCAGGTCCACCTGATCGACATCAGCGCCGAGGAGCTCGCCGCCGACCTCGCCAGCAGCGACGACCTCGCCGAGACCGGCCTGTACAAGCTGCTCGTCGAGCAGCCCTCGCAGGATGCCGATGGCGGCTACAGCTTCATCGCCGCCTGCTACCACTTCGACGCCACGCCGCCGCACACCGAGCTGCTCGGCCGCGCAGCGCGCGTCGCCGCCCATGCCGGCGCGCCCTTCGTCACGGGCATGACGACCGACCCCTTCGTCGACCGCCGCGAGCCGCCGCACCGCCTCGTGCGCGAGGCCTTCGAGGCGCTCAAGAGCATGCCCGACGCGTCCTACCTCGCGCTGCTGGGCCCGCGCTTCATGCTGCGCAACGTCTACGGCAAGAAGAGCGACCCGATCAGCAGCTTCGCGTTCGAGGAATTCGTCCGCAACGAGGGCCTGCGCGGCATGCTCTGGGGCCACCCCGCGCTGCTCGCGATGTGCGTGCTCGCCGTGCGCGGCGGCCAGCTTGCGATCGATGACCTGGCTTTCCACCACTATCGCGACAAGGAGGGCGACACCATCGCCCTGCCCTGCACGGACCGCCTCATCGGCACCGACGCCGCCAGCCTGCTGCGCGCCTTCGGCATCAACGGCGTGATGGCCTACAAGGGCGAGGCCCGCGTGCGCCTGGCCGGCCTGGAGGCGATCAACGGCGACGGCCTCGCCGCCACGACCGCCGCGCCGCGCAAGGCCGCCAGCGACAGCCGCGCCGACGTCGGCTCCTCCAAGGACCAGCGCGTCAAGACCGAATGGACGCCGGCTGCCCGCACGGGCGGCACGGTGCAGATGAGCGCACCGGCCCAGAAGCTGGCCGAGGACGCGCAGGAAGCGCCCGCCGCCGCGGAATCGCCGGCCGCGCCGGCGGAGGAGGCGGTGGACGACGAACTCGCCGCCCTGCTCGCCCAGCTCGACGACAGCACGCCGGCCGAAGTCGCCGAGGCCAAGGGTGAGGAGGCGCCCCCGCCTGCCGAGGAAGCCCCAGCGGCCGAGGCGGCGGCGGAGCCGGAGGTCGATCCGGAGCTGGCGGCGCTGCTGAAGGAATTGGGCTGAAGCCCGGCCGTCGCGACTGAGTCGCAAGGGCATCCATCCAGCCAGAACCCATGGCCAACTGGTTCAAGGAAGAGATCGAAGACATCGGCGCGCGCCTGGAGCGGGCCATCGACAAGGCCGCCGACGAGCTGCACCAGCAGCGCCGGCTGACCAAGACCGACCTCGAGGAGCTCATTGTCTTTGCAAGCCGCCAGTTCGCCGAGGTGCTCGACCAGCGCATCGACAAAGCCAAGCACGAGACCGGTGAGCTGATCAGCGCCAAGCTCACCGAGTTCAAGACCGAGCTCGGCGAGGCCGCCGAGAAGCAGAAGAAGACCACGCTGCACAACGTCACCGTGGGCGTCTGCGGCGCCGTCATCGTCAGCATGATCTCGATCGTCGCGCACCAGGGCGAGAGCAGCGGCGTGCACGCCATCGACATCTACCGCACCATCATGGCGGCCATCGCCGGCGGCTATTTCGCGGCAGCGCTGTTCAAGTTCGTGCGCTTCATGCTGGCCACGCCCGCGCTGACGAAGAACTCCGTCATCGCCGGCGCGTCCTACCTCGAAGTCCTCAAGCCCAAGTCGCTCGGCCCGCACCTGATCGTGTTCGTGACGGCGCTGCTGGGCTGGGCCATCCTCAACGAGACCGACTTCATCATCTCGCTGCTGTCGCATTTCAAGCGCTGAGCCCGGCGCCGGCCGCGCCCCTGCCCTGCCGTCAGCCCTGATTGCCGCTCCGCACAATTTGCGTTGAACTAGGCGGTTACGTGTACAGACAGACGCTGATAATGCCGCGCATGTTCAGACGCACCGCCCGTTCGCTCGGCCGATTCGGCCTGCTCGCCCTGCTGCTGCTCGCCGGCACCGCCGGCCTGGCCGCCGCTGCGCCGCTGGGCGTGGCGACCATCGTGCAGGGCGACGTCACGCTGATGCGCGACGCCGGCAAGTTCGCGCTCTCCGAGGGCGTGCGGCTGCAGGCCGAGGACATCATCGAGTTCGGCCCGCAGGCACGCCTCGTCAGCATCGAGTTCAGCGACGGCGCGATGCTCTACCTCGGCGCGGGCAGCCGCGTGCTGCTGGCGCCGCACCTTGCGGGCGATCGCAGCAAGGCGCGCGCCTATCTGCTGGCCGGCTGGGCCAAGCTGGTGGCACCGACGGGCGTCGACGCGATGCTGGCCTCGCCGCTGGCGGACCTCGGCGGCCGCGACGCCCGCGTCGTGCTGGGCCTGGTGAGCGCGGACCGCGCCCAGGTCTTCGCCGAGCACGGTGAATGGCAGCTGCACAGCGCGGCCGGCAACACCGCCCTCAAGCAGGGCGATTTCGCGACCGTCGGCACGCGCGGCAAGCCCGAGACGGCGGCGCGGCCGACGCCCGATTTCTTCCAGGCCCTGCCGCGCCCCTTCATGGACACGCTGCCCGCGCGCGCCAAGCTGTTCGAGGCGGTCAACCCGACGCCCAAGCCGCTCGCGCCGATCACCTACGCTGACGCGCAGCCCTGGATCGACGCCGAAACCGCGCTGCGCCGCGGCGAGCTGGCGCGCTGGCGCCCGCTGTCGCGCGATCCGGGCTTTCGCGACGGCCTGATCGCCGACCTCAAGACCCACCCGGAATGGGAGCCCGTGCTGTTCCCGCCCGCTCCGGCTCCCTCCACCCGCAAACCATAGGCGCCACCGTGAAACTGCTCGTCAAGTTCAACCTGGCCTTCCTGGCCGTCTTCCTGATCGGCCTAATCGCCTCGACCCTGGTGGCCAAGAGCCTGCTGCAGGACGTGGCGAAAGAGGACGTGACCGACCGCGCGCGCCTGCTGATGGAGAAGGCCAATGCCGTGGCCGGCTACACGGCCACGCAGATCAAGCCGCTGCTCGAGACGCAGATGACCTACACCTTCCTGCCGCAGTCGGTGCCGTCGTACTCGGCGCACGAGGTGCTCGCGGCGCTGAAGAAGTCCTATCCGGACTACAGCTACAAGGCGGCCATGCTCAACCCGACCAACCCGCGCGACAAGGCGGTGTCGTGGGAAGAGGACGTGATCAACCAGTTCAAGAACACGCCCGACATGAAGGAGTTCATCGGCGAGCGCGACACGCCGACGGGCACGGCGCTGTACATCGCGCGGCCGATCATCATCAAGAACGAGGCCTGCCTGGCCTGCCACACCTCGCCCGACGCCGCGCCCAAGACCCTGGTCGACCACTATGGCCCGTCCAACGGCTTCGGCTGGAAGACGGGCGAGGTGCTCGGCGCCCAGGTCGTCTCGGTGCCGATGGACGTGCCGATGCAGCAGGCGCGCCATGAGCTGTGGGTCGTGCTGGGCCTGCTGACGGCCGTCTTCGTGCTGATCGGCGCGGCGCTGAACTTCATGCTGTGGAAGCTCGTGATCCAGCCGGTCTCGCGCCTCTCGGGCATTGCCGACAAGGTCTCGCTGGGCGAGGAAGCGCCGGAGTTCGAGGTCGCGAGCAAGGACGAGATCGGCGTGCTCAGCGAATCCTTCGGTCGCATGCGCAAGAGCTTGGCTACGGCCATGCAGATGCTGGAGGGCTAGGGCCTTCCAACGCTACGGAGTTGACTGCATGAGTACCCAAAGCCCGTGCAATCTAGACGCGACGCCGCCGGCGTGGCGATTCCCCCGCCAAGGCGGCGCAACGACGAGTGCGCGGGCTTTGGGTCCTCACCCTGCGGGCCGGGGCGCTGCGGGGCGCATCGCGGTGTTGCAGCGCTTGCACGGGCAACCAGCCCGTGCGGCGCGCTGCGTCGTGCGCTGCATCCCCGCAGCGCCCCGGCGCAGTCAACTCCGTAGCGTTGGAAGGCCCTGACATGCCTGCAGTTCCCGAGCGCATCGGCAAGTACACGATTTCCGAGGTGCTCGGCCAGGGCGCCATGGGCGTGGTCTACAAGGGCTTCGATCCGCACATCCAGCGGCCCGTCGCCATCAAGACCATCCACAAGAGCCTGCTCGGCGACACGCAGGTCAACGCCGAGCAGGACTCGATCGCCGCGCGCTTCCGCAATGAGGCGCAGGCCGTCGGCCGCGTCGCGCATCCGGGCGTGGTGGCGATCTACGAGTTCGGCGAGGACGAGAACAGCGCCTACATCGCCATGGAGTTCGTCGAGGGCCGTAATCTCGACCACGTGCTCGCCGGCACGCCGCTGCTGGCCGAGGCGCAGGTGCTGCGCATCATGGACCAGCTGCTCGACGCGCTGGCCTGCGCGCACGACCAGGGCGTCTGGCATCGCGACATCAAGCCGGCCAACCTGCTGCTCACCGCCAGCGGGCAGGTCAAGCTGACGGACTTCGGCATCGCGCGCATCGCCGGGCTCGGGCTCACGCAGGTGTCGTCGGCGATCGGCACGCCGGGCTTTATGGCGCCCGAGCAGTACATCGGCGAAGGCATCGACCAGCGCGCCGACATCTTCGCCTGCGGCGTGCTGCTCTACCGCCTGCTGACGGGCAAGCCGGCCTTCAGCGGCACGGCCGAAGTCGTCATGTACAAGATCATGAACGAGCACCCGCCGGCGCCGAGCAGCGTGGTCAAGCGCCCCGCCGCCTACGACGCGGTCTGCGCGCGCGCCATGGCCAAGCGCGCCGAGGATCGCTACCCCGACGCGCGCTCGTTCCGCAACGCCCTGCTCGCCGTGGCCCAGGGCACGGCGCCCGCGCCGGCCGCGGCCGCCGCCGACAACGACGCCACCGTCATCATTTCCGCGGCCCACGCGCCGCACGCCAGGCCGCCGGCCACCGCGCCGGCGCCGCCCATGCCGCCGACGCAGCACTGGCAGCGCGCGGTCGACGCCGCCCAGGCCGCACCCTCGCGCCCGAGCGGGGCGACGGCGCTCGCGCACTTCGACGCGCAGACGCTCTCGCGCATCGAGCGCGCGCTCGCCACGCACGTCGGCCCGATGGCCAAGCTGATGGTGCGTGACGCCGCGCGCAGCTGCGAAGACCTCGCCACGCTGGCCACCACCGTCTCGCAGCACATCGCCGACCAGGCACGCCGCGCGCAGTTCATCAGCAGCGTGACCGGCGGCAGCCAGGCACACCCGACCGGCAGCGGCTCGGCCACCGGCGCGGGCGGCACCGCGCCCGGCAGTGCCGCCAGCGGCAGCGGGAAGACGCTGCTGGCCAGCAAGCAGGCGCTCGACGAGGCCTTCGTCGCCCGCGCCACGCAAACCCTGACGCGCCGGCTCGGGCCGATCGCGCGCGTCGTCGTCAAGCGCGCCGCCGAGCAGAGCGCGGGCAGCGTGGCCGGCTTCGTCCAGGCCCTGCTCGCGGCCGTGCCCGAAGGCGAGCGCGCCGCCGTTGAAAGCGAACTTCAATCATGAGCAACGCCCCTTCCGACGAAGACGACCGCACCGTCATCCGCCCCAGCGGCTTCCACAGCACGCAGTCGGCGGGCCTGCCCTCGGCCAGCGCAGGCGCCGATTCGGTCCTGCCGTCCGTCACCGGCCCGGCCACCGTCGCGCCCACGGCGGCATCGAGCGCCGGCGACAGCGGCAACGCCCTGCCCATCGGCACCTTCCTGGCCGAGTTCGAGCTCACGCACGTGCTCGGCGAAGGCGGCTTCGGCATCGTCTACCAGGCCTGGGACCACTCGCTGGAGCGCAAGGTCGCGCTCAAGGAATACATGCCGTCGAGCCTGGCCGCGCGCAGCGGCGGCGCGACCGTGCAGGTCAAGTCCGAGCGCCATCGCGAGACCTTCGAAGCCGGCCGCAAGAGCTTCGTCAACGAGGCCAAGCTGCTGGCCCAGTTCGACCACCCGGCGCTCGTCAAGGTCTACCGCTTCTGGGAAGCCAACGGCACGGCCTACATGGTCATGCCGCTGTACGAAGGCGTGACCTTGAAGGACTGGCTCAAGGGCCTCACCGAAGCGCCCGACGAGGCCTGGCTGCTCAATATGCTGGAGCCGCTGACGGCCGCGCTGAACGTGATCCACACGCAAAGCTGCTTCCACCGCGACATCGCGCCCGACAACATCATCCTGCTCGGCGGCAACGGCGCGCGCCCGCTGCTGCT
>Ga0213872_10001676_pt1 | contig 13947 bp, 16 predicted proteins | sample VelepicomBERX_R2_FD_160071 | JGI IMG/M metagenome (GOLD analysis project Ga0213872, IMG submission 160071) | Rhizosphere microbial communities from Vellozia epidendroides in rupestrian grasslands, the National Park of Serra do Cipo, Brazil - RX_R2 | ecosystem: Host-associated > Plants > Roots >...
TATCAATAAAATCAATGTATAAAAATTATGGTTAAAAGATATTAAAAACACTCTTGTAGAAAATTAATCCGGTGATATAAGGAAAATAGTTCATTAAAGGTATGAATATGATTACAGGTCGTCAAGTGCGCGCTGCGCGTGCTTTCCTTGGATGGGATGCTGAAGAGCTGGCTGAAAAGGCCGGGCTCAGCCGCGACACCGTATTCAATATTGAAAAAGGCACAACACAGGCCCGCCGCGCATCACTGGAACAGTTGGCGCGTGTGTTTGAAGACCATGGTGTTGAGTTTCTTCCTGAAGAGGGTGTGAGAAGAAAAATTGAAACTGTTACCACTATGCGAGGGCCGGGCGATCTCAAATTATTCATGGATCAAGTGTACCAGGAAGCACTCAAGCAGCATTCATTAGATGGCACTAAACCCATTTATATTTGTAATTTAGATAATAGTTTGTTCAGAAAATATCTGAAGGAATTCTACGCCGTACATACGGAGCGGCTGAGAAAAATTGAGGGATTGCAGATATACTCGCTAGCAGCGGAGGTTGATGTCAACCACTCGAAAGCAGCACACTACCTCGTTTACAAATATTTGAAAGAATTGAAAGCGGTTGCGACCCCGTTTTATGTGTTTGGCGATAAGTTTGCGCTGATAGATTTTGATGTCGATGAAGCACCAACAATTCTGCTTATACAATCAGCACCTTTAGCAAAATCGTATCGCAATCAGTTTGATGTAATGTGGAAAAACGCTTCAGACAGTAATAAGGAGAAGTATTATGCATAGTCAAAGGCTCCGCCTTGTAGAGACATCACTGGAGCAGTCGCTTGAGATTCTGCGTGACGTATACAGGTCGGCTAGTGTGGTAAAATCTGGGAAATACTATACGAGTGTCAATCAGTTGTGCGATCAGGTGCCGGCACTAAAGCCTCAAACTTTAAGGGCTGCGGTGCATGCCGCTGCACAGTTTGGTACGTTCGGTGCCACAAAACTTCTGAGCGAAGAAGATAAAGGATCTCCGATTGCAACTGCATACTGTTTAGAAACGGGCTTGCCATTATGTATAGCACGTTGGTACCCGTATGAAATTGCTGGACAGGTAGCGGTTGATCTTAGCAGTGAATATTTTTCTGGGTCACTGTATATGAACGGCGTTGAAAAGGGAGATAAGGTGCTCATTATCGAAGATACGTTGAGTACGGGTGGAACCATGATTGCGCTGATCGAGGCGGCCAGAAAAGTTGGTGCAGAAGTGGTCGGTGCAATCGCTATTGTTGAGAAAGAGGTTAATGAGGGGCACGACAATGTGTGGTTGAAAACAGGCATTGACGTGAAAACATGCATAAAGATTGATGTCACACAAACCGGTGTTGTCATTTTAGGAGATTAATCGGCATCCCTGCCGTTGCGCGTCGGGCCTGAGTCGCCTCCCCGCATCCACATTCCCATATGCAGGTTGTTTTTCATGTCGCCCCGCCGTCTGCGGGTGCCACAATTCCACCATTTTTTGCAGTGTGTCATGACGGCAACAATCTAAGTGCCTGTAAAATATGGGAATACGTACTTATTTAACAATGTGTTAGCAGGTCCCGTTAACTTGATGTTGACTTGGATCAGTTATTTTATAAGCATCGCAACATTGTATTGCGCCGCACAAATACGGCGACAGATTTATTCAACGAAGCAACCTTGGGGCTTGCCATGACACAGACCGAACAATTGAGACAAGAAATGGCCACCATTCGCATTGGCGAATGCGCCGCACAACAACCGCTATCGGGCGTCAGCCAGGTTGGCGGCGCCGCCGTTTATGGCCACGGGCCGAGCGGTTACGAACGTCAGGACAACGCGAAGAAGGCCTAAGGTCTCCTACCCCGTTTTGTATTAGAGTGAGCATAAAAAAGCCCGGACGGTTTTCTGTCCGGGCTTATTTTTTGGGCGCAGGGGCTGAGGCTTAGCCGTGGGCCGCGACGCCTTTGTCCGACATCGCCTTCTGCAACTCACCGCTCTGGAACATTTCGCGCATGATGTCGCAGCCGCCGATGAACTCACCCTTAATGTACAATTGCGGGATAGTCGGCCAGTTGCTGAAATCCTTAATGCCCTGGCGCAGGCTGGGGTCGGCCAGCACGTCAATGCCTTTGAACGGCACTTCCAGCATCGTCAAAATCTGCACCGCCTGCGCGGAAAAACCGCATTGCGGAAAAACGGGCGTGCCCTTCATGAACAGCACCACATCGTTTGCAGAAAGTTCGCCGCGAATGCGGTCAGCTACCAAAGCGTCCATCTTGTTACTCCTTTACTGGTACAGTTTGATTTAGGTATTGGGGGCGGCCGTCGTTAGGGCCAGCGCGTGCAAAACACCACCCACGCGACCCTGCAGGGCCGCATAGACCATCTGGTGCTGCTGTACGCGCGACTTGCCCGCGAAGGCGCTGCTTTCCACATGGGCCTGAAAATGGTCGCCATCGCCGCGCAGGTCTTTCAAATCAACCTTGGCGTCGGGCAGGGATTCCTTGATCAGGCGAATAATATCGTCGGCATTCATCGGCATGGGTACGCGTCTCCTAACTTTTAGTCTTTCATATAATGCGGCAACCAGTTTTCGTGCGCGGCGCGCAGGGCGCTGAGCGCCACGGCGGGCTGGCCTTTCACCTCGGCCTTGTCGCCACCCGTCGTGCCCAGACGGGTCAGCGGTACATCGGCTTCGGCTGCGGCAATGGCGACCTTTTCCGCTTCGCGCGTCGCGATAACATAACGGCCCTGATCTTCGGTAAACCACAGGACCGGGTTCGGGAACAACGCTTCCGCCTGGAAGCCGATATTGCCTGCCATCGCCATTTCAATCAACGCGATCAAAAGGCCGCCATCCGACACGTCATGGCATGAGGTGATCATGCGCTCATCAATCAGATGACGCACGAACTTGCCGTAACGCCGTTCGGCGGCCAGATTGACATGCGGCACGCTGCCGGTTTCTTTGCCGTGAATATCGCGCAGGTAAAGGGTTTGCCCTACATGGCCATGTGTTTCGCCGAGGACGAACAGGGTTTCACCCTCGCCGCGCAGCGCCACAGGCACGGTCTTGCTGACATCCTGCATCAAGCCAACGCCGCCGATAACAGGCGTGGGCATGATCGCGCTGCCATTCGTTTCGTTGTACAGGCTGCAATTGCCTGAGACGACCGGGTAGTCGAGCGCGCGGCACGCTTCGCCAATACCCTGAACCGCGCCGACAAACTGGCCCATAATGCGCGGTTTCTCAGGATTGCCGAAATTCATGTTGTCGGTGATGGCCAAAGGCTTGGCGCCTACGGCGCACAAATTGCGCCATGTTTCGACAACTGCCTGCTTGCCGCCCATCACAGGGTCGGCGGCGCAGTAACGCGGTGTGCAATCCACGGTCATAGCCAAAGCTTTTTGCGTGTCGCGAATACGGACAACGGCAGCATCACCGCCTGGGCCTTGCGCCGTATCGGCGCCGACCAGACTGTCATATTGTTCCCAGATCCAGCGGCGCGAGCAAAGGTCCGGCGTCGCCAGCATTTTCTGCGCTATGGCCAGAATGGTTTCGCCTGCGGGCAACGGATAATCTGCTGCGTTCAGGTCGGGCTGCGCCGGTGTCGGTTCCCACGCGCGGTTATAGACCGGCGATTGTTCAACCAGCGGTTCAATCGGCATATCCAGTTCTTTGATGCCGTTGCGCCAGCCGACCAGACGGCCCGTGTCCGTCAGTTGGCCGATGATCGCGAAATCCAGCTCCCACTTTTCAAAGATCCTGGCGGCTTCGGCTTCATGGCCCGGTTTCAGGACCATCAGCATGCGTTCCTGACTTTCCGACAGCATGATTTCATAAGCGGTCATGCCGGTTTCACGCAGCGGCACCTTGTCGAGCTCGAGGTGAATGCCAAGCCCGCCTTTCGACGCCATTTCAACTGCCGATGACGTAAGGCCTGCGGCGCCCATATCCTGTATTGCGACAATCGCGTCGGTGGCCATCAGCTCCAGACAGGCTTCCATCACCAGCTTTTCCGTGAACGGATCGCCAACCTGCACCGTGGGGCGTTTGGATTCCGTGTCGGCGTTAAATTCACCGGAAGACATGGTCGCACCCTTGATGCCGTCGCGTCCCGTTTTGGACCCGACATAAACGACCGGATTGCCTATGCCCGCCGCTGCTGAATAGAAAATGCGGTTCGCGTCGGCCAGGCCCACCGTCATGGCGTTTACAAGGCAATTGCCGTTATAGCTGGGGTGGAAATTGGTTTCGCCCGCAACAGTCGGAACGCCGATGCAGTTGCCGTATCCGCCGATGCCGGACACAACGCCCGCGACCAGCGACTTTGTCTTGGCATGTGACGGATCACCGAAACGCAGCGCGTTCAGGTTCGCAATCGGGCGGGCGCCCATGGTAAAAACGTCGCGCAAAATACCGCCGACGCCGGTGGCAGCACCCTGATATGGCTCGATGTAAGAGGGGTGATTGTGGCTTTCGATTTTGAACACGGCGGCCTGACCATCGCCAATGTCGATAACGCCCGCATTTTCACCGGGGCCGCAGATGACATGCGGCGCCTTGGTGGGCAGTTGTTTCAGCCATACGCGCGTCGATTTATATGAACAATGTTCCGACCACATGGCGGCGGCAACGCCGAATTCCGCCAGCGTCGGTTCGCGCCCCATGACCTGCAACAAGGTTTCATATTCGCTTTGCGACATGCCGTGTTCGGCCAGAAGCTCGGCGACGTTATTGCGGACCTGTCGGATGGGTGCGGCGGAATTTGTCATGCGAATGCCTTTGCCACGCTGTCAAAAAGAACTTTGCCTTCGGTGCTGCCATGCAGGGCTTCAACCGCGTCTTCGGGGTGCGGCATCATGCCCAGCACGTTTTTGTGCTTGTTGAACACGCCCGCGATATCGGCGATGGACCCGTTCGGGTTGTCCAGGTAGCGGAACGCCACCTGTCCATTGTCCTGAATGGCTTTCAACGTGTCGGGCTGTACGAAATAATTGCCATCGCCGTGCGCGACGATAACGCGCATGGTCTGTTCCGGCGTGCACAGGTTAGTGAAGTCGGTCTTGTTATTTTCAACTTTCAGTGTCACCGGGCGGCAGACGAATTTCAGGCTTGCATTGCGCAGCAGAATACCGGGTAGCAGGCCCGCTTCGCACAAGATCTGGAAACCATTGCAAATGCCCCAGACACGCACACCCTTTTCGGCGCGGGCAGCAACTTCGCGCATAATGGGGGAATGGGCGGCCATGGCACCGGTGCGCAGATAATCGCCGTGGGAAAACCCGCCGGGCAGCATAATCAGGTCAACCTTGGGCATGTCGGTGTCAGCATGCCAGACGATATGGGGTTTTTTTCCAGTTGCGCGTTCAACCGCCAGAGCGGCGTCGCGCTCGCGGTTTGAACCCGGAAAAACAACGATGGCTGTTTGCATGAGGCTCCCCCTTTGATCCGCCACAGATATAGGCCATAATCGCCCCTGCCAAAAGCCTTTTGTGCCTCTTTTTTTACTGTTTTTTCTGGAGTATCCGCCTTGCGCCTGTCTTCATCCGACCATTTAAGTCTGGGCGATAAACTACGCCATTTGAATTGGGCGATTGTGGCGTTGATAACCCTCATCGGCCTGATCGGCGTGGCACTTTTATACTCAGCGGGTGGTAAAAATTGGCAACCATGGGCCTTTGCCCAGTTGACGCGATTCGGTATGGGGTTGGTTATCATGCTGTTCCTGGCGCTGGTTGATATCCGTTTCTGGTTGCGCGCTGCCTATCCGCTTTACTGGATCATGCTGTTCCTGCTGGTGGTGGTTGAAATTATGGGCCATGTCGGCATGGGGGCGCAGCGTTGGATTAACCTGGGCTTCTTTGTGATCCAGCCGTCTGAGCTAATGAAAATCGCGCTCACGTTGGCGCTTGCAAAATATTTCCACGGTATGTCGCTGGAAGATATCGGGCACCCCATCAAGCTGGTTATGCCGGTGATGATGGTCCTGATGCCGGTTGGACTGGTGCTGTTGCAGCCGAACCTCGGCACCGCGACGCTCTTGATGCTGGCGAGTGCGGGTGTGTTTTTCACAGGCGGTGTGCGGTGGTGGAAGTTTCTGATCGTCTTTGCGCTGGTTGCCGCGATTTTGCCCATCGGCTGGCACCATCTGCATGACTATCAGCGCGCGCGCCTGATGACCTTCATGAACCCGGGCGCGGATCCGCTGGGCCGCGGCTATAACATTCTGCAATCCAAAATCGCGCTCGGCTCCGGCGGTTTTTTCGGCAAAGGCTTCGGGCAGGGTACGCAAAGCCAGTTGCAGTTCCTGCCTGAAAAACACACGGATTTTATTTTTGTCGTGTTAGCCGAAGAATTTGGTCTGTTCGGCGCGCTTTTCCTGCTGGCGCTTTATGGGCTGTTGATCGCGTATGGTTATCTGGTCGCGTTGAATTGCCGTAACCAGTTTGGCCGCCTGACGGCCTTTGGCTTGACGACCAGTTTCTTCCTTTATGTGTTCGTCAATATCGGCATGGTCACGGGCACGTTACCGGTTGTGGGCATACCGCTGCCGCTGGTTTCCTATGGCGGTACGGCGATGATGACTTTGTTGATTGGCTGCGGCGTTCTGTTGGGCATAGCGCTTCACCGCGATATGCGCCTGTCGCGGACCGGAAGTTATGATTAACCTGATTATTTTCTTTTGGCCGCGACGATCCTGTTGCGCCCACCTTTTTTGGCTTGATACAGCGCTTCGTCCGCGCGTTTGACCAGTGTTTCCGCATCCATGTCTTGCGTGGCCAGAACCAGACCAAAGGATGCCGTCACAGGCAAGACACCGCCCTTTGGCAACGGTATGGGGTTGCTTTCCAGACGGCGGCGCAAGCGTTCCAGAACAATGGCGCCGGTTTCAAGGTCAGCTTCTTTCAGACAGATCAGGAATTCTTCACCGCCCATGCGGAACGCGTCGTCATGAATGCGCAGGCTGCGCGTTATCTGGTCAGCGACGGCGCGCAGGACCATATCGCCTACATCGTGGCCGTGCGTGTCGTTCACTTGTTTGAAATGGTCGATATCCATCATGGCAACGCAAAACCCGCGATCGGTACGCGTCAGGCGACCCAGTTCGCGCACCAACTCGTTCCACAGGCTGTTGCGGCGGCGCAGGCCGGTGAGCGGGTCGAGCTCGGACGCAGCGGTGGCAAAGGCACGTTCGCTGCGGCGCAGCTCGGCCATGATCTCTACATACTTGCCGCACACGGCGGCGTCATCATCGCGGTCGATGGGTTGCCCCGGCTGCGCCTTCATCAAAACAAGGCGCAGGGTCTGGCGTAACTGCTCTTCCAACTGGTTGAGTTTATCAAGCGTGGGCAGGCCGTTGTCGGTGGCGGGGGCTTCGTTCTGCTCGGCTGGTGTCAGGCTGGCCAGTGCGGCGGCGGGATCTTCGATCGGCAGCAAAACAAAACGGTGCCACGTCACGAACCACGCGACATAGGCATCGATACGCCCTGAGATAAATTGTCCGAAATCAGTCTGTGTTGTTGTCATGTCCAACCGTTACAGAAAAGGGCGGACATGACAAGGTTGACTGATGTTAGGCTTGTTTGCTGGCCTGGGCCTTCACAAGGCGCTTCTTGATCTTCAGCGCGGCTTCGCCCAGACGGCTGTTACGGGTGGCCAACAGCCACGCGTCAATACCGCCATTGTGTTCGATGGTGCGGATGCCGTTCGTGGTCAGGCGCAGCGAGACCATCTTGCCCAAAATTTCGGACGGGAACGAGCACACTTGCAGGTTCGGCTGCCAACGACGGCGCGTCTTGTTGTTGGCGTGGCTGACATTGTTGCCAAATTGCGGTTTCTTACCGTTGACGGAGCATACACGGGCCATGGTCACTTCCGCAGCTTTTCTGCGGCCTTCATCTAAAGGTTGTCGCTTAAATCGGCAGACCGCCGCAAGCGTTCGCCGCGCGGCAATCAATCGAGCGGCGTTTATAGGGGTTATTCCGCGTCCGAGTCAAGCTTTTAGGCCTAAGCCGCCTGTCTTTGCCCAAAAAGCCCGCGCAGGGCCAAGGCTGTGGCCAAATTGGGTGCAAATACGTAAAAATCCTCGCCATTATGGCCATAAATGTCCTGCGCGAACTGGTTAATGGGGGCCGCCACGCCGCCAGATTCGTTAAGAATAAGGGCAGGCGGCGCCGAATCCCACAATTTGGGCAGGGTGTAAACCAACGCCTTTCGGTGGTGCAGGACCATTTCAACCGCATCGGCGGCCATGGAGGTGTGCGCAAAAACACCCAGGCCGTTTGCGCGGGCGCAGGTTTCCACGACCGGGAACCATCTTTCATCGACAACCTGATTATGTCCCAGATGGTAACCGCTCAGCATCGTGGCGCGGGTATGTGTGGGTGCCTGCAGGCGGGTGGTCGGACGGCCATTATCATACTGCGCAAAAGCGCCACGACCCCGGCCGGCGGTCAACATGATGCCGCCTTCCAAACGCGGGCAGTAAATCCATGCTTGCTGAATGACGTTGTCATAAACGCAGGCAATCATGGTGCCAAAACGCGGGTTCTTGGCGCGGAAATTCAGGGTGCCGTCGATGGGGTCAACGGTCCACACCATGCCGGGTTTGTTGCGCAGCGTGTGGTACAGGGCGACGTCGGTGCCAACAACCTCTTCCCCCAACACGGTGGAGTCGGGGCGCAGTTTGTTGAGAAACGCCGTCAGCGCGCGCTCCGCCTGAATGTCGCCTTCGGTGACCCAGTCACCCTTGCCGGATTTGTCGGATGATTCAATCGGCGCGGGGTTATCGAACATCGGCAGAATGACGGTGCGCGACACATCGCGCATGGCGGCGGTCACGGCCTGAATCTCTGCATCAGAAAGGGGTGTTGTTTGTGACATCGGATCATTCCAAAAAGAAAGAACGTACTTTCATACCTGAGAACGGCCTAAACAAAAAGGGCCGTGGTTGCCCACAGCCCTTTCGTGATCAGCTTGATCGGTGACAGGTTTAGAAGTCCATGTCGCCCATGCCGCCGCCCATACCGCCGGGGCCGCCAGCCGGAGCCTTCTTTTCCGGCTTTTCGGCAATCATCGCCTCGGTGGTGATCAGGAGACCGGCAACCGACGCGGCGCTTTCCAGCGCGATACGAACGACCTTGGTCGGGTCGACGATACCGGCCTTCAGCATCTGGCCATATTCGCCCTTTTGCGCGTCATAGCCAAAGTTGGTGTCAGCCTGATCCAACAGGCGGCCAACAACAACCGAACCGTCAACGCCGGCATTTTCGGCGATCTGGCGGATCGGGGCTTCCAGCGCGCGACGGACGATGTCAACGCCACGGCGTTGGTCGTCATTCGCGACGCGCAGCTTTTCAATCGCGCGGGTGGCGTACAGCAGGGCCGTACCGCCGCCGGCGATGATGCCTTCTTCCACCGCAGCGCGCGTGGCGTGCATGGCGTCATCAACGCGGTCCTTGCGTTCCTTCACTTCGATTTCGGTCGCGCCGCCGACGCGGATGACCGCAACGCCGCCGGCCAGCTTGGCTAGACGTTCTTGCAGCTTTTCACGGTCATAGTCGGACGATGTTTCTTCGATCTGCTGACGGATCTGGTTGCAACGGGCTTCGATGTCCTTCTTCTTGCCCGCGCCGTCGATGATCGTGGTGTTGTCCTTGTCGATGCGGACCTTCTTGGCGGTGCCCAGCATGTCGAGCGAGACGTTTTCCAGCTTGATGCCCAGATCTTCGGACACGACCTGGCCGCCCGTCAGGATGGCCATGTCTTCCAGCATCGCCTTGCGACGATCGCCGAAGCCCGGTGCCTTGACGGCCGCGACCTTCAGGCCACCACGCAGCTTGTTGACAACCAGGGTCGCCAACGCTTCGCCTTCAACTTCTTCGGCGACGATCAGCAGCGGCTTGCCCGACTGAACAACGGCTTCGAGCACGGGCAGCAACGGCTGCAGGCCCGACAGCTTCTTTTCGTGATACAGAATGAACGGGCTGTCCAGTTCGCACACCATCTTTTCCGAATTGGTGACGAAGTAGGGCGACAGGTAACCGCGGTCGAACTGCATGCCTTCAACGACTTCCAGTTCGGTTTCGAGGCTCTTGTTTTCCTCGACAGTGATGGGCGATTCGTGGCCGACCTTTTCCATCGCCTTGGCGATCATTTCGCCGATGTCCTTTTCGCCATTGGCCGAAATGGTGCCGACCTGCGCGATTTCCGCATTGGTCGAAACCTTCTTGGAACGGGCCTGGATGTCTTCGACAACCTTGGCAACCGCCGCGTCAATGCCGCGCTTCAGGTCCATGGGGTTCATGCCGGCGGCGACAGCCTTCACGCCTTCACGGGCGATGGCTTCGGCCAGAACGGTCGCGGTGGTGGTGCCGTCGCCCGCTTTGTCGTTCGCCTTGCTGGCGACTTCGCGGACCATCTGGGCGCCCATGTTTTCGAACTTGTCAGCCAATTCGATTTCCTTGGCGACGCTGACGCCGTCTTTGGTCGTGCGCGGCGCGCCAAAGCTCTTTTCCATGATGACCAGACGACCCTTGGGGCCCAGCGTGACCTTGACGGCGCCCGCCAGAATTTCGACGCCGCGCATCATGCGATTGCGGGCTTCGGTGCTGAATTTTACTTCTTTAGCAGCCATTGTTTTTCTCCTGAAAATGTTTGTGGTTTGAGATGATTAAGCGGCCTTCTTCGAAGACTTGCCGCCTTCGATGACGCCCATGATGTCTGATTCCTTCATGATGAGGAGATCTTCGCCGTCAATCTTGACTTCGGTGCCCGACCATTTGCCGAACAGAACGCGGTCGCCGGCCTTGACGTCAAGCGCCGTAACCTTGCCGTGTTCATCGCGCAGGCCCGGACCGACGGCGACGATTTCGCCTTCCTGCGGCTTTTCCTTGGCCGTGTCGGGGATGATGATGCCGCCAGCCGTACGCGCATCGCTTTCCAGGCGACGCACTACAACGCGGTCATGCAGGGGACGGAATTTCATGTGCAAGCTCCTTGCAGGTGGTTTAAGGTTAAAGGCAAATTCTTTGCCGCCGCACTCTGCCGGGCGCGAACCGAAAAGGTTAACAACCCGTAAACAAACAGCGGTAACAGTCAGATAGGGTAGTTTGGGTAAGGTTTCAAGCGGGGTGGTGATTTTATTTTTGAAACAGGGTGTTTTTATGCCGCATTCCTGTGGGTAAAATGCGGATTAACCAATCTTTACCGCGTTTTTTATAAAATGAGGATATGAGTATTGGCGTCGATAGTGATTTTACCAAGCAACTCAATGACTACCGCCTGACGACGGCGGAGATCATCTACCACATGCCCGACCACCCCTCGATCCTGCAAAGCTATATCTGGCAAGAGCTTGATCTGGCCCCGCGCTTCCCTGAGCTCCATAAATTCCTGCATTTCTGGGAAACGAGCCTGGAGGGCAAGCTATACCGCGTCAAAGTTGCGTGCCAAAAACTCATCGACCGTGGTGATTTCAAACACGTCGATCATGAGATTGTGATTCATTGATTACGGCTTGCTGTCGGGGGTGCCTGCCGGGCCATCGGGCGCACCGGGCAGGGCTGGCATCAGTTTTACAACAGGCAGGTTGCCGGTCGCCGTGACGGCTTCGATCGCTTCCTGCGCACCATCATAGGCGGGCAGCTTTTGTAAGGCTGGGTCCGCCATATAGTTTTGCAGGCCGAGCAGCCATGGACGTTTCGTGTTTTCCGTGGCCGCCGTGTAACCCTGACACGCGCAAAATGTGTTGTGATCGTCGAGCTTGATTTCCCACGTGGCGCTGTCCAAAGGGGTTTCCGTCTGTACGCCCTCGATTGAAAGATATTCATCCAACAAACGTTTGGTCTGCATCGCGACCATGCCGGGTGTCATCGCGTCGCCATGCGTGGCGCGTAACTTGGATTCTATCACACGTGCGGCGACGTCATGCAAAGCGCCGGGGGTTGATAAAAACGCGCTGATGATCTCGGCCTCACGACGCAAATGCTGTCCGTTGATTGGCGGCGGCTCGGGGCGCAGGCCCGCATATTTTTGGACATACCGGTCTTGATCCAAAACAAGATCGGCATCCAGCTGCATTTTGTATTTGCCAAAGGGCAGATGCTTTTCCGATGACGCAAAGATATTCACGATCAGCGTTTCCAGATGTTTGGTGTCCAGCGTGAAGTCGGTGATCCGCCCTTGTTCATCCTTGATGGCGCGCACAAAGAAAAATGCCTGACCGTTGCCCGTGATGCGCGTCTCTGTGCCGTACAGAGGGAAGTCCGCCGCCTGAAACGCTGACGGATAGGCGCCATAACGCCGAAATCCGGCCGCGCCTTCGGCGGCATTTTCCGGCGGGCTTTTCAATTCTTCAAACAGCGTATGCATATTTTTAAATGCGCCCAGTTATCCGGCTTTTTTATACAGGAATACCCATGGTGCGTTCAAACACGGTAATGGTTGCGCGCCCTTGCCGTGCCTAAGGGGCTGAAAAATCTTCAGATTTAAAGCGCTCGGCAAAGGTTTTTTGCAATGTGGTGGAATTAACTGCCTCCATACGCGGCACATGTCCCAAAATGCGTACGCCAGAGAAATCAGCAATCGTCCGCATATTATCGGCATTATCGGGGCCGATGAAAATCAGGCCGTGTAAGGGAATGCCGCGTTGCTTCAGCGCTTCAATCGACAGCAGGGTATGGTTTATGGTGCCCAGCCCCGTTCGGGCGCACAGGATAACGGGTTTCTGCCACTTCGCGAAAACGTCGATGAACAGATGCTGTCTGGTTAACGGCACCATCAGACCACCCGCCCCTTCGACCAGTAGCGTGCGTTTGGTGTGCGGTAGGGTGAGCGTATCGGGGTCAATCTCAGCGCCGTCCAGCTCCGCAGAACGGTGTGGCGACAGTGGGTTTTTCAGTACATATTTTTCAGGCAGAAAGTGGCTATCCGGCAAACCGGTCAGTTGCCGTACGCGCAGTGTGTCCGTGACATCTTCTGTGCCTGACTGCACAGGTTTCCAGTAAATAGCCTGCAACGCCAGCGTCAGCATGGCAGACGCAACGGTTTTGCCGATTTCAGTATCCGTACCGGTGATGACGAAAGTTGGCGGTTGGACCTGCGGCATGAAAAGGTCGCGCGTTACTTTGCGACCAAAATCATGACCATCTGGCGCCCTTCAAAGCTGGGCGCCGATTCAACCTTGGCCAGTTCGGCCAGATCCTGCAACACACGCTCGATAACCTGCTTGGCCAGATCCTGATGCGCGACTTCGCGACCACGAAAGCGCAGGGTGATTTTTACCTTGTCACCTTCGCCCAGAAACTGCTTGGCGCTCTTCATCTTGATGCCGAAGTCATGGTCGTCGATGTTCGGACGCAGCTTGATTTCCTTCAACTCGATGGTCTTCTGCTTTTTGCGCGCCTCGGCGGCCTTCTTTTGCATTTCGTATTTGTATTTGCCGTAATCGAGAACTTTGCAAACTGGCGGGTCTGCGTTCGGAGAAATTTCGACCAGATCCAACCCGGCTTCGTCGGCAATGGCAATGCCTTCACGCACGGTCATAACACCGCGCATTTCACCTGAATCATCAATGACACGAATTTGACGGGCGATGATGGCGCCATTGATACGGGGGCCATCTTCTTTTTCGCGGCGGGGGGGCGCATTGCGGTCCCGGCTCGGCGGCGGTGGGCGGACGACTATTGGAAACTCCTGTCTCAGTGAACGAAAACGCTATTTTAGCGGCAGAACATTAATGAAATCATAGCGTTCGTCAAGGCCGGACTGCAATTAACGCAAATCCGGCGGTAACGCTTCTTGCGCCAGACGGGTTGCGGCCTCTGCTAAGCCCATGATTTCCTGCGTTTCGCCACCTAAACGGCGGATGGCGACGCTCTTGCCTTCGGCCTCTTTCTGACCGACGACAAGGATCAAGGGGATCTTCTGCAG
>Ga0213872_10001677_pt1 | contig 13937 bp, 17 predicted proteins | sample VelepicomBERX_R2_FD_160071 | JGI IMG/M metagenome (GOLD analysis project Ga0213872, IMG submission 160071) | Rhizosphere microbial communities from Vellozia epidendroides in rupestrian grasslands, the National Park of Serra do Cipo, Brazil - RX_R2 | ecosystem: Host-associated > Plants > Roots >...
AGGGTACTACCTTCAAGCGCGTTTACGAGGATGGAGCGACCGAGGAAGTTACCTTCAAGGACGGTGAAACCAAGCTTCTCGATGTGCCCAAGGGTTATTCCTTCGTGAATATCGGAAAATCGACCTTCGACGCGGTCGCCACCACCATCAAATGATCTCGCGGGGCCCGGCAAGGGCGCGCCCCGCCCTTGCCGTTGCCTGTGGGGTGAACCTCATCGGATGCCCCAGCCTCGGCGCTCACAGCCCGCACAGGAAGGAAGCCGTCTGGACCCACCACTCGGGTCTGGCCTGGAACAGCCACGCCGAGAACTGTTGCAGCGCGACGATCAGGGGCACAGCGATCCAATGAACCGGATGCAGCCGACGCTCGCGGATCAGATCGACCGCGACCAGAAGCAGCATGAACCCGTCCGTCGGCGCTGCCACCCACGGGCCGTCGCCGATCTCCGGGATGCGCGCGACCGCGGGCAAGGTGAGAGTGGCCGCTCCCAGCAGGATGCAGCGGCGATGGATCGCCGGCTTGTGCCGCCAGACATAAGCGCATGCCAGCAGGGCCGAAAAGGCGATCGCGCCATTCAGCGGAATAGACAGAAAGGCGAGCCGCGCCACCCGTCTGGCCTCGTCGGCGGTCCGCAGCACACTCTCGCGGCGCAGCGCGAGCGCGGTCGCGAAGGCGCTGAGCGCGGCGAAGGCGCCGAGACGGAAGCCCCATTCTCCGATGCGCCGGTGCAAGGCCAATTTACGGCGCATCGCCAGCGCGGCTTGCACGACGACCAGAATCACCCAGGATGCCGCTGTCGCCACGTGCGCATAGAGAACCAGCGGGCGCAGACTGGAAATCACCCTGCTGAAAAAGGTGAAGGAGAAGCCGAAGAATATCAGAATGGTGCAGCTGGCGGCGAAAGCGAGCCCGAACCAGGGCATCGCCGGCTTGGCGGTGCTCGAAACCATGATCCCCCCTATTTCCGGTTCCATGTGGCGGCCGCCCATGATGGGAACCGCCTTTCCCCCAAAAGGAGAATAAACAGCTTTGATACGCTCGACAGTATATTCTTGCGAACAGGGCTGGCCCGCACGGAGATGAAATTGCCCCGATCATTGCGAACCGGATTTCTCGTCGATGACGATACCGAGATCACGCTCGTGAAGCGCGCCGCCTCCGTCGCGCTCCTCGCGCTCCTCACGCTCTTCGTCTCGATGTCGGTCGCCGTGGCGCAAGACTCGCCCGGCTCCGATTTGGGCAGAGCCTGTCCTGGGGCGGCAGCCTGGAATGCGGCCCATGCCGATCAGTTGCCTGAGGCGATGAAGGCGCGGGATGCGGCCCGTGCGCTCGGTAATCCCGGCCTCAGGCACGAATTGGAAGAGCGTGTGACCGTGGATCAAGCGGCCCGTGAAGCCCTGCTCACCGGCCGAGGGCGGAGTGGCGAGGTCGGGCGCATCGATGCAGACAATGACGAATGGCTGGTCGGCATCCTGAAGAAAGACGGCTTTCCGAAGGCGGATCAGGTCGGCGAATACGGTCTGCACCTCATGTGGCTGCTGGTGCAGCACGCCGACACCATGCCCAAGCTGCAAAGCCTGGCGCTGGGCGAGTTTCTCAAGCGGTTCAATGACGGCGAGTTCTCCGGTGACGACCTTGCGCGGTTGAGCGACCGCGTGCTGCTGCATCAAGGCAAGCCGCAGCGCTTCGGAACTCAGTTCGATTGGACGGCGGACAAATTCCACCCCAAACCCATGGAAGAGCCAGACGAGGTCGCGGCTCACCGTCGTCAAATCGGGCTGATGCCGCTCGACGATTACGCCTGCATGAAGACCGAAGAGCTCAAACTGCTGAGGCGTTAGCATATTGAAATCGCCCCCACGGAGACAAATTTCCGGGGCAACTATTCCATAACTTGCGACCCGCATCCTTTCTCAGGTTTGACGAGACCTCAGCAATGCTCGATGCGTTAACCCATACGGCCGTCGTGACGATCGGGATGTATATCCTGCTGCTGGCGGCCTATGCGGGAACGGCGCGGCTGTTCGATTGCACCGATGCCGACCGGCCCGACAAGATCCAGCCGGGAAAGGTCCTGTCGGCGCAGATGTCGCGGCGCGACCGGCTGAAAAGCATCGTGTCCCTGGCCAATATCGCGCTGATGTTCGCGCTCGGCGACACCCTCTACACCAGGCTCCATCTCGGCTTCGCCGAGTTCAGGCCGAGCATACTGTCGGTCATCCTGTCCTTCGTCGGATCGATGATCCTGTTCGACACCTGGTTCTATTGGATGCACCGGCTGATCCATCAGAAACCGCTCTATCGCTGGGTGCATCGCTGGCATCACCTGAGCGTCACCCCTGCGGCCTGGTCGAACAACAGCGACCGGATCGTCGACAATCTGTTCATCCAGTCATATTGGATGCTGGCGCACTTCCTCCTGCCGATCAGCCCGTGGGTCTTGGTGGCGCATAAGGTCTACGACCAGGTCAGCGGCGTGATCGGCCATGCCGGCGTCGAATATGGCGGACCGCTCTGCACTCCGCCGTCGCCGATGATCAGCGTCACCCATCACGATCAGCATCACCGCTACTTCAATTGCAATTACGCCACCCACTTCACCGTCTGGGACCGCCTGATGGGAACCTTGCACCCGGATCACGACAGGGAATTGCGCGAGAACCTGCGCCGGCGCGCCGAGGCCGGCAAGCCGTCCGCGATGTGAAGGGGACAACCGATAGGCGTCGTCGCTCGGGGGTGAATCACCCGGCGCGGCGCAGCCGTCCGGCGAAATCGACCCATAAGGAGGTCTTGTGGTCGCCGCCATCCATCACCCATTGGTGGGCGCGGGCGAGGGGGCAGGGTTCATAACGCACCCCGTGCCTGGCCTCCGGATGTTCGCCGGCAAGAGCGCTCTTCGCTTCCTTGCCCGCCATCTCGACCAGAGTTTTCTCTCCCTTGGCGGAGACCTTGAACAGATAAGCCATTCCGTATCGCCCCGTTGTTGACGGCAAACAGTAGGACGAATTAGCGAAACACGCCAATTGGATGACGGATTTTGTCATCGGCGCGGTCGGAAAAGCGCCCAATTCGGCGGTATTCGGCCATTGGAACGGCCTTTGCTTAACTTCCGCCAAGACCCGCACGGCGCGAACCCGCGCCGATGGGTCCCTCAAGAGAGGTCTGCCATGCGCTTTCTGGTCGTCTTGCTGATTCTGTTCGCCATCTTCCATGCGGCACTGCTGTTCAAGCTGGCGTTCGCGATCGTGTTCGCGGCGGCCCTGACCATCGGACTGTGCGTTCTCTGGCGTCTGAAGTGGGTCATTCTCGGCATTCTCGGCCTCGAAGAACTGTTCGGGAACCGCTAGGGCCATTCTCGCCGGCGCGATGCGGCGATGACTATTCGCTTACTTTGTAGGATTCGAGTTCCCCGGCATGGCGCTCGGTTAGGCCGCCATTATTGCCGTAATATTCCTCGTCATATTTGACCCAGCGCTTGATCGCCGGAACATACCAGAAGGCCTTGTAGGTACGCCCAGTCGCGGTGGTCGCCGTGATATTGGCCGTTTGGTGGACCTCGGTGGTTCCCTGGCTGTCGTTCCGCGCCAGATTGGCGCTGTTGGTCGCCGGCTCGATCTCGGCCGTCCAGGAGCCGTCGGCCTCGATCTTCAGCGCCTTGAAAGTGCCGGCGGGGACGGTCACGTCCTCCCAGCCGACAACGCTGTAAGGGGATTGGAAGCGCTCGCTCTTGTGCGCGCGGTTGGGATGATCTTCGGTATAGTCGATGACCCAGGCCTTGTTCGGTTCGAGCGGGAAGGCGAGCGGGCGATTCACCACGGTATCCTTGCCGTTCACGCTGCGGGAACGGCTCCAGTCGGGGTTGACCAATTGCTCGTTGGCGGCCTGGTTCGATCCTACCTCTCGGGTCGACAGCAGGATCCCGGCCTTGCTGGCGCGCTCCACCGTATATTCCATATGTTTCTGCCCCCACTTGCCGTTCAGTTGGGTGGTCTCGGCATAGGTCCAACTGTCCTGCGCCTTGATGTCGGGTTGCGGCACGCTGTCGGCCAGAGCGGGAAACGCCGCAAGCATGGCGAAGCAGAATGTCAGCCTGGCTCTCGTCATCGTGGGGGAAGCTTTCGGAGAAATATGAGCGCGAAAGTTGCGCTGTGCGCCAATGTAAAGATAGTCGTATGCCCTGGCAAGAAGCCTAAAGGCGTTTGCTCATGAAATAGCGGGCGCTTCCCTTGGGGTGATCGTCCAACTGGCCGAACTGCGAATAGCCGAGCTTTTCGTAGAATCCGCGCGCCTGGAAGGCGAAGGTGTCGAGCCACACCCCGATGCAGCCGCGTTCGGCGGCGATCTCCTCGGCCCGCCGCAGCAGCGCCTCGCCGACGCCCTGACCGCGGGACGTCTCCGGGACCGCCAGCAGCTCGACGAACAGCCAGTCATAGACGCTTCTGCCCCACAACCCGCCCGTCGTCGCGCCGGCCTCATCCTTCAGCAGGATGGCGAGGGGGAGGGGATTGGGCGGGGGCGCGTTGCGGAGATTGTACTCGACCAGCGGCGCCAGGATTGCCGCCCGGTCCTCCGGCGTGGGGTCATCGACGATAAAAAGCTGGTGTCTCACCGTGATCTCTCATTTCGTCAGGGAGCGGAAGCCGGTAGGTTCCCCGGCGGCGCGCAAAATGCTGGGGACAATTTCGTGACAGGGGCGCTTTTAGCTTGCGCCGAGAGCGGCGTTGTTGCAAACAGGCCGCCCAGAATCCGCCCAACAGTTTCCGAGTCCGGCATATTCACCCCATGACGCCGCGCCCCGCCGCCGCTACCGATGCCGCCTCGGCGCCCTTCCAGATCAGAGGCGTCAGCCTCACTCTCCTGGCCCTGAAGATCGCCGATCCCCGCGCCCCGAGCTTCTTCGCGCGGCTGGCGGAGACTCTGGCGCTGGCGCCGGGCTTCTATCACAAGGCGCCGATCATCCTCGATCTGTCCGCCCTGGCCGCCGTCGCGCCGGTCGACATGGCCGGCTTCTGCGCCAATCTGCGCGAGCTCGGGCTGGTGCCGGTGGGCATCCAGGGCGCCACCGCCGCCTGGGAGGAGGCCTCCACCGTCGCCGGCCTCGCCGTGTTCCCCGCCGGGCGTGCCGCCGAGGCGCAATCAGTGCGCGGCCGTGCCAAGCCGCAGCCCAATCCGCCTAAATCGCGGCTGGTGGCCGAGCCGGTGCGCTCCGGCCAGCAGGTCTATGCGGCGGACGGCGATCTGATCGTCACCGCCGCCGTCAGCCGCGGCGCCGAGCTGCTGGCCGAGGGCAACATCCATGTCTACGGTCCGCTGCGCGGCCGCGCTTTGGCCGGGCTGGGGGGCGACCGGACGGCGCGCATCTTCTGCCGTCATCTCGATGCCGATCTGGTCTCGATCGGCGGCTTCTACATGGTCAGCGAACAGATGGATCCGGCCTTGATCGGCAAGCCGGTCCAGATCAGCCTGGTCGAAGAACGCCTGGTCTTCGACCCCCTCTGAGTCAGCGGAAAGGAATTCATCGTGGCAAAAGTTATCGTGGTCACTTCGGGCAAGGGTGGGGTGGGGAAGACCACCACGTCGGCCGCCATCGCCACGGGCCTGGCACTCCGCGGTTATAAGACCGTGATCATCGATTTCGACGTCGGCCTGCGCAATGTCGACCTGATCATGGGTTGCGAACGCCGGGTGGTCTACGACTTCATCAACGTCATCAATGGCGACGCCAAGCTGCATCAGGCGCTGATCAAGGATAAGCGGGTCGAGACCCTGTCGATCCTCGCCACCTCGCAGACCCGCGACAAGGACGCCCTGACCGAAGAGGGCGTGAAGCGCGTCATCGACGAGCTGAAGACCCAGTTCGACTACATCGTCTGCGACAGCCCGGCGGGCATCGAGCGCGGCGCCTTCCTGGCGATGTATTATGCCGACGAAGCGGTAGTGGTCGCCAATCCGGAAGTGTCCTCGGTGCGCGACGCCGACCGCATGATCGGCCTGGTCACCAGCAAGTCGGCGCGCGCCGAGAAGGGCGAGCCGCTGCCCCAGCATCTGCTGCTGACCCGCTACGACGCCGAGCGCGTCGAGAAGGGCGAGATGCTGCGCCTCGAGGACGTGCAGGAGATCCTGGCGGTGCCGCTGTTGGGCGTGGTGCCGGAGTGCCCCTCGGTGCTGCAGGCCTCGAATGTCGGCATGCCGGTGATTCTCGACGAGAAGTCGCCCGCCGCCAAAGCCTATGCCGACGCGGTCGCCCGCATCCTCGGCGAGACCGTCGAGATTGTCATTCCCCGCGCCGCCAAGCGCGGCCTGTTCGACCGTCTGCTGCGGAGAAGCGCATGAGTCTGCTCAGCCTGTTCCGGCGCCAGCCCCGCGCTTCGGCGGAAACCGCGCGCGAGCGCCTGCAGATCCTGCTCGCCCACGAGCGCGCCGGTCTGAACGGCGCCGAGTTCCTGCCGCAGATGCAGCGCGAGCTGATCGAGGTCATTCGCAAATATGTCCAGGTCGATGACGACCGGGTGCAGGTGACTCTCGACAATGACGGCAACATCTCGGTCCTCGAAGTCAATATCGAGCTGCCGGTCGCCGGCCAGAAGCGCCCCGCCTGAACGGCTGTTGCCCGTTGGATCGGCGTCGCTTACGCTGAGCGCCCGAAGGCAACAAGTCATTCCCGGGGGAAAGTCATGCATTCATGGGCTTTGCGCGGCCGTCTGCTGGCCGCGTCGCTGCTGTTCGCCGCCATCCAGGCTCCGGCCGCCGAACCGACGGTGGCGCTTCCCTCGGAGATGGCCGAGAAGTTCACCCCGACCAATGTCGGTTTCGAATTCGACCGGCGCGAAGCGATGATCCCGATGCGCGACGGGGTCAAGCTCCATACCGTGATCCTGGTACCGAAGCATGCCCGCAACGCGCCGATCCTCCTGACGCGCACGCCCTATAACGCCACCGAGTTGACCAGTCACAATCCCAGCACCCATCTCGACTCGGTGCTGATGGGCTACGACAACGCCACCGACACCATCGTCGATGGCGGCTATATCCGCGTCATCCAGGATGTGCGCGGCAAATACGGCTCGGAAGGCGATTACGTGATGAACCGGCCGTTCCGCGGGCCCTTGAACCCGACCGAGGTCGATCACGCCACCGACACCTGGGACAGCATCGACTGGCTGGTCAAGAACATCCCGGAAAGCAACGGCAAGGTCGGCATTCTCGGCATCAGCTATGACGGCTTCACCACCCTGGCCGCCCTGGTCGATCCGCATCCGGCGCTGAAGGCGGCGGCGCCGATGAACCCGATGGTCGATGGCTGGACGGGCGACGACTGGTTCCACCACGGCGCCTTCCGCCAGACCGGTATCGACTATGTCTACGAACAGGACGCGACCCGCGACAATAAGGAGAAGTGGTACAGCGCCTATTACGACGATTACGACCAGTACATGCATTTCGGCGCCGCCGGACCGATGGGCCGCGCCTATGGCATGGATCAGGTCGGCTTCTGGACCAAGCTGGTGGCGCATCCGGCCTATGATTCCTTCTGGCAGCTGCAGGCGATGGACAAGATCCTGGCCAAGAAGCCGGTCAGCGTGCCGACCCTGCTGGTCCACAGCCTGTTCGACCAGGAGGACATCTATGGCGCGCCGGCCGTCTACAAGGCGCTGAAGACCCGCGATCCCGATCACAAGCTGTTCCTGGCGATGGGGCCGTGGCGGCATGGCGGCGAGATCGGCAATGGCTCGTCCCTGGGCGCCGTCACCTTCGATTCCGACACCGCCAAATGGTTCCGCCGCGAGGTGCTGGCGCCCTTCTTCGCCCATTACCTGAAAGACGAGTCCGGATCCTCGCCGCTGCCCGCCCCGGTGACCGCCTTCGAGACCGGCGCCAATGAGTGGCACAAGCTTCCCGCCTGGCCGCCGGCCGAGGCGGCGCCGCGCAAACTCTATCTCCATGCCGGTGCCGTGGCCGATTTCAAGGCTCCGGCCGCGTCCGAAGCCGCCTCCGACGACTATGTCTCGGATCCCGCCAAGCCGGTGACCTTCCGCGAACGGCCGATCCGCCCGCTGTCGGCCTCGAACGAGGCCTATGCCAGCTGGGCCCGCTGGCTGGTCGACGACCAGCGTTTCGCCGCCTCGCGTCCGGATGTGCTGACCTATGCCAGCGAGGTGCTGACCGAGCCGGTGACCATAGCCGGCGAGCCGGTCGCCAATCTGATTGCCGCCACCACCGGCACCGACGGCGATTTCATCGTCAAGCTGATCGACGCCTATCCCGACGAAACCCCCGACCAGCCGGCCATGGGCGGCTATCAGCTGGCGGTGTCGATGGACATTCTCAGGGGCCGCTATCGCGAAAGCGTCGAGCAGGCCAAGCCGATCACCCCCAACGTGCCGCTGGCCTATCGCCTGCCGCTGCCCAACACCTACCATGTGTTCCGGCCCGGCCACCGCATCATGGTGCAGATCCAGTCGAGCTGGTTCCCGCTCTATGACCGCAATCCGCAGAGCTTCGTGCCGAACATCTTCGAGGCCAAGCCGGCCGATTATCGTCGGGCCACGGTGACCCTGTTCCATTCGGCGAAGGATCAGAGCTTCATCGAGCTGCCGGTGATCAAATAGGTCAGCGCTCCTCGGCGTCCAGTCGCCGGAACAGGCGGACCATCGCGTCGACCCGGTCGATATAGGCCTCGGCCGAATGGTCGCCGCAGCGTTCGCCCGGCGCCAGGCGGAAGCCGCGATGGGCGAAGCCTTTGGCCGCCCCCGCCCCGCACAGATGGACCAGGGCGGCGAGGTCCTGCTTCTGCCGCGGCGTCGCCTTCGTCTCGCGCCCGAGGATCGACGCCAGCGAGCGGTCGAGATGCGCCGAGGTCAGCTCGATGGCGTGGCTGGGCAGAAGGCGGTTGTAGAAATCCTCCGACCAGCAGGGTCCGGCTCCCGACTGGCCGCGTTCGATGACCGCGTGGTCGCGGATGCAATAGCGCTCGGCGTCGGCGAAGGTCGCGTCGGTGATCTGATACATGCCGACGGCGCTGGAGGCGGGCTTGTACATCTCGAAGGGCGGCCAGGTCAGGCGCCAGCGCCAATAGGTGTGGGCGACCGGATCGCCGGCGCCCTCGGTCTGGGCCAGCGCCGCCAGCAATTCGGCCGAAATGCTCGCGGTCGAATAATCGCGGAACAGCGGACCATACTCCCGCCAGGTGTCGTTGGGGCTCTTCTTGAGGACGCCGCTGACCGGATACAGAATCTCGGTCGGCTTGTGGATCACGTGATAGACCAGATTCGCCAGCAGGAACATGGCGGCGGCGATGGTCGCGACGACCAGCGTGCGGACCGCCGACGGCGTCGCCCGCACCACCCGGCTGATCCCCTCCATCCGCTTGCGCCAGCGTTTCCGAGGCGGCGCTTTCCGCCGCGATGGGCGCTTGCGCGGCGGTTTGACGCGTTGGTCCTTCAAGGTTGCCCGTATGTTGCTACACTACCGACCGGACCATCGCAGGAGATATTCATGGCCAAGGCTTATTGGATCGCTTTTTACCGGGAAATCCTCGACCAGGACAAGATGGCCGCCTATGGCAAGCTCGCCGGTCCGGCGATCCTCGCCGGCGGCGGCACGTTTCTGGCGCGCGGCGTCGCCGCCTATGCCTTCGAGCATGGGCTGAAGGAACGCACCGTGCTCATCGAGTTCCCCGACATGGCGGCGGCCTTGGCCACCCATGAGAGCCCCGCTTATAAAGAAGCGCTGGCCGCCCTGGACGGCGGCGCCATCCGCGAGATGCGCTTCGTCGAAGGGGCGTGAGCGCTCGCCATACTTCCGACATCAAATCGGATTAAGAAGAAAACAGCTCGCCTGAGCTTCCGGTGGGGGCCAGAAGGAGCTGTATGATGAGAGGATTGGGACGGGCCCTCACGACGTTCGTCGTCGTGGTGGTCGTCGGGCTTTTGGCGCTGCGCATCGCGGCGCCGGACGCTTTCCACGGGCTGATGTCGGACGCGGGCTTTACGCCCGCCACCTCGGCCAAACCCGAACCGCAAAAGGGCATGCCGATGGCGCCCGATCCGGGAACGCCGCCGGTGGCGCCGCGGCCGGGGGCGACCCCCCTGCCTCAACCGCCGTCGCAGAACGACCAGCCGCCGCCCGATAACGGCCCGGGGCATTGAGTCTGCTGCATATTTCGGCGTCTCCGGTGTATGCTCCGCGCTTCGTGCCCGAAGCGAGACCGGGGAGCCCGAAGCAGTGCTGTTTCTCCTGTTTGCCGCCGCCCTGTGGGCCGGCGTCCAGAACGCGCTGGCTGGCGGCGGCTCCTTCGTCACCCTGCCGGCGCTGATGCTGACCGGCCTCGACGCCCGCACCGCCAACATCGCTTCGACCCTGGCCCTGTTTCCGGCGCAGGTGACCACCGGCTGGGTCGGGCGCGACAATGTCAGCGGCGCCGCCGGGCTCAGCTTCCGCACCTTGACGCTGATCAGCCTGGCGGGGGGTGCCGCCGGTGCGGTGCTGCTGCTGCTGACCCCATCCAGCTTTTTCGAACATATGGTCCCTTGGCTGGTGCTGTTCGCCACCGCCCTGTTCGCCTATGGCAGTTTCGTCCGCCGGCCGCGGGAAGGTGCGCATGTCATCGGCGCGCCCGCCGCCGCCATCGCCCAGTTCCTGATTTCGATCTATGGCGGATATTTCGGCGGCGGCATCGGCTTTCTCATGCTGGCCGCCCTGACCGGAGCGGGCCTGGCGATGCAGGCGGCGGGCGCCACCAAGAATGTGCTGGCCGGCGTGATGAACGCCGCCGCCGTGGCGATCTTCCTCTTTACGCCGGGCATTCCCTGGCTGCGCGTCGCGGTGCTGTGCGCCGGTGCGGTCCTGGGCGGCTATGGCGGCGCCTTGCTGCTGCGCCGGGCCGACGAGCGGCTGGTCCGCGCCTTCGTCGTGCTGCTGGGAATCGGCCTCACCATCGGCCTGTTCATCCGCAGCGGCCACCAGCCCGGCTGACGGCGGGCGGCAACCCGCCTTCGCCCTTGGGTGTTACCTCCTCGTCGCCATCAGCCGGCCGGGAGGTCCGCGTGCCCATCACAGTCAACGGCAACGAACGGGACCTGCCCGACGATCCGCGGGTCTCGCTGCTCGATTTCCTGCGCGAGCATCTCGATCTCACCGGCGCCAAGAAAGGCTGCGACCAGGGCGCCTGCGGCGCCTGTACCGTGCTGGTCGACGGCGAGCGCATCCTGTCCTGCCTGGCGCTGGCAGTGCAATATGAAGGCTGTTCGGTGCTGTCCATCGAAGGCCTGGCGCTGAACGGCGCGCTGCACCCCCTGCAAACGGCCTTCATCGAGCAGGACGGGCTGCAATGCGGCTATTGCACCCCCGGCCAGATCTGCTCGGCCATCGGCATGATCGGCGAGATCCGGCGCGGCGTGCCGAGCCAGGTCACCGCGGATCTGTCCGCCGGCCCGATCGCCCTAAGCAGCGATGAATTGCGCGAGCGGATGAGCGGCAATCTCTGCCGCTGCGGCGCCTATAACGGGATCCTCCAGGCCATCCTGCAGACCTATGTCGATCAGCGGAGGGCCGCCGAATGACCCCCTTCGCCTATAGCCGCGCCGCCGACGCGGCCGACGCGGTCCGTCTGGCGGCCGAGCCGGCGGCGCGCTATCTCGGCGGCGGCACCAATCTGGTCGATCTGATGCGCCAGACCGTCGAACGGCCGGAACGGCTGGTCGACGTCACCGGTCTGGCCGGCGACATCGAGGAGCGCGGCGAGGGCGGATTGTGGATCGGCGCCGGCGTCCGCAACACGGCGGTGGCGCGCCACGCTGTCGTGCGCACCAGCTTTCCGCTGCTGTCGCGCGCCATACTCTCGGGTGCCTCGGCGCAGATCCGCAACATGGCGACCGTCGGCGGCAATATCCTGCAGCGCACCCGCTGCGCCTATTTCTATGACCACCAGGGATCGAGCTGCAACAAGCGCCATCCAGGCCAGGGCTGCGACGCCATCGAGGGGTTCAACCGCTTTCACGCCATCCTCGGCGCCACGGCCGCCTGCGTCGCCACCCATCCGTCGGACATGTGCGTCGCCCTGGCCGCCCTCGATACCAGCGTGCATTTGAGCGGGCCGGACGGGGCGCGCGTCCTCCCCTTTACCGAGCTGCACCGCCTGCCCGGGGATCGCCCCGACATCGAGACGACGCTGCGGCCGGCCGAGCTGATCACCGGGATCGAGATCGCGCCGTTGGCCGCCGCCCGTCATTCCATCTATCGCAAGGTGCGCGACCGCGCCAGCTATGCCTTCGCCCTGGTTTCCGTCGCCGCCGTGCTGGAGGTCGGAGAGGGCAGGGTGCGCGAGGTGCGTCTGGCGCTGGGTGGCGTCGCCCACAAGCCATGGCGCGCCTATAGGGCGGAGGAGGCGCTGACCGGCCGTCCGGCCAATGCGGAAAGCTTCCGCAGCGCGGCCGACATCGAGCTGGCCGACGCCAGGCCGCTGCGCGGCAACGGCTTCAAGATCGAACTGACCCGGCGCCTGATCCTCTCCGTGTTGAGCGATCTGGTGAGAGCTTTGCCATGAGCAGGGAAGAGACGCGTCGCGAAGGCAGGAGCGAAGCTCCCTCGGGCCGGGGCTGGGAGCCGGAGGGCGCGCCCGATCCGCTGATTCAGCGCAAGCATGGCCATATCGGGCAGCCGGTGTCGCGGGTCGACGGTCCGCTCAAGGTGAGGGGGGCGGCGCGCTACGCCGCCGAGGTGCCCTATGAAGGCATGCTCTACGCCGCCCTGGTCGCCAGCACCGTGTCGCGCGGGCGTATCGCCGGGCTGATGACCGCGGCCGCCGAGGCCGCGCCCGGAGTCGCGCTGGTGATGACCCACCGCAACGCGCCGCGGATGGAAATTCCCCGGATGTTCGGAACCTCGCCCAAGGCGGCGGGGCTGCACACCCTGCCGGTCATGCAGGACGACCAGATCCACTGGAACGGCCAGACCGTCGCCGTGGTGCTGGCCGAGTCGCAGGAACAGGCCGACCACGCCGCGACGCTGATCGAGGTCGATTACGATCCCCTGCCGACCATCACCGAATTCGCCGTCGCCAAGAGCAAGGCGCGCTTTCCCGATTCCATCCTCGGCGAACCGCCCGAACTCAGGATCGGCGACGCCGAGCAGGCGCTGAGGGCGGCGCCGGTCAAGGTCGACCTCGGCTTCACCACGCCGCGACAGAACCACAACGCCATCGAGCTGCACGCCGCCACGGCCCTGTGGGAGGGAGACAGCCTGACGCTGCACGACGCCTCGCAGGTGATCACCGCCACCGCCGCCACCCTGGCCCAGGTGTTCGGCTTGCGCGAAGACCAGGTGCGGGTGCATTCGCCTTATGTCGGCGGCGGGTTCGGCGGCAAGTGCCTGTGGGATCATCAGATCCTGGCGGTCGCCGCGGCGCGCCTGGCCAAGCGCCCGGTGCGCCTCTGCCTGCCGCGCGACCAGGTCTATCGCCTGATCGGCGGCCGCACCTGCACCGAGCAGCGGGTGGCGCTGGGCGCCAATCGCGACGGCAGCCTGACCGCCTTGATCCACACCGGCGTCGCCGCCATGACGGCGCACAACAATTGTCCCGAGCAGTTCACCTTTCCCGCCCGCCATCTCTACCGCGCCAAGAACTATCTGATCAGCCAGCAGGTGGCGGACGTCGACATGACGCCCAATACCTTCATGCGGGCGCCGGGCGAGTCGATCGGCACCTTCGCGCTGGAATCCGCCATCGACGAGCTGGCTCACGAGCTCGGCTTCGACCCGATCGAGCTGCGCCGCCGCCTCGAGCCCGACCGGGACCCGACCTCGGACCATCCCTTCTCGTCGCGGGCCCTTACCGAGGCCTATCGGCGCGGCGCCGAGGCCTTCGGCTGGGTGAAGCGCGATCCGGTGCCCGCCCGCCGTCGCGACGGCGCGTGGCTGATCGGCATGGGCGTCGCCA
>Ga0213872_10001678_pt1 | contig 13932 bp, 12 predicted proteins | sample VelepicomBERX_R2_FD_160071 | JGI IMG/M metagenome (GOLD analysis project Ga0213872, IMG submission 160071) | Rhizosphere microbial communities from Vellozia epidendroides in rupestrian grasslands, the National Park of Serra do Cipo, Brazil - RX_R2 | ecosystem: Host-associated > Plants > Roots >...
CACAATTCCCAGGAACGCCCATCCCCGCCATACGACACCTGGGCCGGAGGCTTGCCACAGGCACGATTCATCAGCATGTGGTCCGGATCGAAGGACTTTTGCGCCAACAGATTATGCGCAGTGGGAAAAGGCACCGGGGCACGGCCAAAATATTTGCCGTACAGCCCATCGAAGCGCTGCACCCGTGCCTCGGCATCCGATTGATTTTGTTGCCGCAAGGCCTGGAGATAGGCTTTTCGCGCCGCGCCAGGGCTCCATGGCGACAGGTAATACGCTTTGCCCGCATAGACGGCCGCCTGCGCGGGATCATCCAACTTATCGCGGTAGAGCTGCTCGGCCAGCAGATAGGACAAACTGGCGCCCGGCGACGAGGACTCGCCGTCTTTCACCCACAGTGCCGCCGCCTGACGATAGTCACCCGCGGCTTGGGCAGCACTGGCTTGTTCGGCGTAGTTGGTGGTTTGGCAGCCCGCGAGCAAGGTCGAGGCCAGTAATGGGAGAATACGTCGTGTCGTCTTGTTCATGGCGCCATCGCGTAATGGTTCACAATACGCTATAGCAAATGAAGACGACGAACTGAAAGGAGGGTCATCGATGATGGTGCGAGCGGAGAGACTCGAACTCTCACGCCTTGCGGCGCTGGAACCTAAATCCAGTGCGTCTACCAATTCCGCCACGCTCGCCAAACACAATCAAAGCGACTAATATTGCTTCGCTTCGATCAAGGACGGCAATACTACCTGAAGCCCACCTTCGCGGCAACCCGGCGCACTTCGCTCTTGAAAGAAACTAATTTGGCTGCCATATGTCTTTCTGCACATGCAGTCCGCAATTTATAACTTACGGGAGAAATCCATATGCAACCGAACCTTCAGACGGCATATAGCGCTACCTTGGGCGACGCACGCCAAAAGGTTCTGCGCAACACCTACGCTCTACTCGGCCTTTCCCTGATTCCCACCGTGATCGGCGCGCTGATCGGCACGAACCTGAGCTTCATGTTCCTGCGCACGAGCCCGATCATGGGCATGCTGCTGATGCTGGCCGGTCTGTACGGCCTGATGTTCGCCATCGAGAAGAACCGCTATTCGCCGGTTGGCGCTTACCTGATGTTCGCCTTCACCTTCTTGATGGGCATTCTGCTTGGCCCGTTGTTGCAAGTGGCGCTGCGCCTGCAAAACGGCCCGGGCCTGATCATGGTCGCCGGCGGCGCCACCTCGCTGATCTTCCTGGTGATGGCCACCATCGGCGCCACCACCAAGCGTGACTTGTCCGGCGTCGGCAGCTTCCTCAGCGCGGGCTTCATCGTGCTGATGGTGGCGATGATCGCCAACATCTTCCTGCGCATCCCGATGTTCCAACTGGTGATCGCCGCGGGCTTCGCACTGTTTAGCGCGCTGATCATCATGTATCAGGTCAAGCAAGTGGTCGCCGGTGGCGAAACCAGCTACATCTCGGCCGCGCTGACCATCTACGTGTCGATCTACAACCTGTTCACCAGCCTGTTGCAGATCTTGATCGCGGTGAGCGGCAACAACCGCAACTAAGCGGTACGCGCTTCAAACAGAACGCCCTGCATCAGCAGGGCGTTTTTTATTGCGGCAGCCACAAGGGCCAGACGCCGTCCGGCCCTCGGCAATCCGCCGCCACCGCCACCGACGGCACCGCCGCCAGCCGGCCATCGGCCAGATACAGTAGCGGCCAGCGCTGACGCAGCACCGGCGGGATGCCCGCCTCCTGCAACAGCGTTTTGACCGGTTTGCGTCCCACCGTTAGCCGCAGCCGCTCGCCGCCATCGCGCGGGCGCAACGTGGCGCCGGCCGCCAACAGCGCCCGGGCAATGCCCTGCTCGTGCGGCACCAGCGTCAACCGCCCGCCGGCAAACGCCATGTCGCCCGCGGCCATGACCTCGCCCAATGGCTGCAGCGCCGGCAACGGCGCGGTCTGGCGCGGCACGGCCCAGACCAAATCGCGGTAGCGGAACAAATCCACCGTGGCCGCGCTCAAGCGCGGATTGCGGTCCGGACCGGCGGCAAACAACTGGCGGCGGAAATCCTCCAGCGCGTCGGGGCCGACCTCGCCCGCCGCCAGCCGTTTGAGCCACCGCGCCAGCAACTGCCGTTGGCGTGGCGGACTTAACACCCCCAGACGCGACAACAACAGCCGCGATTGCTGCAAGCAGGCATCGAGGTCTTGATCGGCCACTTCGTCGAGAATCTGCGCCGCCTGCGCCATCATCTGCGCGCTGCGCTGCAGGTGTTGGCGATAATCCGGCACGGCGGTTTCGATCAACGGCAAGATGTCGTGCCGCAGCAGATTGCGCCGCCAGCGGGTATCGGCATTACTCTCGTCGTCGACCCAGGTCAGCGCCCGCGCGGCGGCATACTCCGCCAGCTCGCGCCGCGACCAGGACAGCAGCGGCCGCCACAGCCAGCGCGCATCGAGCCGGCGCAACGCCGGCATGGCGGCCAGCGCGTGCGGGCCGCCGCCACGCAGCAGCTGCAATAGCACCGTTTCGGCCTGGTCATCGCGATGATGGGCCAGCGCCACCGCCGCCGCGGTCGACTGCCGGTAAACCTGGTAGCGCGCCTCGCGCGCCACGGCCTCCAGACTTTCGCCGCCCTCGGGGCGCACGCTGACCCGCTCGACGCGCAAGGGGATATCGCGCGCCTGGCATGCCGCGCGGCAATGCGCGACCCACTCGTCGGCATGGGGACTCAAACCGTGATGGACGTGCACGGCGCACAAGTGAAAATGGCGCTGCTCGCGACAGCGCCATAACAAATCGAGCAGGACCATCGAATCCAGTCCGCCCGACAAACCCACCTCGATTGCCGCGCCATCGGCCAGCTCTGCTGGCCAATACGCTAGCAATGCCGCAAACGGATCAAGCGGCTTCTTCCTTGAAACGGCCATAACTCATCAAACGGTCAAAGCGGGTCTTGATCAGGTCGTCGGCGCCTCGCCCGTTCAAATCCCTCAATTGCTCGATCAACGCACGCTTCATGCTGCTCATGGTTTGAGCATGGTCGCGGTGCGCGCCGCCCAGCGGTTCGTTGATCACGCGGTCAACCAGGCCGAGCGTCTTCAGACGGTGAGCGGTAATGCCCAGCGCCTCGGCCGCTTCGGACGCGCGCTCGGCGGTCTTCCACAGAATCGACGCGCAGCCTTCCGGCGAGATCACAGAGTAGGTGGAGTACTGCAGCATGTTCAGGTAGTCGCAGATCGCGATGGCCAACGCGCCGCCCGAACCGCCTTCGCCGATCACGGTCGAGATGATCGGCACGCGCAGCTTGGACATTTCGTACAAATTGCGGCCGATGGCCTCGCTCTGGCCGCGCTCTTCGGCGTCGATGCCCGGGTATGCCCCCGGGGTGTCGACGAAGGTGATGATCGGCATACCGAATTTTTCGGCCAGCTTCATCAGGCGCAACGCCTTGCGATAGCCTTCCGGACGCGGCATGCCGAAGTTGCGATACAGCTTTTCTTTGGTGTCGCGGCCCTTCTGCTGACCGATGATCATCACCGACTGGCCGTTGAAACGCGCCATGCCGCCAACGATCGCCGGATCGTCGGCGAACGCGCGGTCGCCATGCAATTCGGTGAAGTCGGTAAACAAGGCGCCAATATAATCGAGCGTGTACGGACGCAGCGGATGACGCGCCACTTGCGAGATCTGCCACGGCGTCAACTTGCTATACAACGTCTTGGTCAGCTCCTGGCTTTTTTTCTGCAGGCGCGCGATTTCTTCGGAGATGTCCAGCACGGAATCGTCCTGAACAAAACGCAGTTCTTCAATCTTGTTCTCGAGCTCGGCGATCGGTTGCTCAAAATCGAGAAAGGTCGGTTTCATTCGTTACATCGTCCGCTTAAGGGGAATCGGCAGATAATACATGAGGCTGGTTTAGCTCGTCATCTTTTCTGTCTGACAATAGCCGCACTTCCCATTTGGATTAGGGTCTGTCTGCCAACCTTTTGTGAACTGCGCTGGGCTGATAAACAGCCAGATGCTAGGCGGGTGGCGCAGGCCTTAGTCATTCTAAGGCCAAGCCGCCCAACGACGCAGATGGCTGTTTATCAGCCCAGCCCTTCGGGACCGGCGTCTGCCGGCCGCAGCTGCAAAGGTTGGCGGACAGACCCTAGGGAATCGGCCAAATTGGATAAAGTTTTTTGGTTTATCCACTTGCGCAAATATTTCCCATATGTTTTAATTCGCCTCCTGCCAAGCACTGGCGGGCATTAGAAGGGCGTTTAGCTCAGTTGGTAGAGCGTCTGCCTTACAAGCAGAATGTCGGCGGTTCGACTCCGTCAACGCCCACCAAGTTGGAGCGGTAGTTCAGTTGGTTAGAATACCGGCCTGTCACGCCGGGGGTCGCGGGTTCGAGTCCCGTCCGCTCCGCCAACTTGATTGTGCATCGTATTTTAGGTTGACGATCGCAAGATCGGAAATCAAATGTTTTTCCGGGCGTTTAGCTCAGTTGGTAGAGCGTCTGCCTTACAAGCAGAATGTCGGCGGTTCGACTCCGTCAACGCCCACCAAGGTTTGGAGTGGTAGTTCAGTTGGTTAGAATACCGGCCTGTCACGCCGGGGGTCGCGGGTTCGAGTCCCGTCCGCTCCGCCAACCTCTCGCAGTAAACCAGATTTCGCATTTGGGCGTTTAGCTCAGTTGGTAGAGCGTCTGCCTTACAAGCAGAATGTCGGCGGTTCGACTCCGTCAACGCCCACCAAGGTTCGGAGTGGTAGTTCAGTTGGTTAGAATACCGGCCTGTCACGCCGGGGGTCGCGGGTTCGAGTCCCGTCCGCTCCGCCAACCACGCAGTCAACAGTTTGTCTCCGGGCGTTTAGCTCAGTTGGTAGAGCGTCTGCCTTACAAGCAGAATGTCGGCGGTTCGACTCCGTCAACGCCCACCAAAATCCGGAGTGGTAGTTCAGTTGGTTAGAATACCGGCCTGTCACGCCGGGGGTCGCGGGTTCGAGTCCCGTCCGCTCCGCCAACCTCATCAGTAATTCCCCTGCTTTTTCTACGTTGACCTATTTGCTTTGTCATTAGTCCGCGTCCTATGCTTTCGCCATTGGACCACACCAGGACGGCACAATGACGCACCCATGGCGCAGACACTGCCTCGCGGCGCTGATCTTGACCTTAGCCACCCTCGCCAGCACCACCCACGCCCAAGACATCGTGCGCGGCGTCAATTTCGTCCACCCGCTGCAGTTCGACGCCGCGACACAAGAAGCGAAGCTGAGCGAACTGCAAGCCAATGGCGTGCGCGTGATTCGATTCGGCATGTACGCTCAAGACGAAGAAAAGAACCTGACCTTCATCCAGCGCGCGCACGACCACCAGATCGCGGTCGCGCTCATTTTGCACGGCCTCTATACGCCAGGCGCGCCGATACGCCCCTTCCAACCCAAGACATTCCCCGGCATGTGGCCCGGCCCGCCGCTGTCCGCGCTCGATCCGGCGCTGTCGGCGCGTTATTTTCAAGACCTGCTGGCCAAGCTGGATCAGCACGGTATCGCCTTGGCCGGCCTGGAGCTGGAAAACGAGATCAATATGGCCGGCAACGACCCGGATTTTCGCCTGCCGGGCGAGGGACGCGTGCTGGGGCTGGCCGACCTGGCCAACGACCCCGAGGGCCGACAGGTGGCCGCGGGTTATCTGCAGTACCTGAAAGTCTTGACCGTCTTGAAGCAAGCGCGCGATCAGTCCCGGCTCAACAGACACACGCCGCTGCTGCCGACGAGCCTCGTCGACATCGAGCAAGAAGGCCCATGGCCAACTCCCAAGCCCTATGATGGCGTCAGCGTTGGCGCGTTCATGGCCTTCATGCGCGCCCATGGGCTCGACCCGCTGGTCGATGCCTACAACCTGCATACCTATCCATGGGGCGACCACCCGGGCGACCCGGCCGCGGCGATCCACCGCATCCGGCGATTACGAGCATTGGCCGACCCGGTTTGCACACCGGGCGGCAAACCTTGCTGGGTGACGGAATGGGGGTTCACTTACATGAGCCGCGCCTGCCCCGTCACCGAAGACGACGCGCATGCGCTGGTGGTGCAAGACATGATGACGGGCTTTGGCCAATTGGCGCGCGAGGGCCGGCTCACGGGATTGATCTATTACGCCTGGACCGGCGACCCGCAATTCGACCTCACCCGTTGCGGTGGCCCGACGCCATCCAGCCGCCTCGCGCTCGCGCCCTTGTAATGCCTCAATCCGCCCTCTCCAGCCGCGCGCCGAAGCGAATACTGCGCTCGGTAGCCATGGCGTCGAACAGGATCGAATAACAGCCGTCGGCCGGCAGCACCGCGACGACGCTGCCAACGCCAAACACCGGATGGCGCACGCGATCGCCGGGCAGAAAGCCGGGCGGCGCCGACAACAGCGACGGCATCGATGGCGCGCGGCGGCCGCGCTCGGCCAGGGCGGCATCGAGCGGCACGTTGAAATCGACGTTATCGCGGCCGGCATCGAAAATGAAGCGCGACGGATACTTGAACAAGCCATCATTGCCCACGCCCTCGGCATCGCTCAAAAACAGCCGCGCCATGGCCCGCGTCATCGCCACGTAGGCCAGACGGCGCTCTTCGTCCATCTCTTCCGGCGTGACCACCTTGCGGCTGGGGAACACCCCCTCGTTGAGTCCACAGACGAACACATAGGGAAACTCCATGCCCTTGGCGGCATGGACGGTCATCAATTTGACCGTGTCGGCCGAGCCTTCCTGGTCCAGATCGGTGAACAGCGCCACACGCTCCAAGAAGTCCTCCAGCGTCGCCTCTTCATCCTCGCCCATCGCCTCGACCGCACGCTTGAGCTCGGCCACGTTGTCCAGCCGCTCTTGATCGCCCTGCAGCCGCAGCAAGGCCTCGAACCCGCTCTTATCCAGCAGCGCCTGCAAAGCGCCGCCAAGCGTCATGCCGGCGCGCTCGGCACGGACGTATTCGATGGCGGCGACGTACTGCTCGGCCAGCGTCCCCCTCAGCAGCGGCGTGCCGAGGAGCGCTTTTAGCGCCTGGTATAGCGGCAGTTGCTCGCTCTCGGCATAGGCTTTGAGCGCCTCGACCTTTTTCTGGCCGATCTTGCGCGCCGGCAGGTTTACCGTACGCAGAAACGCCAGATCGTCGCCGGCGGTCACCATGCGCAGGTAACAAATGACGTCCTTGATCTCCTTGCGGCTATAGAACGCCACGCCGCTGTAGATCTTGTACGGCAGCTCGTGCGCGACAAAAGCCTCTTCCAACGCACGCGATAGATAATGCGCCCGGTACAGCACCGCAACCTGCCCCAAGGCCGCGCCCTCTTCGCGCAAACCGGCGATCTGCGCCACGATCCACTCGGCCTCTTGCTTCTCGCTTTTGGCATGATGGTAGAACGCCTTGGCGCCGGCGGACCTGACCGCCTGCAACGTCTTGGGAAAGCGCACCGCGTTGTGCTCGATCAACGCGTTGGACGCCGCCAAAATCTGCGGCGTGGAGCGGTAATTGGTCTTGAGCGTGACGGTTTGGGCTTGCGGGTAGACCTTATCGAAATCCAGAAACAGCCGGATATGCGAGCCACGCCAGGAATAGATCGTCTGATCCGGATCGCCGACGATGAACAGATTGCCGTGCTTGCCCGCCAACAGCCGCGCCAGCTTGTATTGGCGCTTACTGACGTCTTGGAACTCGTCCACCATCACGTACTGCATGCGCTCCTGCCATTTTTCGCGCACGTCTTCGAAACGCTCCAGAATGTAGGTGGCGAAATTGATCAGGTCGTTGAAGTCGCAGCCGAAGCACTTTTTCTGCTCGTACAGGTAGCGCAGAAAAATCTCCTCGTCGCGATTGGCCGCCATGGCGAAGCGAGCACGGAGGCGCTCGTTGTCGAGCAGGTAGATATCGTCGATGTAGCTGGTGGCGTAAAGCTTCTTGCCCTCGATCACCTCGTCCACCACGCGCTTGACCGTGGTGTCGCGCAGCGTCAGCCCCATATCGGCGAAAATCTTCAGCACGATCTGTTTGACGTCCTCCATGTCGAGGATGACGAAGTTACGCGGAAAATTGAGGACGTGAATGTCCTCTTTCAGGAGCTGTACGCAAAATGCATGAAACGTGCAGATGTAACCCAGATCGAGATCGCCGAGTGCGGCGCGCACGCGGCGTTTCATCTCGTTGGCGGCACGGTTGGTGAAGGTGACGCACAGGATATTGGCCGGGACGATGCCAAGCGTCGACACCAGATAGCAATAACGGTCGGTCAGCGTTCGGGTCTTGCCCGTGCCCGCGCCGGCGATCACCCTCACCGCACCTTCGGTGGTGGTGACCGCCCCATATTGCTCGGGGTTCAGCCCCTGCAAAAAATCATCCATGGCCAACACTCAAGCTCGCGCCGGTGTCGGTACGCCGCCTTCAATCAGCGCGCGCGCATCGGACGCTGTTGGAACAACACGAAAAGAATGACCAGCACGAAGAACGTCAGCACCCAGAACGGCATGGCCATGCCCAGGAAACGCCAGTCGACCACCGCGCATTCGCCGCTGCCCATCAGAATCTTTTCCATCGCGTGCGTGAACGGCAGCGTCTGCAGCAGATAATCCAGACCCGGGCCGCACTGCGGCACTTGATCCGGCGGCAGGCTTTGCAGCCACAACTGACGGATCGACACCGCGCCCCCCGCCATCGCCGCGAGCGCCACCAGCAGCGACCACAGACGGAAGCCCCAGCGACGCGGGTTGATGAGCCCGGCGATCAGCGCCAGCACCCCGGCGGCGACCACGCCCACCCGCTGCAGCATGCACAGCGGGCACGGCTCCAACCCCATCACGTACTGCGCATAGAAGGCAAACCCCATGGCGCCGGCACACGCGACGCTAATCAAAAAAAATCCGGCACGGCGACCCGGCAGCCCCATACAAAACCCCCTCAAAATTCGTTCGAATTAAAACCAAATAGGATACCGAAAAAGAATTAAAGTTCCAGGAAATTTAGAATAGCTTCCTTCTGCTTCAGCACGTCCCGATAGCCCAGCGCGATCAGCTCGCGGCAATACCCCGGCTCGAACAACAAATAGGTGGCCAGCGACAAGCCGCGGCGGCGCGTGGCGCCGGTGCCGTGCAGCAAAAAGCGCAAGACCGGCGGGAACAGATGCACGTGTTTGCGCGCAATATCCTCCAGCGACGCGCTGGGGTTGATCAGGAACACCTCAACGCGCTGCAGCGGCGTTTGCGACGCCAGGTCGCTATGGCCGCTCAGCAAAGACACCGTGTGATTGACGCGGATCAGCCGCTCCATGTCGCTCGCCATACTGTCGGCGAAAATGCTGTTGAGCAGATGGCCGAACACCTGGGCGGGCGAAGGATAGCCGCCGTCGCGCGTCGCCGACTTATTGCCGGCGAGCCCGACCACGAACAGCTTCTGCGCCCCCAGGTGCAGCGCCGGCGACAACGGCGCCATTTGCCGCACCGCGCCGTCGCAAAAATAGCGGTCGCCGACGCGGGTGGCGGGGAAGATCAGCGGCAACGCCGACGACGCCATCAAGTGATCGATACCGATCTTCTCGCGCACGCCGACCCGCATCTGGCGCGTCCAGGCCTGCACTTCCGGCGCGCCGTCGAAAAACGTCACCGACTGCCCGCTATTGAAACAGGACGCGGTCAACGCCAGCGCGCGCAGCGAGCCGGAGGCGATGGCGTGGTCGATGCCGTCGAAGGCCACCACCCGGCCTAGATATTCGCGTAGCGGCGCATTGTCGAGAAAACTCTTGGGGTTGGACCACAGGCGGCCGGCGGAGGCGATCGACACGCCGAAATGCAGGAAGGTTTTGAGGAAATACAGCATGTCCGCCTGATAGACGTCCTCGATGCGGATCTGACGCCACAGTTGCGCCAACTGCCCCGCCGCCAAGCGGAAGTCGTGCGCGGCGCAGGCGAGGCCGGTGGCGTTGATCGCCCCGGCCGAGGTGCCGCTGATCACCGGAAACGGATTGGTGCGCGCATCCGGCAAAATATGCGAAATCGCCAGCATCACGCCCGCCTGATACGCGGCGCGCGCGCCACCGCCAGCCAACACCAGGCCGACTTTTGCTGATTGAGTCACCACCACGCCCCGCTTTCTGTTTGCGGAATCGAATGAACAACTTGTCTCCCAGCCGGCGCCATCGCGCCGGCCTGTGGCGCGTTGCTACGCGAACGCGCCCTACCACCCCATCGTAGCGTGCATTCGCCGCAGGCAATGCACGAAAACCTGCAATCGAACCCTAGTACAGCACCTCCACCGGGTCCAGGCTGCGCCAAAGGTACCAGGTGGCGACCGTGCGCCACGGCCGCCAGACGTCCCCCAGCCGTTTGAGCTCGGCCGGCTTCGGCACCGCCTCGTGACCGTAGCAACGCGCCACCGCCTTTTGCAGGCCGATATCGTCCACCGGCCACACGTCTGGCCGCAACAAATTGAAGATCAAGAACATCTCTGCCGTCCAACGGCCAATACCGCGCACGGCGGTGAGCGCGGCGATCACGTCCTCATCGTCGAGCCGCGCCAGATGCGCCGCATCCAGATGACCGTCGGCGAAATGCAGCGCCAAATCGCGCGTGTACTCCACCTTACGCTGCGACAGCCCGGCCTGGCGCAGCGCCTCGGGCGTCAGCGCCAGCACGGACACCGGGTCCTTGAGCGGCGCGAGCGCGGAGAGCCGGCCCCAGATGGCGTCGGCCGCCGCAAGGGAAATCTGCTGACCGACGATGGCGCGCAGCAGGGTTTCGAACGGCTCGCCACGCGTGCGCAGCATCGAACCGTCGAATTGCCGGATCAGCCCCGCCATCACCGCGTCGTCGGCCGCTAGCGCCGTACAGGCGCCGAGCCAGTAGTCGGGCGTGCTCACGCTTGTCCGGCCACCGCCATCGACGACACCAACACCGACCCAATATGGGTGGTGCCGCGCACCAGCGTGTCGGTGCCGATGGCCGTGACGTGGCGGAACAGATCGCGCAGATTGTCGGCCACGGTGATCTCTTCCACCGGGTAGGCGATCATGCCGTTTTCCACCCAGAAGCCGGCGGCGCCGCGCGAATAGTCGCCGGTGACGGTATTGACGCCATGGCCGAGCAGCTCGGTGACCAACAGCCCCGTGCCCATCTCGCGCAGCAGTTCCGGCAGCGTCTGGCCGGTGCTGTGCACCAGCAGGTTGTGCGCGCCGCCGGCATTGCCGGTGGTGCTCATGTCGAGCTTGCGCGCCGAGTAGCTGCTCAGCATGTAGCCGGTCAGCACACCCTCGTCGACCAAGCGGCGCGAGCGCGTCTCCACCCCTTCGTTATCGAAGGCGCTGCTGGCCATGCCGCGCAGCAAAAACGGATCTTCGTCGATGGTCACCACCGGCGAGAACACCTCGGTGCCCTGCGCGCCCAGCAAGAAGCTCGACTGGCGGTACAAATTGCCGCCGCTGATCGCGGTCGCCAGATGGCCGATGAGCGAGGCGGCCACGTTGGCCTCGAAAATCACCGGGTAGCGCCCGGTTTTGACCGAGCGCGCGCCCAGGCGGCGCACCGTGCGCTCGCCGGCGAGGCGGCCCACTTCGGCCGGGCTTGCCAGGTCCAGCGGGTGCCGCGCCGCGCTATACCAGTAATCGCGCTGCATGACGTCGTTTTCTTCCGCCACCACCGCCGCCGACAGGCTATAGCGCGTGCTGGGGAAGCCTTGGCAGAACCCTTGGCTATTGGCGTAGATGAAATGGCTCATCTGGCGCGACAGTGTGCCGCCTTCGGAATTGCTGATGCGCTGATCCACCGCGCGCGCCGCTTGCTCGCACTCGCGCGTCATCGCCACCGCCTCGTCCATCGACAGCGACCACGGGTGATAGAGATCCAGATCGGGGAATTCGTCCGCCAGCACCGCCGGGTCGGCCAAACCGGAACAATTGTCCTCGGCGGTAAAGCGGGCGATGCTCAACGCGGCATCGACGGTATCGGCCAGCGCGCGCTCGGAGAAGTCGGACGTGCTGGCATGGCCCTTCTTTTGACCGAGATAAACCGTGACGCCGACACCCTTATCCTGGTTGTATTCAACGGTTTCCACCTCACCCAGGCGCACGCTGACCGTCTGCCCCAGCCCCTCGGACACGTCGACCTCGGACGCCGTGGCGCCGCGGCGCTTGGCCTGCTCCAACACTTGTTGAGCAATCTGTTCCAGGGCGGCGTGGCTGTAGCTGAAGGAATTCTCTGTCATGATCATTTCGCAATCGAATTGTGTGAGGGCCGTAAGGGTGGATACCCGCCAGCGCGGGCTTTTCCGGTATCATACCAGCCTTGAATAAAGATGAGACCGACACGACCATGGCCGATCACCTGAATGAAGGACCAGAAGACGAATTCGTCAGCAAAACACAGCGCAAAAAACAGATGGACGCGCTGCAGGATCTCGGCCGCGAACTGCTTGAGCTTTCCAACGACCAGCTGAAAAAGATCGACCTGCCGGAAGATTTGCTCAGCGCCATTACTGAATATAAGCGCATTAATTCGCATGGCGCCAAGAAACGGCAGGAGCAATACATCGGCCGCCTGATGCGCGATATCGACCCCGAGCCGATCCGCGCCTACCTGGCCGTGAGCAAGGGCGAATCGGCCGCGCACACCGCCTGGCTGCACCTGATCGAACGCTGGCGCGAGCGGCTGCTGGAAGACGACACCTCCCTGCCCGACTTCGTCGACGCTTACCCGGACGCCGACGTGCAGCAGCTGCGCAACCTGGTCCGCAACGCGCGCAAGGAAAAGCTGGAAGCGCGCCCGCCCAAGAGCTTTCGCCTGCTGTTCCAACTGATCAAGGACATCATCCCCGCCCCGGCCATCCCCGGCGCGAACAACGAGGAAGCCTGACGATGACATTGAAAATCGGCCTGGTATCGGTGTCCGACCGCGCCTCCAGCGGCGTGTACGAAGACCGCGGCCTGCCCGCGCTGCAGGATTGGCTCCAGGCGGCGCTGACCACCCCGTTTAGCGTCGAGACCCGGCTGATTCCCGACGAACAGCCGCTGATCGAGTCCACGCTGATCGAGCTGGTCGACACGCTCGGCTGTCACCTGGTGCTGACCACCGGCGGCACCGGCCCGGCGCCGCGCGACGTCACCCCCGACGCCACGCTGGCGGTGGCCGAACGCGAAATGCCCGGCTTCGGCGAGCAGATGCGCCAGATCAGCCTGCGCTTCGTGCCCACCGCCATCTTGTCGCGCCAGGTCGGCGTGATCCGCAAGCAGGCGCTGATCTTGAACCTGCCCGGCCAGCCCAAGGCCATCCGCGAAACGCTGGAAGGGCTGCGTGACGCCGACGGCAACACCGTGGTCTCCGGCATCTTCGCCGCCGTGCCCTACTGCCTGGAGCTGATCGGCGGCCCACGCGCCGAAACCGACCCGGCGGTGATCAAGGCCTTCCGCCCCAAATCGGCCCAATGAGCTACACCGCGCCACACTGGCTGCCGGGCGGCCACGCCCAAACCATCTGGCCCGCGCTGATGCTGCGCCCGCCTCGGCCGGCTTACCGGCGCGAGCTGTGGCCCACGCCCGACGGCGGCGAAATCGCGCTGGATTTTGTCGACGGCCAGGACGGCGCGCCGCTGGTGGTGCTGTTTCACGGCCTGGAAGGATCGAGCGACAGCCACTACGCCCGCGCGCTGATGCACGCAGTGGCCCGGCGCGGCTGGCATGGCGTGGTGCCGCACTTTCGCGGCTGCGGCGGCGTGGACAACCTGCTGCCGCGCGCCTATCACGCTGGTGACGCCGCCGAAATCCGCTGGATTCTGCAACGGCTGGCCGAACGCCACCCCTGCCTCTACGCCGCCGGCGTGTCGCTCGGCGGCAGCATGCTGCTCAATTACCTGGCCGAGGACGGCGCCCAGGCCGCGCCGCGCGCCGCCGCCGCCATCTCGGTGCCGCTCGACTTAACCGCCGCCAGCACCCGGCT
>Ga0213872_10001679_pt1 | contig 13931 bp, 12 predicted proteins | sample VelepicomBERX_R2_FD_160071 | JGI IMG/M metagenome (GOLD analysis project Ga0213872, IMG submission 160071) | Rhizosphere microbial communities from Vellozia epidendroides in rupestrian grasslands, the National Park of Serra do Cipo, Brazil - RX_R2 | ecosystem: Host-associated > Plants > Roots >...
GCGGAAAAGCTCCATCGCATGGCCCGGATCGTCCGGGACAACCTGGACATGCTCGCCGCGATGCTGACCCTCGAGCAGGGCAAGCCGCTGGCTGAGGCGCGCAACGAAATCAAGCTCGGCGCGGACTACATCGAGTGGTTCGCCGAAGAAGCGCGCCGGGTCAATGGCGAGATCGTGCCTTCGCCCTGGAAGGATCGGCAGATCCTGGTGACGCGAGAGCCCGTCGGCGTGGTCGCGGCGATCTCGCCCTGGAACTTCCCGTTCTCCATGCTCTCGCGCAAGGTGGCGCCGGCGCTGGCCGCAGGCTGCACGATCGTCATCAAGCCTTCCGAGTTCACGCCCTACAGCGGCCTGGTCTATGCCGTGCTTGCCGAGAAGGCGGGCATTCCGCCCGGCGTGGTCAACGTCGTCACGGGCGATGGTGCGGTAGTTGGCGGCGAACTCAGCCGCAATCCGCTGGTGCGCAAGCTCACCTTCACAGGCTCGACCCGTGTCGGCAAGTTGCTCTACAAGCAGTCCGCCGAGACCATGAAGAAGCTCTCGCTGGAGCTGGGCGGCAACGCGCCGACGATTGTCTTTGACGATGCGGACCTCGACCTTGTCGTCGAGAGCGCGGTGAACGGCAAGTTCCGCAACAGCGGCCAGACCTGCGTCTGCACCAACCGCTTCTATGTGCAGGACGGCATCTACGACGAGTTCGCGCGCCGCTTCACCGAACGTGTTCGCCAACTGAAGGTCGGCAACGGCCTCGACGAAGGCGTGGAGCAGGGCCCGTTGATCAATCTGGCGGCGGTCCTGAAGGTGGAGTCGCACGTCGAGGACGCGAAGCGCAAGGGCGGCCGCGTGCTGCTGGGAGGCAAGCGCCACGCGCTCGGTGCCACCTTCTTCGAGCCGACGGTGATTGCCGATGCCACGCCCGACATGCTCGTTGCCCAGGAAGAAACCTTTGGTCCCGTTGCCGCGCTGTTCCGTTTCGACGACGAAGAGGAAGCCATCGCCGCGGCAAACGCCACCGAGTTCGGCCTCGCCGCCTATTTCTACACGCGGGACCTGGCGCGCTGCTTCCGTGTCGGTCGCGCGCTCCAGAGCGGCATGGTCGGCATCAACGCGGGCGTGATCACCACCGCCGAAGCCCCGTTCGGCGGCGTCAAGGACAGCGGCATCGGCCGCGAAGGTTCAACGCATGGCATCGAGGAATACCTCAGCCTGAAATATCTCAGCGTCGGCGGTCTCTGATCTCGCCGGCCTGCTCAACACACCCATCACGAAGGAATCGAGACCATGAATACCGCATCAACGCCGAGTCTGTTTTCTCCATCGTCCGTTGGCCTGATCCAGGTCGCGAACCGAATCGCCATGGCACCGTTGACCCGTGCGCGTGCCAGTTCGGAAGGCGTGCCTTCGCCCCTGGCGATCGAGTACTACCGCCAACGCGCCTCGGCGGGCCTGATCATTTCGGAGGCAACCAACATCTCCGCACAGGCGCGCGGCTACGCCTTCACGCCGGGCATTTTCACTGCGGCGCAGGTCAGCGCCTGGCGCGAAGTGACGGACGCTGTGCACGCCGCTGGCGGCAAGATCGTCTGCCAGCTGTGGCATGTGGGTCGCGTCTCGCATGCCGACCTTCATGGCGGCAAGGCGCCGGTCGCACCGTCGGCGATCCAGGCGGGCGAGCTGATTTATCTTGAGTCGCGGACGCAGGCGCCACCGTCGATGCCACGCGCGCTGCTGACGGAAGAAATCCCATTGATCGTCGAGGAGTACCGGCGGGCCGCGCTGTGTGCGCTGGACGCGGGCTTCGACGGGGTCGAAGTGCATTCTGCCAATGGCTACTTGCTCGAGCAGTTCGTCCGCGACAGCACCAATCTGCGCACCGATGACTATGGCGGCTCACTGGACAAGCGCTTGCGCTTTCCGCTGGAAGTCGTGGAAGCCGTGGCGAAGATCTGGGGATCGCACCGTGTCGGCGTCCGCCTTTCGCCGCTGACCCGATCCGCCGGCGCGATTCCGCTCGACAGCGATCCGCAGGCCACCTACGGCCGCTATGCCGAGCGCCTGGGTGCGCTGGATTTGGCCTATCTGCACTGCGTGGAAGGTCAGACGCGTGGCGTCAACGAGGCTCGGGCCTTCGACTTCAAGGCCCTGCATCGCGCTTTCGGTGGCCGGTACATCGCAAACAACAGCTACGACCGACAGATGGCCGTCGAAGCTATCGCGTCGGGCCACGCCGACATGGTCTCGTTCGGCCGGCCATTCATCGGCAACCCGGATCTGGTCGAGCGCCTGCGCCTCGACGCGCCGCTGGTCGAAGCCGATCGCACGGACTACTACGGCAGTGGGGCGCGTGGTTACACCGATTACCCGTCGCTAGCCCTGGCATGAGCGGCGTCTGACATCGCGTGGGAGCACGGACATGAACTGGAATTTCAACCCTTATGGGCTAGCCGGCCGGCGGACTCGGTTGCTCGCATTGGCTCTTTGCTTTGGCTCGATGACGGCAGCTGCCGCCCCCGTGGCCATGCATTTCGTCACCAAGCAGTTTCCGCCCTATGCCTACGCCGGATCCAACGGTCAAGCTGCGGGCCCGATGGTGGAACTCCTGTTCGCTGCTTGTGCCAAGGCCGGTATGGAATGCAGCGTGAGCGTCCTGCCAGGGCGGCGCGCCTATCGGATGGCGGAAATCGGCGAGGCCGACGGCATCTTCCCTATCGTCGATTCGCCAGACAGACGAGCCGAGTATGACTTGAGCCCTGACGTCGTACGTGGCCGCTACGTTCTGCTCGGCAGTTCGTGTGATCGCGGATGCGTTCAGCAGCTCGACGGCACCTCGCGCACGGTCGCCGCGTTTGGCCCTTCCGAGGCGAGCAGGACTCTGCAACGGATGGTGGCCGCGATGCCGGGCACCATGGCGCAGATTGAGCCTGACCACCAGATCGTCGTGCGCAAGCTGGAAGCTGGACGCTACGGGAAAAACGGCCTCGCGTTGGTCAACGACGCGGTGGCGCGATGGCAGATGTCGGACGCCGGCGAGCGGCGTCTGCACGAGGTCGCCATGGTCCGCGCCTTTTCCTATACCTACGCGTTCGTCAGAAAGCCAGGTAGCGAGGGTCGAGGCCGGCAGCTCTCGGCTGCGATCAATGAGTTCTGCCGCAGCGGTAAGACGGCGCAGATTTTCAAGCCCTACAAGCTTCTCGCCTCCGGTTGCCAGCCTGCCGGCGAACCGAGGTTCCCCTCCCCGTCAAACCCAATGAGGTATGCCTATGAAATTCTTCGATGACCTGTCCGTCTCAACCAAGCTCTGGGGACTGACAATCGCCTTGGTCGCAGGGCTGACTGCCACCGCTTTGATCACCGAGCGCATGGAGGAAAAAGCCTCGGAAGAGGCGATTTCCGTGATTCAGGACTGCGACGCGCGCATTGCCGACTCCATCGAGTGGCGACGCCTGGTCGAGACAAACATCCAGCGCGTAATCTCATTGGTGGTGAGCAAGGACCCGGCGCTGGCCCACAATTTCGAACGCCCCATCGCTGAAACGATGGAGGCCATCGCCGCGACGCAGCGCCGTGTCGTCGACCGAGCGAAGACGGACGCTGACCAGAAGCAACTCGCCGAGATCGCGCAATGGCGCCAGAGCGTGCTTGCGGCCATCAGCAAGAGTAAGGAGATCAACAAGTCGGCCGATGCTGTGCAGGCGCAAACCTTCGTCGACACGGAACTCAATCCGGCAGTCGAGACGTACATGAAGTCGCTGGCCGCTTTCGGTCAGTTGCAGGTCTCTCAACGCACCGAGGCGCTGGCTACGGCCCAGGAGGCTCAGCTGCGCATGAGCCGCATTCAGCTCGCGGTGATGGCGTTGGTGGCCCTACTTGGTCTTGCGGCGGCCGGTGCCGTGGTCAGCTCCGTCGTCCGTCCGTTGAGGATGGCGGTCGAGGCCTCCACCGCCATTGCGGCGGGAGACCTGACGATCGAGGTCGCCACACAGCGCCGCGACGAACTCGGTCAGATGCTGCGTGCGATGCAGGCCATGGTGGCGCGCCTGAGGAGCATCGTTGGCGACGTACGCCAGGCCTCGGATTCCATCGCAACAGGCACCACTCAGATCGCCAGCGGCAACGTCGATCTTTCCCAGCGCACCGAGGAGCAGGCCAGCAATCTGCAGCAGACCGCCGCTTCAATGGAGCAGATGACGGCCACGGTGCAGAAGAACGCCGAAGCGGCGCAGCAGGCGCGCCAGCTTTCGACCACGGCCAGCCAGGCTGCTAGCAAGGGCGGTGAGGTCGTGGGCCAGGTGGTCTCCACCATGGCGCAGATCAGCGAGAGTTCGCGCAAGATCAGCGACATCATTGGCACCATCGACGGCATCGCCTTCCAGACCAACATCCTGGCACTGAACGCGGCCGTGGAAGCGGCCCGCGCCGGCGAGCAGGGCCGCGGCTTCGCGGTCGTGGCCGGCGAGGTGCGCACGTTGGCGCAACGCTCGGCTGAGGCCGCGCGCGAGATCAAGAGTCTGATCAGCAACAGCGTGGAGAAGGTCGAGGTCGGTAGTGCTCTGATCGGCGACGCGGGCGCGGCCATTGAGGACATCATGCTGCAGGTGCGCCGCGTGAACGATCTGGTGGGCGAGATCAGCGCGTCCAGCATTGAGCAAAACCAGGGCATTGGCCAAATCGGCGATGCGGTGAACCAGCTCGATCAAGTTACGCAGCAGAACGCGGCCCTGGTGGAGGAAAGTGCTGCGGCGGCAGAGAGCCTCAAGCATCAGGCCGAGCAACTGGTGGAGACCGTCTCTCAATTCCGCACGAGCGGCGGCGAATCGCTCAAGAAGACCGTCCCCCGCAAGGTTTCAGCCGGCACGGGGCGCGCGCGCGTCGCAGCGTCTGACCAGCGCACGGCGAACGCCGCAAAGACTTCTGGTCCACTCAAAACGGCTTCGGTCGCAATGGCGGGAACGGATGCCTGGGAATCCTTTTGAACGTAGGAAATGAGCCATGAACAGCACTGAAATGACCATAGTCCACAGAAGCGAAGGCGTGCTGTTCGAAGGGCGGCGGAGGGCTGAGCCCGCAAGCACGGCGGGCGAATACCTCACCTTCCGACTCGGTGACGAGGAGTACGGCATCGACATTTTGTGCGTGCAGGAGATCCGTTCCTACGAAGCACCAACACGCATCGCCGGCGCACCGGAGTTCATCAAGGGCGTGATTGACTTGCGCGGCGTGATCGTGCCGATCGTGGACCTGCGGCTGAAGCTTGGCCTTGCAGATGTCCGCTACGACACGCTCACCGTGGTCATCATCCTGAATCTGGGTCGACATGTGGTCGGCATGGTGGTTGACGGCGTCAACGACGTTGTTCAGCTCGCGCCCGAGCAGGTGAGGCCCGTGCCCGAGTTCAGCCAGACGGTCGACGCCTCATTCCTGCGCGGCATCGGCTCGATTGCGAGGCTCGACGGACAGGCCGATCGCGTGCTCATGCTCATTGATATCAAGCGTCTGCTGTCAAGCTCGGATGCGGGTCTGTTCGGCGGCGTTGAATTCTCTTCGTGAAAACCGGGCTGGGTACTGCCCGCCGCCGTATGCGGCCGGTCGACGAGGACGACTTTCAGGCGGGTTAGCGACTCTCAAACATAGCGCTTCGGCGCGAGCCGGCAGCGTCGAATCAGGTGTCACTGCAGCGAAGTCACGACGTCGAACAGCCCCATGTCCGCGCCGGTCATCAAGCGCTCGATCTCCACCAGGATCAGCATCCGGTCCGGCTGCCCGTCCCGGCCAGCGATAGAGCCCAAGCCCAGCAGGTACGACGCATCCACCACCTGGCTGAACTGCGGCGCCGGCTTCACCTGCGCGGGCGCGAGCTGCACGACGTCGCTGACCGCGTCGACGACCACGCCGACCACGCGCCGGCCCAGATTCAGGATGATGACCACGGTAAAGCTGTTGTACTCGGCGTCCGCCAGCCCAAACTTCAGCCGCAGATCCACGATCGGCACGATCACGCCGCGCAGGTTCACCACGCCCTTGATGAAGTCCGGCGCGTTCGCAATCCGCGTGGGCGCCTCGTAGGAACGGATTTCCTGCACCCGCAGAATGTCGATGCCGTATTCCTCTGCCCCCAGGCGGAAAGTGAGGAACTCGCTGAGCTCGCTGTCCAGTCGGCCCAAGTTGGACGCGGCCACCAAGGAGTTCGCGCCGGGGTTCACAGTTGCAATATCAGTGCTCATGGCTAGGTCCTCGTAGGTCAGAAGGTTTCCCAGTTGTCGGCGTCGGCCGAAGCTGATGCATGCGAAGGCGCTGCCGCTCGAGCCGGGGCCGCAGTGGACTGGGACCTGGCGGTGCGGGCCGACGGCTTGACGGCCTTTTGGCTTGCCTTGCCGGTCACGACCTTGCGGGCCGCAGGCGCTCCCGTCACGGACTTGGCGAGCGTGGGCGTAGGCGTGGGCGTGTGCTTGGACGCGTTCGCATGCATGCCGTCGCCATTCATGCGGAACCTGGATACCGTCTGAGCCAGCTGCGTGGCCTGATGCTTGAGGCTTTCGGCCGCCGCCGCGCTCTCTTCCACCAGGGCTGCGTTTTGCTGTGTCACCTGGTCGAGCTGATTGACCGCGTCGCCGATCTGGCCGATGCCCTGGTTCTGCTCGATGCTGGCCGCGCTGATCTCACCCACCAGGTCGTTCACCCGCTTGACCTGGCTCATGATGTCTTCGATGGCGCTCCCGGCGTCGCCGACCAAGGCGCTGCCGGCCTCGACCTTTTCCACGCTGTCGTTGATCAGGCTCTTGATCTCTCGCGCTGCCTCGGCGCTGCGCTGCGCCAGGCTGCGCACCTCACCGGCCACGACGGCAAAGCCACGGCCCTGCTCGCCGGCCCGAGCCGCCTCAACGGCGGCATTCAGGGCCAAGATGTTGGTCTGGAAGGCAATACCGTCGATGGTGCCAATGATGTCGCTGATCTTGCGCGAACTCTCGCTGATCTGCGCCATGGTGGAGACCACCTGGCCCACGACCTCACCGCCCTTGCTAGCAGCCTGGCTGGCCGTGGCCGAGAGCTGGCGAGCCTGCTGGGCGGCATCGGCGTTTTGACGCACAGTGGCCGTCATCTGCTCCATCGAGGCGGCTGTCTGCTGAAGATTGCTGGCCTGCTCCTCGGTGCGTTGGGAGAGGTCGGCGTTGCCGCTAGCGATCTGGGTGGTGCCGGTAGCAATGGAGTCGGAGGCCTGGCGCACGTCGCCGACGATGCCCACCAGACTTTCGTTCATACGGCGCAGCGCGTCGAGCAGCTGGCCGGTCTCGTCCTTGCTCTTGACGGTAATGTGAGAGGTCAGGTCGCCGCTGGCAACCGTCTCGGCAACCTTCAAGGCTTCGCGGATTGGGTTGACGATAGAACGGGTGACAAGCAGGGCAATCACAGCGCCGGCAATGACCGCCAGAGTGAGCAGGCCGAGCACAACAAGACGCGTGTTTCGGAAGATGGACTGTGATATCGAGAAGGCAGCATCGGCACCCTTGGTCTGGAGCGCTACGTCCTTCTCCACGTCGTTCAACAGGACGTTGAAGCTGGTCAATGCTTCGCCGAGATAGGCCTGATGCAGTTCCTCAGAATATTGCTTCTGTTGCCGGGCGCGCTCAGAGACGGCGTCCTGCGCCTTGAAGTAGCGTTCCTGATCTGATTCGATCTGGTCAGCGAGCGCCTTCTCCTCCGGCGAGTCCACCGTGGTGCGATAGCGCTTCCACGTCTCTGCCGCGGCGGCCTTGCCCTCGGCCATGCGCTTGTCCCAGCGTGAGATTTCATCGTCGCTCGAGCTCATGATGAATTGCGCGCTGATGCGTCGGACCAGGTTCAATTCCATGCGGTAGTCGCCCAGCTCCCGCGTCGCCACGAGCCAGTTGTTGGCTAGATCCGCCGTGGAGTCATTGACCCTGGATACACCGGTGATGGCCGTCAGTCCCAGCACGGCGGTGAGGACGAGGACCAGCGCAAAGCCCAGCGCCAGCCGAGCGCCGATTTTGAGTTGGGTGAGAGTAGACAACATGGGATCCTCAGGGTGATGAAGGGTGGGGGGCGGTATGCTGAGATGTCGCGCACAGTAGGGCACAGTAGGGATGTGGCGACCCTAGCGCGCCAATCAACAAGCCCTGATGTCTTGTGCAGCCACAAGTCGTGACAAAGTGGTCAGCTGCCGGCTTTCTCCATGAGGGCCGAAATGGTCTAGATTTGCGCGTGCCAGACGCCAAGAAGGCTGAGATCGGGCAGGTCCCGTCCCTGTCGAACAACGATGACGAAGGTCTTTTCACGGACTCTTAAGTGCAGCGGCAGACTAGGCTTCGTGCACCAGCTCGAAAACTGACATCGCCTGAGCCAGCTGGCTCGCCTGTTGCTTCAGACTGTCTGCCGCTGCTGCGCTTTCCTCAACCAACGCGGAATTGCTCTGCGTAGTCTGGTCCATCTGACTGACCGCTTGGCCGACCTGCGCGACGCCGGCATCCTGCTCGATGCTTGCAGTACTGATCTCGGTCATCACTGCAGTCACGCCCTTGATGGACCTGACGACTTCGATCATTGTCGCGCCAGCCTGGTCGACCAGCGTCGAGCCGCGCTCGACGCAATCTACGCTGACCGTGATTAGCTCTTTGATCTCGCGGGCGGCCGCGGCACTGCGTTGCGCGAGGCTGCGTACCTCGGAAGCGACGACTGAGAAGCCACGGCCCTGATCGCCGGCCCGCGCGGCTTCAACGGCTGCGTTAAGAGACAGGATATTGGTCTGGAAGGCGATGCCATCGATGACATCAATGATCTCGGTAATACGCTTCGAGCTATCGCTGATCTGCTTCATCGTTTCGACAACGCGCGCCACGACTTCTCCACCCTGTACCGCCACCTCGGTCGCCCCGCTAGCCAGCACGCTGGCCTGTTTGGCGTTATCGCTGTTTTGCCGTGTAGTCGAACCCAACTCCTCCATCGATGCCGCAGTCTGCTGCAACGCTGCGGCTTGTTCCTCGGTTCGCTGGCTGAGATCCTGCGTCCCTTGCGCGATCTGCGCGCTTGCGGTCGCCACACCTTCGGCGTTCTGGCGAACACCGTTCACAACATTCGCCAGGCTTTCCTGCATCCTCTTCATCTGAGCCATCATGCTGGTCGTGTCGCCTGCGACGAGCTCAATCGGCGTGCCGAGCCTGCCAGCCGCGATGTGACTCGCCAGCTTCGCTGCCTCGGCTGGCTCACCACCGAGTTGACGCGTGACTGAACGCATGATCAGCATGGTCAGCAAGATCGCCACGCCCACGGCCGCGATCATCAAACCGATCGTCAGCTCCCTGCTGCGGGTATAGGTTGCCTGCGCTGCACCATAGGCCACGTCCGCGCCTGTCCTGTTCACGCCGACGAGCTTGTCCACGTCCTGGAGCAACAGTTCAAAGGCCATGCGCGAGTCACCATGGAAGATTGCCTGAAGCTGCGCACTAGCTTCCTGACCGGCATGCGCGAGTGCAACCTGCCCCGCAAGGCTGGCCAAATACGCATCGCGATCCACCTTGTACCGCTCGTATGCCTGTCGTTCCGCTCCGGGCGTGATCATGGGTTCATACGTGTCCTGGTGCTTGCCCAACTTCTTCTTGAAGTCGTCAACCCGCATCTCGATGGACTCCGATCCGCGACTGCCGGCCGCCATGACCAGGTCTCCTTCCGCACGGCGGATGCGGTTGAGCATCGCGCGCATTTCCCCCAACACCTCGATGCTTGGAAGCCAATTGGTGGCGAGATCTTCGGTGTTGGCATTGATCCTGGCCAACCGATCGATGGCTAGCCCGCCCAGCAGAGCGACCAGCAGGACCATCGCGAAAAAGGCTCCTCGCAGCTGGGTGCGGAGCTTCATGTCGGCGAAATTCATAACGCAAATTCGTCAAAGTTCTTGGTACGGAGAATCCCTCGCCAGAATAGTGATCGGATGAGGCGACTTTGTTCAATTGGGAACAATGTCCTAAGATTTCTCGGCCTTCATGAGCACAGCTATGCAGGTTTCATGAGAGCTCAAAACCGGAGAGGCTCAGATGGTCCAGTCCGCCGCGCGTCCCCGCAGTGATGCCAGCAGCAGCACATCGATGCGTCGTGACGGGCTCATGGATAACCGGCGCATCCGGATCGTTCTCGGTCGCAGCCCTCACACCGGTTCAATGCCTGGTGAGCTTCTCGATCGGCTGGCAAGATTGGGGCGCGTCGAGCAGTACGGGGACGGGGAGTTGATCTACGCCGCGTGGCGGCCTATGCACCGCTTCTGGATGATCCTGTCGGGTGGGTTGCGTGTTTCTGTGCTGAGTTCGGACGGTAGCGCAAGGACGATCGCGGTGCTTGGTGAAGGTAGCTATTACGCGGTGGGAGCGCTCGCGAAGGATGGGATCAGCGCCAAGTCGGAGGTGCATTCACTTGGCGATACGCGCTTGGCCGTATTCGATGTGTTGCAACTGGAGCTCGAGTTCAGCAGCGACAAAGGCTTCGAGCAATGCAGAAGGCTGTTGATCTATCAGCGCGTTTGGGCGATTGCCGATCTATACGGCGATCTCCTTGATGCACCGCTTCAACGGCGCCTGGCGCGGCGCCTGCTCGGGCAGGCACTTTCGGCTGGCCGCGATCCAGACATCGAGCTTTGGGTGACTCAAACCGATCTGGCCGCCATGCTGGGAGCCAGCCGTTCACGAGTCAATACCGAGCTCCGCCGGCTCGAAGCCAACGGCGCTATCAGGCTCGGGTATCGGAAGATTGTGGTCCAGAGCCTCGCCCTGCTTCGTGACGCGGCCGGAGCAGATGTCGTACCCATCTAGCCGCTTGACGAACACGGTGTCGCGTCAGACCCGCATCCGTCCATGCTGACGACGACGCCGCGGCTCACGCGCGCTTCGGTGAACGCCGGACCCGCGAGGTGACTCCCCTGATCGGTGTTAAACACCTCCGGTTTGCCGTGGCGCGCAAACGCTTCTTCCAGCGCCCCCAGGCAGAACGCTGTGCCCGTACTGATAGAGAGGCGATGCGCGAGCACGCGCCGGTTGGCCCAGCCTATCACAGCGGCCAGGTAGACCCAGCCGCGTGTGATCGGGATGTAGGTGATATCCATCGCCCAGGTTTTGTTGGCGCGCTCGATCTTGCGTCCGCGCAGCAGGCATGGCACTTTGATCAGCGGCATCGTCGCGCTGGCCGTTGCGTTCGAAGTCCCCATGAAGAAGGTGGTGCGGGCTTTCGAACAGTCGGGCGAACAAATCTTCCCGCCGCGCGAGAAGCCAAAGGGCAAGCTCGCCAAGGCCCCGGAAATAGGTAGCAATGTGTCGTGCCCCGAGAGCTAACGCTGTGAAACCCGACTGACTCGCCATCACCCAATTCATGCTGGTGCGCGCGTCCGAATGGGCATCGCATGCGCGGTGGGCGAACTTGGAGCCCGCGGGCCGCACATCGCAGACGGCCTTGAAGCGGGCACGAATCTCGGCGCGCTGCAGCGCCGAGTCATGCCTCAACAGCTCGCGCCATTGAAGCGGCCAGCTCAGGCTGATGGTCAATTCGCGCGACAGGCCGAACGGGAAATCGAAGCCACCGAGCCACGCGCCGGCCTACAGCAAGGCCGCCAACTCCCCCAGGCTTGGCAAGGCTAGCAAATCGTCCAGCCGCAGCACCCGCCCGTGCAGGCTGCCGCAGGCCACGGTGATTGGCTTGCTGCGGATTGGCGCGCTGTTGAAAACAACCCCAAGCAACTTACAGTTCACGGATGAGCAATCCCGTTCTTGTTGAAGTCCTGCGCGGCGGCCATGTCGAATCCCAGCATGCCGGTGCGCTGGCCATTGTCGATACCGACGCTCGCACGGTGCTGGCCCTGGGCGACATCGAACGCCCCATCTTCCCGCGCTCCGCTGTCAAGCTGCTCCAGGCCCTGCCCCTCGTGGAGAGCGGCGCGGCCGAGCGTTACGGGCTGACCGATGCCGAACTGGCCCTGGCCTGCGCCTCGCACAGCGGCGAGCCTGAGCATGTGGCCACCGCGGCCGGCGTGCTGGCCAAGGCCGGTCTCGACATGAGCGCGCTCGAATGCGGCACGCATTGGCCGACGCGTGACCCCGTCCTGCGCGGCATGCTCTCGCGCGGCGAGACGGCCACGCCGCTGCACAACAACTGCTCGGGCAAGCACGCCGGCTTCGTCTGCGTGGCCTGCCAGTTGGCCCTCGCGCAGGGCGCCGAGCCGGCCGAGTTCGCGCGCGGCTACATCCGCCCCGAGCACCCCGCGATGCGCGAGATCACAGCCTCACTGGGCGCGGCCACCGGCACCGACCTAGACCGAGCGCCGCGCGGCACCGATGGCTGCTCCATCCCGACCTTCGGAATCCCGCTGCGCGCCATGGCACTGGGTTTTGCGCGCGCCGGCACCGGACATGGTTTGAGCGCTGGCCGCGCCGCCGCCGCGCGCCGACTGCGCCAGGCCATCGCGCGCCAACCCTTCTTCGTCGCAGGATCAAATCGCTTCGACACGCGGGTGATGGAAGCCTTCGGAGAACGCGTGTGCTGCAAGGTCGGCGCCGAGGGCGTGTTCTGCGCTGCCCTGCCCGAGCTGGGACTCGGCGTGGCGCTCAAGATCAACGATGGCGCCGTGCGGGCGGCGGAGGCGGCGATGGCCGCCGTCATTGAGGCGCTGCTCGAGATCGACGAGGCGCAGGCGCAACTGCTGTATGGCTACAGCCGCTTGCCAATGCACAACTGGGAGGGTGTGCTGGTCGGCGGGCTGCGCTTGGCGCCCGCACTCAGCGACTGCTTGCGCAGCGCTCCAGCCCCTTGAGCCGTGCGAGGCGCTATCGCGTGGTTGGGGCAAATATGTCTTGAGCTCTGACTGCGCTAGATTGCTCAACCTCGACACCAATGGGATGGACGGCCCGCCCGTACAAACTTCAACCCGTACGCTGTCGTGCCATCACTGTCATTTGACTCGGCTGGCAATGCCACATTGGGCTGGGTCCGCGTTAGTTAGGACAACTGCAGTTCGATGTACACGGTGCTCTATGCTCGGTACAGAAGTCACATGCAGACATGGAACGCTCCCAGCCACCTGCGCGGCGTGTCGCAAGGGGCCAGTCCGCAGTTGCATTCCGTCGGGGACTTGCAAGTCAAATTTCTCCTTAGCTGGGGACAATTGCCGGTTCTGTGGCCGCATGCGCCGTTCCCGCCGAACCACCACGTTGTATTGCGCGCCACTTCTTACCGCACGCCGCGCAACGATTCTCCGTCGCGTCCTCGGACGACGGGGCAATTGACGACGATGCCCGTCACTTCGAACACCAAATCCTTCCGGTCCTCGGCGGCCAGCAGTTCCTCCTCGGACTTCAACTCGCGAACTGCCTCAGGCCGAACCCAGCGTACGAGCACCAACCGCCAAAGCGGGCTGTAGTTTTGGTCTCGGTTCTCGGGTCCTGCAGGCGCTGGTGCAGACTGGAACACGCTGATCTGCTCGTTGTTGGGAAACTTGTAGACGCGCTCCAGCACAGAGCGGCCCGGTGGCACGGCGACGGCGTCTGCAAGGCGGGGAACCGAATTGACGCCCAAGGCCTTTGCCATCGCCGGGTCAGAGATGTCGGTCGTGACGTACTCGACAAAGTGACCATCAACCCAGGCTCGGTTCAACGGCAAGACCGCCTCAGCACGATGAGCAACCAGTGTTGGCGCGGTGCAGCCAAACAGCAAACTTGTCGTTAAAAGAACCGCCGTCACGTTGCGACGGCGCTTGTCCGGTGCTGTCATCTTGCCATGCTCGCGAAAGCCCGAAGCCTACCTGAAAGCCCTCCCTGGCGAATGACGGGAAGTGGCCGACCCCTATGTATAGGACTCAACTATGTAAAGGTCGGCGGCGCCCGGCGGCGGCGTCCACTGGGATGGAAGGCGTCGTCGGGCTCGCCGTGCTTTGCATAGTTACAGGC
>Ga0213872_10001680_pt1 | contig 13930 bp, 14 predicted proteins | sample VelepicomBERX_R2_FD_160071 | JGI IMG/M metagenome (GOLD analysis project Ga0213872, IMG submission 160071) | Rhizosphere microbial communities from Vellozia epidendroides in rupestrian grasslands, the National Park of Serra do Cipo, Brazil - RX_R2 | ecosystem: Host-associated > Plants > Roots >...
CTTGTTCCTCTAACATTGGGCCTCACAGAATTCGGTGACGGGAATGCTAACACATCCCCGCAAGAGCCTTTTTTGCTGCGCACGCTCGTATGGCCCAGCGGAGCGCAGCGGGGTCAATCTCAACTGGCGCGTGCGAGTCGGCGGGGCAAACATGCGATTGGGGGGTTTGCCGAAGAACTCGCGTCAACTCGATATGACAACCGGTAAAAAAACATTTCACTCCAAACTGCAGGAACGGCGGGCGAAAAGACAACTGGCGATGCGGCACGACGTAAGGATGACCGGACTCTGCCATTGGGTCCGCGTCTCCATTCATCCGGATGGACACTGGCAACACATCAATGTCAAAATACAATCGATCTTTCCGGCAAGCCAAAGAAGTCTATTTTTCTGGACATATGTTCTTGGGCTCCAGGAGGGCACGATTGGGATGGAAACCCCTGAAGTTATGCAAGCTTTCTTGCTTTGGCTGGGCGAAGACGAAGCTTCGGGTGCGCGCCGGTACGAAGATATACGGAAAAAATTGATCCTATTGTTTCGCTGCCGCGGATGCCACATCCCGGAGGAACTTGCGGACGAAACCATCGACAGGACCGCGCGCGCTGTGCTGAAGGCGAATTTTCAGTTCCACGGGGATCGGGTCGCATATTTTTGTGGGGTGGCGCACAATGTATACCGCGAATGGTTGCGTAAGGTTCGTAGGTTCCCCGCCGAACCGATCTCAGAAGGCTATCTAGAATTGCCAGCTTCCGCTGGCAACGCCGAAGAGGACGATCTCTTGCAAGCCTGCCTGGAGCGCTGCTTGAATGCAATCTTACCGACGAAGAGGATGCTCTTGATCCGCTACTACCGAAGTGACAAGGGGGCGAAGATCGACGATAGGCAGCTTATCGCCAAAGAGTTAGGTATCGGTTTGAATGCGCTTCGTATTCAGGTGTTCCGGCTGCGGAACGGATTGCGCGGATGCGTAGAGAACTGTAAAGCGCGAGGCGACATACTATGGACGGAAAAGGCATAGGTATAGTGAGGACGGGTTGAGCGCGACATCGGAGAAGACATATCGCCGGTTCTTTCTAGGCATAGCCAGCGAGGATGAGGAGCATCGTGCAGAGGAGGCCATCCTTGCGGGCGAAGTCGATGCCTCCTTTCTCCACGATGTCGAAGATGAACTTATCGATGACTATCTTCTTGGAAGCTTAACTCGCGAGGAAAAACATGGATTTATAGCGTATTTCCTAAGTGGGGATGAGCGTAAACAGAGAGTTGCTTTCGCGGCTGCGCTGATCGGCTATGCCCGGACACAGCCTGCTGAGAAGCCTTGGGTGGATCGGAAGCTCGCTCTAGGCAACGTTATCACCGCTCTGTTCTGGAGGCGACTCGCTCTGCTCGCTACAGCGGCCTCGGTGTTGCTCGCCGCTTTCGTGCTATTTGAGCAGATCAAGCTTCGTCAGCAAGTGCAAATAGCAAGTGAGACCAGGAACGACCTCACCCGTCTACGCGAAGCACAGACTGCCGGGAACAGCGCATCTTCTCACCCGGATACGCTACCGTCAGTATCCCCCGGAAGGCCGCAACTCGACGCGAGTTGGATGCCGACGATCTCGATCGAGGGCTCCACCCGGAGTGTCTATCCCATTGTGCTCCGGATCCCTGCCCACACACAGTTTGTGCGGATCGATGCAAAACTGTCGTTGCCCTTAGCAGATAAGTATCGTGAGGTCGTGCTAGATTCGAACGGTGAACAGCTTTGGGCGCAGGAGTTCCTTGCTTCGATCTTGCCTGCGACACAGCGGAGCACTATTGTCTTACCTGCATCGACCTTGCCACCGGGGCTCTATCATTTTCGGATCGAAAGAGCCTCCGCCGAGGGGCGATTTGAGCTGTCACAGGACCATGTCTTCCGGGTCGCAAGGGAGTAGGGTATTTCTGTGCCTCCCAAATCGACCACGCCATATTTGGCTTTTGTTCGCATAGTGCAGGGGGCGCAGCCTGAGACGCACGCACAGAAAGCCCGTTCCTGCTCGCTAACAGCGGCGGGGAAGGGATTTGGGGACCTTCCGCTTGGCTCGCCGCAATCCAGGGCCGCTGCGCGTGCTCTGGCGACCGCTCCGTTGCCATCGCACGGAAGCTGCTCGGTTTTCCCAAATCGCCTTCCGATTCGACTAGACGAATGTAGGTCCTGATGGACAAGCCCTCTCTGGTCTGAAAGGGTAATGGCCGAACCTTAGAGGCGAGAGTTCTTGGAAAGAGGCATGTCACGGCCTCCGCGGCCGGACATCGATTCTTCGACCGCTTTCACGAGCGAAGGGCTATAGGGGAAAATAAAGTCCTGAGTTCATCGGACTGTGCCTAAAATTGTGCCCGGTGTGCCTTTGTTTGGGCTTGTTTCTAAGAAGGCGCAAAATTCTGCGGGTGCTGCCAAGTTCAAGACGGCCAAACGCATACAAGCCAGGCTCAGTGACGGATACACCATAAGCCCAATCTTCGGGACCAGGGGGTCGGAGGTTCGAATCCTCTCTCCCCGACCATTCTTTCTCGCACAATATCAAAGACTTACGCAGCTTTCTCTGCTTCGTCTTTCGCCTCATTTTTCGGTACACACGGTATAACTGAGGGTAATTCGAAGCCGATTCCGCAGCGTTCGGCCCATTCGCGGCGGAATGCGAGGTCTTCTTTGACCTTGTCGTACAAGTCACTCATGTCCGCCGGTGCGTGCCCCATCCAATACTGGTAAACACCCTCCGGACATCCGACCTTTCGAAGATGAGTATTACGAAATCTTCTGAAGGCGTGATTCCCGGCTTTGTGAGTTCCGGTGAACTCGTTCACATACCCGAGTTCCTTCAGAGCGGGATGCAAATGCCGCTTGAGGACGTTGGAGGAGGATAACGGTTTTCCCTTCCGGCTCTGGAACAGGAATCCTGTCGCCCGTTCTCCAACGAAGTCATGCAAAAGAGCAGCGATACTTGGGTGCAGGTCCACCTTCCGTACTGCGCTGACCGTTTTAACTCGAAGCTCGACCCTGCAGTGTCGGGCTTTCTGCTTGATGCTTAGGGTCAGAAAATCGGGGGATATATGCTTGTCGATCTCTAATCCAAGCGCCTCGCCGATCCTCAGACCGGTGGCACCGCAGAGAACGAACAGCACCTGCTCCTTTGGGTACTTCCATTTAGCCAGGCCTGACATCACCTCGGCAGAGAACGACGGGGTGTTCTGCTTGGATTTCTCCACGACAGGCAAATCGAGGAACGCAGCATTCCACCTCCGGGGATAGAGTTCCTCGCCCTCCTCGTTCACCGCGGATGCGACGACAGCCTTCACCACGCCCACGTAGCTGTCGATCGACTTCGGAGACAATTCGTGCACCATGATGGCCACAAGGCGCTTCACTGCACCATTGTTAACTGCAGAAACCGGCAGGTCTCCGAGATTCGGAATCAACCATTTGTCCAAGCACCCTCGCCAAAACTGCACCGTCGCGTCGGCGACGGGTCTTCTATTTCGTGACGTCGCCGTTGCAAACCACGACTCAGCCTGCTCCTTGAACGTCACACAAGACTTCTGCAACTGCGCCTTAACGACCTTGTTGAAATACTCTTCGGTGTCAGCACCGCTTTCCGCGATGATTTCGCTGGCACGTCGCTTTCGTTCTGATTTCGTCAGGCTACCGGGACCTGAAATCGGACAAACCTTCGCCCGTTTCAGTGCCCGTTTATCCTGACCCTCTACATCCATCCACCATCGAACGACCCACCACTTACCACTTTGTTCGATGTGCCCTTCTGACCAGTCCGGCGGGACATACTTTTCCTTCTCCGCTTGACTGGTGTCGCTGAACTCACGGTACCGGGGATTTGTGACGGTGGCAATTTGAGGCAGAAGGGACAGGCACCCTTGAGCGTGGGCACCGGTGGTAGTTCCGCTGGAGAGATCTCAATGTTCTCCACCAATGGCTCCCGACCCTGCGGTTCTATGTACCTAGCGCCCACACCGGGTCTAATACGCGGACGAGCGGACGAAGCCCTGAAATTTGTCGAAAGAATTTGAGTGACAGATTGCGTGGCTGGCGCGAGGTCTCGTTTCCTGCTTCTGTCGTAAACACTGACAGTAACGGCGGGTACGGCAGCCCTTGCTACTCAAGGAGGATAGTTGCGCTGGCTACCATTCGGGAGCCGTTCATGAAGAAATCGCTCTACAGCTTCACAAAACGCTTCGAGGGTGGGCACAGGTCATATACGGCGCAAGGGTCGCCTCTGGCCGTGCAGCGCCCTTGATCACGGCTCATTCGAGGCGATCGGTGGCCGATCGTGTTTCAAAGTGGGGTGCGCCAAGCAGTCCATGATGTTTCGCCGGGGATGGCGATTTCAGGGACAGCTGCTGAATTGATACCTCAGTAATCGTTGTCGGACGAACAGCGAGGATTGCCTGACAAGGCTGCTGCCATCCTGGGCCTGGGTGATACCCGGGCGGTCAGGTTGAAAATGCAGGCCAAACCGTGCAGCAGCTTTGGTTCTTGCCGCATGCGCCCTAAGCTTATCAATTGCGAAGATGAGAGTTATTTTTTTGCCTTCGCGAGCTTCCAAAAATCCCAAACCATATACCCTTCTGGGTCATCGTTCTCGCCTGTCAGTCGGCGATAGATCGAATCTCCGAGCAGCGTTCGCAACTCGGGGAGTGTCTCATTTACCGTAGAAATGATGAGGCCGCCCTGCTCATAGATGGAGTCCACCAGGTTGAGAAGGTTCCGAAGCCGATTTTTCGTTGGGTTGAACTTGTCAAGCTCTTCGAGCCATACGATGGGCCAAAGCCTTGAACGTTTGCTCTCATGCTCGATAGCATCAGGCGTAATGTCCGGCTCCTTCACTGTGGTGCCGAAATCTCTGGTTTCGTAAGCCTCCATGTCCCGAAGCCACCTCGGCACCTTAACCCTCCAACAATTCAGCGATCGAAACGAAGTGGTGGCGCGAAACGTGATCATATCGAACAGGGCGGCGGCGACGTAAGTCGTTTTACTAGACCCCGCTGGCCCCGAAATAAGCCAGCCTCTGAAGCCACCATTCGCCCGAGAGGGGATCTTGCTTAGGGGCGCTTCCTGAGCCTGAAGGCTGAGGGGTGAGCGGGCATACGGTGCCAGCGAATGTACGCGATGGAGGTCATGCAGTGGCGGAATCAAACCAACAAAGCAATCGAAGTTAAAGTTCGAGCGTTTTTCGCATGTTGGATGACGGATTCTGTCGTCCAGGATGAGATAAACATCGTCGGATATCGGCACGATGAGATAGCCTTCCTTGCAGTCTCGGCATTCACCTATCTCACCTCTGATATAGCCAGCCAATTCGGCATCCGATCCAAACTGCGGATCGCAATTCGGTGGATCGCCATCGTAGTTAATGACTTTTTCTAGGACAGTCGGCAAATGATGCGCCACTTCTATTGATTGCCTTTGCCATTCGGCCAGCTCATTCTCCAGGCGGGATTTCCGACCGAGCGCCTGCTTGACTGCTTCATTTGCATCATTGATTCTTTTGTCGTATTGGCTGTATTCATCGCATAAAGCTTCGAACTTTCTGCAGGCTTCGCGAGATGGCTTGATCAGGCGATTGTACTCGTCTCGGTTACTGTAAAACAGGTCGGTGATCCGCCTGAGCCTTGCCTCGTTCACTGCCACATCGCGAGCCTTCTCGGCGGATTCTTTGTCAGGCTTTATCTCGGCCTTCCGTCGATCACATTCGGCTTTGATCGCCTCATATTCTTTCCGGAGAGCATCTATCGTCCGCGAGCATTCTTCGATCGACTCCGAGATTTGTTTCGGGTCGATCTTCAGGTATGCGATGAGCAATTCACGCTGAGAGAGCCGATAGGTGGTCATGCTGCGCCTCCATCCCAGCTCCCGCCTTCTGAGTCTGTGCCCTCATCGGATCTTCCATCGAAGGCAGGAGGATCGAAGGGCGAATTCCCGCCCGCCTCAAGCGCGGCGGAACGAGCCTCGGCCTCTTCAAGAGCCCGCTTCTGTATCAGCGCGACGTTCACAAAAAAAATGTTGCTCCGTGTCTTTCTCCGTTGTCGCCGGATCAGGTTCGCATCTTCAAGGGCCTTTGCGGCGCGACGCAGCGTAGTCTCATCGAGTCCGGTATCGAGGGCCAATGTTGCGTAACTAGGCCAACAACGGTAGTCGCGATCTGGGTTCGCGCGAAGAGCTAGCGCGTCAAGCAGGGCTCTCTGGGAACCGCTGAACTGGTGACTGTCCCTGATCAGGGTCAGGAGTTTGAGCGTGGAGATAGGTCTTTCTTTAGCCATACTTATTTTCCTTTTCCGGGGTGTCAATTCCCCTTGCTGAACTAATACGCCGGGGGCGCATCGCCCCTCGAAAAATTGGGGGGAAAGTCTTGGAAGATTTTTTTTTCGCGGCGAAGCTGGCGGTAGTTAAACGCCAAGATTCGGGCTTGACCGATTAAACGCAGGATATGGGGGCTGGCTGACGCAGTGAGGCCTCGAAAATCGATTTCGCGGATTTTTGGACTAGGATTTTTTGCCAGTGCAAAAGTACGAAATGTGATATAGGTACTGGTCTTTCGATGGATAAGGTCCAGGATTCTTGGTCAATAGTTTCAGGGGAGATGTGAGACACGGATGAGGCAGTCTGAGGGGGAGTGGTCCAAAAAGAAGTGGCAACAGAACTTATCCAAGGAACTAAGCCCAGGGAAAAGAGAAAAAAGTAAGAACCAGGGATTGGGGAAGGGGAAACTTCCCCTCCCACCCTGTCGGGTTTTGACTTCCTCAACAAAGCCAACAGCAAAAGCAATACCTGACGCTCTCGAAAGGAACGCCCCCTGCCGTTTGTCTTCTTGAAGATTTTTCGTCCAGGTTGTTTTGGAGCACTTTTTTCTTTCGCGCAACCGGCGAAATCTCTAATTTGGGAGTCCCAGTTGTCTTCTTGGATGAACTGCATTGTCGGTCTTCCTTCCTGCAAACATGTTTTCTGCTGACTTCTATACGCGGGGAGTGGAAAAACCACCCGATATTTGTCTGGTACTTTTTTTTTGGAGGAAGACCGAACCGCATTGTCGGTCCTCCTTCCTGCAACATGTTTCTGCTGACTTCTATACGCGGGGAGTGGAAAAACCACCCGATATTTGTTGTTACTGAGGCGTTGGTCGCACAACTAGCCGTATCTGAAGGAGGCTGCCGCTCTAAATGGAAAGAACCCGGATTACCAAGGTGCGACCTTGGTCCAGCATTCCGGCACCACTACTGTGGGCTTCCCTACCGCTCCGACCATCACCACTCTGAGCATGGGCGACAAGCTGATCACGGCTGGCGAAGCGACGCCGGAAGCGCACTTCAAGTGGCTCATGCTCGGCGAGAAGTATTGGATCGACGAGACGGACGAGAGCGGTGTGCCAGTCAAGGAGAATTACGGAGCACAGACGCTGGTATTCGCTGACGCTAGGTCGCAACCTCACGCGCCCTACGAGGGAAAGACGAATTTCACACGCCCACCCAACCTCTCCCTGGATGATTCGAGGAACGATTGGAATCGGCTTCAAGAGGTGGCCGATCTTTTTTACAGCCTGGATGATGGCCGGTCGGCAAATGGAAATTGGGAAAAATACCCTGAGCTCCTTTTCTCCATCCTGGATGTTAAGCATAAATTGCGGAAGAACAATGAACCTGAAGGATTCATCGTACCCAAGGGCTACATGCTTCGAAAGATGGTGCAGTGGCTCTGGGAAAGTGACAGCTACCTGCAAAATTCAAATGCTCCCGTGAGGCTTTTCATTGGAAAGGCCCAGTATTACTGGGATACCTACATGCGGATCCGGGGCTATAACTTCGAATCCCAGCGTGATGAAGATTTCGAAAATGCTACCTGGCCAGAGTTTTACTATAGTGCTATGCAGTACTTCCCCCTTAGCCGCTTAGCGGGTCAGGGGTATTCTGTGGAAAAAGATGACAACGGTAATTGGTGGGATTATTCCTACGAGGTCCCTCAAGAGGAGCAGAACGACAAGCGAATGTGGTGGGTGAAATATCCGTATGAGCTGCTTCCCCTGCTGCTCAAGGAGCGTAAAACCAACGGCAAAGAGTGCCGTGCCCCACAAATAAACGAGAGCTACGAGGGACATATACCGGGCTTTAATCCTGCCAAGGTGGGAAGGCGGAGTTGGTTTTAATTCCTCGCGGCGGGGGCTCGTATGGCATCCGCTGGAAGCCTCTCGCAATGCCTGTCCGTTGGTTTGATAAATGGAACCAACAAATTTCCGGGCTCCGGGGCTAAACCCACGTATTGAAGCTCTTGAAGGCTGCGGCGGGGGCTCGTATGGCATCCGCTGGAAGCCTCTCGCAATGCCTGTCTATTGGCTTGATAAAGGAATGGGCCTATACGCAGAACCTGAGCATGGAGGAAACTCGTGACCGATTTAGCCAAGATTTATCCCACAATGGTAAGCGAAGCACTTGATGTCCGGGACGGGAGATTGCCTCGGGAAAAGGCGAAAACTTCGCCCGAGATCCTCGATTTCCTGCTGGACAACAACTTCCAGATGGTTCGAACGGAACCGCTAGGTGAAATACCGTCAATCGAAGAGCAGCGTCGGATCGGCGCGGAGGAAATAGAGTGCCCTCTCTGTCATAGAGACAGAGGCGCTCAGCGCCAGGCATGGTGGGTTGTCGAGGGGGTCGAAAACCATCAGCAATTCTTGCGGGAACAACCCTGCTATTGCCTGATGTGGCGTATTTTGACCCGGTACAAGAATCGCTTGATCCCTGAAGCTTACCGTCACGTGTTTCTCGCAAACCTGGAGCCTTCGAGGCGAAACACAAAAGTTTCCTACGGATGAGTCATCCGCCACCAAGCGTACTCCTGGATGGCTTTTTGAAGAGCAGTCATATACGTCGTTTTGCTGCTGCCCGCCGCTCCACAAGAACGAATCTGGCTGCATTGGGGGATGGCTGCTCTTGCATACCCATTCTTCCGTGATCTTGCCGAGGTCGTAGGCCGGATGCTGATGTTGCAGGACGACATTTCCACTGCCCAGGTCCAGTCCAGGCTGACGTCAATGTGGGGAGACCGGAACACAAGCAAAGAGGCGGCTCAAAAACTGATCACATCGTTGGTCGATTGGGAGGTCCTTCGAGGAACGAATGCCAAGGGACATTTCTTGCTATCCCGAAAAATGACGACGGCGGTCACGGATCTTCAGTTGTGGCTCCTCGAAGCAATGCTATCGGCCAGCGCCTCGGATGAGATCGAAGCAGGTCAACTCTTGCGATTGCCAGAATCATTTCCGTTTTCTTTCACGGTGGGTGTGAGTGATCTGCGGCGGCATGCAGCCTTCAACATCCATCGTCAAGGTCTGGACATGGATATGGTCGCCACGCGGCGGTCCGAGAGTAAAGCTGCGGAAGTCGAGAGCCAACACCGAGTCCAAAAGATGTCCGAATCTGTTAGACCGAAATATCCTATGCTTTTCCGGGAGACATAGGGCTCACGGGAAGGATTCGGCTGAATTACTCGCCGTTGAGAAAACGCCGTCGGATATTCTCTGAACGGGCTCGGATCGTTTGTCCACCCTCCGCTGCCCTTGATGTCCAAAGTGCTTTCTAGATAGTAGGCCAGGCGCGGCACTCTTAGGGCCAGAGCTTCCTGGCGCAGCCGCTTGCTGCAGAGCCCGGCAATCCGCAGCTTTTAGTCACAATCCAAAGTCTTGAGCCGAAACTGCACCTGTTCGGGCACATACATGTGAGCCTGTGAGCCTGGGATTCTGGTCGAAGAGCATATCGTGTCTCTAAATGCTGCGCTTTTGGTGAGCATCGTGGCATCGCCCTAGAGTCCAATCGTGTCAAAATGCCGCGTGAATGAAGGTGTCATCGAGGGACAGCTCTGTGTGCTCCCATCGGCTCCGACTGTATACTAACTTCAAATTGCTCGTCTCTGCCGCTCGACACCCATATCCCACACTGGGAGTGCCCCCGTCTGCGCGGCGCCACGAGGCATCTGGGCTAGAGGTCTATAGGTTTCAATGGGTAATCGGGAGCTTGTCATTCGTGCTGTCCCCATGGTGCAACTTCAGGGGGAAACGCACATTCCCTCCGTGCTGTTCGTCTCTAATGGTGGCATCTTTGTCGGATACGACGCCATGCGAAAGGCACGCGAATCACGTGGAATCCTCAATGAGGATTTTAAGGTCGATCTCGGCAAATTCGCCCCAGCTACCGTGAACCGGACGACCTTCGACACGGGTGCGGGTCGCAAGTCCGCAGCGGAAATCACCGCCGAGTTCTTAAACACGCTCCTCATTCAGACCCGGGCGTGGCTCGATACAAAGCGGCTGGCATCTGCTCCGGCAATTCTGGTCGCCGAGCCGCTACCGTCGCAGGAATCCCAAGCTTGGCTCGAAAACTACAGGACCAACATACGCCGCATATTAAGGGGTAAGGGGTTTGATTCTGCCAAAATCGACTTTCTTCCTGAACCTTTTGCGGCATTTCAATACTACCGTTACGGGGAACGTACTCCGCTTGCAGACCGCCGAAAGCAGCGGGTGATCGTCGTGGATTTCGGTGGAGGCACGTTTGACGTATGCGCAATCGAGACGACATCTCAGGGAGACATCAGCTATTCGAACAAGAACCAAAAACCTCTAGCGTCACGCTCGGAACCGGTTGGTGGATTTCTGATTAACCGCTTTATTGCGGAACGACTAATCGAGCGCACTATGCCGAAGGCAAGCGTGCAATACCTGCGCAAGGGGCTCGATGCGTACAACAGATGGCGCAGCGGTGATGAAAATCTTGACACGATGGCAGAGCGCTATCAGTTCTTTGTCGCAAATTTCCATCGCCTGATCTACGAAGTAGAGGCTGCGAAACTTGCTCTATGTCGGCAAGTAGTGTCATGGAATCTTGATTCCGAATCAAACTGGAGTGTAAATCTCCGCTGGGTGCAAGACCCCTTCTCCAGTCAGCCTGAAACCATCGTAGCCCAGCTTAACTCCAAGGAGTTTCAGACCCTCTTCACGCAGAAGATCTGGCATGAACGACTGCGACCAGTTCTGGCCGATGTGATCAAATCCGCTGCAGTTGAAACCGGCGGTGCACCGATAGATTACCTTCTCTTGTCCGGTGGTTCATCCAATATCCATTGGATACGCCACTTGATAATCAGGGACTTCGCCGAAATTTTCGACGACAGCAAGATACTTCGCCTCGACGATTATCAGGAAGTTGTATCAAAGGGGCTCGCAATAGAATGTGCACGCCGCTTTTACGCCCCGCAGGGCGACTTTGGCTCAGTAACATACAACCCGCTTTTCTTATCACTTCGCCCGGATGGTGTTCCGGTTGGGCCTGTACGGTTTAAGAACGACACATTCCCTACTTTGACTGAGCGCGGCCTGCTGATACCTGTAGGTACGAATCTGAATACGTTTGTTGATCAAGACCTAGTGTGGAAATTCAGGCTGTCAAAGCCACCAAACCAATCGCTCGACTATTTCTTTTTTCGTGCCGCGAGCGTGCAGCAGGAATTGATAGAAAGCGGCGGCAGTTTTGATCCTGAAAAGCAGTTCGCACATTTGCAGAACATTGGCGAGCAGAAGTGCTATACCCCCGGAGGGAAGACTCGGCACGATTCCCATCTTCATATCCAATTGAAAGTGAAAGAAGACGGCACGGCCTCTCCGATGTTTATTTATGCAAAGGCAAACGACATGCTTCCCCAAGTGGAAGCCCGTTGTATGCCGTTTGTGCTTGATATGACACCCATCAAAACGGGCCCGCCGCCTCAGGCTTATCTCGGGTTGGATTTTGGAACCAGCAATACGAGCCTGTCTTATATCGACGATCAGAAGATTCAGTGGATGGCTGCCGCACAGGGGAACGAGTCATGGAGAGACCTTAGCGAACTGACATCGGTTTTGCCTCATCCTATCGCAAGGACTCTGGCCTTATATATAGCGGATTATTCGGCTGGCCCGTCGAGCGATACAGTCCTAGATGTATGCGAAGCCATTCTGGCAATTAGCGCTTATCTAGCCTACCAAGAATGTCGTGGTACTGGTGGAAATGTTGTGAGATCAAAGATGTTCAAGGCCTTTACTCAACGATCCATCGGTCCTCTATGGGCATTTCTCAAAATGGCGCTTGACCAACTCCCTAAGGCGGCCTCGTGGAGTTTGCCTCTAGTTCAGCTTTTAAGACCGGAACACGCATTGGACACTTTCGTTGATCAATTGAATCTAGTTAAACACAAGAAGTTGGCGTTGGATCGAATTAATCACCTTCAGAAGGTTCGGCTGTTAGCTAACGTTATAAACCAAGTGTTTGCAAGTGAACTAGTGTTTGGATTCTTCGAGAATGTGAAGAAGAGTCCCTTTGGAAAGACATTCCGCGGCTTCTTCAAGGTGGCGCATGGAAATGGATTATTTGTGAGGGCTTACGAATATTCAGGTACGGTAAGCTTTGCGGAGTCTGAAGCATTTATTGCGACAAAGGGTGGCCGATTACTTCCGATGGAGCCCCTGATATTTTGGGATTCCTGTGCGGATCACTCGTCCGATGGTGCTCATTGCTTCATGTATGACATCCCCGACAGGAGAAACGAGGCGTTTGAGTTCAAGGCCGCCGGATATCCATGCAGATGCACGGTTGCTGCATCGTCGCGATATGCTGAACTCTGCGAAGAACTAAACCTGCTTAAGGAACGAGATGCTCCCGTTTCCATGTATGAGGGCGGATTCAGCGAAGTTGAATTCGCGTGATTTACTGCGGATCCGGCTGTGGTGGGCCGGTTGGCCGCGCACAAACACAAGCAAGGAACTCGGCCAACTGGATGTCGTTCGCGCAAACAGCGCGACTACTTTTGACTTCGGTGAATGGAGTAGTGCAGTGGCATCGCGTAAAAACGACGACGGCACGATCTCAATGATCACGATCGATCCAACGAACAGTGGATTTGAATTCGTCGTCGGAGAAAAAGCAGGTAAGCGGACTCTGACGTTGCGGGACGCGCAGCATGAGTACGTGTTCAACGAAACAAATTAGACAACCCCGCAGCAGAGTTTCGCGAGGGTTTTCTCCGTCGGACCAGGCCTCGTAGCGGTTACGCGGCTCCATGTTAACGCTTGACCGCCCTCTTCTGTTGCGCCCATCTCTTCTTCTGAGCCGCGCTGATCCGAGCCCTCGCCTCGGCACTCAATTTGCGCCTTCCTCTTCCACGGCGGCTTCGGCGGGTGGCGGTTCCAACGCCGTTACGGCTTTCTATTCCATCGAGGAGCCTGCGCACTTGCTTCAGCAGGTCTATTTCACCGTCAATCGAGGTTATCAATTCGGATAAGTTCATAGGAGTCCAGTCTATGACCCGTGCGACAAGATGGTCAAAACAAACTTATCGGCAGATTATGGCGCTATACCAGAGGTGGAGAGGGGAAAAGTACGGGGACCTATTCAGGATCGAGAGCCGTTTCCGTGTTAAAGCTTGAACAGCGATTATTCATCGATCATTACTCATTTCGGTCCCGCGCAATGCGATGCTGGATTGCGCGAGAGATTGGATATCCAATGCGGGCCATGATGTGTCTCGGGCGCGAAACCGCCTCAACGTCGACGCCAAGCAACAAACCACGCGAGCAGCATCAGCACGGCCCCGATCAGCACGACTACCCTGATGAGCTCGCTTTTGGTTCGAATTGCAACCGTAATCAGAGCACCCAGAACGGCGACATCGATCGCCCGTTCTAATACGGCGCTAGGTCTCAATTTCATCATCTTCGGCTCTTCGCCCCCCCTGCCACTCGCGCTCTAATAGCTCCTGACGCGGCAGCCTGCAGATGCGCGGAACTAGCGTCCTGTCGCAGAGAGTTCGTTACTGAGATGGCATTAGATGGTCAGAGTCAAGCATTGCTTGCCACGCAGCCTCTGGCAAAAGCCC
>Ga0213872_10001681_pt1 | contig 13925 bp, 16 predicted proteins | sample VelepicomBERX_R2_FD_160071 | JGI IMG/M metagenome (GOLD analysis project Ga0213872, IMG submission 160071) | Rhizosphere microbial communities from Vellozia epidendroides in rupestrian grasslands, the National Park of Serra do Cipo, Brazil - RX_R2 | ecosystem: Host-associated > Plants > Roots >...
CACCTTCACGCCATTGGGCGTCGGCAGGGAGTAGAGCTGGATCCGCTCGGGATGGGCGGCGGGCCAGCGGGCGTTGACCGGGAAGGAGGAGAGGGCGGACATGAGGATCTCCGAAGGACGCTTTGGAGTCCCTATAATGTCGTGTCCCGGCGCAGCCCGAAAGTGTCTGCTTATTCAGTCCAATCTTGCGCGCCATGCCAAATTCGCAGGATGCGAACGAGGTCGCGCTCGATTCAGGGTTTGTGGGTAGTCGAAAGAGGCGGCGCCGGCCGCTCGCCCTTGGCGAGCTTTTCGAGCCACTCCGCTACCGCCTCATGCGGTACCGCCCGACCGGCCGCGAAATCCGCGCGTCCTTCTTCGACAGCGCGGCGCAGCGCGTCCTCGTCGGTCAGATCAAAAATCGATGCGGTGTTGCCCATGCCCGCAGTCTACCCCAGCCTGGTGCCGCGTGCCATCCGTTCCTCGCCCAAAGTACTATGAGCGTTGGAACCCGCCTCTGATACCCTTTGGCTCGACGTCCGCCGGACGAGAGCGGACCGCCGACAACGGAGGAAGCCCTATGTCTTTCGGACGTATTCTGTGCGCCGGCGCGGCCGCCGCGCTGCTGGCGGGATCGGCTGCCGCGGCCGATGTTTCGCGCGAGGTCGATGTCGATGTATCCCCGGCCAAGGCATGGGCCGCGATCGGCGATTTTTGCGGCATCGGCACCTGGCATCCGGCGGTCGAGAAATGCGAATTGTCGCGCCGCGGCAGCGAGTCGCTCCGCACCTTGAAGCTCAAGGGCGGCGGCACCATTGTCGAGAAGCTGGTGGCGTGGAACGGGAAGAAGCGTAGCTATACCTACGCCATCGTCGACTCGCCCCTGCCGGTGCGGAACTACGTCTCCACCCTCTCGGTGGTGGGGCACGGCAAGGGGAGCAAGCTGCGCTGGACCGGCAAGTTCGAGCCGGTGGGCGACGAGGCCAAGGCCAAGGAGACCATCGGCGGCATCTATGACGCGGGTCTCGCCGGCATCGCCAAACAGGCAGGACAATGATTCCCGGCAAAAGCGAAATCACACTGCACCAACTGCACATCTTCTGCGCGGTGGCCCAGGCCGACAGCCTGACCCGGGCCGCCAAGCAGCTCGGGCTGGCCCAGCCTTCCCTGTCGCAGCAATTGTCCAAGCTGGAGGACAGCATCGGCGTCAGGCTGTTCGACCGCACCCTGAACCGCATGACCCTGACCGACGCGGGGCGCACTTTGCTGCGCCAGGCGCAGTTCATCCTCAATGACGTCGACGAGACCCTGGCCACCTTGCGCGAATTCGCCGAAGGGGTGCGCGGCATCATCCGCGTCGCCGGCCTCAATTCGATTTTGCGCGCCCTCCTGCCGGGAGCGATGGCGCGGCTGGCCGAAACCCATCCCGACATGGAGTTCGACATCCAGGAAGCGGCGCCGGCCGAGACGCTGGAGCTGCTTTACAACCGCACCGTCCAGGTCGGGCTGATCGCCGCCCAGTCGGTGGCGCAGAGCGCGGTGTCGTTCGCCCAGGTGCCGGTGATCGAGGATTCCTACGTCCTGGCGGTACCCAGCGGATTGGCCCTGTCGGGGGTCAGCGATCCGTCGCAGGGCTTGCCGCCGCAGCAGAAGAAGATCCTCAATAGCTGCATCCAGTTCAATTTCGGCACCCAGCACACCCAGCGTATCGCCCATTGGTACCAGCACGTCATGCCGGGGCACCGGCTGATCGCCCAGTGCCGCAGCTATGAGGTGGCGCTGAGCCTGGTGCGGGCCGGCAAGGGGGTCTGCCTGGTGCCGGCGCTGGCCGCCAAGGACAACGAGGCCGGATTGGATCTCTATGAAAGCGGCCTGCCGCGGCGGCGCATCATGGCCGTGGTGCCGTCGCATTATCAGCGGGTCGAGCCCTATCGCACCTTCCTCGACTGCCTGACGGCGGCCGGCCAGACGGTGGCGATGCCGGCGGTCCGTCCGTCGCCGCCCTTTATCCTGGGTGCCGAGGCCGGCGCGTTGCGGGTGGCGGCGCCATAGGAAAATCCGATGAAGGCGATAGATATCTTCGGGCCCGGGCCGCCGCTACGCTTTTTGCCGGATCGCCTTGGATCCGTTCAAGAAAGGAGGACGTTATGGCCTGGAAGACTCCGAAGATCGCCGTCGTCTGCGTCGGCATGGAAATCAACAGCTACGCTTCCGCTCGCCGCTGAACACGGCAGGTGGCCGCCGCAACTCCGGAGACGATGGGCATGATGCGCATTCTGGTCTTGGGGGCTGCGGCGGGAGGCGGTGTCCCGCAGTGGAACTGCAATTGCGGCATCTGCCGCAACGCCCGCGAAGGCCGGGGCAATGTGCAGAGATCCGGGCAGGCGTCGGTGGCGATCAGCGCCGATGGCGATCATTGGTTCCTGATCAACGCCTCGCCGGATATCCGTCAGCAGATCATCGACAATCCCCAACTCCACCCGCGCCATGGATTGCGGCATAGCCCGATTTCCGGGGTCGTGATCACCAATGGCGACGTCGACGCCATCGCCGGGCTGCTGACCCTGCGCGAGGGGTCGCCTTTCACCTTGTACGCCCATCAGGGGGTGCTGGATCTGTTGCGCGCCAACAGCATCTTCAACGTGCTGTCGCCGACCTACGTCAAGCGTGTGCCGGTTCTCCTGGAAACTCCGTTCGATCTGGTCCTGCCCGACGGCCGTCCGTCCGGGCTGCGCGCAACCGCTTTCGCCGTGCCCGGCAAGGTGCCGCTCTATATGGAGAAGGGCGGATTCGCCGCCGGCGCGGCGGATACCATCGGACTGCATATCGAAGGACCCGAACCCGCCAGCCGCTTCTTCTTCATCGCCGCCTGCGCCGAGATGACACCCGATCTCGCCCTCCGCGTCGCCGGCGCGCCGATGGTGTTCTTCGACGGCACCTTGTGGCGCGACGACGAGATGATCCACAGCGGCCTGGGCGCCAAGACCGGGCGGCGCATGGCGCATCTCGCCATGTCGGGGGCCGGAGGCTCGATCGAATCGTTCCGCCCGATCGACGTGGGACGAAAAATCTATCTCCACATCAACAATTCCAACCCCGCCTGGATGGAGGATTCGCCGGAGCGCCGCCAATTGGCGCAGGCCGGCTGGGAAATCCTGCCCGACGGCACGGAGATCACCCTATGAACGCCGTCGCGCCGCGCCCGCTCGACTCCGCCGATGAGATGGAGGAGAAGCTGCGCGAGATCGGCGCCACGCGCTATCACAGCCTGCACCCGTTCCACGGCCTGCTGCATGGCGGCAAGCTGACGCGCGGCCAGGTCCAGGCGTGGGCGCTGAACCGCTATTACTACCAGTCGTCGATCCCGCTGAAGGACGCCATCGTCGTCTCGCGCTTTCGCGACCGCGCGGTGCGCCTGGAATGGCGCCACCGCATCGAGGATCACGATGGCGGGCCCGGCGTCGAAGGCGGCATCGACCGCTGGCTGAAGCTGACCGACGGGCTGGGGCTGGACCGCGCCTATGTCGAATCGACGCAAGGCATCCTGCCGGCGACCTGTTTCGCGGTGGATGCCTATGTCACCTTCGTGCGCGACCGCACGCCGCTGGAGGCGGTGGCCTCGTCGCTGACCGAATTGTTCGCGCCGAAGATCCACGAGGAGCGCATCTCGGGGATGCTGGGGAATTATGATTTCATCAGCGACGACATCATGGCCTATTTCAAGCGCCGCCTCGACCAGGCGCCGCGCGACGCCGATTTCGCCCTGAAATTCGTGCGCGAGAATGCCCGCACGCCGGACCAGCGCCAGGCGGTGTGCGACGCGCTGATCTTCAAGACCAATGTGCTGTGGGTGCAGCTCGATGCGCTGCAGCATGCGTATGTGAACGGGAATGTGCCGCCGGGGGCCTTCGTGCCCGAGGAGATGCGAACATGATCGTCGGTGTATTGAGCCGGCCGCGTCTGCTGCGCCATATCGTCTTGAAGCGCGACGAGGCGCGCGACCGCTGGGTGATCCTGGCGCCCGAGCGGGTGTTGGTGCCCGACGAGACCGCCGCCGAGATCGTCGGCATGGCCGATGGTGTCGCGACGGTGGCGGCGATCGTCGACCGGCTGGCGGAGAAATACCAGGCGCCGCGCGAGGTGATCGCCGCGGATGTCCTGGCCATGCTGCAGGACCTTGCCGACCAGGGTTATCTGGTCGAGGGCGAGGAGGCGGCATGAACCGTCTCGCCCCTGCCTTGGAGCTTCCGCTCGCGGCCATGGGCGAGATGACCCACCGATGTCCGCTGCAATGTCCCTATTGCTCGAATCCGGTCGAGCTGCAGAAGGCCGGCGGCGAACTGACCACCGGGGAATGGAAGCGGGTGCTGGACGAGCTGGCCGGCCTGGGCGTGCTGCAATTCCATTTCTCGGGCGGCGAACCCCTGGCGCGCAAGGACATCGTCGAGCTGGTGGCGCATGCGTCCGACGCCGGGCTCTACACCAACCTGATCACCTCGGCGGTCATGCTCGACGAGGGGAAGATGGCGGCGCTGGCGGAGGCCGGCCTCAACCATGTGCAGATCAGCATCCAGGGCGCCGAGGCGGAATCGGCCGATCGCATCGCCGGGATGAAGGGCGCCCATGCGAAGAAAATCGAGGCGGCCCGGCTGGTGCGCGACGTCGGCATTCCGCTGACCGTCAATGCGGTGATGCATCGGCAGAATCTCGATCAATTGGCGGCGGTGATCGATCTGGCGGTGACGCTCGACGCGGCGCGGCTGGAAGTGGCGCATGTGCAATATTACGGCTGGGCCCTGAAGAACCGCGCCGCGCTGATTCCGACGCCGCGGCAGCTCGACGCCGCCACCGCGTTGGTGGACGAGGCGCGGCAAAGACTGAAGGGCCGGCTGGTGATCGATTATGTGATCCCCGACTATTATGCCGAATTGCCGAAGAAGTGCATGGGCGGCTGGGGCAGCAGCTTCTTCATCCTGTCGCCGTCCGGCAAGGTGCTGCCGTGCCATGCCGCCGAGACCATCACCGGCCTGGCGTTCGATTCGGTCCGCGATCATCGGCTGGAGTGGATCTGGCGCGAGTCGCCGGCGCTCAATCTCTATCGCGGCACCGGCTGGATGGCCGAGCCCTGCCGCAGCTGCGAGTTCCGCGAGATCGATCTCGGCGGCTGCCGCTGCCAGGCCTTCGCCCTGGCCGGCGACGCCGGCGCCACCGATCCCGCCTGCGGCCGGTCGCCGCGGCACCGCGACATCTTCTCTTTGGCCGTCACCGAAGCGAGCGAGGACCGGCGATCGCTCGTCTACCGCACATTCGCCGGGGGAGCGTGAAATGGGAGGATAGCATGTCCGTAAGCAAGAGACTCACGCTGGCCGCCGCTGTCGGAGCGGCGATCGTCGCCGCGGCGGTTGTCGCCGACGATATGAAGAACGGCTCGATGACCATGGTGGAGCCGACCGGCAAGATGAGCGCCATGGGGATGCCCGGCGATAAGGCGATGATGGACGACATGATGAAGCACGCCGTGCCGATGCCGGACGGCATGGTGATCATGGTGTGGGGCCAGAAGCTCTATGTCGTCAAGAACGAGAAGATGCCCGATGGCAAGATGACCTTCGATTATTGGGGCCTGCACGGCCAACGCTGAGCATGCTGTCCCGCCGCCGGCTGCTGGCCGGGGCCCTTTGTTCGACCCTGAGTCCGACGGTGGCGCGCAGCCAGCCGCCGCCGGGCGAGGTCGCGCCCGGCCTGTTCGTGCGGCAGGGCCTGCATGAGGACGCCAACGCCGCCAATCGCGACGCCATCGCCAATCTGGCCTTCATCATCGGCGGCGAGGCGGTGGCGGTGATCGATCCCGGCGGCAGCCGGGCCGATGGCGAGGCGCTGCGCCAGGCGATCCGGGCGCGGACGGCATTGCCGATCAGCTATGTGGTGATGACGCATGGTCATCCGGATCATCTGTTCGGCGCCGAGGCCTTCGTGCAGGACCGGCCTGAATTCATCGGCCACGCCCGGTTGCCCGAGATGCTGGCGGCGAGAGGCGAGTTCTATCGCCAGGGCCTGGAGCGTATACTGGGCCCCGGACAGGCCGGAACCGCCGTGCCGCCCGGCCGGTTGATCGAGGATCGCGCCGAGATCGATCTCGGCGGGCGGCAATTGACTCTGACCGCCCATCCGATGGCGCATAGCGCCGCCGATCTCAGCGTGATCGATCATGGCGCTCAAGTGCTGCTGGCGGGCGATCTGCTGTTCGTCGACCGCGTGCCGTCGCTGGATGGCAGCCTGAAGAAATGGATCGCCGTGCTGGGCGACCTGATGAAGCTGCCACTCGAACATGCGGTGCCGGGCCACGGGCCGCCGCTGGTGCCCTGGCCGGCGGCGGGCCAGCCCCTGATGCGCTATCTGACCGGGTTGCGCGACGAGACCCGGCGGGCCATCGCCAAGGGCGTGCCGCTGGAGAAGGCGGTGAACATCGTCGGACGGGGCGAACGCGGCAAATGGCGCCTGTTCGACGATTACCAGGGTCACAACGTCACCGAGGCTTATCGCGAGCTGGAGTGGGAATAGGAGGCGAGGATGCGGTCCCCATTCATCAAGATCGTGCTGGCGGCGGCGCTGCTGGCGAGCGGCGCGGCCCGGGCCGAGGAGGAGACCGACGCCGACCGCGCCAAGCGCTGGAAGGATCTCGAGACGGCGATGTTCGCCGATCGCAAGGTGGCCGACGGCGGCAAATTCATCTCCATCGAGGCGCCCGACCGCGCCATGGACGCCGCTTTGGTGCCGGTGGCGGTGAAGATCGGCGGCAAGGTGCCGGTCAAAGGGCTCTATGTGGTGGTCGACGACAATCCGTCGCCGCTGGCGGCGCATTTCACCTTCGGGCCGGCGGCCGATCCGCGCGAGGTGAAGATCCGCGTTCGGCTCGAGCAATATACCTTCATCCACGCGGTGGCCGAGGGGGCGGACGGCAAGCTCTACCAGACGGCGAAATTCGTCAAGGCGGCGGGCGGCTGCTCGGCGCCGGCGACGATGAACGACCAGGAGGCGCTGAAGGATCTCGGCGCCATGAAGCTGCAGACCCTGGCCACCTTCGTGCCGGGCAAGTCGATGGAGGTGCAGCTCCACATCAAGCACCCCAATTTCAACGGCATGCAGATGGATCCGGTCAATCGCTGGTACAAGCCGGCCCGCTTCATCAACGAGGCCGAGGTGAGCTATGCTGGCCAGCAGGTGTTCCATTTCGAGGGCGGCATCTCGATGAGCAGCGACCCGGCGATCACCTTCGGCTTCAAGCCCAAGGACCGCGGCGAACTGACGGTGGTGGCGCAGGACAACAAGGAGACGGTGTTCGAGCATGTCTTCCCGATCCCGCTGACCGAGCCGGCCGGCGAATGAGACCCTTGCTGTTCGCCGCCTTCCTGGCGGCGTCGGTGCCTGAGCCTTCGGGCTATTGGACCGGCCCGAACCAGGGGGACACGCCCGACACCGTGACCGGCGGCACGGTGATCCATACCCCGATGCTGGCCGGCATGCTCCGGCATGGCCATCCGGTGCTGATCGACGTCTCGCCTCCGCCGCCCCCGCCGCCGGAACTGCCGCCGGGAACGGTGTGGATGCCGCCGGCGCATCGCGACATTCCGGGCAGCGTCTGGCTGACCGGCGCCGGCAAGGGCGAGATCGAGCCGGCGGCGGATGAACTCTATCGGACCAAGCTCAGGACCCTGACCGGCGGCGATCTTGGCCGCGCGGTGGTGCTTTATTGTCATCCCAAATGCTGGCTGAGCTGGAATGCCGCCAAACGGGCGGTTTCCTATGGCTATCGGCAGGTCTATTGGTATCCCGACGGTATCGAGGGGTGGGAAGAGGCGGGGAATGCCACGGCGGTGGTGCAGGCGGAACAGTAGGCGTCACTATTGCAGTCACTCCCGCGAAGGCGCTTGTTCCGCAACCCTGGATTTCCGCCTGCGCGGAAATGACGCTGGTGTGGTTCATATTTCTAAAACCGCACCCTCACCCCCCCGAACACCGATAGCGGCGGCGCCGGGCTCTGGAAGCGGTTGTCGACGCCGGGGCCGTTGGTGACGGTGTCGGCGGGGATGCCCGGCGCGCCGACACCGGTCGGGTCGCCCAGCACGCCGAAGGTGGAGTAGCGGGCGTCCAGCGCGTTGTCGATTCTGAGCGTCAGGGTAGCGCCCCAGCCGACTTCCCAGCTGGCGTGCAGATTGACCACGCCATAGCCCGCCAACGGCGCCATCAGATTGGCTTCGTCGCCGCGATAGAAGCTGTCGCTGACCCAGGTCATCGTGCCGCCCACCGTCAATGACGGCAGGATGGCATAGTCGGCGCCGGCTTTCAGGCGATGGCGGGGAATGCCGGGCAGGCGGTCGCCGCGGACCACCTGGATATTGCCATTGGCGTCCTGATAGGCGTTCGACGGCGAATTGATGGTCAGCGGCGACTGGAAGGTGGCGTCGACATAGCTGTAATTGGCGAACAGCGACAGTTTCTCGCCGCGATAGCGCAGCGACAATTCGGCGCCCTGGCGCCGGGTGCCGCCGATATTCTGGAAATAGCCGGTGGAGAGCGAGGTGGCGACGCCATAGATGTCGTCGTCGACATCGGTGCGGAACAGGCCGGCGCTCCAGGTCACCTCGTCGAAGCCGCCGCGCAAACCGGCCTCGAAACTGTGCGACACCACCTGGCGCAGAGTGGGCGGATCGCTCGACAGGCTGGACGGCAGCAGGCACGGCGCCTGCGGGTCGGAACATTCGATCTCGCCCGGGGTCGGCACGCGGCTGCCCTCGGCATAGCCGAAATAGGCGGTCAGGCCGGGCAGCAGCTTGTCGGTGAAGCCGATCGCCGGATTGAAGCGGCTGAAGCGGTTGTCGCCCGACAGCGCGCTGCCGATGCGGTCGTGCAGATCGACCTCGGCCACGTTGTAGCGGCCGCTGGCGGTCAGGGTCAGCGCGTCGGTGATGTCGAAGCTGTCCGAGGCGAACAGCCCGTAATAGCGCGTCGAGGCGGCCAGGTCGACCGGCGTCGCCGTCCAGGGCGTGCCCTGCGGCGTGTCGACGAACAGGCCGGAATAGGTGACCCGCAGCTGGGGATCGATCACCCCGACCTCGGCGCCGGAATGGAAGCTGGTGCCGTCGCTGTCGATGCTGCCGCCGACCGACAGGTGGTTGCCGTGCCCGAACAGCGACCCGGTCGCCGTCGCCTGCAGCGATCCGCCCACGCCGGCGGTATGGATGGTCTCGAAATCATTTTCGCCGATCGGCAGTGCTCCGCCTTGCGAGATGTCGGGCAGCAGGGCGCCGGTCGGGCCGGTCAGCGGGGTGGCGCCGTCGCTCTGGCAGAGAGAGCCGGCATATTGATCGGTCGTGCAGGCGGTATCGTTGGTGGTATTGCCGTTGACCACCGATTGGTGGAATTCGCGGTAATAGACATTGGCCTGCACCGACAGCGTATCGCTGACCGCATAGCCGCCGTTCAGCGTGACGAATTCCAGCTGGTTGATGTTGCCCTGCGGCGTGGTGAACAGCAGGTCGCGGCCCACCGCCAGCGTCTGTACCGGCGTCGACGACTGGCCGCCCAGCCGATTATTGGCTCCGGTGAAGGAAAGATCGAGGGTGAGGGGGCCATCGTGATAGCCGGCGCTGCTGTAGAACTGGCGGATCGAGTCCGGCGAGAAGCGCCGCCAGCCATCCTCATCCAGGGCGCGCGCCGCCGCATAGGCGCCCCATGGCCCGTCATGCCAGCCATATTGCGCCGAGATCTGCCGCTGGCCCCAGGCGCCGCCGGCCAATTCCGCCTCGCCGCCGTCATAGGTGAAGCCGTCCTTCATGGTCAGCACCACCGAGCCTCCCAGGGCGTTGAGGCCGTAGACCGGATTGGCGCTCATCACGTCGAGGCGGGCGATGGCCATGTCGGGAAACAAATCCCAGTTCACCGTGTCGCCGAACGCCTCGTTGATCCGCACGCCGTTCTGATAGACGGCGAGGCCCTGCGGCGTGCCCAGCACCGGCGAGGCCTCGAAGCCGCGATACAGGATGTCCGGCTGGAACGGATCGTCGAGATTGTCGTTGATGCTGACGCTGCCCAACTGCTCGCCGAGGGCCCGCACGGTGCCGGGGGTTCCGGTGCGGGCGATGTCGGCCGCGGTCAGGCTTTGCGTCGCGCCCGGCAGCTTGTCGGCATCGATGCCAGCGCCTGGCAGCGGCGTGGCGCCGACGATGACCACCGTCTCGATGGCCGCGTCCCCGTTGCCGGCGGCGGCCAGAGCGGCGGCGCCGGTAAGCGCCAGGGGAATCAGGCTAAGCCACCGATGGTGCGACACGGTTATTCTCCGTCGCCGGACGTTATCTCCCTGACTCATCGTACTTTAGTACGGATTTCCCGATCTCCCAGTCAATCTTGCGGATAAAGCAATACTAAAGTCGCATGCCAGCCGTACCGGAAGGAGTAGTTTTCTTTCCGCAACCGGCTTTGTTTCGCGATCGTTCTCGTTCTTTGGTATGAGGAACGGTTTCTTTCCTATTTCGTCAGGAAATGTGTCGCGTGGAGCACATGCACAGAAAGTACAAAATACTTTGAAAATATAAATAATTACCATTCATCCGTGAAAATTCAACCGCCGCGCCGCTCGCCAGTCGAGGGGCCGCCATTCCGGCCTCGACTCTGCCGCTGCGGCATAAAAACAAGGGACACGGAAATGGAACAGGAAACGCTTATCTCCAAGGGATCGAGGGCGAAGCTTCTTTCGGCGGTTTTCGCCGCCTCCTGTCTGTGTGCGGTTCAGCCGGCCGCCCAAGCCGGTCCGATCACCGAGGCGGGCGAACTGGTCGGCCTGGCGATGGGTGCGCCGTTGCCCGAGGGCGTCTATTTCGTCGACACCGCCAGCATGGTCAGCCTCGGGAAGGGATATAACGAGACGTTGTTCGTCAATATTCCCGTGGTCGCCTGGTCGACGCCGTGGCAGGTGCTGGGCGGGCGGGTCGAGGGCTATATCGCGGTGCCCGAACTCTATGTCGGCGTCAAGAACAGTACGTCCACCGCCGGCCTGTACAATCCGGCCCTGCTGATCGGCGCGGCGTGGGATCTCGGCAATGGCTGGGGCTTCAGCAATTTCGTCGGCGGCTACGCGCCGATGGATTCTCCGGTCACGCATGGCCAGAACGAATGGGTGTTCAACGACCGCGCGGCTCTGAGCTATACCGCCAACGGTTATGACCTGACGGCGCACATCACCTACGGCGTCACCGGCGACTCGCAGAAGAGCACCGAAACGGCCAGTCCCGACTATATCAATTACGACATCACCGCCACCAAGACCTTCGGCAAGTGGGAAGTGGGGCCGGTGGCGTTCGGTACCAACGATCTCAGCCGGGGATCGAGTTCGCATCTGTTCGAAATGGGCGGATTGCTCGGCTATGGTTTCGGCCCGCTTTCGCTGCAGACCTACATCACCCATTCGGTCAGCGCCTCCAGCGACTATGGTGACGGCGACACCCGCGTCTTCCTGCGCCTGGTGCTCCCGCTGTGGAACCCGGCGAAGTGAGCCGCGTAAAGGCTATAATTTACTGTTAACGGTCCCTTCGTATCACTAGAATGGCAAACACATACCCATAATAAAACTAGGGGTAGGTCATGTCCGAGAGTGCATGTCAGACCGTTCTCATTGCGGACGATCACCCGTTGTTTCGGGAAGCGCTGCAAAGGGTCGGGGGGGAGGTCTTTTCCGATCACGTCTTCCGCGAGGTCGCCACCAGCGACGAAGCCTTGGCCCTGGCGACCGACGACGACAGCGTCGACTTGATATTTCTTGATCTCAACATGCCGGGAATGGATGGGTTCTCGGGCCTGGTATCGTTGCGCAACGCCGTTCCCTCGGTGCCGATCATCGTCGTCTCGGCCAGTGACGACAGCGCGACGATCCGCGAGGCGATCACCTGCGGCGCCTCCGGTTTCATGCCGAAATCCCTGTCGAAGGACGGGATGGTGGCGGCGGTGCGCTATGTGCTGGAAGGCGGGGTCTATACCCCGACGCCGTCCGATCAGGCCGCCGGCACGCTCGACGCCCGGCTGAGCGAGGGTATCTCGCAGCTGACCCACCAGCAGCGCACCGTGCTGCAGATGCTGGTCAGCGGCCAGTCCAACAAGATGATCGCCTACGAGCTGAGCATAGTCGAGAGCACCGTCAAGGCGCATGTATCGGCGATCCTGCGCAAGCTCAACGTGCATTCGCGCACCCAGGCGGTGATCAAGGCCGGCAAGATCCTCTCGGCGCTCGGCAGACTTAGCTGAGCACCAATACGCGGTCGGCCATGGCCTCTAGTTCCTGTCGGTCATGGCTGACCGACAGGACGGCCATGCCGCGCGCCACCGCCTCGCGCACCGCGGCGCGGGCGAGATCGGCGCTCAAGGGGTCGAGTGAGACGAACGCCTCGTCGAGCAGCAGCACGTCAGGGCCGGCGGCCAAAGCGCGGGCCAGCGCCACCCGCCGCGCCATGCCCAGCGACAGGCGGGACGGGTAGAGCCCGGCCGCGTCGCCCAACCCCACCTTTCTCAGCATCTCCAGCGCGCGCCGGCGGTCGCCTCCGGCCGCCAGGGCGACATTCTCCACGGCGGTGCGCCAGGGCAACAGGCGCGGCGACTGGAACACCATGGCCAGCTTCGGCTCGCCGCTCCAGGTCACCGTGCCGGCATGGTCGCGGTCGAGCCCGGCGAGGATCGACAACAGGGTGGTCTTGCCGCACCCCGACGGGCCGGACAGGCCGAGGATCTCGCCGCGCGACAGGGACAATCCGATCCCGTCGAACAGGCGTCTGCCGTCCCATTTCTTGCCCAGCCCGGCGACGGTCAGCAGCATGTCAGCGTCTCCAGCGGGCGACATGGCGGTCCATCCACGACAGCAGCGAGGAATCGATCAGCTGGATCACCGCCATGAAGCTGAGCGCATAGGCCAGGATCCGCGTGATGTCGAGCATCTGGAAATAGACGTGCAGGCGAAAGCCGATGCCGCTGGACCGGCCCAGCAGCTCGACCAGCAGCACGATCTTCCACACCAGCGACAGGCCGGAACGGGTGGCGGCGAGGAAATAGGGCGCCAGTTCCGGCAGCATCAGGTCGCGCACCATCGACAGGCGGCTGAAGCGGAACAGCCGTGCCATCTCGGCCAGCTCGGGGTCGCGCCGACGGCCGCCTTCGCGCAGGATCACCACCACATTGGGCAGCTTGCTGAGGGTGACGGCGGCGATCGCCGCGACCTCGCCCAGGCCCAGCCAGATATAGGCGAGGATCGCCACCGCCATCGCCGGCAGGGTCAGCAGCATTTGCAGCCAGGGATCCAGCCAGCGGTCGAGGACCGGCGACGAGGCCATGGCGATGCCCAGCACGCTGCCCGCCGCCATCGCCAGGCCGAAGCAGATCCCCACCCGCAACAGGGTGATGCCGAGATCGTCCAGCAGCGGACCCTGCGCCGCCTCGGTCCATAGCATCCGCAGCACCGCCGCCGGGCCCGGCAGCATGGGATCGGCGACCGCCATGGCGGCACCCTGCCAGACCAGCGGGATGAGCAGGAACGGGACCAGCCGCGAGAGGGAGATCACTTGCCGCCGCCCGTCCAGAAGGTTCCCGGGGTGATGGCGGCGGCGCCGCCGGTCAATCCGGCGCCGCCTACGGCCGCCAGCACAGCATAGAGCTTCGCCGCGGCGTCGGGCCCCGGGGTGGCGTCGGACAGCAGACCAGCCAGGAAACGGCGCCGTAATCCCGATTGGGTGGCGTCGTCGGCGGCGGCGGTCAGCGGCTTCAGCCGGTCCCATTCCGCCGGATCGGCCATCACCCGGTCGGCGGCGTCGATGGCGACGAGAAAGCCGTGCGCCGCGTCGGGATGGGCGGCGAGCCAGGGTTCCGAGAAGGCGAAGCCGATCATCGGCACCGGCTGGGGAAAGCCCAAC
>Ga0213872_10001682_pt1 | contig 13918 bp, 10 predicted proteins | sample VelepicomBERX_R2_FD_160071 | JGI IMG/M metagenome (GOLD analysis project Ga0213872, IMG submission 160071) | Rhizosphere microbial communities from Vellozia epidendroides in rupestrian grasslands, the National Park of Serra do Cipo, Brazil - RX_R2 | ecosystem: Host-associated > Plants > Roots >...
GGTACCGCCCGCGAGCATGGTCTGACCAATGTCCCGATCACCGATATCCCGGCACTGATCGATTTCGCCAAGCAAGAACATGTACTGCTGACCATCGTGGGGCCAGAAGCCCCTTTGGCGGCTGGGGTGGTCGATGCGTTCCGCGCTGCGGGTCTCAAGATTTTTGGGCCCACCCAGGCGGCTGCGCAGCTTGAGTCGTCCAAGGATTTTGCCAAGGCCTTCATGAGCCGCCATGGCATTCCGACTGCGCAATACAAGACCTTCGCCGACGCGCAAGCCGCACACGCCTATGTAGCGGAACGTGGCGCCCCGATCGTGATCAAGGCCGATGGCCTCGCCGCTGGCAAGGGCGTCATCGTCGCCATGACGCTCGACGAAGCGCATGCCGCCATCGACACCATGCTGGTGGATAACCGCATGGGTGATGCGGGCGCCCGCGTGGTGATCGAAGACTTCCTGAAAGGCGAGGAAGCCAGCTTCATCGTCATGGTCGACGGCAAGCATGTGCTGCCGCTCGCCAGCAGCCAAGACCACAAGCGCCTCTTGGATAACGACGAAGGCCCGAACACGGGCGGCATGGGTGCTTACTCGCCCGCGCCCGTGGTGACGCCCGAAGTGCACGCCCGCGCGATGCGCGAGGTGATTTTGCCGACGGTGGCCGGCATGGCCGCCGATGGCATCCCCTATACGGGCTTCCTATACGCTGGCCTGATGGTGAGCGACGACGGCGCGGTGCATGTGGTGGAGTTCAACTGCCGCATGGGCGACCCGGAAACCCAGCCAATCATGTCGCGCCTGAAGACCGATCTGGTCACCCTGGCCGAGCATGCGGTGACCGGCACATTGGACCAGGTCGAAGCCGAGTGGGACCGTCGCGTGGCGCTGGGCGTGGTGCTGGCGGCAGCTGGCTACCCCGACAGCCCACGCAAGGGCGATGTAATCACGGGTCTGCCTGCAAGCCAGGCCGACGACGCACTGGTGTTCCATGCCGGCACCGCCATGCAGGGCAAAGACATCGTTACCAACGGCGGGCGCGTGCTTTGCGTGACGGCGCTGGGCGATAGCGTAAAGATGGCGCAGAAGCGCGCATACGAAGTGATCAGCGAGATTCATTTCGACGGCATGCAGTTCCGCCACGACATCGGCCACCGCGCCTTGGCACGGAAGACCAATTAATCGGTTTCGACCGTCCGGCGTAAATATATTTTGCCGACGAAAGGCTCCCAAATCGGGGGCCTTTTCCTTTTGTGGCTACCTACACTTCATTAGCAAGATTTAATGATCCAGCGGTTCATCGGCATGCAATGATATATAATATGACGCGCGCATTGCTGTTGCCCCGAAAATCAGGAGAGATTGACGATGAAGCTTCCCCATCTGTTTGCTGCCGTCATGGCGCTGGCACTCGCTGTTCCCGCACTGGCAGACGATTATGACGCCATCAAAAGCAAAGGCGTGCTGATCGTTGGCGTGAAAGATTCCACCCCGCCATTTGGCGTGCGCGATGTGAAGAGCAACACCATTGCGGGCTACGACGTCGATTTCGCCTTGGCGATTGCCAAGCATATGGGCGTAAAGGTGCAAGTGAAGGCCGTAGATTCGGCCGAGCGCATCCCGAAGCTGGTGAACAAGGATGTCGACCTGATCATCGCGACGATGACCAAGAATGCCGAGCGTGAAAAGCAGGTGGATTTCAGCGAAGGCTATTTCGTCACCGGCCAGAAGTTCGTGGTGCGCAAGGGCAAGGTCAAGAACATCGAGGACCTGACCCACGCCACGATTGGTACCGCTGCCGGCTCGACGTCGGAAAAGCAGCTGCGCCGCGAAATGCCGAACGCCAAGGTCGTGCTGTTTGACGACTACGCACCCGCCATGGCTGCGCTTTCTTCGGGCCAGTTGGACGCCGTCAGCACCGACGAGCCGATCCTCGCAGGTCTCCTGAACAAGATGCCAAACAAGAAGGACTTCGAGATCCCCGATGTATCGATCTCGATCGAGGTTTACGGCATCGCCGTGCGTAAGGGTGAAAAGCGCCTGCAGAAGGAAGTGAATGACACGCTGGCCGCGATGGAGCAGTCAGGCGAAGCCGCCAAGGTCTTCGACCGTTGGTTCGGCCCGCAGACCAGTGCGCCGATGATTCGGACGTTCCGGATCATGGCGAAATAGGTAGTTAACGGAAACTAGCCCTCTACCGTTCGTTCTCCGCCCGGGAAACCCGGGCGCGAGCGGGTGGCGGAACTTTCACCGTGTTTTCGCTTGATTGAGTCCACTCCCCCCGCCCTCGCCGCCGCGAGGGAGCCTCGCTGGCGCTCGCTAGCGGGCCTCATCTCCGTCTCAAAAGCAGCTATTCAGCCGGCGCATCAAAGCAATACGTCCAATACAGCCATTTGCCGCTGCGAGTACTAAGAAACACAGCGCGGTTGTCCGGTGCAAATACACCGAGCGCTGTGCAAGGCGCCTCGCTTGCACTCGCCATTAGGTTTTTTCGTGGCCAGACAAGCGCTTACTCCCCGGTCAGGCGGGGCTTGGGGTAAAATTCTGCGTTTATCCTGAATCCCTTCTGCCCGCATGCTGCTGTTTGCCCTCGGCCTCAACCATGAAACCGCGCCCATCGCGGTGCGCGAAAAGCTCGCCTTTTCGCCTGAGGAGCTCGCGGCTGCGGTGGCGGATCTGACGGCGACCCCGGGCGTCGCTGAAGCGGCTATCCTCTCCACTTGCAACCGCACCGAGCTCTATTGTGCTGCGCGCGACGAGTCGACCCTGGTCGAGTGGCTGGCCCAATCGCGGCAGCTCAAGCCTGAGCAAATCACCCCTTACCTCTACCGTCTGCCGGGTCGCGAAGCCGCGCGGCATGCGTTTCGCGTGGCGGCAGGGCTCGATTCGATGGTGTTGGGCGAGACACAGATCCTCGGCCAGCTAAAGGATGCCGTGCGCGACGCGCAGGATGCCGGCGGATTGGGCCCAACGCTGAATGGTCTCTTCCAGAAGGCGTTTTCGGTGGCGAAGGAAGTACGTACCGAGACGGCAATCGGCGCGAATTCGGTCTCGATGGCGGCGGCTGCGGTCCGCCTTGCCGAACGGCTCTTTCCCGATCTTTCTGAATTGAATGTGCTGTTCATTGGTGCGGGCGAAATGATCGAGCTCTGTGCCACGCATTTCGCCGCCCAGCAGCCACGCCGCATGACAGTGGCCAACCGCACGCTGGAGCGTGGTGCCGCACTTGCTGCCGCGATTGGCGGCGATGCCTTCCCCTTGGCCGAACTGCCGAACCGAATGCCGGACTACGATATCGTCGTCACCAGTACGGCAAGCCAGCTGCCCATCATCGGCCTTGGCGCCGTCGAGCGGGCGGTGAAGGCCCGCAAGCACCGGCCGATCTTCATGGTCGACCTCGCTGTGCCGCGCGATGTGGAACCTGAAGTCGGCGGCCTGCCCGATGTGTACCTGTATACCGTGGATGACCTTGCGGAGGTCGTGCGCCAGGGCCGCGCCGAGCGTGAGCAATCGGTCGCCGAAGCCGAGCTGATCGTCACCCAGCGCACCGATGAGTTCGTGCAGTGGCTCGACAACCGGGCACTGGTACCGACCATCCGTGCCCTGCGCGACCAGGCCGAGCGCCTGCGCCGCAATGAGCTGGAACGGGCACGCAAGCTGATCGCCAAGGGCGACAACCCCGAAGCCGTGCTGGAGTCGCTCTCGCTCACGCTCATGAACAAGATGCTGCACGCCCCACTGGCTGCGCTGAATGGGGCCGAAGCAAGCCACCATGCCCACCTGATCGACACCGTGCGGCGGCTCTACCGCCTGCATGACGAGGAATGACCATGCCTGTTGCTCCCGTGCGCTGGCAGCGCGACGGCTATGAAGTCGATACCGACCCGGCGCGCCTCAGCGTCGAGGCGGCGCATCGTTTCATCGCCAGCACCTATTGGGCCAAGGACATTCCTTTCGACGTTTTCCGCCGCTCGGTCGAAGGGGCCTGCTGTTTTGGCGTCTACCAGGGCGATACCCTGGTCGGCTTTGCCCGCGTGATTACCGACTTTGCCACCGTCGCCTATCTGGGCGACGTGTATATCGACGACGCCCATCGTGGCCGGGGCCTCAGCAAATGGCTGATGGACTGCATCAGCGCGCACCCCGACCTGCAAGGCCTGCGCCGCTGGATGCTGGCCACGGCCGACGCGCATGGCCTTTATGCCCAATACGGCTTCACCCCGCTCCGCGCGCCCGAGCGCTGGATGGAGCGCCATAACCCGAACGTGTATCAACGCCCATGAAGCCCAGCATCACCCAAAAGCTCGCGCAACTCGCCGACCGGCTCGAAGAGGTCAACCACCTGCTGGCAAGCGAGGAAGCCACGCGCGATATGGCGCAGTTCACCAAGCTGAGCCGCGAGCATGCCGAGCTCACGCCCGTCGTAGAGCTGTACCACAGCTTCGAGAAGACCCAGGCCGACCTCGCCAGCGCGCGCGAGATGCTGGACGACCCGGATATGCGCGAGCTGGCCGAAGCCGAGCTCGCCGAGGGTGAGGCACGCATCGCCGCGCTCGAAGTCGACCTGCAAAAGGCCCTGCTACCGCGCGACCCGAACGACGAACGCAATATCTTCCTCGAAATCCGCGCTGGCACGGGTGGGGATGAAAGCGCGTTGTTCGCAGGCGACCTCTTTCGCATGTATTCGCGTTTTGCCGAGCGTAACCGCTGGCAGGTGGAGATCGTCTCGGCGAGCGAATCAGATCTCGGCGGCTTCAAGGAAGTCATCGCCCGCATCAGCGGCTTTGGCGCCTATTCCAAGCTCAAATTCGAATCCGGCGGCCACCGCGTGCAGCGGGTACCCGCCACCGAGTCGCAGGGCCGCATCCACACGTCTGCCTGCACCGTCGCCGTGATGCCTGAGGCCGACGAGCTGGAAGAGGTCGAAATCCGCCCCGACGAAATCCGCATCGACACCTTCCGCGCAAGCGGGGCGGGGGGTCAGCACATCAACAAGACCGATTCGGCCGTGCGCATCACCCATATGCCGACCGGCATCGTGGTGGAATGCCAGGACAACCGCAGCCAGCACAGCAACAAGGCCCGCGCGCTGCAGGTGCTCGCCGCGCGTATCAAGGACAAGCAGCTGCGCGAAGTGCAAGCCAAGGAAGCCGCTCAACGCAAGAGCCTGGTCGGCTCAGGCGATCGGAGCGAGCGTATCCGCACCTATAACTTCCCGCAGGGCCGCATCACCGACCACCGCATCAACCTGACGCTCTACAAACTCGACTACGTGATGGACGGCGATCTATTCGAGCTCACCGATGCGCTGGTGGCCGAACACCAGGCAGAGCTCCTGGCGCAATTGGCGGAGCAGGGCTGATCGCAAAAGTGAAAAGGGAAACGGACTGTCTCCTTTTTCATTTCATGCCCTGGCATCTGGCGTTACAGCGGCGTGCCTCAAGAACAACCCTGCCTATAATCTGCCCACGACATGCGCTGTGCTGGTCATCGGGCGCACGTTCGACCCATAACCACATTTATTCCTGAGGGGGAATCATGTTCTTGTTCAAACCCGCTGCGCTGGCTGCGGCCTTGGTCTGTTCGACCTTTGCGCAGGCCGCCAAGCCACCCGTATCACCGTTCGATCTGATGGTTCAGTCCGGAGCGAAGGCGGCCGAGATGAACAGCTACAATTTCAGCGGCCGCGTCTGGTTCGATAGCCTGACACTCCAGACCGCCTTGCCCACGCGCGATAAATATCCTGCAACCGACGCTGGGCAACAGCAATACCTGGCGGCAATGCAGCTTGCCGCGATGGCGCATCAATACAGCCAACTGGGTATCGACGTAATCAAAGCCACGCGCATTGATTTCAACGGGGCGGTCGACCTGCAATCACTCAAGGTTGAAATTTCACCGACCTTCATCGTGAGTCGTCACAATCTGGACAGCCGCATCACGCTGCCGATCCTGCTTGATGGGCATGACCTGAGTGCGCTGGTCGATATCTCGGCGGTCAATTGGCTGATTCCGGACGATAGCTTCAAAGGGATCAATTACATCAAGGCGCATCTCTCACCTGAGTTGAGCGCCAAGCTGGATATCCCCAAGCTGATGGCCGCCATGCAGCGCATCCGTAAGGAGCAATACAGCGCCATCGACCCCGCGAGCTTCAGCTTTAGCCCCATGACGGCCTCGGAGCGGAAGCAGGGAGGTGTATTCAAAGTGCATCTGCGTATCTCCGAACAGGAATACGCAAAGTTGTTAGCCCGTATCGTGGCAGAGCTCGCGGACGCCACCAAGGATGCGACGCCCCAGGACAAGCAAACTGATCTGACCAAGCTATTGAGTGAATCGACCAAGGCCCGTCATACGCAAGAAGAACTCGATATCGTGCTCGACAAGCAATTGCAGCCCATCGCAATCCACGGCGATATCGCCATGCGTTCCAACGAGATCCAGATGCATGCTCAAGCCGACATCCGCATCGATCATATCGGCAAGCCGCAGTTCCATCTGCATCCGGCTGCGTCCGAGATCAAGGATATCGGCGTCTTCCCGCCTAAGCCGATCGTTGCGCCGGTAAAGGCGGGCCCCATGCCCAAGCAAATGCCGAAGGCCATCGTACCGCCCCCGGCACCCGTGACAAACCCGACCCCTGATCAAGTGCCGGCACCATTGGTCGTCGTACCCCCGCCGCCTGTCACACCCACGCAGCAATAAGCAAGCAGGCCAGCACCCGGTCGTCACCCGCCATCGATGGGATTACGGGTGGCGGCGGGCGGCTGGTTTCACGTGAAACTGTACCCCGGAAGACCGGTCCAGGCCGGCACTCAGATGCAGATCGCCATCATCTGCTCCAGCACCGGCTGTATGCGCTCGCGCAATGCCAGCGAAATGGGCAGCATCGGGAGCCGAAGCTCATCTTCCAGAAGACCCAGGGTCGCCAGCGCATATTTGACGGGCGCCGGGTTGGGCTCGGCAAACAACAAGTTGATCAGCGGTTGCAGCATGCGATCAATCGCGCGCGCCCCCGCCAGATCGCCCCCGGCCATCCGCCGGTGCATCGCCACGTAGAGGTCAGGCCGGATATGCGCCGCCGCGGCAATGGCACCATGGCCGCCCATGCAGAGTGAGAGGAAGATCAAGCCATCTTCACCACCCAATACCTTGAGCGGCGTGGTTTCGATCAGCCCGCGCAACTGCTCCAGATTGCCGCCTCCGCTTTCCTTGATCGCGACAAATTGGTCGTTCGCGGCGAGCGCTCGACAAGTCGTCAGGTCGATCTGGACGCCTGTGCGATAGGGAATGTTGTAGAGCACAATAGGCAGCGGCGTCGCAGCTGCAACGGCCTCAAAATGCAGCTGGATACCCGCCTGCGAAGGGCGCGTGTAATACGGGGCGGTTACGAGCAGGCCGGCCACCGGCGCGTGGCTCAAGGTGGCGGCGCAGGCTGCAACTGCCCGCGTGTCGTTACCGCTCAGGCCAAACAGCAGGGGGCAATCGGGTACGGCTTCGGCAACGGCGCCGAGCAGTTGCTGTTGTTCCTGCCACGTCATGGTGGCAGGCTCGCCCGTCGTGCCGCAGATCACCAAGCCGGCGATTCCACCGGCCCAGAGGTATTTTGCCAATCGTGCCGCAGCAACCAGATCCAATGCACCGTTGCGGAAGGGCGTCACCATGGGCACCCAGATGCCTTCAAACTGCGTCATGCACAACTCCTTTCAGTCAATGAGATTGACCGTCGGATGACTCATACAGGCGTTAGGCAAAACAGGCAGGGCTGGCTTGAACGTCCCGTCGGCTCCATCCGATGGGACAGCGCCCCAATCAGATGAGCAACTGTTTTTTCGATTTTTTGAACTCGATACACGCGCCAGCGCGACTGGCCGGGCATGCGGCAGTAGGCTGACCTGGTATATCCATGAGCGGGAAACAATGCATGTTGTTTCGGCGTGCGTAATCGAGCCCCGACTATATGCGAGAAGAAACACCCTGCACAAGCGCTGCGCGGCGAACTGCGGGCCGGAGCCCGAGTTGCCGTCGGAGGTTCGAGAAGAAGGCGCACGGCATCGCCGTGCGGTTACGGCACAACAAGCGCAGGATTCAGCGCGCTTCAGTTACCCAGCTGCAAGGGCGCGAAGGACTTCACCAGATCATCCACCGCCTTGATCTGTGCCAGGAATGGTTCTAACTGGTCGAGCGGCAGGGCGCTTGGCCCATCGCACTTGGCTTGGGCCGGGTCGGGGTGCGCTTCGAGGAACAAGCCCGCCAAACCCACCGCCATACCGGCACGCGCCAGATCAGCCACCTGTTCGCGGCGGCCACCCGACGCCGCGGCGCCCGCTTCGCGCTGCTGCAGCGCATGCGTCACGTCGAAGATGACAGGCAGGTCGCCGGTCGCCTTTTTCATTACCCCAAAGCCCAGCATGTCGACCACCAGATTGTCGTAGCCAAAGCAGGTGCCACGGTCGCACAGGATCAACTGTTCGTTGCCCGCTTCCTTGAACTTCTCGACGATATTGGCCACCTGCGACGGGCTCAGGAATTGCGGCTTCTTGATATTCACCACGCGGCCCGTCTTCGCCAGTGCCACCACGAGATCGGTCTGGCGCGCGAGGAAGGCTGGCAGCTGCAGCACATCGACCACCTCGGCCACCGGCTGCGCCTGCCAAGGTTCATGCACATCGGTGATCACCGGCACGCCGAAGGTCGACTTCACCGCCTCCAGCATCTTCAGGCCTTCTTCCAGCCCTGGCCCACGGTAAGAATGGATCGACGACCGGTTGGCCTTGTCGTAGCTACCCTTGAAGACATAGGGGATGCCCAGCTTCTGCGTCACCTTTACATAGGCCTCGGCCGAGCGCATGACGAGATCCATGGATTCCAGAACGTTGACCCCGCCAAACAGGACAAAACCACCTTGGTTACTGACCTGGATATTGGGGTGGATGGAGACGGTGCGCATAGCGGTTCCTTACAAGTTCAATGATGTATGCGGGTCACGTCAGTCGCGCCCCGCCATGAATATTTGCGGTTGATCCTAACCGAACACAAAGGTTCAAGCGAATCGGGTCTACTTGCCGATGCAAAACCGGCTGAATATCTCGCCCAGCAAATCGTCAGCCGAGAATTCGCCGGTGATCGACCCCAGCGCTTCCTGTGCAATGCGTAGCTCTTCGGCAAAGAGCTCCACCTGTTGCCAGATCTGGGCTGCGGTCGCCATATGGTCGGCAGCAGTGCGGATGGCGGTGAGATGGCGTTCGCGGGCGAGATAGATGCCGGCATCGCTGCCGCCCCAGCCTACTGTCTTGAGTAACTCGGCCCGCAGCTCGGCCAACCCCAGGCCGCTGGCGGCCGAGAGGTAGATGGTCGGGTGGCCGTGTTCGTCGCTGCGCCCCGCCGGCTCGCCGGTCAGATCGATCTTGTTGAAGACATAGAGCAGCGGCTGTCGTTCGGGCAGGCGGGCGAGGATGGCTTGATCGTGCGCGGTGATGCCCTCGCGGCTGTCGATCAAGAGCAGGGCCATATCGGCCTTCTCGGCCGCCGCCCAAGTGCGCTCGATGCCGATGCGCTCGACTTGATCGGTCGTCTCGCGCAGGCCAGCGGTGTCGATGACATGCATCGGCACGCCATCAATATGGATCAGCTCACGCACCGTGTCGCGCGTGGTGCCGGCGATATCGGTGACGATGGCGATGTCGTCGCCGGCCAGTGCGTTCAGGAGGCTGGACTTACCCACATTGGGTTGACCGATGAGCACCACATGCATGCCTTCGCGCAGCAGGCTGCCTTGGCGAGCGGTCTGCATGACCCGGCCGAGCTGCGCCTGCAGATCGGCCAGCTTGCCGCGTGCGTTGGCCGCTTCGAGGAAATCGATGTCTTCCTCGGGGAAATCGAGCGTCGCCTCGACCAACATGCGCAGATTGATGAGGCCCTCGACCAGGGTGTGGATTTCGCGCGAGAAAGCGCCGGAGAGCGAACGCACCGCCGAGCGGGCGGCCGCTTCGGAGCCCGCGTCGATCAAATCCGCCACGCTCTCGGCCTGGGCGAGGTCGAGCTTGTCATTGAGGAACGCCCGGCGGGTGAACTCGCCTGGCTCCGCCAAGCGCGCGCCCAACTCGACGCAACGGCGCAGCAGCATCTGCATCACCACCGGGCCGCCGTGGCCGTGCAGCTCCAGCACATCTTCGCCGGTAAAGGAATGCGGGCCGGGGAAGAACAGCGCGAGGCCCTGGTCGATGGCTTGGTCGCTTGCATCGTGCAGCTCGACATAGTGCGCGTGCCGTGGCTTCAGTGCTTTGCCGGTCAGCGCCTCGGCAAATGATGCGAGCCCGCTGCCCGATACGCGCACGACCCCCACGCCCCCACGCCCAGGTGCGGTGGCGATGGCGGCAATCGTGTCTCGGCGGGGTGGGGATGCAGTCATGGTGGCGGCGCGAACGGTGATCTATGGCACTTTGCCGCTGGCGGCTCACATTGTCCAGCCGGCACGGGGCCTCGGTAAGAATCGGGTAGGTGGAATGCAAACAGGCCCGGCAAAGCCGGGCCTGTTTGTGCCACGATTTTGGCGACGCTCTGCAACAACTCACATACGAGCATCAGCGAGGCTCCCTCACGGCGGTGAGGGCGAGGGGAGCGGAATCGATCAGCAAGAATCCGTTGACGTTCCTCTGCCCGCACGCGCCCGGCTCTGCCGGGCGGTGAGCTACCGTTTTGAGCTTCTACCTATCTGCAGTGCGTCCTCAAGCCTTGGCGGGCACATCGGCCTTGGCCACGCTGCGCGTGATGGTCCACTGCTGCGCGATCGACAGCACGTTGTTCACCACCCAGTAGAGCACAAGGCCCGACGGCATGAAGAAGAACATGAAGGAGAAGATCAGCGGCATGATCTTCATCATGCGATCTTGCATCGGGTCGCCCGACGGCGGGTTCAGGAAGCTCTGCGCGAACATCGAAGCCGCCATCAAGATCGGCAGCACGAAGTAGGGGTCGGCCACCGACAAATCCTTGATCCAGAACATCCACGGCGCCTGGCGCAGCTCAACCGCGCTCAAGAGCGTAGCGTAGAGGGCCATGAAGACCGGAATCTGGATCAGGATCGGCAGACAGCCGCCGAGCGGGTTCACCTTTTCGGTCTTGTAGAGCTCCATGGTGGCCTGCTGGAACTTCATGCGGTCTTCGCCGTATTGTTCCTTCAGGCGCTGCATGCGCGGTGCCAGCTTCTTCATCTTGGCCATCGAGCGGTAGCTGGCCGAGGCGAGCGGGAAGAAGGCGGCCTTGATCGACAGCGTCAGGAGGATGATGGCCCAGCCCCAGTTGCCGACCAGCACGTGGATCTTATCCAGCGCCCAGAACATCGGCTTGGCGATCACCGTGAAGAAACCATAGTCGCGAACCAGTTCCAGGCCCGGTGCAGCGGCTTCGAGCGCGCGGGTTTCGGTCGGGCCGGCGAACAGCGGTACGTCGACCGTGGTGGTCGCACCCGGTGCGACGGTTGGCAGGTCGGTGATCACGCCAGACTGATAAACGCCGCTACCATCGCCCAGGCTCTTGATCTCGAAACGGCAGCCCTTGGTCGCGCAAACGTTTGCGCCACCATTGGGCGACAGCAACCAGGCCGAGGCAAAGTGATGCTGCAGCATCGCCACCCAGCCATCCTTGCCGTCGTGCGGGTAGTCTGCCTTGCCCTTGTCGATGTCCTTGAACTGCACTTTGCGGAACTTGCTGTCTTCCGTATACACGGCTGGGCCGGTAAACGTGGAGGCACCCAGGCGGCCGGTCGAGCCCTTCGGCGGTACGCCGTCGCGCAAGAGGCGGTAGTAAGCCGAGGCAGTCAGCGGTACGGTGCCGCCGTTGACGATCTCGTACTTCACGTCGATCAGGTAGCTGCCGCGCTTGAAGGTGTAGATCTTCGCGACTTTCACGCCGGCCACGGGTGCGGCTTCGAGGCGGATGCTGACGCTATCCTGGCCGTCTTGCAGCTTCACGTCACCGGTTGTAGCGGTAAACAGCGTGCGGTGCGTCGGCAGGTTGGCGACGTTGGAATTGATCAGGCCGGTTTGCGCCACATAGGTGTGCTCGCCACCTTCTTCAAGCAGCACGAAGGGCTTGCTCGGGTCGTCGAGCTGGCCGTGCTTGAGCAGCGTCAGGCGACGCAGGTCGCCGCCCATGGTGTCGATTTCGGCGGTGACGAGGTCGGTCGTGACCTTGACGCGCGTGCCTTGCTGCAGCTTGCCGGCCGCCTCGGTCGCCGGCACATTGCCGGTACCCGGTACGGTGATGGGGGCCGATTGGCTGGCGACGGCCGACTGCGGCACGGGCTTGGGTGCGAACCACTTTTCCCAGGCAAACAAGATGCCCATGGACAGCAGGATAAATGCGATAAACCGTTTAGTTTCCATGCTTGGAAAGTCTCGATGGTGAATCAGGGTACCGGATCATGGCCACTACCACCCCACGGGTGACAGCGTGAAAGCCGCCGGATTGTAAGCCATCCACCATGCCATGTCCCATGACGCTTTATTGACTCAAGCGCGTATTCGGAACACGAAGGTGTATAGCGGCAGTTGGCCCCCAGAATGGGGCTCAGCGTATAGCGGTATACCTGGATCAACAGGATCAGGAGGCGGGACATGGTGCGTAGCGGTCAAGGAGACGCACCAGTTCGGCGCGCGCCTCGTTGTTTTCCGCTCGTCGGAAAGGGCGTTTGGCACGTACGATCAGATCCACGCCCACCTGGGTAACCGGGTGAAGGCGGAAGCTGTCGCGTACCAATCGTTTGATGCGGTTTCGCCCCACGGCTCGCCGCTCCACTTTTTTCGCCACGACCACGCCCAAACGGGCGCGATCCAATCCATTGGGCCGCGACCAGACTTGGAAGAAACCATTGGCCTGGGTACGGCGCAAACTAAAAACGGATGAAAACTCATCCGTTTTTAACAGGCGTTGCCGCCTGGTAAAGCATGCAGTCAAACCGGTAATTACACCGACAGGCTGTGACGACCCTTGGCGCGGCGTGCGGCCAGCACGGCACGACCACCACGGGTGCGGCTGCGAACCAGGAAGCCGTGGGTGCGCTTGCGGCGAATTACGGAAGGTTGGTAGGTGCGTTTCATGGCAATGCCCCTGAAGCTCTAATGCGTGATGAGAAAACGCGCAATTAGACGCGAAAGCCCTTGATTTGTCAACGACGTTTTTTTAAGGGGCCTGTGGATAAGCCCGTCGAAAGCGACTAGAATGAGCGTCCGATAAACCCGGATACCGAGCGTGCCTCGTGTGTCTGACGCAGATGGCACGTACCTTACCGTATCCGGTATGGCGCGATATATGTCATTTGCATACCTTGTCAGCCCGCGCCAAGCGACACTAATAAATGATGTCACCAGTAGAACAATTTTGGCCGAGCTGTCTCGCCCGGTTCGCCGAGGAATTGTCTGCGCAGCAGTTCAACACCTGGATCAAGCCGCTCTCTTGCGCGGTAGAGAACGAATCGGTTGCGCTCTACGCACCCAATCAGTTCTCGCTCCAGTTTGTGAAGGACCGCTTCCTGTCGCGCATCGAAAAGTACGCCACGGAGTACTTCGGTGCGGCGATGGTGATCGAGCTGCGTATCGGCCAGACTCAAATGGCGCGCCCTGCCGCGAACGCGGTCGCAAGGCCGAGTGAGCCCGCACGCCCAGCGCCTGCGAAGCCTGCTGCCATCAAGGCCATGTCGCCGGCCAACGAGACCACGCGTCTCAACCCGAATTTCACCTTCGACACGCTGGTGACGGGTAAGGCCAACCAGCTGGCGCGTGCCGCCGCCATCCAGATCGCCGAAAACCCCGGCTCCGCTTACAACCCGCTGTTTGTGTACGGCGGCGTGGGCCTCGGGAAGACGCACTTGATCCAGGCGATCGGCAATTACATGCACCAGCGCAACCCCGATGCGAAGATTCGC
>Ga0213872_10001683_pt1 | contig 13917 bp, 12 predicted proteins | sample VelepicomBERX_R2_FD_160071 | JGI IMG/M metagenome (GOLD analysis project Ga0213872, IMG submission 160071) | Rhizosphere microbial communities from Vellozia epidendroides in rupestrian grasslands, the National Park of Serra do Cipo, Brazil - RX_R2 | ecosystem: Host-associated > Plants > Roots >...
TCGGACGATAGGTGGTGCAGCCCTTGCAGCCCTGCTCATAGGCCTGCAGATAGACGTCCTTGAAGCTGTCGAAGTCGATCTCTTCCGGCACGTTGATGGTCTTGGAGATCGAGCTGTCGATATATTTCTGCACCGTCGCCTGCATCACCACGTGATCGGCCGGCGATAGGGATTGCGCGTCGATGAAATAGTCGGGCAGCGGCGCGCCTTCGCCCTTGATCGAACGGAACAGGCGCAGCGCGTAGTCGCTGACCTCCTCCTGCCGGCGGGTGCCGTCCGGCATCAGGATGTTGCGCGAATAGCTGAAGCTGAACACCGGCTCGAGCCCCGACGAGACGTTGTCGGCCAGCAGCGAGATGGTGCCGGTGGGCGCGATCGAGGTGACCAGCGCGTTGCGCATGCCGTGCTGGCGGATCGCCTCCTGCACCTCGGGCTCCAGCGAACGAATGTTTTCGCCGGCCAGATAGGCCTCGGCGTCGTAGAGCGGGAACGAACCCTTCTCCGCCGCCAGCGCCGCCGAGGCGAGATAGGCGGACCGGCGCAGCGCCGCCAGCCAGCGGTCGGTCAGCGCCACCGCGTCCTTGCCGCCATAGCGCAGCCCGCACAGGATCAGCGCGTCGGCCAGGCCGGTGACGCCGAGGCCGATACGCCGCTTGGTCTCGGCCTCGCGCCGGTGCTGGGGCAGCGGATAGTTCGAGACGTCGATGACATTGTCGAGCATCCGCACCGCGGTCGCCACCAGATCGGCCAGCTCCGCCTCGTCGATCGCCGCCTCGGCGGTGAAGGGATGGCGCACCAGCCGGGCGAGATTGATCGAGCCGAGGAGGCACACGCCGTAAGGGGGAAGCGGCTGTTCACCGCACGGATTGGTGCCGTGGATGGTCTCGCAATAATGCAGATTGTTCAGCCGGTTGATGCGATCGATGAAGATCACGCCCGGCTCGGCATAGGCGTAGGTGGCGCGCATGATGTTGTCCCACAGGTCGCGCGCCTTCAGGGTCTTGTAGAGGGTGCCGGCGAAGGTCAGGTTCCAGCTTTCGTCCTTTTTCACCGCCTCCATGAAGGCGTCGGAGACCAGCACCGAGAGGTTGAACATCCGGAGGCGGCCGGCCTCGCGCTTGGCGTCGATGAAGGCTTCGATGTCGGGGTGGTCGCAGCGCATCACCGCCATCATCGCGCCGCGGCGCGAGCCGGCGCTCATGATGGTGCGGCACATGGCGTCCCACACATCCATGAACGACAGCGGGCCGGAGGCGTCGGCGCCGACGCCGCGCACCGGAGCGCCCTTCGGCCGCAGCGTCGAGAAGTCGTAACCGATCCCGCCGCCCTGCTGCATGGTGACGGCGGCCTCCTTCAACTGCTCGAAGATGCCGGCCATGTCGTCCGGGATGTCGCCCATGACGAAGCAGTTGAACAATGTCACCTTGCGGTCGGTGCCGGCCCCCGACAGGATGCGCCCGGCCGGCAGGAAGCGGAAATCGCCCAGCGCCTCGGCGAAGCGATCGCGCCAGGCCTCGCGGTCCTTCGGTTCGGCCTGTGCCAGGGCGGCGGCGACGCGCAGCCAGCTCTCCTCGATGGTCTTGTCCACAGCATCGCCGGTTGGGCCTTTGAGACGGTATTTCATGTCCCAGATCTGCTGGGAAATGGGGGAAATCTGCATGGCGGCCTTATCCTGACGCGGTGAAGGACTGATCAGAATTCTCCGGAAAATACGAGTATTTCCGTATGAATAGAGGCGCCCGATTTTAGGCGTCGCCCAGCCGGATGGCAAGCGATGTTCTTCTTTTGTTTTCACACGCGCGGAATCGGGCAAGCATTTGATTCTCTTGCAGACGCCGACTTATCCCCTCAATCCAGAGACGGGTGAGAAGATTAATCCACCAACTTATCCACCGACCCCGCCGGCTTCGCTTTCCAGGGCGCGGGTGTGCGTTTCGATGGTGTCCTGCAGCCGGTGCATGAAATCCTCGCGCGGCAGGCCGGGCGGAATGGCGGGCAGCACCTGCAAGGTGATTCGGCCGGGGTGGCGCAGGAAGGCGTTGCGGGGCCAGAACAGGCCGGAATTGAGGGCGATCGGCACCACCGGCACGTCCAAAGCCTCGTAGAGCTTGTAGACGCCGGAATGATAGCGGCCGGTCATGCCGGCCGGCTGGCGGTGGCCCTCGGGGAAGATCACCAGCGAGCGGCCCTGCGCGACGGCGCGGCGGCTGCCTTCCAGCATCAGCTTGAGGGCGGCGCCGCCGGCCGAGCGGTCGATGGCGATCTGCTCGGTGCGGCGCATGTACCAGCCGATGAAAGGCAGCTTCAGCAATTCCTTCTTCAGTACGAAGGCGGGATCGCCGAGCAGCCGGTGGAACACCATCGTCTCCCAGGCCGACTGATGCTTGGCGGCGACGATCGCGCCGCTCGTCGGCAGGTTTTCGCCGCCGCGCACTTCGAAGGACAGGCCAAGCACGGTCTTCTGCAGCCACAGCGCGCCTTCCAGCCAGAGAGCGGCGGCGTGCTGCACGGTGCGCCGCGGTGCCACCGCCAGCAGCGGCAGGAAGCCGACGCACAGCAGCAGGGTCCAGGGCAGGAACAAGAGCTGATAAAGGGCCGAACGCAGGAAGATCACGACATCTGCTCCTGGTCCTGCATCTCGATGGCTTGGCGCAGCTTGCCGAGCAGGAACTTGCTGTATTCGCTGACGATCAGATGGGCGGTGCCGGGCCACAGCCACCAGCGGTCGCGTTTCACCGCGTCGGGAAACACGGGATGGGCGATGATGGTGGCGTCGGGCAGCGCATGGCGGAATTCCGACAGGCTGCGCCGCATGTGATAATTGCCGGTGACCAGTCGCAAGGAGTGATAGCCTTCCTGTTTCATCCACTGCGCCGTCTCGGCGGCGTTGCCGATGGTATTGTCGGCATCGTGCCCGACGACGATGCAGCATTCCACCTCGTCGGGCTTCTGGCGGGCGAGGCGCAGCAATTCGGCGACGTCGATACCACGATAGACGCCCGAGACAAAGAGCTTGTGGGCCAGACCCTGGCGCAGCAGGGCAAGTCCTGCTTCCAGCCGCTCGGAGCCGCCGGTCAGCACGACGATGGCGTCGGTGTGGGTGGTGGTGTCTTCGACTTGGCTGGGGATGTCAGCGGCGAAGACGATCAGACCGATCAGCCACAGCCCGAACAGAATTACCGGCGACCAGGGCCAGAACCGAATATGCCGCCCCAACCTCATGGCAATCGAGCCAGCGCGCCATGCGCCGCGATGCGCGCCGTCACCATCGCCAGCAGGCCCGCCACCAGCGGCAGCGCCAGCACCGCCACCACCCCCACCAGGGGCAGCGAGAAATCGGCCAAAAAGCCGCCCTGCATGCGGTGGGCGCCGAAAGCGATGGCGCCGAGGATCGGCAAAGTGAAGACCAGCCCGAGAATCCCGCCCTTCAGCCCCAGCACGAAGGCGCGGTGGGCGAACTGCCGGGCGATGTAGGAATCGGCGGCGCCGATCACGTGCAGCACCTCGACCACCTCGCGGTGGATCGCCATGCCGGTGCGGGTGGCGTAATAGACGGTGGCGGCGGTGACCAGCCCGATCAGGCTGACGATGCCGATGGCCAGCCACTCGATGCTGCGCGACAGATAGATCAGCCGGTCGAGCCAGCGGCGGTGATCGTCGAGCGAGGCGCCCGGCACCGCCTTGGCGATCTTCTGCCCCAGCGCGTCGATGTCGACGTCCGAGCCGGTCTTGAGGGTGACGTCGATCAGCGCCGGCAGCGGCAGATCCTTCAGCACGTCGCTGGTGCCGAGCCAGGGCGCCATCAGGGCGATCAGCTGTTCCTGCGACAAGGCGCGCGCCGAGGCGATGCCCGGTGTGCGGTCGAGGATCTGCAGCACCTGCTCGACCCGCTGGCGGGTCGGCTCAGCCGCTTCGTCGGCGTCGCCCGGGGCGGCGGCGACCTCGACCGTGAGAGTGCCCGACACATCGCGGTCCCAGCGGCCGATCAGCCCGTTCAGGATGAAGGCGCCGGCCAGCGCCACGGCGCTGAGGAACACCATCGGCGCCACCAGCCAGGGCAGATATCGGCTCGAGGCGTCGCCCTTCAGCGGCAGGTCGGAACGGCGGTCGAAGAAACCCAAGATTCCTCACAAATAGGTCAGCCGGCCATTCTCCAGATGCAACTGGGGATGGGCCAGGCGCGAGACCAGGGCGGCGTTGTGGGTGGCGACCACCACGGTCGTCCCCAATTTATTCAACTCCTCGAACAGATAGATCAAGCGCATCGCGATCTGATCGTCGACATTGCCGGTCGGTTCGTCGGCCAGCAGCAGGTCGGGGCGGCTGATCACCGCCCGGGCGATGGCGACGCGCTGCTGCTGACCGCCCGACAAGGTGGGCGGCTTCGAATGAAGCTGATCGGCCAGCCCGACCCAGGACAAAAGATCGGGCACGAAACGCTGCACGTCGTCCTCGGGCGCGCCGGCGACGCGCAGCGGCAACGCCACATTGTCCATCGCCGAAAGATGGTCGAGCAGGCGGAAATCCTGGAACACCACCCCGACCCGGCGGCGCAGGGCGGGCAGCTGATAGCGCCGCGCCGCGGCGATGTCGGTGCCGAACAGTTCAACCCGCCCGCGCGACGGTTTCTGGGCGAGATACATCAGGCGCAGCAAGGAGGATTTCCCCGCGCCCGAAGAACCGGTGAGAAAATGGAAAGAACCCGCGCGCAGCGTGAACGCGATGTCTTGAAGAATTTCCGGGCCGTGGCCGTATCTAACGCCGACACCGTCGAATTGGACCACTTTTGGCGGGTCTGACTTTTGCCGCGGCACGCTCCAAATCCTTGCGCCAACCATCCAAAGAATTACACGGTGGACGTACCACGTCTAGTGTGGCGATTCTTAAGTTCCTACCATGTCCGATCCTGGCGACTATAGGAACTTAAGAATCTTCAGGCCACACTAGATGATTGATAAAGCTGGTGTCCTGATCGATCGCGAAGTTCGTAAATCGTTTGATCCCGGCAGGGCGAACTTCGCGATCGGGACACCAGCCCGCGCTTGTGTTGTTTCATCTCACCGCCTATAACAGAATTATTAGTTAAATTCCTCGCGCGGCTGATGATCGTCTCCTGCCCAAACTGCAGCACGAATTTCAAGGTGCCCGAGGCCGCCCTCGGACGCACGATGAAATGCGCGCGTTGCGGGCATGTGTGGAAGTCGGCCCCGGCCGAGGAGCCCGGCGTGTTTTTCGCCGAGCCGGAGCCCGAGCCGATGGCCTCGACGGAGCCGGCGGCCTCCTCGGCCTTCGACGATGAAATTCCGCTGGAATCGCCGCCTTCGCGGCCCCGCCAATCCTCCTCCGAGCCGGATTTCGACGATCTTCCCGGCGCCAACGACCTGGCGATGGCCGAGATCGACGCGCTGGGCTTCACCGGCGAGGGCAATGACCCCGAGGACGAGGACGATCCCTTCTCGCGCATGTCCGAGCTGATGCAGGGCCGCCAGCCGGAATCGATGCCCGACGTCTTCAGCCCGCCCAAGCCGAAAAAGCCGCTGCCGCGCCGCAAGGGCGCCTTCATCCTGTGGGTGGTGGTGGTGATCCTGCTGCTGGCCGCCGCGGTGGTCGGCCTCTATTTCTTCCAGGACCGGGTGATCGACCGCTGGCCGGGCACGGCGAAATATTACGAGCAGGTCGGTCTGCGGCGCGACGTGGTGGGAGCCGGGCTAGCCTTCCGCAACGTCATCCCCGAGCGTTCGTCGCAGGACAATAGCGAAGTCCTGGTAGTGCGCGGCGTGATCGCCAACATCTCCGACCGCAAGCGCGACATCCCGTCGCTGCGCCTGGCGCTCTACACCGACAACACGCTGAAGAACCTGCTGCAGGAAAAAATCTTCGCCCCGCCGCAGGGCTCGCTGGAATCCAACGCCACCGTCGGCTTCAAGCTCACCGTGGATCAGCCCGATCCCAACGCGAAGAGCTTCGAAGTGACTTTTATCGCTTCCAAGGAAGCGAAATAGAGTCTTTAAGAAGCCCTCAAGCGCCGGGCGCGCACTCCGTGCGTTTGGCTTTGTCCGCTCCGCGTTCTCTTCGATCCGCGCCAAGCTATGTTGCCTGTGAGATTGCGGCCGTCGGCAGCGCGGCGGTCGCGCTTGCGACCGCGGAATGATTTTCAGAGAAAATCATTCCGTCAATACAGCTTATCCAGCAACCGCCGGAGATAGTCTCGCTCCGCTGGCGGCCGTTCCGCGTCGCCCGCGCGCCGCCTGAGATCGTCGAGGATTTCCCGCGCCTTGCCGAGATCGCTCTGCGATGGGATCTTCACCCCGTTGCCGTCGACCCCGCCATTGCCCGACAGCGAGCGCCCCAGCGGATCGTCGCCGCCATTGCCGTTCCCCTGGCCCGCCTGATCGAGCGCCTTGCCGATCTGCCGCGCCGCCTCCTGCAGCCGGTCGAGCGCTCGGCCTTCGGCCGCTTGCGCCTGCTCGGACTGGCCCTGCTGCAGCGCCTGGCCGGCCTGTCCCATGGCGCGCAGCGCCTGACCCAGAGCGGGGGCGGCCTGTTCCGCCTCGGGCGAGGATTGCATGAGCTGGCCGAGCTGGTCGCGCAGCGCGTTTTCGGCCTGGGCGTCGGCCTGGGCGCCGTCGGATTGGCCCGGCTGCTGGCCGCGACGGAAGGCGCGGTCGAGCAGTCCGCGCTGCTTCTCGCCCATCTCCTGCAGCGCCTGCATGTTCTGCTCGAGCTTCTCCGCCCCCGGCGACTGGCCGCCGCCAGTGGTGAGCTGGCCGAGCAGGTTGCGCAAGGCGTCCAGGCTCTGGCGCGCCGCGTCGCGGGCGCCGGAATGGGCGAGGTCGCTCATCCGGTTCAGCATGGCCTGAAGCTGTTCGGGCGTCAGCGACCGTCCGCCACGGCCGCTGGGCGAGGGCGGCGGGGTGTTACCGGCCTGCTTGGCCAAGCTTTGCACCAGCCGGCTGACGGCGGCGTTCAAGTCCTGGGTCAGACGGGTGATCTCGGCGTCCGAGGCGCCGTTCTTCAGCGCGTCCTGCAGCGCCTGGGCGGCCTGGTCGACGGCGTCGCGCGCATCCTGCAGATCGCCCTGTTCGATGCGGATCGCCGCCGCCCACAGCATGTCGATCACCGAGGGAATGGCGGTCTCGGACTGGTCGCGCATCAACCGCGCCCGCGCCGTGGCGAGCTGGAGGAACACAGTGAGATCCCCGCCCCATTGGTCGGGATGGCTGGCGATCTCGACGATGTTCTGCATCACCGGCAGGCGGCGGGTCGGATCGGCGATCAGCTGATGGCGCACCGCGGCGATAGCGCGGGCCACCGGATGGCGGAAGCGGCGTTCCGGCAGGGTCATCGCCACCGCCTGGCCCTCGCCGCTCTGTCCGGCGCCGTCGCGGGCGAGGGGACGGACGGTCACCGGCAGGCCGGACCAGGGATGCGAGGTCAGGTCGACCGCCTGGTCGAGCAGGACTTCCTTCTGGCCGCCGCCCGGCAGATGGATCTCCGCCTCGCCGCCGCCCGCGTCCTGGCGCGCCAGAATGAGGCCGAGGGACTCGACGCCGTAATCGTCGCGCGCGGCGATCTTCACCTGCAGCCGCCCGTCGGCGGCGGGGGCTGGCGGCTCGGTGAAGGCCACCGTCGGCGGCTGGTCGACGATCACCGTGATCGGCCACGAGCCGAGGCGCCGCCAACCGGCCCGCACCGACAGGCGCTTGCCCTGGGTGATCTCGGTCTCGAGCTTCTGGCTCTGCCGGTCGAGGCGGGAGAAGGGGCGGCGTTCATCGTCGATGGCCAGCCTGGCGTCGCGCTCTTCGCCCTGCAATTCGGCCAGCATCTTGCTGCCGGCGGGAATGCGGATCGGCGCGCCGTCATAGCCGGGCTGCAGCATCAGGGGCGACAGGCCGGTATAGGAGGGCGGCGTCACCCAGATCTGCAGCAGCGCCGGGGGGGCGCCGTCATCGATGCCGGGATCGATGGCGCGCCAGAAACGGCTCTCGATGTCGTGCCGGCCCGCCGCCAGACCGATCGCCAGCAGAAGCAAGGGCGCGAAGCGCAGCCCCCAGGGGTCGCGCGACGGCAATCCCGGCGCCGGCGGCAACAGGCGCAGCCGCGCCAGCAAAGCGAGGCCGCGCCGGCGCTGCAGGCGCCACAATATGTCCGAGGTTCCGTCGCCGGAGATCGGCGCCGGCCGGTCGTCGAGCTGGCCCAGCGGGCGATGGTCGAAGCCGCTGTCGGCCTCGAGCCGGCGTTGCGCGTCCTGGCGGGAGGGGGCGCGGAATTTGCGCAAATGGACCACGCTGGCGACTAGGCCGGCGGCGAAGATCGCGAGGATGGCGCCATGCAGCCAGGAGGTTAGGCGGGGCAGCACATCCAGCAGGGCGACGGCGGCGAACAGGGCGATCCACGAGACGCAGGGCCAGGCCAGGCGCCACAGCCTTTCCCAGCCCAGCACCAGCCGGGCCCGGGTGATCGCGCGCGCATAGCCTGACAGATCTTCCTTCACGTCACTCTCTATTCTGCTCCACCCATTCGGGCACCGATTCCAGCGAGAACATCTGCTCGTAGGTCGGCCGTGCCCGCACGATGGCGAACTGATCGCCCTTGACCAGCACCTCCGGCACCAGCGGCCGGCTGTTATAGGTCGAGGACATGGTCGCGCCATAGGCGCCGGCCGTGGCGAAGGCGATCAGGTCGCCCTCGGACAGAGGCGGCAGCGGCCGCTGGCGGGCGAAGGTGTCGCCGGTTTCGCAGACCGGCCCCACCACGTCGAACGGCTCGACGGCGCTGTCCGCCGCCGGCTCCGTCACCGGGCGGATGTCATGGTGCGCATCATACATCGCCGGGCGCACCAGATCATTCATCGCCGCGTCGCAAATGACGAAATTCCGGCTGCTGCCCTGCTTGACGAACAGCACCTGCGACACCAGGGTTCCGGCATTGCCGACCAGCAGCCGGCCGGGCTCGAGCAGCAGCGAGCAGCCGGAAGACCCGAACATTTCCTTGATCAGGGCGCCGTAATCGGCGGGCAAAGGCGGCATCTCGTTGCTGGCCTGCTGATAGGGAACACCCAGCCCGCCGCCGAGATCCAGGCGCGGCAGCACGATGCCATCCTTCTTCAGCGACTCGACCAGCTCGCGCAGCTTCAGGAAGGCGGCGCGGAACGGCGCCAGTTCGGTGAGCTGCGAGCCGATATGGATCGCCGCCGAGGCCAGCTCGATGCCCGGCAGGGAATGGGCCAGGCGCAGCAATTCCGGGGCGCGGGTCCATTCTATGCCGAACTTGTTCTCCTTGCGCCCGGTGGTGATCTTGGCGTGGGTCTGGGCATCGACGTCCGGGTTGACGCGCAGGCCGATCACCGCCTTTTTGCCGCGTTCCAGCGCCATCTCGTTGAGCAGCAGCAGTTCCGGCTCGGATTCGACGTTGATCTGCAGGATGCCGATGTCCAGCGCCATGGCCAGCTCGGCGCGGGTCTTGCCGACGCCGGAAAAGACGATGCGCTCAGGGGGAATACCGGCGGCCAAAGCGCGGCGCAGCTCGCCCTCCGAGACCACGTCGGCGCCGGCGCCCATCAGGCCGAGGGTGCGGATCACCGCGATATTGGAATTGGATTTGACGGCGAAGCAGATGGTGGCGTCGAGCCCGCGCAACGCCTCGCTCAGCACGGTGAAATGCCGGGTCAGCGTCGCGGTGGAATAGCAGTAGAACGGCGTGCCGACCTGATCGGCGATGCGCGCCAGCGGCACGTCCTCGACGTGCAGTTCGCCGTTCCGGTAGTGGAAATGGTTCATTGCGGCTGCTGTTCGTCCTCGGTGGGCGTGGCGCTGGGCGGCGGGCCCAGCGGCGAGAGATTGTAATTGTTCAGGCCCTGGTTGAACGGCGAGCTGCCGCCGGAAGGCTGGGTCTGGGAATAGGGCAGGGTCGCGCCGGGCGTCACGGCGTTGCGCTGCAGTTCGGTCGAGCGCACGGCGGGATCGATATAGCTGCCCTGGTCGGTGAACTTGGCCTTGCCCGCGTCGCCCTGCACCCCGGGCTGGTCCTCGGGCGCGGCGGCATGGACCGGGGCGGTGGGCGCCAGCTTGGGGTCGGGATAGGCGTGCGGGAAGCCCGAGCCGGGCACCATCGGCGAGCCGGCCTTGCCGCAGGCGGTCAGCGCCAGCAGCGGGAGGAGGAGGATCAGGCGCCGGCTCACAGGAAGCGCTCCCGGGCGGTTTTTACCGCCTCGGCGACGCGCGCCGGGGCGGTGCCGCCGAAACTGTCGCGGCTGGCGGCCGAGGCGGCCGGCGACAGGCGGGTGAAGATGCCTTCGGCGATGCGGCCATCCACCGATTGCAGCTCGGCCAGGGTCAGCTCGTCGAGGCCGCAGCCTTTCTCCTCGGCCAGCTTCACCACCCGGCCAGTGATGTGATGGGCCTGGCGGAACGGCACGTCGGCCTTTTGCACCAGCCAGTCGGCGATGTCGGTCGCGGTGGTGAAGCCGGCGCCGGCGGCGCCCGCCATGCGCTCTTCGTTCACGGTGAGGTCGGCGATCATGCCGGTCATCGCGGCCAGGCACAGTTCCAGCGTGTCGGCGGCCTCGAACACCGGCTCCTTGTCGTCCTGCATGTCCTTGCTGTAGGCGAGAGGCAGGCCCTTCATCACGATCAACAGCGCGTTGAGGTCGCCGATCACCCGGCCGGCCTTGGCGCGGATCAGCTCGGCGGCGTCCGGGTTGCGCTTCTGCGGCATGATCGAGGAGCCGGTGCTGTAGGCGTCGGACAGGCGGACGAAGCCGAACTGCGCCGTCGTCCAGATCACCAGCTCTTCGGCCAGGCGCGACAGATGCACCGCGGCGATGGCGGCGGCGGAAAGGAATTCCAGGGCGAAATCGCGGTCCGACACGCCGTCCAGCGAATTGGCGCACGGGCGGTCGAAACCCAAGGCCTTGGCCGTCATCTCGCGATCGATTGGGAACGACGTGCCGGCTAAGGCCGCCGAGCCCAGCGGGCATTCATTGAGGCGGGCGCGGGCGTCGCGCACCCGGCCGCGGTCGCGCCCGACCATCTCGACATAGGCCAGCAGATGGTGGCCGAAGCTGATCGGCTGGGCCGCCTGCAGATGGGTGAAGCCGGGCAGGATGGTGCCGGCATGGGCTTCCGCCTGATCCAGCAGGGCGACCTGGAGCTCGCGCAAGGCCTTGTCCATGCCGTCCAGCGTGTCGCGCACCCACAGGCGGAAATCGGTGGCCACCTGATCGTTGCGGGACCGCGCCGTGTGCAGCCGGCCGGCGGCGTCGCCGATCAGCTCGGCCAAGCGCGCCTCGATGTTCATGTGGATGTCTTCCAGCGCCTGCTTGAACTCGAAGCGCCCGTCGGCGATTTCTTGCCTGATCTGGTCCAATCCGGCGAGAATGGCGCGGCCGTCGGCGTCCGACAGGATTCCGGTCTTGACCAGCATGGCGCAATGGGCTTTCGATCCTGCGATGTCCTGGGCGTAGAGCCGCTTGTCGAAGTCGATCGAGGCGTTGATGCGCTGCATGATCGCCGACGGTCCGGCGGCAAAGCGGCCTCCCCAGATCTGGCTGCTCTGTCGGCTGGGGTCGGTCATCGGCGTGCTCTCGGAAAAGGGTGACATGAAGGGCGGATTTCTCAAGGCGGCGCTGGCGGCCGCAAGTCTGGGCCTAAGCTACATCGTTCCAGCCCTGCCGGGAAGCGCCCAGGACGAAACCGGCGCTGCCCCCGTCGCCATGCCGGAGGTGCGTCTGGCCGACGGCAGCGGCCTGCCGTTTCCCTTGTCGCGCTACAAGGGGGCGGTGATCGTGCTGGAGTTCTGGTCGACCAGCTGCGGGTCCTGCCTGCGCGATCTCGACGCGCTCAATCATCTGCAGGGCGATTTTCCCGGCCGGCCGCTGGTGGTGATCCCGGTGTCCGAGGATGGCGGCAACATGCAGGCGGTCAAGGCGGCGCTGGCGCGCCAGAAGCTGACGTTCCTCCGGCCGTTTGCCGATCCCGGCGGGACGGCGGCGCAATTCCTCAACCTGCGCGGCCTGCCCACCAGCTTCGTCATCGACCGCCAGGGCCGCATGGTGTTCCAGGTCGAGGGAGCGCAGCCCTGGAACAACGCCGCCTACGAAAAGCGCATCAATTATCTGCTTCAAGCCCCCCAGTGAGAGAAGACATGTCCGATTTCCCCATCACCATCTTCCACAACCCGATGTGCGGCACCTCGCGCAACGCCTTGGCTCTGCTGCGCGACAAGGGATACGCGCCCAACGTGATCGAGTATGTGAAGGTCGGCTGGACCAAGGTGCAATTGGCCGACCTGTTCCTGCGCATGGGCGTGTCGCCGCGCGACGTGCTGCGCACGCGCGGCACCCCGGCCGAGGAGCTGGGCCTGACCAAGGACGGGGTCAGCGACGAGGCGATCATCGACGCCATGGTCGAGCATCCGATCCTGGTCAACCGGCCGATCGTCGCCACGCCGAAGGGCGTCGCGCTGACCCGCCCGCCGGAGAAGGTTCTGGAGCTTCTGCCCTAACCATGCACCCCGCCGCGGAGCTGCTGGACCATGCCAAGCACCTGATCGGCGCCGGCCGGCGCGAAGAGGCGCGTCCCTTCCTGGAGGCGGCCTTCTCGATGGCGCTGATGGAGCAGGCGGCGATCCCCGCCGCCTGCAAGGTGCGGACCGCCGACCAACTGCCGCTGGCCTCGCCCGCCCATGTGCTGGCGCATGTCGCGCGCGGCTATGTGATCCTCTATTTCCGCGACGGGGTGGAGCTGACGCCGGCGATGAGTCTGGCCATGTTCGGCATGGTCGCGCGCCTGCTGTCCAACCTGGCGGCGCGGCTGCCCGACACGGCGGCGCGCGAGATCATCTTCAATTTCAGCGACGGCTGCGAGGTGGAGGGGGATTACCGCCGCGTCTCCTTCTCCTGTTCGCGGCCGGACTCGGTCCTCATTCCCGATTATCTGTTCGCCAATTCCGCCAATTACGCCAGCTTGCGCGGCGACCCGGCGCCCTGGCGGGACCGCCGGGACACGGTGTTCTGGCGCGGCGCCGCCAGCGGGCGGCCGGTGTCAGGGGCCAAGGCGCCGTGGGGCTGGCACCAGCGTCTCGATCTCTGCCATCACGCGCGGCACAGCGCCCATGCCGGCAGGCTCGACATCGCCATCACCGACCATCTCGCCATCCTCGACGAGTCCGACAAGAGACGGGTGGAAGCGGCCGGCTTCCTCGGCCTGCCGGCGCCGAAGCAGGAATTCACCCGCTATCGCTATCTGATCGATGTCGACGGCTTCTCGAATTCCTGGGGGTTTCTGGAAAAGCTGATGATGGGGGCGGCGGTGGTGAAGGTCGGTTCCGCCTTCGGCTATCGCCAATGGTATTACGAGCGGCTGGAGCCCTGGGTGCATTATGCGCCGGTGGCGGCCGATCTCTCCGATTTCGACACTGTGCTGTCCCGGTTGTTCGCCGATCCCGCCGAGGCGGAGCGCATCGCCGCGACCGGCCGTGCCTTCGCTCTGTCGCTCGATCCGGAACGCGAGCTGGCCGAGGCGGAGCGGCGGGTCGGCGAGGCGCTCAGGCCAGCAGAACCGCCAGCAACTCCTCCGGCGCGGTGACCATCGCGTCATGGCCGGTGGCGAGTTCGGCCACCTGCCAGCCGGGCTGCTCGCGCACCCGGCGTCGCGACGTCGAAATGGTTTCCAGGGCCGGCGCCGTGCAATCGATGAATGTTCGCGGCAGGCTGGCGACGCGGCCGGCGTCGAAGGTCAGCGGATCGTCATACACCCCGCCGGGCTGCGGCCGCTGCCGGCGCGCCACCCACTCGGCGTCGGCGCCGGACAGCCCGAACAGGGCCGGATCGGCGGGCGGGATCGCGCCGGTCGCGGCGATCACCGAGCGGCGCTGGGCCTGGATATGCAGCGGATGCGGGGTCGACCAGCTCTCGCC
>Ga0213872_10001684_pt1 | contig 13911 bp, 14 predicted proteins | sample VelepicomBERX_R2_FD_160071 | JGI IMG/M metagenome (GOLD analysis project Ga0213872, IMG submission 160071) | Rhizosphere microbial communities from Vellozia epidendroides in rupestrian grasslands, the National Park of Serra do Cipo, Brazil - RX_R2 | ecosystem: Host-associated > Plants > Roots >...
GAAGAAGGTCCTGCTCAGGAAGATAAGGGCGGTAACCCTTCGGCATAAATCATTATGTGCCGATTCTGTTCCATTAGTTGCGACCGTCTTGCAGAATTCTCGGACACACTCCTAGAGCGATCGCAGGAAGTTAATGATGTCTTGCTGCTGCTGGGTGCTCAGTCTATTGAAGGCTTCGATGACTTTATTAGCTTCGCTGTTGGGGCTCGAGTGGGCCTCGATAGCTTCCACCAGATTGCTAGTCCGTCCGTCATGAAGGAAGAATACGCGCTGTCCGACACCCCAGAGCGGAGCTGTTCGGAACTCATCCGGGCCTGCACCGCCTTGGGTGATGCCATCCGCAAGCCCCCTCCCCATGTGGTGGACCAGAAGATCGGAAAAGAGATTGACTGTCTGGTTCGAAAGCGCGGCGCTCGGACTCGTGGAGGAGCCGCTGGCAATCATCTTGCCAGTCGTAAACGAAGGTGTGTGGCATTGGGTACAGCCGACCTTTGTGAAAGCGGTCCTTCCATTCACGGTGGACGGCGTGTCGGGCGCGGCGGTGGGCGGAGCGAGCATCCGCATGAAGTCGGCAAACGCTTCGATATCCGAGAGGACGGCTGCATTGGGGTTAGAGCCGGCCGCAGGGGCAGGAGTGAAGTTGACTGTATCCTCGGGAGTAGCGTTGAACAGGCAGCCGGGAGTCTCGTCGCGCTCTTGGGGAAACATCTGGTTGGTGATTCCCATTTCAACGTTGTATGCCTCGCCTGCGAAAACGAGCAGGCTCTTGTTCTGCGCCTTCCATCCGAACCGGGTAATTGTCCCGTCGTTTGCGCTGCGGTTCACATTGCCGCTCAGGTGTGCGTTCGGGTGGCCGGAGATACCTAAGCCGGACTTCACGGATGCGCCAGCCCGCATGTTGGCGAGGATCGCCGAGTCGGGGATAGCTTCGATCAGTCCACCGCCAAAGAGAGGCGTCGGGATGCGGAAGATGATGTTCGCATTTCCGCCCTGGCCAGTGAGCGGGTTGCCAGCAGGCAGGAAGTTGGGTTGGGCAATGTTGCAACCCGCGGCGTCACTACGTCCGGTGATGACGAAGAAGTCATGCACTTCGCCATCGCTGGCTCCGGTGGAATCCCGCTGAAAGCGTGCTTCCCGAATAGGACCATTTTGCGTGATGAACCATGGCACTGCGTTTTTTGCGCCATTGAGCGTGACGATTTCAATTAAGGGGTTCCGTGCAGGGCTCGATCCGCCGGCGGCCGGCTGCGCGTGGCAGGATAAGCATTGGTTTGAGTTGAAGCGCGGCCCAAGCCCATTGTTCTGGCCGCCCGTCACTACCTCGATCTGAGCGAACCTAGCGAGCCCATCTTGGAAGAACGCAGTTTCGTCGGTGGTAAGACCTTTCAGAGGATTGCCAGCACCCGCTGCCCCTTTGCGCACGCCAGGGTCGGTGGCCTGCACTTTCCCCCCTGAATCCGGTGTATTCCCGCACGATGTTACCCAAGCTGCGGCAACGAGTACAGGGAAGAGATTTCGAACGACGTTCCGTCGCATGATCATACCCATCCGTCACCTCTCCTTGGAAGCTACACACGTGGCGCCTCTGAACGATAGCCAGCCTTTCGGCTGAGGGTAGAACTTAAGCGAGCCGAGGTAATACTCTAACAGAAAAGCGGGCACGCGCGCTCTTCCCATAGGGGCGCGAGACAAATCTGAGGCACCTTCCGTTTCGAAATTACTAACCCGCTCGGAAGGCGGTGAGCCATCGTAACAGACCGATCAAGTCTAAAGATGTATTATGAATGCATATTTATTGCTGCATGTACCACACCATAACTGAAGACGCTATTGTCGATCTTGTTGACAGGTTTTGCGGCAAGATTCGCAACGATCACGTTCTGGGTCCGATTTTCGCTCAGGCCATTGGCGCTGACTGGAAGCCGCATCTTGCCAAGATGAATGCGTTTTGGTCATCGGTGCTGTTGGCCTCCGGCACGTACAAAGGAAACCCGATGGTCGCCCATCTGCAATTGCCGCGCCTGACACAGCATCACTTCGAACGCTGGTTGTACTTGTGGCATGAAACCGCTGCCGGGTTATGTTCCGACAACGTCGCTTCCCTATTTGTGCGAAAGGCGCAAATGATTGGCGAGCGCTTGCTGCACGCTATCTCGAACTACCATGAATCGTCAGAGGCGACCGGAGCGGCGCGAGAAGCAATATGAGCTATGCAGATCTGCAGCCCTTTATAAGCGATACGGCCGGACTGGCACGAACAACGACGCTGTTTCGTGAAACCGGCTTGCGAACGTTGTTATTGCACCTGAAAGCCGGCGAACAGATACCAGAACATCAAACCCGTGGTGCGATAACAGTCCATTGCCTGAAGGGCGAAGCTACTTTCTTGAGCGGCCAGGAACGTGTTGAGCTAAGGCCGGCGTCGCTGATCAGCCTGGCACCCTCCATAGCGCACAGTGTAATTGCTCAGCAAGACACTTTGTTGCTGGTAACGGTATCGGAGCAGGTCCCCACACAATCGGCCGCATGAGAGTGACCGCTCGCCTTGTTTTTCTCATCCTGATTACCGTCTGGGCTGGAATCATCATCGGTGTCTCGCTCATTGCGACACCAGTCAAATTCCAGGCGCCCTCGCTCACAATGCCGGTGGGAGTAGAGATAGGCCGCTATACATTTCGCTTGCTTGCTCGCGTTGAGCTCTGTTTGCTCATCGCTTCCATCGTCGCAGCCAGTGTTGCACAACCACGATGGATCACAACCGTCGTCCTTGCCTTGGTTATTGTTGAATGTGCCCTGCAACGCTATTGGTTACTGCCGGTTCTGGACGACCGCGTTTCTCAGATCTTGGCTGGCGGCACACCGTCGTTCTCGATCCATCACCGCTTGTGCGCGGTCATCGAGGCAATAAAAGCCGCTTTGCTTATAACGGGAGCGGTCGTTGAATACCGCTCACCACTTGGATAGAAGGATCTCGAGCCTCTTCAGCTGAAGCTTCCCGTACCCGTGCCCCCTACGCCGGTTTTCGCGCTCTGAATCGGAAAGTGCGCGGGATTACATCCACCTGGATATTCTCGAATCCAGCCGCTTCCAGCCGGTTTGGAAACGTACCGGGATCAATGACGACCATCGTGTCGAAAAGATGAAAAAGCCGGAATAAACGGCTGGATAGGCTATCAACGCCGGCAAAGATCCCGCCGGGTCGCAGAACACGCGCAGCCTCGGCCAGCAGTCGATCTTGCAGTGCGATAGAGCTCACATGATGCAACATCGAAAAGCATACGACAGCGTCGAAGTTCGCATCAGGCAGCGGCATCGCCGTCGCATCGCCACAGAGAACTCGAACGCTGTTACCCCCTATTCGCCGCGCTAGGGAAGACGCGTACATTCCATCAATCTCGATACAGGTCAGATCAGGAACGCGCCTGCGGAGGGATTCTGTTGTAACTCCCGGCCCCGGTCCTATTTCAAGAACATCTTTCCCGAGTTCTACTCCCTCCAGGGTCCAAGGAAGAATGCGCTTCTCGACGGTGGATCGCCAATGCCCGGAGTTGCATAGCCAACGGTGTGCCAGATTCATGTTACTTGTTTCATCAGTGGATCAGGTAACTTTACGCAATCAGCTCTTTCACAACATTTCCCGCGACATCAGTCAATCGAAAATCGCGGCCCTGAAAACGATACGTCAACTTAGTATGGTCAATCCCCATCTGGTTGAGAATTGTTGCGTGCAAGTCGTGCACGTCTACCGGATTTTCAGCGATGTTATAGCCGAGTTCGTCAGTTTTGCCAAACGTGATTCCGGGCTTAATGCCTCCGCCCGCCAGCCACATCGTGAAAGCGCGCGGATGGTGGTCGCGGCCCAGAAACTTCGAATTGTTCCGCGCTTCATTCATCGGGGTTCGACCAAATTCTCCGCCCCACACCACGATGGTGTTCTCCAGCAACCCCCGCTGCTTCAGGTCCTGCACAAGCGCGGCGGCCGCGCGATCGGTTTCCTGACAGAGACTGGGTAACCGGTTGACGATGTCGTCATGGCTGGATGTGCCGTGATTGTCCCATCCGCGGTGATACAGTTGCACAAATCGAACACCACGCTCTACCAGCCGGCGCGCAAGCAGGCAGTTGTTGGCGAATGATTTCTTGCCCGGTTCTGTGCCGTACAGTTCGTGAATGGAGGCAGGCTCTTTAGAAATGTCGACAAGTTCCGGCACGCTCGACTGCATCCGGTACGCCATCTCATACGAAGCGATGCGGGTGAGGATTTCGGGATCGCCGTTGCTGGCCAGATCCATCTCATTGAGGTCCTTTAGCAGATTCAGAGAATCGCGGCGTGTCTTCCCCGACACACCTTCAGGATTCGTCAGAAAAAGGACCGGGTCTCCTTGGGAACGGAATTCAACTCCCTGATAGAGCGTCGGCAAGAATCCGCTGCCCCAGCACGCCTTTCCGCCGTCAGGCTGGTTCTCGCCAGAAATCAGCACTACGAATCCAGGCAGGTCTCTACACTCGCTTCCCAGCCCATACGTCATCCACGAACCCATGCTCGGCCGGCCTATGATCTGGAAGCCCGTGTTCATAAAGATCTGTGCTGGCGCGTGATTGAACTGAGTGGTATGCACCGACTTGACAATGGCAATGTCGTCCGATATCTGCCGCAAGTGGGGCAACAACTCCGAGATCTCGGCGCCTGACTCGCCGCAGCGCTTAAACTCGTACGGTGAGCCGAGGAGTTTCGGCGTACCTTTGATGAAAGCGAACCGCTCGCCTTTCATCAACTCCTGCGGCACGTTTTGCCCATCGTACTTTTGGAGTGTCGGCTTTGCATCGAGCAGATCGACCTGCGAGGGCGCACCCGCCATAAATAGGTAGATGACGCTTTTCGCTTTCGCAGGAAACATCGGCGGTTTCGCTGCCAGGGGATTTACCGCGCTAGTCGCCGTGTCAGCCGCGAACAACGAGCCGCTGAGGAGGTTTGTCAACGCAGCGGCGCCTATGCCGAATCCCGATTGCTTGAAGAAGTGCCGCCGGGTGGATGCGCGAAGCAGTTCTATCATGGGTCCCAAAGAATCTTTGTTCACGCATTACTCCTTGCTGATCGTCTCGTCCATGTTCAGCAACACATTGGCGACCATGGTCCAGGCGGCTAATTCTGGTGCGTTCGTCGCGGAGTCTGGTTTCAACGCAATGACGCGATAAGCGGCTTGCGTATCGCGGTTGTACTCCTGCAACTGCTGTTCATAGAAGCTCAAGATAGGGTCCAGTTCTGCTTTTGTCGGAGGGCGCGAAGCCACCAGCCGGAAGGCGTATGTCGCACGATCCGGCGGGGAGGCGCCGCCCTCCTGCATGATGCGTTTCGCCATGGCACGCGCAGCTTCAAAGAAATATGGATCATTCAGTCCGGTCAGCGCTTGCAACGGTGTGTTCGTTCGAACACGCCGAACCGTGCAGAACTCGCGGCTTGGCGCATCATATGTCACCAGGCTCGGGTAAGGCGCACTCCGCCGGATGAAGGTGTAGATGGCGCGCCGGTATCGGTCCTCGCCTTCACTTTGTATCCATTTATCGTCGCTATATGGGATATCCCAGATACCTTCGGGTTGATACGGAAACACGCTTGGCCCATACATCTTGCCGCTCAGCAGGCCGCTGGCGGAAAGCGCGATGTCGTGGACCATTTCCGCTTCAACCCGAAATCTAGGCCCACGTGCATAGAGCTTGTTGTACGGGTCGCGCGCAAGCAAGTCCGGCGTCACTTGCGAGGATTGGCGATAAGTTGCAGAGGTCACCATCAGCCGCTGTATCTTCTTCATGCTCCAGCCGTCGCGCATGAACTCAGTGGCGAGCCAATCGAGCAGTTCCGGGTGAGACGGCGCCTCTCCCTGAGTTCCGAAATCTTCGCTGGTCTCAACAATGCCATGTCCGAAGATCGTTTCCCAGAAGTGATTCACCGCCACGCGCGCCGTCAGCGGATTGTCGTCGCTGACCAGCCATTCGGCAAGCCCGAGGCGGTTCGGCATAGCATCCTTCGGCAGCGGATTCAGAGTCGCCGGAACATCGGCGTACACCCGTTCTCCTTTGCTCATGAAGCTGCCCCGTTCGCGAATGTAGGTCGCCGGGCGCGAATACCCGCTCTTCTCGCGCATCACCATCGCCGTCACGATTCCCAGCTTTTGCAATTGAGTCTGAAGGTCCGCGATCTGCCTTCGTGTCGGCTCGAGCAGCGGAGACACTTCCCGATAAGCAGCCGCTACTTTTTCCTGCTGTTCCGGCGTTCGTTGAGAAACAGGCGTTTCGAGCACGGGCCGGAGACGGGCCGGCGCTTCGATAATGAATTGCGGGTCCTGCGTCGAAGTAATTGAAAGCCGGAAGCGGCCTACATTGCGCGTTGCGTGGCGCATCTGGTGCTTCATGGTGATGCTGAGAATGGTGTCACCGGAAAAACCGAATGGTTTGTCCGAAACGAAAATCGCCTGGCGCCGGAGAGGTACAGCCGCACTCGCATCAATGGCCCAACCTCGCAGTCCTGGCTCCTTGTGCAGCAGATTCATTGCCTCATATCCGCCCTGCGACTCGTCCGCTGCAACGGTTCTCCAGGCGATAAACTGCTTCGCTTGCGGGTGGCTCGCAGGCGCGGCCTCCAGCTCGAAATCGCTTAGGAAGAAATTGCCTTCCGCATCGCGGCCCGGCCCCCCGTTCGGCAGGCTCGCATCGGGCAGCACCTCCAGACGCAGCGCTGTGATCGAAGTGAGGTCTGTTCTTGCTTCGATGCTGTATGTGTCAGCCTGCGGGTTCTTGCCCGTCGCGAGTATCGAGTCATCCGGTAGGAGCTTTAGCGTGGCCCCGCCCGCGGATTCGGAGCGAATCGGCTGAAGCGTGCGCAAATGTTTCTCGGCTCCCCGCAGATCGTTCTCCCACACTTTCTCCGCTGCATCCAATTCGGGTGTTTGCGTGTCGAGCACTGTTTGCAGACGCCCGATCTCCGCCCGCAGTTCGGCACTCCGCTGCTTCTGCTCAGGCGTTGGAAGTTCGAGTTCGGGCTCCTGTGTCCAATGATCTCCGTTGCCGGCGTCTTTATATTCGGCATTACCATAAAAAGCCAGAAATCGATAATAGTCTTTCTGGGTAAATGGATCGAATTTGTGATTGTGGCACTGCGCACAACCAAGGGTTGTGCCGAGCCAGACAGAAGCTGTCGTATTCACCCGGTCTACCAGGCTGTACCAGTAATATTCCTCGATATCGATCCCACCCTCCTGGTTCAGCATCGAGTTGCGATTGAAACCGGTCGCAATAAGCTGATCGGGAGTGGGATTCGGCAGCATATCCCCCGCAATCTGGTCGATCGTGAAATCGCGGAAAGACATGTCTTCGTTCAGAGCACGTATAACCCAGTCGCGATACTCCCAGGCGGTGCGCCGCCGGTCCTTCTCGTAACCATTGCTATCGGCATAGCGGGCAAGGTCGAGCCAGGGTCGCGCCCACCGTTCGCCGTAATGGGGAGATGCCAGCAGCCGGTCCACAACCTTTTCATATGCGTCTGGGCTCTTGTCCGACAGGAAGACATTCACCTCTTGAGGGGATGGCGGCAAGCCAGTCAGATCGAGATACACACGTCGAAGCAAAATTGCCCGATCCGCTTCGGCTGAAGGCTTCAACCCCTCTTTTTCCAGTTTCGCGAGGACGAAGTAATCAATCGGATTGCGGCACCAGGTGGCATCCTTTACAGGAGGAATCGCCAACATAACCGGCTTTACATAGGCCCAATGCTTTAGCGGTTTCGTGACTGCAGCGGGGGTCGTCGCGTCCGGCCCCGGAGCGCCGGCATCGATCCATCGCCGGATCACCGCGATCTCATCATTTGAAAGCGGCGGACCTCCATACGGCATTTGAGGCCGTTCTTCTGCTAGCAACCGTCGCACCAGCCGGCTCTGGTCGCTGTGCCCCGGAACGATTACTCCTCCGGAATCGTTCCCCTTTAAAACAGCCGGCAGAGAATCCAGTCGCAAGCCATTTTGCTGCACCTCGGGACCGTGGCAGCCATAGCAACGGGCTGCAAGAATGGGCCGTACGCCCGTTGCAAAGAGCGGCGATTGCTCAACGCCTCCGGCCGGAGCAGCACGCGCTGCCTCATTGACCGCAGGTGCAGTTGCGCCGGAAGCAGTGAAGGACCCTTGATCGATCCAGGCCCGGATCACGGCTATCTTCTCTGACGAAAGCGGGTCACCGCCCATCGGCATTCGGGGCGCATCCGTCAGACCCAAGATGCGTTTTACGAGCAAGCTCTTAGAGCTGTCTCCTCGCATAACAGCCGGGCCCGAAATGCCTCCCTGCAAAACTGCACCTTCCGAATCGAGGCGCAGTTTACCCATCGCCATACTGGGGCCATGGCACTTTACACAGGAAGCCTGGAAGATCGAGGCTATCTTTTCCTTATAGACGTCGGGGGCTTGATACCCATCCGGAGTTTTTGATTGCGCGGCGGCAACGGCCGGAAGGGATAGTGCGCAGGCCAGGGCGAAGTTTCTCGACCGCCGCGCATTAATCATGGAAAGCATCTCGAAGTCGCGTCGTGGCGATTGCTTCGTACGAGTGTATCGAACACGTTCCCTCGCGAACAGCTACCGGCGGTGTCTGTCGTTCAGGAACAAGCTCAGCACCGGAGATAGGCTGTCTTGCACCTCCTCAGCGAAGACAGCCTAAGAAAACGACGTGGCATCTCTGGTGAATCTACTAGAAACAGAAGGGTCAGGCGCTTCACGCGAATGCGCCTCAACATCCAGCAATGCTCGCACGTCTCCAATGACATAGACTGGATTTACAATTTCGTAAACAGAAATCGTTTCAGCGAATTAGGGAGGTTACTAGTTACGCCCGCGCAGCGCCATGAACTATACCTCGATAAGAAGCATGAACAAACCCAAATTCTTCGCAATTCCAGCTTTCGCGCACCATATGACCTTGAAAAAGCCGATCGCCGCCCTCAATCTCGGTCTGCATTCAAGTTTCATTGCACAGCTTCCAGCAAATGCGAATGTAGAGGTTTGTGGAGAAGGATTCAACGATCGTTCTTTAACCGTACGCTGGCGAAACGAGCTTTTTTTCGTGTTCCAGCAGGATTTGGATTTGAGCGAGCCCAGATACATGGAGACATTTGCGGCTGCTCGATGCCGGGCGCTTGCATTCGAATAGCGCCTCAACTACAATCCTGACATCCGGGTCATCTTCCATTTCTCTCAATGAGGTCCGCACGATGTCGCACGCCGGTACCAGAGACGTAAACGATCTCTCAGATACAGAGCTTCTGGATGCGCTCGAGCAATTAATTCAGCACCCGGAGTTTATTAATTTGGAGTTAGGTTACGAGGCTGAAGTCAGCAAGTTCTACGCCGGCTCCGAATATGGGAAGAACCTTCGGGATTTACTTCGGACTGTTTTGTCTCAAAATCGGCCTGGAAATGTCACGCTTGACCAATTGATTACAGGCGGCAAATCAACCAAAGCCGATACGATTTCAGACGCCGATCGCGATCCGCACGCCTACCAGATCGACGCAGCCTGAGTTCTTTCCTTTGCCGAACTGCCCTTTGGCCGAACTGCGTTCTTCCGCGGAGGGCTCCCTCAGACTTAAGCTGCTGCGCTGCGCCGCAACGCAGCAGTGAAAGCGAGAAGTCCGATTGCTTCTCCAAGCGCAAACACCTCCCAGTGAAACGTAGCCGGTGCCGCTCCCTTCAAGGTGTTATGGAAGTCCCATACAAATGCGGCGACAATGACTGTACCCCCCAGGATGATCAGACTCCAACGCATTGCATTGATGTGAACCGGATCGTTGTTGTGCTCGCGCCAAAGCACCAGGAGTCCGGCGGCGATCATCGAAATCGAAACGAGCATGGGTGCTAAGACCGGCCCGACCCAGGGTACCGGTACCAAAAAGAGGATGTCCCACGCGAACAGTGACGCAGGCCAATCGAGCAGCAGTTTCAGCGAGAAGTAAAAGACAACATCCCAGATACCGAAACAGAAAAGGAATGCGGCTACACCGTGCCGGACGTTGCGTGCCGCCACCGTTGCCACCCCCGCCAGCATAAGAAGCGTCGCCAATTCACGGGCGTATTCTATGCTCAAAAGCAACGTGTTCTCCGGTCCCAGAGCGCGCAATTGGTCGAGCGACAGCAACGGAAACACTTCGCTGGTGAGCGCACCGGGATAGAAGTGCATGCGCAAAGGCAAATAAACTGAGCGTAAATAGACGACCACCGCGCCTTCCACATAACCGAAGGCGATGCTGAACAACACCAAACCTGCAACGGTACGCGCGAAATCAAATTTGGACCGCATGTTTACATTCCATCCTCGCTGTTGATGGTAGCTAGAACTTTCACGATATTTCTCTTGTAATCTCAGTCAAACGGGTGCATACTCTCTTCCGAGATGCAGCGTTTGTCGCGCTGCACCGGAGGGTCAAGGACCGTGGACCTCTGGCCGCTGGGAATCTACATCGCAATTGTGCTGTCGCTCGTAGGAGCCATGTTAGGACTATCCTACGTGCTGGGTCAGCACCATCGCGATCGTTCAACCGATTTTCCGTACGAATCCGGCATCTCTTCCGAAGGCTCGGCGCGCGTGCGCCTTTCCGCAAAATTTTACCTGATCGCTATGTTTTTCGTGATCTTTGACCTGGAGGCAATTTTCATATTCGCCTGGGCGGTAGCCGTTCGCGAGACAGGATGGGCAGGGTACGCCGAGGTGTTCATATTTATATCTGTGCTGCTTGCCGCGCTCGGTTATCTTTGGCGCGCAGGAGCACTGGAGTGGGGTTCAGGGCGGTTTACTAAGAGACCGAAATAGTCAGTCGGGATTATATGCGTTGGTCGCTGAGCCAGGTGAATGCTCCCCCGCAAAACGGCGGGCCTGGCCAGGAGCATCTCGAAACCGCCGTTCGCCGCACCATGATTCTCTCGAAGTTGGACGATCTCATCGCCTGGAGCCGCAAGAACTCCATCTGGCCCTTCCATTTCGGTCTGTCCTGTTGCTTCGTGGAGATGGCCACGAGCATTACGAGTAAGTACGACATTTCGCGATTCGGAGCGGAGGTCATTCGCGGCACCCCGAGAGAGGCTGACCTGATGGTCATCGCCGGCACAGTATTTATCAAGATGGCTCCCGTTATCCGGCGCCTCTACGAGCAGATGATGGAGCCGCGGTGGGTGATCTCGATGGGTTCGTGTGCGAACTCCGGAGGAATGTACGACATCTACAGCGTTGTTCAAGGCGTGGACAAGTTTCTTCCGGTAGATGTTTACGTGCCGGGTTGCCCGCCACGGCCCGATGCCTTTCTCGAAGGGATTCTATTGTTACGCGAGGCCGTCGGAAAGGAGAAGCGCCCGCTCAGTTGGGTGATGGGCCCGCAGGGCGTAGAGAAGCCGCACATGCCCGCGATGCGTGATCAAAAGTGGGAGCACCGTCAATCGCTTACTGTGCTCAGGACGCCGGATCAGAGTTAGAGGCATGATGGCAACTGCACTCGTTGCTGACCAGGAACTCCGGCAGGAACTCGGTCCCGAAGCGGTCCCGCAGACAACCTGCGACGGCATTCCCACGTTCTGGTTACCAGCGGGCGAAATTCGCAATGCTGTGCGACTGCTCCGCAACGCCGTCCCACAGCCGTTCAGAATGCTTTACGACCTCACTGCTATCGACGAGCGAGGGCGCAGATTCAGAGACGGCCAACCGTCCCGGGACTTCACGGTTGTTTATCACCTGTTCTCTTATGAACGCAACGCTTACGTGCGCCTGAAGGTCGCGTTGGAAAGCGACAACCTCAAAGTCCCCTCCGTTGTTGATATCTATCCTGTGGCCAACTGGTACGAGCGTGAAGTATGGGACATGTTCGGGATCTCTTTCGAAGGACATCCACACTTAGCCCGGATCCTGATGCCGCGTTCCTGGCAGGGACATCCGCTGCGCAAGGACCATCCTGCGCGCGCCACTGAAATGGGCCCGTACCGGTTGCCGGATGAAAAGCTGGACGCCGAGCAGGAGGCGCTACGCTTCCGGCCTGAAGAATGGGGCATGTCGCGCGGCCGCGAGGACTCGGACTTCCTCTTCCTGAATGTAGGGCCGCAGCATCCCGGAACGCACGGCGTGCTCCGCATTGTTCTCGAGTTGGATGGCGAGGAAATTGTGAACGCCGTGCCCGACATCGGCTTTCATCATCGCGGCGCGGAGAAGATGGGTGAACGGCAGACCTGGCATACCTATATCCCGTACACCGATCGCGTCGACTACCTCGGCGGCGTGATGAACAATCTCGCCTATTTAACGGCGTTCGAAAAAATCGCCGGTATTACAGTGCCGCCGCGCGGGCAGATGATCCGCGTGATGCTGGCCGAACTATTCCGGATTATCAGTCACCTGGTCTGGTACGGTACCTTCGCACAGGACGTCGGCCAGATGTCGCCTGTCTTCTACACCTTCAACGATCGCGAGAAAGCATTCGGAATCGTCGAAGCCGTCTGCGGCGCACGCATGCATCCGAACTGGTTCCGCATCGGCGGCGTAGCGCAAGATCTGCCTGCAGGATGGGACAGGATGCTTCGCGATTTCGTAGACTATCTTCCTTCGCGCCTGGATGAATACGACCGCACGGTGATCCGCAACAAGTTATTCCAAGCGCGGACGAAAGGCGTGGGCCAATGCACCATCGAAGAAGCAATCGATTGGGGAATGACGGGGCCGAACCTGCGAGCTTGCGGATTCGCATGGGATTTTCGGAAAAAGCAGTCATACGCCTGTTACGAACAGCTCGACTTCGACATACCGACAGGTAAGTGCGGCGACTGTTTCGATCGCGCAGTCGTACATGTCGAGGAAATGCGCCAAAGTCTTCGTATTATCCGGCAGTGCATCGATAACATGCCGGGAGGCCCATGCAATGCAGAGCATCCGCTGACGACTCCACCGCCGAAAGCGCGAACGATGCATGACATCGAGACGCTGATTAACCATTTTCTCGGCGTAAGCTGGGGGCCTGTTACGCCTCCAGGCGAGGCCCTGGGCGCGATCGAAGCAACTAAGGGAAATAACGGTTATTACCTCATTAGCGACGGCGGCAACGGCTCCTATCGAACCAGAATTCGGACACCATCTTTCGCGCACATGCAGATGTTGCCGCTGTTGTGCCGCGGTCTGATGATTCCGGATCTTCTCGCAATTTTAGGAAGTCTTGATTACGTGCTGGCGGACATTGACCGCTAAGAAAGGAATCGAGGAGAAAACTCTTGCTAACGGCCGAAGAGCAAAAGGAAATCAACGAGGAACTGGCGCACTATCCCAACAAACAGGCCGTCTGCATTGATGCGATGTTGATTGTGCAGCGGCGGCGCGGATGGGTGTCCGATGAGGATATTCATGATATCGCTGAATTTCTCGGCATGTCGACGGCCGACCTGGATGGAGTCGCTACCTTTTATAACCTCATTCGCCGCAAACCGGTGGGGCGGCATGTGGCCCTGATCTGCGACAGCGTTAGCTGCTGGATCATGGGCTGTGAACGGGTGCGTGATCAATTGTGTGCCAGACTGGGCACGACGCTCGGCGGATCCACGGCCGACGGGCGGTTCACACTGTTGCCCAATGTGTGTCTGGGTGCCTGCGATCACGCACCCGTAATGATGATCGATGGCGATCTCTATACCAATTTAGACGAGCGCCAGATTGATCCGATTCTGGACAGATACAAATGAGCCCGATGGAGCGACCGCTCACGAGTAATCTTCGTCCGGACGGAAACGCCGTTGACATCGCCGCTTACGAACGGGCGGGTGGATATGAGGGTCTGCGCAAGGCGCTCACAATGCAGCCGCAGGATGTTACGGAACTGGTGAAGCGATCGAGCCTCAAGGGGCGCGGAGG
>Ga0213872_10001685_pt1 | contig 13897 bp, 9 predicted proteins | sample VelepicomBERX_R2_FD_160071 | JGI IMG/M metagenome (GOLD analysis project Ga0213872, IMG submission 160071) | Rhizosphere microbial communities from Vellozia epidendroides in rupestrian grasslands, the National Park of Serra do Cipo, Brazil - RX_R2 | ecosystem: Host-associated > Plants > Roots >...
CGAGTGGGACTACAAAAGCATCGCCGCCGGCTATCATGTGCCCCCGCCGGTTGCAGGACAGATCGCCATCCCCACGTGGAAGGATGAGATGTACTTCGAGTATCACCGTGGTGTGATGACGACGCAGGCCAACCACAAGCGCAACATGCGCGAGAGCACCGAATGGGCGCTGAATGCGGAGAAGCTGGCTTCGCTCGCGTGGCTCGACGGCAAGACTTATCCGTCCGACGAATTAACCGACGCCTGGAAGAAGATTACCTTCAATGACTTTCACGACCTCGGTGCAGGCTCCGGCATTGGGATCATCTACAAGGAAGCGCAGCAGGACTACGACCGGGTTCGCTGGGCGACCAACGAGATTTCCGCAGCTGCCATGAAGACCATCGCTGCGCGGATCAATACCAGCGGCGGGCAGGGCATTCCTGTCCTTGTCTTCAATCCGCTGGCGTGGGAGCGCTCCGGGCTGGTTACTGTCGGCGTGCAGCTTCCCGATACCGCGGACAGTGTCTCTGTACTGGACTCTGAAGGGCATGTAGTCCCCTCGCAAGTGCTTTCTTCTGATCCGGGTACGCACAGCTTCAGGCTGCTTATCGAAGCGCAACATGTTCCTTCGCTCGGATACGAGGTGCTCCACGTCGTTCCAGAAGCCAGGCCTGTCCAAAGCGACCTGAAGGCTGATGGACTTACGCTCGAAAATGCCAATCTTCGTGTGATCGTCGATAAGACCACTGGCTGCATTACCAGCATCTACGACAAGCCCCACAGCTTCGAATCGCTTGCCTCGGGAGCGTGCGGCAACGAACTTCAGTTGTTCCGCGACACGCCGAAGGATTATGACGCCTGGAACATCGATCCGGGCACACTCGATCAACCGCCGGTGAAGCTGGACACCGCCGATTCGGTCGAGCTGGTCGAGCGCGGTCCGCTGACCGCATCGATCCGCGTCACGCACCACTGGCAGAATTCGAAATTTGTGCAGGAGATCGTGCTTCATGCCGGATCCGACCAGGTGGAAGTCGTAAACGACATCGACTGGCACGAGACGCACGAGTTGCTGAAGAGCGCTTTCCCGCTCGCCGCCTCGAGCCCCATGGCCACGTATGAAATTCCCTATGGAGCGATCGAGCGGCCGACTACGCGCAACAACAGCTGGGAGAAGGCTCAGTTTGAAGTTCCTGCGCTGCGCTGGGCCGATCTGGGAGATGGCCGGCATGGTTTCAGTCTTATCAACGAGTCGAAGTATGGTTACGACGCGCGCGACAACGTACTCCGCCTCTCGTTGCTGCGGTCGCCTGTGTGGCCCGACCCTGAGGCCGACCGCGGTCACCATCATTTCAGCTTTGCTCTTTATCCTCACGCTGGAGACTGGAAGCAGGCGCTGACGATCCGTCACGGGTACGAATTCAATTATCGTCTAAACGCGGTGCAGGTGGCTCCCCACGGCGGAGCGATGCCGGCGCGGCGCTCCTTTGTGTCGGCATCGCCCGAGAACGTGGTACTCACGGCGATGAAAAAGGCCGAAGACAGCGACTCTCTGGTGTTTCATCTGTATGAATGGGCAGGGAAGTCCGGAACGATCGAACTCTCGGTGCCTGCCGGGGCGACCGGAGCGGTCGAGACGAATCTGCTGGAGCAGCCGCAGGGAATGGCGCTTTCAGTCAGCGGCGAGAAGGTCAGCGTTCCCGTCAAGCCGTACGAGATTGTAGCTGTACGGGTGGACTATTCGGCGCCGAGCCGCAGATAGCCGAGGAGGCTAACCCCTGCTTTGTCCATTGTCTGCGGCAGCGGACCGGTCTCCTCATGTTTGACCTGACGTGACCGGTCCGCTAGACTCTACTTACGCTGCAACTTCAAGAGACGATTCCTGTACGCAGAGCCCGTGCCATCCATTGCGGGATGAGTGTGTTGGAAAACGCCTGCCAGGTTTGGGTGTTCCTGGTGCAGCATCAACAGCATCGATGCAGTCCACGTACGACCCAGCATAACCTCGAGATGAGAGCGAGCCCTCAGCTACCCACAACAAGCCTGTTTGCCTCCCGACGATCGTCGACCCTGTCGATTTATCTGCATAACTTCGCTTCGAAGGCAAACCGACAGGTATAGCAGCTGTAACGCCAATTTTCCCGTCCATCGCATGCAGCAGGTGAGGCCAAAGGCCTCAGGAGGATAAACGATTTAGAAGAACAGGCGCTCCGCAGACTGCAAGGAAGCTCTCGGATCGCTCACGTAAATAAGACAGAGTTGCTGTTACAGATAATAAACCTCAGAGAGGCTGCAGTTTTCGCGGTTCGAGTCTGGCCATTGCAGAGCTTTCTGATGTCCTGATTGTTGGGCAGTTGAGCCGGATGGGTCGATCATAAGGAGAGCATAGGGATGCAAGGCTGGGCAGTCCCCCCCCAGGGACCACAACAAGGCGTAACAATCGGTACGGCACCTGCCGCCGAACGCTCGGTTCTGACGCCGGCCGACTTTCGCAAGGTTCTGATCAAGCGGAAGTGGATCATCATTCTCGGGATCGTAATTGGTGTTGCCTATGCCATCTTCTACATTGTCACGACAGTTCCCCAGTACGAAGCGATCGCCCGTCTTCATATCGATCTCAGCCGGTCGACCAATATCGGTATAGAAGACCTGATCGAGCAGAAACTGAGCGGCGGACAGGATGCGGGCGAGAAGCTGCAGACCGAACTCCGGATCATGCAGAGCGACTCGGTCACCATGGAAGTGATCAACAGGCTGGATCTCTTTCACAAGGCGCCGTATTCGGAGTTATTTGCAAAGCAGCCGTATAGCGGCCAGCTAAGCCCTGCCCAGCGATACGCACTCATCCATGCCTTCCAGGGCGCAACCAAGGTCATCGTTCTGCCCAATACCGAAGTGGTGGAGGTGCATTTTCAGAACCGGGATCCATCTGTTGCGGCGAATACTGCGAACGCGATTGTCGATGCGTATCTGGATCGCGATCTTCGATCGAGATACGAAGGCACAACGCGCGTGTCGAACTGGCTCACACGGCAGCTGTCGGCGGTGAAGAAGCAGGTAGAAGATGCTCAGAAATCTCTGACGGATTATCAACGGCAGAACAATCTGCTAACCCTTGACGGTCAAGGCGGGAGCCTGCTGACCGACAGCCTGCGCACAGTCAATCAGCAGTTAGCGGAAGCGGAGGCCGACCGCATCGTCAAGGAAGCGCGCTACAAGATGGCGCAGACGCGTAACCCAGACCTGTTGATATCGGTTGCGCCGGGCACGGTGCTCAGCGGTCTGCGCGGCCAGCAGGCCGATCTCATGGTGCAGGCGGCACAGCTGAAGTCCAAATTCGGCCCGGACTATCCGAAGGTCCGCGAACTCGACAAGCAACTGGCGAGCGTGCAGGCGGATATCGATGCCGAAATCAACGACCTTACGAAGCGCTTTGCCGAAGAGTACAACGCCGCCGTTAAAACGGAGTCGCTGTTGCAGGACCGCCTGAACAAGACCAAACAGGACGCCTACAAAGAGAACGAATCGGCGGCGCAGTTCGACATCCTGAAGCATGGCGCGGAATCGGCATCGGAGCTTTATGACAGCCTGCAGATGAAGTTGAAGGAAGCAGGTATTACCGCAGGTCTGAACTCAAACAATGTCGATATCATCGACCAGGCCAGCATCCCACCTTTCCCTGTACTTCCCAAGAAGCAGTCAGCGCTGATCTTCGGGTTCCTGGGCGGCCTCATCGGAGGCATCGCGCTGGCTTTCTTCTTCGAGAGCCTGGATGACACGATCCGAACATCAGACGATGCGGAAGCGATATCGCAACTTCCTACACTCGCCGTTATTCCGCACTTCGTCATCACTAGCCGCAAGGGAGCTCCGCCGACGACGCCGACCGCGAAAGCCGAGCAACAGCGTTTACTGAAGGTCTCGCCCGACCTTGTTTCCTATGTCGATCCGCAGTCGATCGCGGCCGAGGGATTTCGCACTTTCCGGTCGTCGATTCTGCTTTCGGCCGTGGATCACGAGCCCAAGCTGCTGCTGATTACCAGCAGCTTCGCGGCGGAAGGCAAATCCACCTGTGCGGCGAATCTGGCAATTTCGTTCGCGCAGCGGTCGGCCCGGGTGCTGCTTGTGGATAGCGACCTCCGCAAGGGAACGCTTCACATGAAATTCCGGCTCTCCAACCGTGCAGGGCTTACCACCCTTCTTTCTCGCGAGTCCGGCAATGACGCCTATGAGAAGCCGTTGCCCGATCTGCCAAATCTGACAGTCCTTTCCCGCGGTCCTATCGCTCCAAACCCCGGCGAAATGCTGGCATCGCGGGCCATGGAGGAGATGCTCGCGCAATGGCGCAGCGAATACGAGCATGTCGTCCTCGACTCCTCGCCGATCCTTCCCGTTGCCGACACGCTCAGCATTGCGCCCCATGTAGATGCCACCTTCATCCTCGTGCGGGCGGGTATAACCCGCAAGCACGCGTTGATTCGGGTTCGCGAGCAACTTCGCCGGGCAAGCGGCCGTGTGCTGGGCACTGTAATCAATGACGTCGATCTTCGGATGGAAAACTACTACACCTACTCCAGGCGCTACGATTATGGCTACAAGAGCAATTACGGCGCAGGATATGGAGTCACCGATGACGAGAAATAACGTTCAGAGCAGCCGCCGGGCGGGAATTCTGGCTCTGACCTTCTGTCTCGGTATTTCTCTTCCCGGATGGGGGCAGGCCGATACGCCTCAGGGTGTGGCGCCTACCGATGCCGCACAGGCGCAGCCCCCGGACGCAGCACAATCCCAGGCGGCGCCGCCGTCTCAGGCTGTTATGAGGCCGCCGACCATCACCATTGGTCCCGGAGATCAGATTGAGGTTGCCGTTTTCGATACACCCGAACTCTCCGGGCCTGCCCGCGTAAGTCAGACCGGTGAAGTCAACCTTCCGGTCCTGGGAAATGTCCAGGTGGGCGGTCTTACGCCAAACCAGGCAGCGCGGAAGATCGAAGAAGCTTTGAAGTCTCGGGGCATCCTGATCGATCCGCATGTTACGGTCTCCATCGCGGAGTATGCATCGCAGGGTGCGACTGTGACCGGCGAAGTTCATGCTCCGGGCGTTTATCCCACACTCGGAAGTCGCAGGCTTCTGGACATGATTGCCCTGGCGGGCGGTGTTTCCACATCGGCCGGACGAACTGCGACAATCGTTCATCGTAACGATCCCCAACACCCGGTGAACATCGAACTGGTGCCGAATAACAATGCTCTCGGCGCGCAGGAAAATCCTGTGATCCTTCCGGGCGATACCGTGGTGATCGCCAAGGCGGGCATCATCTATATCCTTGGTGACGTGGGCAGAGCCGGTGGGTACCTGATCGATAACAACGACCATCTGTCACTATTGCAGGCGCTCTCGCTAGCCGGCGGATGGACCAAAACCTCGGCGCAAAGCAAGGTGATTCTGATTCGCAAGATTCCGGATGGCAGGGAAGAGATCAAACTCGACCTTTCTCACATGGTGCACGGGCAACTGGCAGATATAGCTGTGAGCAACGGCGATATCCTCTTCATACCCTCCAGCGTCGGAAAGATGATCGCGTACCAGGGAGTGAGCGCTGCAATTCAGGGCGCGGAGCAGGCTGTTGTTTACGGAGCGATTTACCATTAAAGACTTAAGGACGAGTTACGAACAAGGCGTCGTGCCCGGGAGCTTCAGAAGTACTCGTTGAGCTTTGAACGCGATGAGGACAGCAACATCGCCAGTAACGCTTGGCCTACCCTCGTCTCCCGCGCGGGGGCTGGGTCAGGATCGCGCCCTGCCTCGCCCTGCCTACGTTACAAACATCCCGGGCATCCTCGTTGTGACCGGGCTCGCCACATGGGTTGGCGGCAATGAAATCGCGATGGTCGTTGCCGCAGCGGTGGGAGGAGTGATATCGCTTTATCTGCTTTGGGATTGGCTGTTTCGAGAGGGCCCGACTCGATTCTCAACCATTATGGCCATGACTCTTTTGCAGGGTTATGGGCTCGGAGCATTGAACACCTGGTTAACCCTGCCGACAGGCGGCCTCACAATCGCGCAATTCCTTGGAGGCGATCAAGCTGTACTCGCTCGCGGCATGGCTGCGGTGTTGATCGCGTGTGCCCCGCTCTGTTTTTTGGGGGAGTTGTATGAACGGCCACTCTTTGGAAGTGAATTCCGTCTGCCCCTTGACCAACGCACATACCTGTTTATTGTTCTAGGGACCGCAGGCGTCATTGCCGGGTTCTTCATCCATGCCCTTGGCTTCCAGGGTACACAAGTCGGCACCGGGGGACAGGTGTCAGTCGCGGCCGCGCTGCTCACCTTTATATTTTCTCCGCTAACCGCTCTTACCGTCGCGGTCTTTCTGGTTACTCGCGGACGCTTCGCGAAGCCACTTATGGGCTTCTGCACACTGGTCCTCTGCATCCTCACCATGACTATCGGCCGGCGCAACATCATCTATACCGCAATACTGGTCATATTCGCGTTGCGCCTCACCGGGTACCGGCTGAAGGGAACTTTCTTCAGAAAACTCCTGTTGATCACCGGGTTGGGATTTTTCATGGCCCTTGGCATAACGGTTTTCATGCTTCTTCGGATGGCCGGATGGAAGATGCCGAATGGGAAGGCAACCTTGGGAAAGCGGATCGAGGTTGCCCTCTCCTGGGTTGAAGACGGTACTGCGCTGAGCCGAGCTACCGAAGCAAACCGGGTGAACGCGCAAAAGAGGACTTTTGTACTGGATTTTTTCGCCGACGTTCTTGATGGAAGCATGCGGCGCACCCCGGCGCTGGGAAAGGATGTGGTGGGATATGTTTCGATGGCAATTCCGCGAGTCCTCAACCCCGAAAAGGAAGGTTTCGCCGAGGAAGAGCTCGCCGACGAACAGTTCGGTCTCACCTATACGGACGCGGCTAACTCGATTCTGACAACTGGCGCTACCGACTTTGGCCTTTTGGGAGCGGCGGTATATCCACTTCTGGTAGTGGCACTGTTCGTGTTCATCATCAACGTTATCTCCAGGCTTCTGCCGCCGCTGCCCGTTGCGTTTATATCGCTCGGAATCATCCTTGTTCTGTTGCAGGCGGAAAATACTGTTACAACCTATGTGGTCACCGCACGTGATGTAATTATCTTTACGTTTCTCCTTGGCCTGTTCTCATTGCTTCCGCATATGAGTCTGCGAAATCGATGAGGGTCTTTACGGAATTGCTTCAATGGAATTGATTCTGCGCAATGCAATTCGCCCCGCCGGGCTGCTTCTCGCCATCCTGGTCTTTTCCTGTAGCTTCATTTCCTGGGGCCAAAGCACAGACCCCTCGCAGCCGATAACCATTGACAGCCTGCTTAACCAGAGCTCCAGTGGTCCTGCGCAGTCAAGCGCTCTGGTAGACGGTTCGGTGCTTGGAAGTGTTTCATCCATGAGCTTGCCGGAAGTGTCGGTCGCAAATGCATCCGCCAACGCGCAGCTTTCGGGTACCCCGGGCTCCGCATCTTCCGGCAGGGCACGCATGTCGGCGTTCGAAGCCGGGTCGAGCCAATTCAATCAGGGAGCCTGGGGTGCCGAGGGAGGCTGGGGGCGCGTGTCTTCTATGGCCGGCTCGGATTCAAAATCCTCTACCGCCGGGAGGGGCGGCTCAATCGCGACATTGAGGCGCGCAATTGCAGGGGGGGCTGTCGGCACTGCTTACAAGTCCACTAAGACCCTTTCCACTGCAAGCACGCTGTACGCTCTTGGTGGCGCAGGCGTCGCTGCGACTGCTTCCGAATATGCGCCGCGCGGTATGAGCAACGCGAAAGGTTTCGGCTCCGTGGGGAAGGGAGGGGGATCTGCAAGCGGGGGAAACTACTCACGGGATTTCCCCGATAGTACGAAAAGCGCGGGGGTGATCAGTCCTCCGGATCCAGCTAACAACCCTGTTTTCAGTTTCGATCCGAGTTTTGGAGGCCGTGGTTTTCCCGACCTAGCGGATTATCAATTCCTCAAGCCTAGTTTGCACGTGGGCGCGGTGAAGACGTCCGCAGGGTACCAGGAGGAAGACCTGTACAGGCGGATTGAGCGCCGCCTTAACGAGCATCGGGGGGCAGCAACCGGAACGGCTAAATCAAATGGCCTGAAGAAGGATACGCTACGCCGGCCGGCTGGACTCGCTAGGCCGGTCTCAACATCTTCTGCGCTGCGGTCACTGAAGTAGGCTCAAGGGCAGCTTTACCGCGCAATTCAGGTTGCATGTCATACGCGCGGATCGTCGCCTCTTCGTATGCAGCGAAGGACCTGCTTGTCGGGAAAGGTCCCAGAAAGCCTGAGTGAAATTATCTTCAGGTTGTGGGAGGGCGGCGCGGAGCACAAATCCGAAACGCAGTATCGACTGCTCTGAAGCGAAGTACCCGCGCCATCCAGACGTGAACTTGGACTCTGCTTATACCCGCTCTATTACGAGCGACTGGAGCACCACAGCCTTGTGCGGCTTGTCCTGTGCGCCGCGAGGCACCTTCGAGATCTTCTCTGCGATATTCTCGCCTTCGACCACTTCGCCAAAGATCGTGTGCTTGCCCGTGAGCCACTCCGTAGGAGCAACGGTAATGAAAAACTGCGACCCATTCGTGTTCGGTCCCGCATTGGCCATCGCCAGCTTGCCCGGCTTATCGAACTGGTGCGGTGATCCCTTGGTCTCGTCCTCGAAGCGATAGCCCGGGCCGCCCATGCCATTGCTTGCCGGATCGCCGCCCTGGATCATGAATTCAGGAATAACCCGGTGGAAGATGGTCCCGTCGTAGAGCTTTTCCTGGCTCTTCTTGTGCGTCACCGGATGTGTCCACTCGCGTGTCCCTTCGGCGAGCTCGACAAAATTGGCGACTGTCTTGGGCGCATTTTCTGGAAAGAGTCGGCAGACAATCTGCCCTTCGCTTGTATTCAAGACGGCATACGTTCCCGGCTTACGCGACATAGTGGCTCCTCTTGGAATTTCGAAGTTATTGGGGTTTTGCCGATGCTGCACCGGTTTTAGCAGGCGAATCGGCAGCTGTACCTGCAGCGGAAGTCGGAGGTGGCGGGATCGGCTGGCCTTCAGGCACGATGGTCACCTTCTTCAGAATGACCGGGGCGAGCGGCGTGTCTGCGCTACTCCGCTCAACACGGGCGATCGACTTGACCACCAGCACGCTCGACTCATCGCACTGCCCGAAGATGTTGTACTTCTGGTCCAGGCTCGGTTGCGGCGCCTCGGTGATGAAGAACTGCGAGCCATTTGTATTTGGTCCGGCATTGGCCATGGCAAGTCGGCCCGGCACGTCAAAGTTGAGATTGGGGTCGACTTCGTCCTTGAAATAGTAGCCGGGGTCGCCCATGCCGCTGCCAAGCGGATCACCACCCTGAATCATGAATCCCGGAATGACACGGTGAAACTTTGTTCCGTTGTACAGCGGCTTGCCGTGCATTTTTTGCTTCGTCTCGGGATTCGTCCAGTCCTTCGTGCCTTCGGCGAGCCCGATAAAATTCGCTACCGTCTGAGGCGCTTCCTTGGAATAAAGTTTGCAGGTGATTCGGCCCATCGATGTGTCGAAGATCGCGGTGGGTCCTATGGGCTGCGGGCCAGAGGAGCTGCGCGTGTCGGGCGAATCCGGCAGCTCCTGATTACTGGAGGCGGGGCTGCTCGAAGCCGGCGCATTCGAAGCTGGAGGAGTGTTTTGCTGCGCGAACCCGAATGGAATCAGGGCCAGTGCAAACATCAGAAGGAAGGCACCACGGGCCTTTTGTCTCATAGAAGAATCCGAAACCACAGACTACCGCATCGCGCCGTGCGAAGGAAACCTCCCCGGGCTTACGCTGCCAGGGTGCGGATGCTGATCGCCGGCCTACTCCTTTTGAACAGCTGGCGGCTTTGCGCGGCTCTGTGCTAACCTCAGAGCATGAGGTTTGGAGTCCAGAAGGCCACCACTTGTTGTTGCACGTGTATGTGCACCGGACAAGTGTCTTCTGGCTTGAGGAGATTGCGAACCTAGCAGGTTCGAACGTAAGGATTCCTTAAATGACCCGCCGCCAGGAGAGGCCCTGGCAGGCGGGTTTTGTGTTTTAGGGCCAAAGGAGAAAGCGAAGTGAGTGTTCCGGAAATTCAAGCTGAAGAGTTGAAGCAGCGTCTCGATAGAGGCGACGACCTTTTCCTGCTGGATGTGCGCGACGAATACGAATACGAGATTTCAAACATTGGTGGGCACCTGATCCCCCTACCTGAGCTTCCCAAACGCTATAAAGAACTGAACACCCGCCGCGAAATTGTTGCCGTCTGCAAGATGGGGCCTCGCGGCGTAAAGGCGGTTGAGTTCCTCCAACGTCAGGGATTCCGGAACGTTCGCAATCTGCGCGGTGGAATTCACGCCTGGTCAGACCGCGTTGACAGAAAAGTCCGCAAGTACTGACATGTACTGAATCGAGCTGTTCACAGACTCATGTGCGTGGGGACGAGGCGCGGGGTCTGCCTGCAGTACGATTTGAGCGGATGCTTTTCCCATACATTTCATCTACAATTTGCCCGATGTGCGTAATTCACACGCAAGGGAGCATTTAGGTGGCTGAAACCGTAACGCGTCGATCTCTGGGCGAACAGGCCGCAATACAACTCGCCCATGTAACCAAAACTGCTCCGATTTACGGCGCAATTACGCCCCGATGGCTGGTTCGGCTGTTGGATTGGAAGCCGGTGGAAGCTGGTATCTTCCGCCGCAATCGAGTTGTTGAAGAGAAGGTGATCGAAGTTCTGTGCGGTCACGCCGACGAGTCGCCAATACCGAGTACCTACGCGGAGCACGAAGAGGCTCCTCGCGAGTATCGCTTGAGCAGCATCAACGCGCTGCTGAATGTGCAAACCCGCATCGCAGATTTGTTCAGCAATCCCTACGATCAGGTTCGCGAGCAGCTGCGCATCGTCGTTGAAGGCGTGAAGGAGAGGCAGGAGAACGAGCTCCTAAACAACGCCGACTATGGCCTGCTGAACAATGTCCCGGACTCTCAGAAAATTTCGACTCGTAAAGGAGCACCCACTCCGGATGATCTCGACGAACTGCTGACAAAGGTGTGGAAGGAGCCGTCGCTGTTCCTCGCACATCCTCGCGCTATCGCGGCCTTCGGACGCGAATGCACACGCCGCGGCGTACCGCCTCCGACCGTGACGCTGTTCGGGAATCCGTTCGTCACCTGGCGCGGAATCCCGCTGATTCCCACCGACAAGATTCGAGTGGCAGGTAAAGTACCCAAGACAAAAATGCTTTTAATTCGCGTTGGCGAACGAAAGCAGGGAGTGGTCGGGCTCTTTCAGCCCGGTCTGACCGGCGAGCAGAGTCCCGGTTTATCGGTACGCTTCACGGGAATCAGCGAAGGTGGCCTGGCCTCCTATTTGATTTCGCTCTACTGCTCGGCTTCGGTTCTGACGGACGACGCGATTGCCGTGCTCGATGACGTCGAGGTCGGACAGTACCATGAGTACAAGTGATCCCAGCCGCCTGATGATGGCAACTGAGCCGCAATCGCAGGCTGCTCCCGCAGCTGGTTCAGAATTTTTCCCTGCCGGCTCGCCGGATCCAGCGATGCTCGCGCGCATGGCCAACGAATTCTTCGCGGCCTTGCCCGGAGCGGGTGATGCACCAGGTCGCAGCCTGCCAACTCAGCCGCCATCGGGTTTGGAAACGCTTCCCGCAACGGTTCCGGCCGCTCCTCCGGAGACATCGCTTCCTTCAGACCCCCATTTTCCCGGAGCGCCGGCCAGTGCCGGCGGTGCGACCTTCTCGCCGGTGACGACGCCGGTGCAGGCGACTCCGCCGGCGATTCCAGGAGCGGCAAGCTTGACGGATTTAGGTTCGACGGATTTAGGTTCGGCGGATCTGAGTGGGCTTTCCTCTGCTGTTCCCGCATTTTCTTTTTTGCAGGATGCGCGGCCAATCTTCTCAGACAAAAATGCGATCCCGACTTCCACCTATCCCCCAGCAAAGCCGCTGACGGGATCGGTGCCTGAGCGGACAAGCTTCGACAGCATTCCATTTGCGCTTGAAACCGAATCTCTGCCGCAACTTGCGGAGGCCGCTCAGCCGCCTTCGCCAACCATGCCGGCTTCGCTGGGTTTTGTAGACTCGTCGGCCGTCCCCACATTTTCGTTTCTTGAGGAAGCACGGCCACTCTTCACCTACCCGCCGAAGGTCCCTGGTCCCGTGCCGGGAATTCCCGAAGCCAATCTGCCTGTAAGCGCGTTCGACGCGCCTAAGGCTTCCTCCCCATCGGCGCAAGTGCCAGACGGAGCGGGCTTCGATGCATTCGATTTTCTCAAGGATGCGCGGACGCTTTCATCAACAGAGTCAGAACTCAAGTTCGAACCGGCAGGCATCGAGCCGGATATTTCGCGTGATCTGAGCCTCTCGTCTTATTCCTTCGATGCGGAGGCCCTCAAGCGCGACTTCCCGATCCTGCGTGAGAGGGTGAACGGCAGGCCGCTGGTGTGGCTCGATAATGCAGCGACTACGCAGAAGCCGCAGAGTGTGATCGATCGGCTCAAATACTTCTATGAGCACGAGAACTCAAACGTGCATCGCGCTGCGCATGAGCTGGCAGCTCGCGCTACGGATGCTTACGAATCTGCGCGGGAAAAAGTCCGCCGCTTTCTGAACGCCTCCTCGACCCGCGAGATTATCTTCGTTCGTGGCGCCACGGAGGGCATCAATCTGGTGGCGCAGAGTTGGGGGCAGCGCAACGTTCAGAAGGACGACGAGATTGTCATCACCTGGCTCGAGCACCACGCCAACATCGTTCCCTGGCAGATGCTCACCTCCGAAACAGGCGCGAAGCTACGTGTCGCTCCCGTCGACGCCAGCGGCCAGGTTCTTCTCGATGAATACGAGAAGCTGCTGGGACCGAAGACACGTCTTGTCGCAATGCCGCATGTGTCAAATGCGCTCGGCATCGTTCCTCCCGTAGCCGACATGATTGAAGCAGCGCACCGGCATGGAGCCAAAGTCCTGCTGGATGGGGCTCAATCTGTCTCACACATGCGCGTCGACGTCCAGTCCCTCGACTGCGATTTCTTTGTCTTCTCAGGACACAAGGTTTTCGCGCCGACCGGCATTGGCGTGGTGTACGGAAAGTCGGAGGTCCTTGAGCATATGCCGCCATGGCAGGGTGGCGGCAACATGATCCAGCATGTCACCTTCGAAAAGACCCATTATCAGCTCCCGCCGCAACGCTTCGAAGCAGGGACAGGAAACATTGCGGATGCGGTCGGACTGGGCGCGGCTATTGACTACCTGGATCGCGTGGGGATGGTCAACATCTCACGTCATGAACACGGACTGCTGACATACGCTACGGAGTCTCTCCAGCGAATCCCTGGTCTTCACATCATCGGCACGGCTCGGGAGAAGGCGGGCGTGCTGTCGTTCATCATTGATGGGTTTCGCACAGAGGAGATTGGCGATTATCTGAACCGGCATGGCGTCGCCGTTCGCTCGGGACATCACTGCGCGCAGCCAATCCTTCGCCGTTTCGGACTCGAGAGTACGGTTCGCGCATCGCTTGCTCTTTACAACACCTACGAGGACATCGACACTCTCGTTATGGCGCTCTGGAACCTCACCTTGAGGCACACTTCCATCGCTTGAACCCCAGCAAACGCAGCGATCGCGCCGAAAACTACATTGGGCTGCCGCTCTGCGAGTAATAGCCAACCCGAGCAAGTCAGATGGGATTGATTCGGCTAAGTTGTGGAAGGATATGGTGCGCCCAGAGGATTCGAACCTCGACCTATCGATTCGTAGTTATGGTCAAAGTAATGAGGTAGGCATCAGAAACTAAACGGCATATCAACCGCAACGGACTGCACTGCAGAGCGCCGAGCATGTTGCAGGATGTGTTGCTGTACTTTCAAG
>Ga0213872_10001686_pt1 | contig 13883 bp, 15 predicted proteins | sample VelepicomBERX_R2_FD_160071 | JGI IMG/M metagenome (GOLD analysis project Ga0213872, IMG submission 160071) | Rhizosphere microbial communities from Vellozia epidendroides in rupestrian grasslands, the National Park of Serra do Cipo, Brazil - RX_R2 | ecosystem: Host-associated > Plants > Roots >...
CTTTGTGCCCGACCTGGTGGTGCTGGCCGGATTCATGCGGATTCTGACTGAGCCTTTTGTGTCCCACTATGCGGGCCGCATGCTCAATATCCATCCTTCGCTGCTGCCGCTGTTCCCTGGGCTGGCAACGCACGCCCAGGCGCTGGCCGCCGGCGTCAAGGAGCATGGCGCGACGGTGCATTTCGTGACGGCCGAACTCGATCATGGCCCGATGGTGGCGCAATCCGCCGTGCCGGTACTGCCCGGCGACACGGTGGAAGCGCTGTCGGCGCGCGTGCTGGAACAGGAGCATGAACTCTATCCGCGCTGCATCCGCTGGTTTATTGAAAACCGGCTGACGATCGAGAATGGCCAGGTCCAGGTGGACTACACCAAGTAAAAATTTAACGAAAGATCCTAATGAGATTGCCTCCAGCGATACTCGCCAACGCCGAAGAAGTGTTGCGCGAGATTTTGCGCTTTGCCGCGCCTGCCGACGTCACCCTGTCCCGCTACTTCAAAGATCATCCCCGCCTGGGCGGCCGCGAACGCGGCGCCGTGGCGGAATGCATCTACGCCGTGCTGCGTAACAAGCTGTTCTTTACCGAGTTCGCTGAGCCGAACGGCGGCGCCACCATGCGCCGCCTGGTCCTGCTGGGCATGGCCGACACCGTCGGCATCGAAGCCCTGGGCGGCCTGTCGCCGGAAGAAACCGAATGGCTCAAGCAGCTGACCCAGATCGACCGCAAGCTGATGCACAAGTCGATGCGTTCCAACATGCCCAAGTGGCTGTTTGAAAAGCTGGTGGCCCAGTTCGGCGAAGACGAAACCCTGGAACTGGCCGACGCCATGAACACGGCCGCGCCGCTGGACCTGCGCGTCAACGTGCTGAAAGCCAGCCGCGACGAAGTGGCCGCCGAACTGGCGCAGGCGCCGATCGTCACCACGCCGACCCCGTTCGCCCCGAACGGCCTGCGCGTGATGAAGAAGCCATCGCTGCAGAATCTGCCGCTGTTCAAGAACGGCAGCATCGAAGTGCAGGACGAGGGCAGCCAGATCCTGTCGCAGATCGTCGCCGCCAAGCGCGGCGAGATGGTGGTGGACTTCTGCGCCGGCGCGGGCGGCAAGACCCTGGCGCTGGGCGCGATCATGCGCAATACCGGCCGCCTGTACGCCTTCGACGTGTCGGAGAAGCGCCTGACCAAGCTGAAGCCGCGCCTGGCGCGCAGCGGCCTGTCGAACGTGCATCCGGTGGTGATCGCGCACGAGCGCGACGCCAAGATCAAGCGCCTGGCCGGCAAGATCGACCGCGTGCTGGTGGATGCGCCATGCTCCGGCCTGGGCACCCTGCGCCGCAATCCGGACGTCAAGTGGCGCCAGCAGCCGCAGGACGTGGCGGAACTGCAGGTCAAGCAGGCCGCTATCCTGGACGGCGCCGCGCGCCTGCTGAAGAGCGGCGGCCGCCTGGTCTACGCCACCTGCAGCTTCCTGAATGAAGAGAACGACTTCATCGCCAAGCAATTCCTGGAAACCCATCCGGACTTCGAACTGCTGCCGATGCACCAGGTGCTGGCCGAGCAGAAGATCGAGGGCCTGGAGATGGGCGACTATCTCAAGCTGCTGCCGCATAAGCACCAGACCGACGGCTTCTTCGCCGCCGTGTTCCAACGCAAACCGATGGCCAAGAAGGCCGCCGCCGAGGAGTAAGACTTTACCGCGCCTATGAATCCACAACCGCTCGCCAATCTATTGCTCGACCTGCTTGACGACCTGCATGACCCCAGCCTGCTGTGGCAGCTGGCGGCGATTGCAGTTTCCATTCTGCTGGGCTGGGGATTGTCGCTGGCGGTGCGGCGCAGCTTTGCACCGAAGAAGGAAGCGGTGCAAGGCGTTGCACGCTTCGGTGTGGAGAGCTTCACGCGCGTGATCGGACCGCTGGCGACGGTGATTCTGCTGGCGCTGTCCAAGGCGCTGCTGAACCGCTGGCACCACGTCAACCTGCTCAAGGTGGCGATGCCGATTGCCGGCTCGCTGGTGGTGATCCGCTTCACCTTCTACATGCTGCGGCGCGTGTTTGCGCGCAAGGGGCAGGTGGGCGCGGCCATGCTGGCCTTCGAGAAGATCTTCCAGCTGCTGGTGTGGCTGGCCTTCGTGCTGTACATCACCGGCCTGTGGGTCGATGTGTACGACTACCTCGATACCACCATTCTGCCGCTGGGCAAACACAAGGTTTCGATCCTGGCCATCCTGCAGGGCGCGGTGTCGGTGGTGGCGGCGCTGATGCTGTCTCTGTGGGCCGGTGCTGCGCTGGACGAGCGTGTGATGCACATGGACAGCCTGCACACCAATCTGCGCGTGGTGCTGTCGCGCACCGGCCGCGCCTTGCTGCTGCTGGTGGCGGTGCTGACCAGCCTGTCGATGGTGGGCATTGACCTGACCGTGCTGTCGGTGTTCTCCGGCGCGCTGGGCGTGGGCCTGGGCCTGGGCTTGCAGAAGATCGCCAGCAACTACGTGTCCGGCTTCGTGATCCTGCTGGACCGCAGCCTGACCATCGGCGACACCATCACGGTCGACAAGTACAGCGGCCGCGTCACGCAGATCAACACGCGCTACACCGTGCTGCAAAGCCTGGACGGCGTGGAATCGATCGTGCCGAACGAGATGCTGGTGTCGGGCGCGGTGCAGAACTCGTCGCTGACCAATTCGCAGGTATGGCTGTCGGCGAAAGTCTCGGTGGCCTACGACACCGACCTCGATGCGCTGCTGCCCAAGCTGGAGCAGGCGGCGTTGAGCGTCGAGCGCGTGCTGAAGGACCGCACGCCTTCGGCCCAGCTGATCAATTTCGGCGCCGACGGCCTCGATCTGCGCATCGGCTTCTGGATCGCCGACCCGCAAAACGGCACCGGCGGCGTGCTGTCAGATGTCAATCGGGCAATCTGGCGGACCTTGAAAGACAATCAGATATCAGTGCCATATCCACAACGCGAAATTCGCATTCTGCCTAAAAAATAGTCATTGGTTGTGGGAAAACCTTCCTCAAATCACCCCTGAAACCGCGTACAATGGCGGCTAAAAGAAGAACAAGCGCGCCGTAGAGACACCCCCCACTTTGGAGTAGTAATGAGCTTTCTGAATGCAGTACTGGACTTCCTCGACCACGGCCTGACCGGCCTGAGTGGCTGGCAGACCTTTTTCTACACCCTGATCGTTACCCACATCACCATCGCCAGCGTGACGATCTACCTGCACCGCCACCAGGCGCACCGTGCGCTGGAGCTGCACGCTATTCCGTCGCACTTCTTCCGCTTCTGGCTGTGGCTGACCACCGGCCAGGTGACCAAGGAATGGGCTTCGATCCACCGCAAGCACCACGCCAAATGCGATACCGAGGAAGATCCGCACAGCCCGGTGACCAAGGGCATCAAGAAAGTATTCTGGGAAGGCGCCGAGCTGTATCGCGCTGAAGCCAAGAACAAGGAAACCATGGAGAAGTACGGCCACGGTACGCCGGACGATTGGATCGAACGCAACCTGTACACCAAGTACAGCGCGCTGGGCGTGTCCATGCTGGTGGTGCTGAACGTGCTGCTGTTCGGCGCCAAAGGCGTGAGCGTGTGGGCCGTGCAGATGATCTGGATTCCCGTGACCGCCGCCGGCATCATCAACGGCATCGGCCACTGGTGGGGCTACCGCAACTACGACTGCGCGGACGCGGCCACCAACATCATCCCGTTCGGCATCATCATCGGCGGCGAAGAACTGCACAACAACCACCACACCTACGCCACCTCGGCCAAGCTGTCGGCCAAGTGGTACGAGTTCGATATCGGCTGGTTCTACATCCGCACGCTGGAACGCCTGGGCCTGGCCAAGGTCAAGAAGACCGTACCGGTGCCGAAGTTCTCGCACGGTAAGCTGGAAGCCGACCTGGAAACCCTGCAGTCGGTGATCGCCAACCGCTACGACGTGATGGCCAAGTACGCCAAGTCGATCAAGGCCGCCTTCAAGGAAGAAGTCGAGCATCTGAAAGACAAGGCGCAGCTGGAGAAGCGCTTCCTGAAGTCCTCGCGCAAGCTGATGCAGCGTGAGCCAGGTAAGCTGGCCGCGCCACAACAGCAGCAGCTGGTGGAACTGTTCCAGCACTCCAAGGCGCTGGAAACCATGCACCAGATGCGCGTGGAACTGGGCGTGATCTGGGAGCGTTCGCACTTCACCCGCGAGCAGCTGCTGCACAAGCTGCAGGACTGGTGCGAGCGCGCGGAAGCGTCGGGCATCAAGTCCCTGCAAGAATTCTCGCTGCGCCTGCGCAGCTACGCTTGATCGAATCAGTATGAATGAAACGGCTCCGCAAAAAACGGGGCCGTTTTTTTTGATCGGAGGTGGTGTGAAATATCTGATGGGATTGCTGTTGTGTGCTGCATTGCCGGTGAGCGCTGCCGACTGGACCTTGCACTTTGACGGCGTCGGTCCGCTCAAAGTGGGCATGCGCTTCGATACGGTCAACAAGATCCTGCACGAGCATATGCAGCGCGTGCCCAAGGCCGAACGGCCCCGCGCCGATTGCTTCCAGGTCGAGCCGTCGACCCAGCCCGGCGTGCTGCTGACTTTTGTAAAGGACCAGCTCAAGCGCGTCGATGTGATGGAAGAGGGCACGCCGTCCGATCGCGGCATCGGCCTGGGCGACGCGGTGGACAAGGTCAGGCAAGCCTACGGCGAAGCGGCCGTTGCCACGCCTGGCCAGCTGACCATCAAGGCCGGCAGCGACCAGTACGCGCTGCGCTTCGAGATCGGCGAGGACAAGGTCGACGCCATGTACGCTGGCGACTGGAGCGCCGTGCAGCATCAGGAAGCTTGCCAGTAGCATCATGGGGCGCGTGGCCGTCTCTGCCCTCGCACTTGCCGTCGCAGCGATGCTGTCGGCGCGCCCGGCTGCGGCGCAGGGGATGCTACGGCTGGCGTCCGATGACTGGTGCCCTTTCGTCTGCGCCAAAGACGGCAAGCTGAACGACGGTTTTCTGATTGATGCGGCCGCGCAGGCGATGGCCAGCCAGGGCTACCAGGTGGTGCCGGTGCTGATGCCTTTGAGCCGCGCCATCGTGGAAGCAGGCTCGGGCAATATCGAGGGCGTCTATGCGCCGCCGCTGGATACGCGCCTGCGCGACAGCGTGCCGATCGCCTGGTCGCGCGCCTGCTTCTACACCCGCAACGACAGCAGCTGGACCTTCCAGGGCATGCGTTCGCTGCAGGGTATCAAGCTGGGCGTGATCGGCGATTACGGCTACGACGGCGGCGAGATGGATACCTATGTCGAGCGCTTCCACGCCGACCACAAGCTGCTGGATTTCTCGCATGGCGCCACGGCGGGCACCACCAATCTGCAGAAGCTGCTGGGCGGGCGCTATCCCGTCATGCTGGAGCATGAGGCCGTGGCGGGCTATCTGGCGCGGCTGGCCAAGGCGGAAGGGCAGCTGCGCAAGGCTGGCTGCCTGGCCCAGGCGCTGCCCTTGACGATCGGCTTTTCGCAGGAAGATGGCCGCACCGGCTCCTGGATGCACGCCTTGTCGGATGGCCTTAAAAAACTTGAGGCGGCGGGCACGCTGGACAAGCTGCGCCAGCAATACGGTATTCCCGCGACGCCCGCGCGCTCACTCCATTCCGGCGGATGAATCGTCGGCGGCTTCCGCCTTCTTGCGCTGGCGGAAGGCCGCCACCTTGGCACGGTTGCCGCAAGCACTGGGGCTGCAATACTGGCGGCGATGCGCCTTGGTCTTGTCTTCAAACCAGGCCCAGCAAGTGGGATTGGCGCACTTCCTGACCAGCGTGTAGTCGGAGCGCATGAACAGCAGGGCGATCTGCTCGGCCACCATGGCCAGCAGCTGTTCCGGCTTGTCCCAGATGCGGCGCTGGCGCACGTGAACCGTACCCTCGATCAGATCCGCCGACAGATAGCGCGGATCCTGCGCCAGAACGGCATTCACTTCCTTCAGCAAAGGGCCGATGGCGTCCTTCAAAGGCGTGCCCTGCTTGATGACGGGCAGGGCCGTACGCAGCATGTCGCGCAAGCTGCGCGCCTGTAGCGCCATGCGGTCCAGCGTTGCGCCGTCAAAGCGCTGCAACAGCGCCGCCTGTTCTTCCGCATCGATCAGTCCGGCAGCCAGCAGCCAGCCCAGCAGGGCTTTGCCATCCGGCAGGAGCTCGACCAGCTCGTCAGTCGGCTTGAACACGGTATTGGCGAAGTCGAGGGCGGGGTTGTCGGCAATGAAAAAGAAGGTGGGCGTCATGGCGCTATTCTAACAGGGGTATGACAATTCGATGACACGTTTAAAAAATATGTTTACAGGTTACTAAATTCAAGATAACCTTTAAAAATAAATTTTAAGGGTTACCAAATGAGCATCCATACTATCTACCCCGGGGACGCTGGCGAATCCGCACTGGCCAGGCTGGGTGCTGGCGAGACGCCGATGCCATTGGCGCCCTGCATCGCGCTCGACAATGGCGAGCGCTGCATTCCGCAGCACCATCTGCAGTACAGCCAGACCGTGGAGACGGTGTCCGCCATTCTGAGCGAGATCGAGGCCCTGGACGATATGCTGCTATTCTGCGGCAGCGATGCCTCCGGCCTGTACCTGCAGGTGGGCGTGATCGGCCATGACACCTACGACCGCGCGCTGGAGCGCCCCCTGCGCATCGTGTACGGACGCAAATGGCGTCTCGAGTCCTATACGCCGACTTCGGAGGTGATCCAGACAGCGCTGCTGGCCGTCAAGAAGGCCTGCGAGCATGAAGTGCGCGAGCTGCTGGTCTTGCATGGCGCCGGCGGCAAGCGCGCCACGCCGTTCAGCACGCATGGCGACCTGCCGCTGATGGCGCACTACCCTGAGCTGGTGGTGGGCGTGGAGGCCGCGCAGCAGGCGGAATTGCCGGAGCTGCCGGAATTGCAACGCTGGCTGGCGGCGCTGCGCTTTGATGGCCGCGCCATCCAGCTGCTGGAGATGCAGGTACGCCGCAATGGCAGCGTGGTGCTGGATCTGGCGCTGGCCGATGGCGGGCAAGGGCAGGCGCAGCGCTACGGTTTCGAGCGCACTGACCTGACGGTGGTCCTGCCCGCGCTGGAACGCAGCGCCTTGCTGCACGAGCTGATGAGTGCGCTGATCCAGCACAGCGACCGCCTGGTCGACGAACAGTTCCGCTACCGTGGCTTGGCGCGCTTCAGCCGCGCGCTGGATCCCTGGCGCATTGCCCAGCTGTCGATTGTCACGCGCACGCGCGGGCCGGCGCACGAGGCCTTCGAGCCGCTGCGCCAGCAGGCCAATTACGAGGTGGATCGCCAGCGCGTGCCGTCGCTGGGCGCCGGCCGCCTGGCCGAGCAGAACCGCCAGCGCCTGCTGCGGGCGGGCCCCCTGGGCGGCTACATGCCGCTGGAGTGGCTGATTGAAGAGGCGCTGCGCGCCGGGGCATAAAAAAAAGCCGCTCAATGAGCGGCTTTTTCGTACCATCAGAACACCAGGATTACTTGATCTTGGTTTCTTTGTACACAACGTGCTTGCGAGCTTTAGGATCAAACTTGGTGATCTCCATTTTCGCTGGCATGGTGCGCTTGTTCTTGGTGGTGGTGTAGAAGTGACCAGTACCTGCGGTCGATTCCAGCTTGATTTTGTCGCGGCCAGTTTTTGCCATGATAGCTCCCTATTTAGACTTTTTCGCCACGAGCGCGCATGTCGGCCAGAACGGCGTCGATGCCGACTTTGTCGATTACGCGCAGACCAGCGTTGGACAGACGCAGGGAGACCCAGCGGTTTTCAGATTCAACAAAAATACGACGATTCTGCAGGTTAGGCAGGAAACGACGCTTGGTTTTGTTGTTTGCGTGGGAAACGTTGTTGCCGACCATCGGCTTCTTCCCAGTAACTTGGCAAACACGTGCCATAACGCACTCCTTAAAAGACATCCCTGAATTGGGAAAAACGAGAGTATATCCAAAAAACTTCGGTTTTTCAACAACTTACGAAAAACAATTGTGTCTCAAATATATGAAAATATTTAACAATTGTGAATCGCAAGGTAAACTGCGCGTAAACCCTTGAGCGCACAGGGGTAAACCTACAATTGCCCGTGCTCGGCAAATGAGTGCACATGGCGGCCTGCGACCACAAAATGGTCGAGAATCCGGATATCCACCAGCCCCAGCGCCTGCGCCAGCGCGCGCGTCAGCACCAGGTCGGATTCGCTGGGCTCCGGCGAGCCTGACGGGTGGTTATGTGCCAGCATCACGCTGGCGGCGTTGCGGGCCAGCGCTTCCACCACCACTTCCCTTGGATGCACGCTGGTATGCGTCAAGGTGCCCCTGAACATTTCCTTGGCTTCGATCAAGCGGTTCTTCACGTCCAGGAACAGCACGTGGAAGGATTCATGGCGGCGGCCGCGAAAAGTGTGGCGCAGATAGTCTTTCACCTCGGGCGGCGAATTCAGCGTTTTACCGGTGCGCATTTCCTCCAGCAGGGCGCGCCGGGCCAGTTCCATTACGGCCTGGAACTGGGCGAACTTGGCCGTGCCCAGGCCGTGCACGGCGCAGAACTGCTCCTGGCGGGCGGCAAACAGGGCTTGCAGCGAGCCGAAGTGCAGCAGCAGGTCGCGGCTCAGCTGGACGGCGTCCTTGCCTTTCACACCCACGCGCAGGAACACGGCCAGCAGTTCCTCGTCGGCGAGGGCGGCTGCGCCTTCGGCAATCAGGCGTTCGCGCGGGCGGCGCTGCAGGGGCCAGTCGGTAATGGGCATGCGGGAACTCGCGGATAAGCAGGATGACACTGCATTATCGCGGTCCGGCGGGGAAGGGTTCTGTGGCGGATCAGTGGCACGCGCTGGCCGCAGCCAGCGCGCAGGGAGGCATCACTCAGGCTTGCTTGCGGCGGCGGGCGGTCCAGCCCAGTACAGCCAGGCCGGCGGCCAGCATGGCATAGGTCTCCGGCTCGGGTACGGGGGCGATCTCGACCACGCCATACTTGGGACCGGAATAGTCGCTGTCGCTGGGCAGGTCATTCCAGGTGCCGCTGGTGTAGGTATGGACCGCGTTCTCGTGGCCGCCAGCATTGTTGGGCTCACCACCGTTCCAGTTGGTATAGGTCACGGCATCGCCATTGGTCCAGGCGAAATCCGCTGGGCCGGGGCCGGTGCGCGCCAGTCCGATCCACAGCGAATGATCGGTGCCGAAGGTGCTGATCAGGAAGCTGTTTTCGGCGGCACTGTTGACGGCGACCAGGTGAGAACCCATGGCCACGGCGGCGGCTTCGGCGTCGTCCCAGGTGCTGGCTTGCAGTTCGATGTAGTGATGGCCGCCAAAGTCGCCGGTGATACCGGTCGGGGCTGGAGTGGTCGCTTGGGCGGAAGCCGCTGCCAGCAGCAGGGCGGACAGGGCAATAGTTTTCAGAACGGGCATGATCGCTCCTTATTGTTGTTAGATGTCATAATGATAATATGATGCAATTATTGCATCGTCAAGCGCAATCGCGGGCCTGTGGCCGCCTTGCATCACTAACTTGCATACCGGCATCCCCGCTGAATTGATCCAGTAAAGAACGGCTTGGCGCCAAGCTGGCTTACAATAGCGGTTTGCTTGTTCACAGAAATCCCATTTATGTCTAGCGCGCAATCCCCTGTCGTCACCCAGTCGGCCTATCTCACCCTGCATTACCGCCTTGCCTCGATGGATGGCACCGATATCGTCTCCACCTTCAGCGGCACGCCCGCCACTCTGATGCTGGGCCAGGGCCAGTTGGCGCCGGTGCTGGAAGAACTGCTGATCGGCCTGCCGGAAGGCACGCACAAGACCTTCGATCTGGAGCCGGGTGTGGGCTTTGGTCCGCGCAATCCGGACCTGATCCAGGTGGTGTCGCGCGCGGCGCTGGAAGAAAATTCGGCGCCAGGCGCCGACTACAAAGTGGGCGACCTGGTGGACTTTGCCGCCCCGGGCGGCGGCCGCTTTGCCGGCATCCTGCGCGAACTGCGCGAAGACGGCGCGGTGTTCGACTTTAACCACCCGCTGGCCGGCCAGCCGCTGAAATTCGAAGTCAACCTGATCTCGGTCCTGTAAAAATCATGAGCGATAAAGAAATTCTGTTGGCCCAGCCGCGCGGTTTTTGCGCCGGCGTCGACCGCGCCATTGAAATCGTCGAGCGCGCGCTGCAACAATTTGGTGCACCGATCTACGTGCGCCATGAGATCGTACACAACGCCTACGTGGTGGCCGATCTGCGCGCCAAGGGGGCCATCTTCATCGAAGAACTGGATGACGTCCCGGCCGGCAATACCCTGGTGTTCTCGGCCCACGGCGTACCGAAGTCGGTCCGTGCGGAAGCGGAAGCGCGCGGCCTGAGCATCTTCGACGCCACCTGCCCGCTGGTCACCAAGGTGCACGTGGAAGTGGCCAAGATGCGCAAGCAGGGCTGCGAGATCGTCATGATCGGCCACGAGGGCCACCCCGAAGTGGAAGGCACCATGGGCCAGGCGGAAGAGGGCATGTACCTGGTCGAGACCGTGGCCGACGTGGAAAAGCTGGTGGTGAAGAACCCTAAGCTGCTGGCCTACGTCACGCAAACCACGCTGTCGGTGGACGATACCGCCGACATCATCGAGGCGCTCAAGGGCAAGTTCCCGGCCATCATCGAGCCGAAGAAAGGCGACATCTGCTACGCCACCACCAACCGCCAGGAAGCCGTGAAATTCATGGCGCCGCAAGTGGAAGTGGTGATCGTGGTGGGCAGCCCGAACAGCTCCAACTCCAACCGCCTGCGCGAAGTGGCGGAGAAGAAAGGCACCCCGGCCTATATGGTGGACAACGCTTCGCAGATCGACCCAGCCTGGCTGGAAGGCAAGCAGCGCTTCGGCGTCACCGCTGGCGCCTCGGCGCCGGAAGTGCTGGTCCAGGCGGTGATCGACCGCCTCAAGGAGCTGGGCGCGAAAAGCGTCCGTCCGCTGGAAGGCGTGGAAGAAAACGTCACCTTCCCGCTACCCAAGGGACTGGACGGCGCCAAGCCTGCACCAAGTGAGGGCGCGCACTAAAACGGCGCACCGCCGGCGGGAGAATTAAATTCAGCACAAGTTGTATTTTTCCGCTATTAGTTTTCTGCAATTGTCGTTATGATTGCCCAGCTTCCAGCAACGGCACTACGAGGTGATTTTTACTCGGGTGCCGTTTTTGTTAGCTGCGCTGATTAACACGAAAACTTAAAGGCGGTTAAATGGATACCTTTATCCAACAAATTATCAACGGCCTGGTGCTGGGCAGCATGTACGCCCTGGTCGCGCTGGGCTACACCATGGTGTACGGTGTCCTGAACCTGATCAACTTCGCCCACGGCGACGTGCTGATGATCGGCGCCATGGCTGGCTTGACCATCCTGAGTTTCCTCAACCAGCATGCCCCTGACCTGCCGGGCTGGCTCAAACTGGCCATCTCCATCGGTGGCGCGATTCCCGTCTGCGTGATCGTCAACATCCTGGTCGAGCGCATTGCCTACCGCCGCCTGCGCAATGCGCCCCGCCTGGCGCCGCTGATTACCGCCATCGGCGTCTCGATCCTGCTGCAAACCTTCGCCATGATGATCTGGGGCCGCAATCCGCTGCCTTTCCCGCAGCTGCTGTCGTCTGAGCCGATCATGATCGGCGGCGCGCTGATCTCGCAAACCCAGGTGCTGCTGCTGGTGCTGGCCGCCGCCTCGATGGTGGGCCTGGTGCTGCTGGTGGAAAAAACCAAGATGGGCCGCGCCATGCGCGCCACCGCTGAGAATCCTCGCGTGGCGGGCCTGATGGGGGTGGACTCCAATAAAGTGATCGTCGCCACCTTCGCGCTGGGTGCGGCGCTGGCCGCCGTGGCGGGCGTGATGTGGGGCGCGAACTATGCGTCGATCCAGTTTGCCATGGGCTTTGTGCCCGGCCTGAAAGCCTTCTCGGCCGCTGTGCTGGGCGGGATCGGCAATATCTACGGCGCCATGATCGGCGGCATTGTGCTGGGCATTATCGAAAGCCTGGGCGCGGGCTATATCGGCGACGTGACGGGCGGCTTCCTCGGCAGCCAATACCAGGACATCTTTGCCTTCGTGGTGCTGATCATGGTGCTGACGCTGCGGCCGTCCGGCATCATGGGTGAACGCGTTGCAGACCGGGCCTAAGAAAGGAATCACACCATGGCAATTCTGAGTTTCGACACCGGCCGCAATCCGCGCAAAGCCTACGCCAGCATGGCAGTGGTGATGGCGCTGCTGCTGGTCTTCCCCTTCTTCGCCGCGCAGTACGGCAACTCCTGGGTGCGTATCGTCGATATCGCGCTGCTGTACATCATGCTGGCGCTGGGCCTGAATATCGTGGTCGGCTTTGCCGGCCTGCTGGACCTGGGCTATATCGCTTTCTACGCCGTCGGCGCCTATCTGGCGGGCATCCTGGCCTCGCCGCAGTTTGCCACCTTGCTGGAGTCGCTGATCAACGAATATCCCACGCTGGGCAATGCGGCGGTGGCCGTGCTGGGTTCGGATATCCAGCAGAACGGCATTCACCTGTCGGTCTGGTTCATCGTGCCGCTGGCCGCTGCGATCGCGGGCCTGTTCGGCGCCATCCTCGGCGCGCCGACGCTCAAGCTGCGCGGCGACTACCTGGCCATCGTGACGCTGGGCTTTGGCGAGATCATCCGCATCTTCATGAATAATCTGAACGAGCCGATCAACTTCACCAACGGCCCGCAGGGTATCAACCTGATCGATCCGATCAAGGTGTTCGGCGTGAATCTGTCGGGCGAGGCTGGCTCGCGCGCCACCGTGTTCATCGGCGGTTACGGCATGCCTTCGGTGAACGCCTACTACTTCCTGTTCCTGTTCCTGTGTATCGCCGTGGTGTTTGTGACGACCCGCCTGCAGCACTCGCGCCTGGGCCGCGCCTGGGTAGCGATCCGCGAAGATGAAATCGCCGCCAAGGCCATGGGCATCAACACCCGCAACGTCAAGCTGCTGGCGTTCTCGATGGGCGCATCGTTCGGCGGCATCGCCGGCGCCATGTTCGCTTCCTTCCAGGGCTTTGTGTCGCCGGAGTCATTCTCTCTGACCGAGTCGATCGCCGTGCTGGCCATGGTGGTGCTGGGCGGGATCGGCCACATTCCCGGCGTGATCATGGGCGGCGCCTTGCTGGCGGCGCTGCCGGAAGTGCTGCGCCATGTGGTGGAGCCGCTGCAGGAGAAGCTGTTCGGCCACGTCATCATCGAAGCGGAAGTGCTGCGCCAGCTGCTGTACGGCCTGGCCATGGTGCTGATCATGCTGAATCGTCCGGCCGGCCTGTGGCCCGCGCCCAAGCATGAAGACCGTCCCGATGCGGACTCCGACACCAAAGAACAATCATCCGGCGTGATGGCAGCGTAAGGAAATGCAGATGAGCGAACAAGTTATTCTCCACATCGCTGGCGTCAACAAGCGCTTCGGCGGCCTGCAGGCGCTGACCGATGTCGGCATCAAGATCATGAAGGGCCAGATCTATGGCTTGATCGGCCCCAACGGCGCCGGCAAGACCACTTTCTTCAACGTGATTACCGGCCTGTACCAGCCGGACACCGGCACCTTCGAGCTGGACGGCAAACCGTATTCGCCGTCCGCGCCGCATGAAGTGGCCAAGGCCGGCATCGCCCGCACCTTCCAGAACATCCGCCTGTTCGGCGAGATGACCGCGCTGGAAAACGTCATGGTGGGCCGCCACGTGCGTACGCACCAGGGCGTGTTCGGCGCCGTGTTCCGCCACAAGGCCGCGCGCGAAGAGGAGGCGGCGATCCGTGTGCGCGCGCAGGAGCTGCTGGACTTCGTCGGCATCGGCCAGTTCGCCAGCCGCACCGCCAAGTTCCTGTCTTACGGCGACCAGCGCCGCCTGGAAAT
>Ga0213872_10001687_pt1 | contig 13883 bp, 12 predicted proteins | sample VelepicomBERX_R2_FD_160071 | JGI IMG/M metagenome (GOLD analysis project Ga0213872, IMG submission 160071) | Rhizosphere microbial communities from Vellozia epidendroides in rupestrian grasslands, the National Park of Serra do Cipo, Brazil - RX_R2 | ecosystem: Host-associated > Plants > Roots >...
GACCACTAGCTGCATGAATGCGGCGAGGTCCAGGTCGGCCTCGACCACTTGCGACAAGATGGCAAGGATGCGAGGCCTCCGATCGGTCGCGCTCAGCTTGTTCTGTGTCTGCTCCATAGTCGATCAGGCGTTGCGTGTTGTTGGCGCTAGTGCACCGCGCAGGTACGGTATGACCGACGCGGCTCAATAATAAATAATATATTAGATAATATGACATCCCGAGTGTTCATATTACAAGCCGTCGACCGCCCGGCGAGGTATGTACGTAGACGACTACATCGGGCTAACAGCATGGCAATCACCGCACCCGCGCTGTTGAACCGGATCGACATTGTTCTCTTGGATAGCGTTGCCCGTTAGACCCATGATCGGCGCGAAGGCTTTACCGCCGAATCATGCAGGTGACGCGCTGGGAAGTCTGACACGTGAGGTCGTCAGCAGAAGCAGGAAGGGTTGCGGCGACGATTGGCAGCCGTGCCATGCGGAGATGGCTGTCAGACGCGAGCGGTAGCGGGGACAATCTGATGACTGCGAGTCTTGCGAGTACTGCTGTTGCCGGGCAAACCACCACGCCTTAGGCGTGGCGGCTTACACCGTGGGTGTTGCTGGCGAGCTGGGCGATGCCGGCTTGCTTCACATAATGGCCCGAGACGGCGTCGAGGCTATGCAGCACGGCGAAGGTGGCAACCAGGGCAACAACAGCGGTGGTCACGCGGGTTTGCAGGGTCAGTTTCGGTGCGGTGTTCATGGTGTGGCTCCTTGTTTGCGTTGGGTTGTCGCGTTTCGGTGAGTGCATCCTCTCAAAACCCGAAACGCCATACCTGCCCCTTGCGACGAGTTGCAGGTCTTGCGGCGCCAACGACATGTTTGGCGGATAAGCTGCAGCGATTCGGCGCGAACGGCGAACAGAATGTGGGCAGAAAAGCGGTACGGCGTGGCGGAAAATGACTATTTTTTGTCATTTACGCCAAACAGGGCGGGGTCGACAATGCCAGTCATTGCCACGCCGCCCTAAGAAGGAAGCCTGTATGCGCCGCCGTATCGTGATCCTGGCCTATGAAGACATGAATCTGCTCGACCTGAGCGGCCCTCTGCAGGTCTTTGCCACCGCTAACCGGATGGCTGCGAGCCTGGGTCTGCCGATACCGTATGAGACCGTTGTGGCCTCTGCGCATGGCGGCCTCATATTGACCAGCGCCGGCCTGCCAATCGGCACCGAGCCGCTCTCGGCACTGGATAAATTGCCCGTCGATACCATTGTGGCCGCAGGCGGCAGTACGAAAGAGACCTTTCCCCTGACGCCGGCACTGGTCGAGTGGATTGCCGCACGTGCCGGGCAGGTGCGCCGTCTTTGCTCGGTGTGTACGGGTACCTTTCTACTTGCCGCCGCAGGCCAGCTACACGGCCGCCGCGCCGCCACCCACTGGGCGTGGGTCGACCGCCTGCGCGCGCAATACCCTGGTCTGGAAGTCGACGCCGACTCGCTATTCGTCCGCGATGGACATATCTGGACGTCGGCCGGCGTGACTGCCGGTATCGACATGAGTCTCGCGCTGGTCGAGGAAGACTGCGGCCATACACTGGCGATCCGTACCGCCCGCCAGTTGGTGATGTTCATCAAGCGCTCTGGCGGGCAATCGCAATTCAGCGTGCCGCTGGCTGCGCAAAGCAGCGATAAAGGGGACTTCGCGGCGCTGCACGCCTGGATAGCAGCCCACCTCCACGAGCCGTTACCGGTGGAACGACTTGCGGCACACGTCGGCATGTCAGAGCGTACCTTTACCCGGCACTACACTGAAAAGGTCGGCCGTACGCCCGCCAAGACGGTCGAGGCCATTCGACTGGAAGCCGCGCGCCGGGCGCTTGAAACCACCAATCTGCCTCTCAAATCCATAGCCGCCCAAGTCGGCTATGCCGAAGAACAGAATCTGCGCCGCTTGTTCCACCGCCAACTGGGTGTCGGCCCCCAGGCATATCGCGCACGATTTTCACAGCATGCCGCTATAGCCGTGGCAGACCCTGCAGCTGTATAAAAAAGGGCCACTCCGTAGAGTGGCCCAGCTTCCTGATCTGCTGCTTTCGAAAGTGCGGCTAGCAGCCTGTCGGCTTAGGCTGCCAAGTCAGTGACTCGCCGCTTTCAGCATATCCTCCACCACCTTCTTGGCGTCGCCGAACACCATCATGGTCTTATCCATATAGAAAAGATCATTGTCGAGCCCGGCGTAGCCCGCGCTCATCGAGCGCTTGACCACGATCACGGTACGCGCCTTGTGGGCTTCGAGGATGGGCATGCCGTAGATCGGGCTCTGCTTATCGCGCTGCGCGGCCGGGTTGACCACGTCGTTGGCGCCGATCACCAGCACCACGTCGGTGTTGGCAAAGTCGGCGTTGATCTCTTCCATTTCCAGCACCTGCTCGTAGGGCACTTCGGCCTCAGCGAGCAGCACGTTCATATGCCCTGGCATGCGCCCCGCCACGGGGTGGATGGCATAGCGCACGTTCACACCCGCAGCCGTAAGTGCATGGGCAAATTCCTGCAGCGCATGCTGCGCACGGGAGACGGCGAGGCCGTAACCCGGCACGATCACCACACTCGACGCATTGCTCATCATGAAAGCGGCGTCATCGGCACTGCCAGCCTTGTAGGGCTTCTGTACCGCCTCGCCGGCCACGGCTGCCGTCTCGGCCCCCATGGCGCCGCCGAAGATCACGTTCAGCAGCGAGCGGTTCATCGCCTTGCACATGATGTAGCTGAGGATGGCGCCCGATGAACCCACCAGCGAGCCCGCAATGATCAGCACCGCGTTATTAAGCGTAAAGCCGATGCCCGCGGCCGCCCAGCCAGAGTAGGAATTCAGCATCGACACCACCACCGGCATATCACCGCCGCCGATGGGGGCGATGAGGAAATAGCCCAGCACCAGTGAGACTGCTGTCATGGCAAAGAAGGCCTGCAGGCTTTCAGTCGCGAAGTAGGCAATGCCGAGGCCCACCATGGCGATAGCCAGGACGACCTGTACTGGCTTCACCCAGCCCCCCTTGAGCGGCTTGGCAGCGAGCTTGGCCGATAGCTTTCCCCAGGCAACGACCGAGGCGGTAAAGGTGATGCCGCCGATAAAGCAGCCGACGAAGAGCTCAACGCGCTGCACACCGGTGTGGTGCAAGCCAGTATGCAGTACGGCGGCGAGCGCAATCAGCACGGCGGCGAGGCCCACGAGCGAGTGCATCATCGCTACCGTCTCGGGCATCTGTGTCATCGGTACGGTACGGGCGCGATAGAGGCCGACAGCCGCCCCGCCGATAACCGCGAGGACAATCAACACCATATTCGGGCTCGGTGCCACGGCCAGCGTAATGAGCCCAGCCAGCAACATACCGACCATGCCGAAACGGTTGCCCGAAATGGCACTCACGGGGCTCGACAGCCCCTTGAGCGCAAAAATGAACAGCACGGCAGCGACAAGGTAGAACCAATCGGCGTATTGAGTCAAAGCAGTCATCGCGGCCTCACTTTTTCTTCTTCTTGAACATATCGAGCATGCGCGAGGTCACCGCGAAGCCGCCGAAGATGTTCACGCTGGCGAGGAACACTGCCACAGCGCCAAGAATCGAGGTCGGCGTGATATCTGCCCCGCCGACATTGACCGTCTGCAGCAGCGCGCCGACGACAATGATGCCGGAAATGGCGTTGGTGACGGCCATCAGCGGCGTATGCAGCGCCGGCGTGACGTTCCAGACCACGTGGTAGCCCACGAAAATGGCGAGGATGAAGATGGTGAAGGTGGCCACAAACGGCGTCGCCGCCAACTGCTCGGCAGGCAGCGTGGTCACAGCCTGGACAGCCTGCATGGCGACTTGCGCCACGGCTTGGGTGGTGCTCATGCGCGTACTCCCTCAATAACGAATTCGTATCCGTGCGGTACAGCTCAGGCTTTGCGGCCGAACAGCACTTCGCCGGCATGGGTGACCAAGCTGGCCGCGACGATGTCGTCCTCGCGGTTCAGCACATAGCCTTTTTCCTTGCCGTCGATCAGCGCGATGAAATTCAGCAGATTGCGGGCGTAGAGGCTTGATGCATCCGCCGCTACGAGGCCCGGCAGATTGCCGTAACCCACCAGCCGCACGCCGCCGTCGGTGGTCACCACCTCGTTCAGCCGGCTCAAGGGGCAGTTGCCACCGTTTTCGACTGCGAGGTCGACCAGCACCGCGCCGGGCTTCATATTGGCGACCGTCTCGGGGTGGATCAGTACCGGGGCGGGCTTACCAGGGATCAGCGCGGTCGTGATGACGATATCGGCCTGCCGTGCATGCTTGTCGACCAGCACCGCTTGGCGCTGTTTGTAGTCGTCGCTCATCTCGCGCGCATAGCCGCCCGCTGTCTCGGCCTGGCGCTTTTCTTCGTCAGAGAGTTGCACTTCGACGAACTTGGCACCGAGCGACTCGACTTGCTCCTTGGCCGCTGGCCGTACGTCGAAGGCCTCCACGACAGCCCCGAGGCGCTTGGCCGTGGCAATGGCCTGCAGGCCCGCCACACCGGCACCGAGGATCAGCACGCGCGCGGCTTTCACCGTACCGGCCGCCGTCATCAGCATGGGCATGAAGCGCGGGTAGAACTCGGTCGCCAGCAATACCGCCTTGTAGCCGGCGATATTGGCCTGCGACGACAATACGTCCATGGCCTGGGCGCGCGTGGTGCGCGGCACCAGCTCCATGGCGAAGAGGTCGAGCCGCTTGGCGGCGTAGTCGTTCAGATGGGGGTTGCGATAGGGGTCGGCCAGCGCGATCACTGCGGCGCCTTCGCGCAAGGCGGCGATTTCGTCAGCCGCCGGGGCGCGTACCTTCAGCACCAGCTCGGCATCTGCCACCGTGGCAGCATAGTTGTCGGCCAGTTGGGCACCGGCGTCAGTAAAGGCTGAATCGGGAATCGCTGCACCAGTACCGGCGCCGCGCTCGACGGTCACCGTATGGCCTGCTGCGATGTATTTCTTGATGGTTTCGGGCGTGGCAGCCACGCGCGTCTCGCGCGCTGCCCGCTCGGCAGGAACCGCAATCTTCATGCTTACCTCGCCTCGTTCCCGCTACTGCGGGGTTATCGACGGCCGCTTGCCGGATACCCGGCACGACCTGAACGACCCGCTGCCTGCAGCGGGCCATCTTCACTTTAGAACCTTCGGCCCCGAACAACCGGGTTTCGCACCGAAGCATCCTAATTGCTGCGCACTCGCCCGTATGGGCGCGTGCGTTGAGATCGAAAAGCCAGCTGCGGGTGGCAGCCTGTAGCGGGCGATGGCGGTCGGCCAGTCGCGGAAGCAAGTATTGCGGGCGGGGTGTCAGCCCATTCAAACAAGCGTTTGAACGATAGCGTATTCAAACACGCTTTGCCCTAATTGAAAAGTGCCGTGCGCGGCAGTGTGGTTACAAGTATCACAGATGGAAACGAATGAAACAGTATCGGATGTCGTCCGTACGGAAACTGCACTCGTTAAGTGCTTACCAGCCGCGCACTGGGTCTCCTGGGCTCTGCAATAGGTGGTCGATCAAAACGTCAGTATCCGCCCGGGAAACCCGGGCGCAGATGGGCAGAGACATATCAGCAGTGTTTTCGCTGATTGATTCCGCTCCCCCGCCCGCTCGTGCCCCTCGGGTACGCCGCCGCACCCGTAAAGGGTGTGCCGTGGTTGTAGAGCGCTAAAGCGCCAACAACCACGCAACGAGGGAGCCTCACTGCCGTTCAAAAGACACTTTACAGCGTCTCTTCAAACTGATTCGAAAGGAACCAAAATGAAATCGAACCGCCTGATCGCCGTAACTGCCCTGCTTAGCACCCTTGCAATGACCGCAGGCATCGCCCACGCCGCCGAAGGCGATTGGAACAAAGACCACCCACGCCGCGCCGAAGTAAACAAGCGCCTGAACAACCAGAACAAGCGCATCCATAATGAAGTGAAGGAAGGCGAGATCACCAAGCAGCAAGCTGCAGGCCTCCATAAGGAAGACCACCAGATCCGCCAGGAAGAGCGTGATATGGCGAGCCAGAACGGCGGCCACATCACCAAGCAAGAACAAAAGACACTGAACCAGCAGGAAAACCAGGTCAGCAAGCAGATCGGCCAGTAATCGCCGTAGCCGGTCGGGGATGAGGCAGGCCCCCATCCCCGCCATTCAGTGAAAGGGCACCATCATGTCCCGTATTGCACTCGTACTGATCAGCCTCGCTGCAGCCGGCAGCGTGTTCGCCGACGACAGCGCCGCCGCCACGACCGGGGGCCAAGGCAAGCAGGCGCCGAACTTCGCGCAAGTTCAGAAACGCGCATTGGCGCGGATCGATGAAGGTATCAAACGCCTAGAAGATGCGCGTGACTGCGTCGCCGCCGCGACTGATATGGCCTCGCTGAAAGCCTGCAAGCCCGCCAAGAAAGCCGACAGCGGCAATGCCAAGGCCAACGACTCGATCGACCAATAATCGCCTCCAGTGTCGGTCAACGCCTTGATCCTCGCGGCGGGCAGTGCCCGCCGTTTCGGCAGCGACAAGCGCATGGCGCTGCTGCCCGATGGCACGCCCGTACTGCACGCCACGCTCGCCCGCTACGCCGGGCTATTCGATATCGTCGGCGTGGTGCTGCGTCCGGGCGATAGCTTTGGGCTTGCCGCCTGCCAAAGCTACGATTGCGTCCCCATCGTCGCGCCCGATGCTCACCTCGGCATGGGCGCCTCGCTCGCCGCCGGCATCCGTACGCTTGAGGCCGCCTCGACAGGCGGTCTCATCGTCGGCCTCGCCGATATGCCCGGCATCAGCCGCGAGGTCATCACGCAGATCCGCGATCATCTCGCCAGCCGCCAACGCCTCGTGGTGCCCATCTATCAAGACGCGCCCGGTCATCCGCGCGGCATTCCGGCAGCACGCCTTACTGCGCTCAATCAGCTGACAGGCGACGAAGGCGCGCGCGGCATCCTGCCTTGGGGCGAAGCCGACCGCATCGAATGCGATTGCCCCGGTATTCATTGGGATATCGATGTGGCGGAAGATCTGGAACGAGACAGCGCAGTGCGCGGCGCACTTTGAGTCCGTAGGGCGGGTTGGTTTTATCAACCCGCGCGGTATCGGCCTGTCGCGGATCGCTCGCCAAGTGACGAGGAAGGCTCAAGAGGCCCACCCAGCGCCAAATTTTGGACAAAAAAACGCCCGATCAGGCCGAAGCCGTCTCGGGCAGAGGAGGAGGAAGTCCAGATTATATATAATATTGACCGAACAGGTGTCCTAGATTTACAAACCTTTACAGACTCCCTCTCCCCTGTCTAGACAGGCTGGGCAAGGCTTTCAGGCCTATTCCGACGTCGGCTTGCCTAGAAATAGTACTTCGTATTCGCCGTCCACTCGCTCTTTGGGTAGAGCTTGTGCAGCAGTTGAAAGGCCTCCTTCGAGTAATTCACACGCGGCTTTTCATCGTTGCCGGGGCATTCGAGGCGGGTCGATACCACCAGGAAATGCAATGCTTTCGGGGCCTCCGGGTCGTCCGGCTTGCCTTCGGCCCATTTCAACAGCGTCGGCGCCAACCAAGCCGTGCGGATCGGTAACGCAAGCAGGGTTTTCTGCTCAGCCTGCGCGCGGGCCATGCCGTCTTTATCGAGGAAATTAAGCGCGCCGATCTGGCTTGGTGTGTTGATGCCGTTATCGCGCCAGCCCTTGCAGCCCCACATGCGCTCAACGCCGTTATTGTCGACAACCTCGGGGTGCAGCTCTGGCGTATTGACCAGAATGACGGCCGCGGCGAGCCGCTTGTCGTCGTCGGTCTTGGCCGCTTTGAAGCGCGCATACAAATGCTTGGTCGTGCCCCGGCCACGCGCGAGGTCGTCGCTCAGTGCATCGGCCGTCGCGTAATCGCCCAAGATCACCGCGCGCGTCCAGACCACTTCGGTGGCGTACTTCACCAAGGTTGCGGGGAAATCCTTGCGCTGGCGGACTTCATTGAGCTGGCTATTGGGCAGGTCGTGGAACAGATGCAGGTAAAAGTCGGTGTCGTAATCGGTCTTGGCTGTATCCGACGCACCGGCCGGCGCCGTATCGGGCTCGGCACGTTGGCGATGGGCCGCCTTGAGGAATTCGGCTTCGGTCTTGGCAGACTGCAGCTTGAGCGCCAACCAGCGGTTACGCGATGCCGTGCCCATGCCGTCGCCTTGCTTCGACAGCATGGCGTTGACGATATCGTCGGCGCGATCAGCATGGCCTTCGGCCAGCGCGAGCCGGGCTAGATGGTATTGCAGGGTCATGTAGGCGGGTGACGACGACGCGACTGCGGCAGCCGCCTTGGTCTCTGCATCGGTCAGCTGGCCGGGGCCGGCGTTGGTCAGCAGGGCCATCAGCCACAGCGGGTCGGGATGCCCCGCCATGCGCTTGCGCACCGCGTCCACCGCCTGCTGGCGCTGGGTTTGGGCGCGCTTGATATCGGTATCGTAGGGGTCATCGGCCGCACCGCCTTGCATCGCGCCAATCCAGGCCACCATCGGGTCGGTGGCGTTCATCATTGTCACCCGGTCGGTATCGTCCATCAGACGTAGAAAGTCGATGAGATTCTGCTGCTGCACGGTGCCTCCGAGACGGGATGTCGCCAAGGGGCCGGCTAGTTCCGCCAAGCGGGCCTGCGGATGCAAGCGGGCATCCACCCAGGTCACCATGCTGCGCGCAGGGGCGAAGCTTTTGCCGGCTTCGACCAACTCAGCGCGCGCCATGGTCAACAGCGCTTCGCGCACGGGCACCAGCTTGGGGTCATCCGTGTTGCCGTTCACATTCAACATGGTCGCCTTCCGGATCAGGCAGCGGGCGGCGAGATAGGGCGCCATGCCCTGCCAGGGCGATTGCTTGTTACGCGCCACGGCCAGAAAGCCCGCGCGGGCAGCATCGTAGTTCTCGGCATAGAACTGGGCAGCCGCCACTTGGTATTCATGATCTTGCACCAACCAGGCCGGTGCATTGGCGGGCAACTTTGCAGGCAGGGAAGCAGGACGCGGCGTGCCACGCTGATCCCACGGGCGCATGTCGGCACAATTGGCGAACACCGCATCCTGCCCGGCGAGCCAGACGGCGGCCCATTGTTGACCGCCACTTTTCAGTCGGTCGTTCAAGGTCTGCGCCGCACGGGAGAACGCATTGCCATAGCAGCTACCGTAGGCGAGCGTGTTCGCCAGGTCGCCCCCATTCGGGCCAGCAGGCGCCGTCGCACCGCGAATCTGCTGCCGCGCGGTCATCCAGCTCGCAATCGCCTTGCTCATATCCGCATCGTCGCTACCCACCGGCATCACATGCCAGCCATCCACGCCGATGGCGCTCAACTCTTGCGCCGACAAGGGATGCCCGGTCAACGCCCGGTAGCCAATGAACTGGTAGATGCGCCAGAAGCTCGCCGGCACCACGCCAAGCCGCCCGGCCGCATAGGCGGGTAGATCGGGTGTGGGCACGCGGCCCTCGGGTGCAAAGGCGTTTTCCATCCATTCTTCACCGCCGCTGGCCCAGGCCGTTTGGCCGGCGAGCGTACAGGCGATCATCAGGGGGAGCAGGCGGAGACGGCGTTTCACGAGGCTTGCCTTTCTTGGATCAAAGACCAACGCTGGGGTGTCCAGGCGGTGGGGGAAAAATAATAGCGGCGCACCGGCGCCGCCAATTGAATCGGTTCATCGGTCGCCATGCCAGCCGCCGACATGCAGCGGGCACGGTTAAAGCCGCCTTGCTCGGCCAACTGGCGGCGCAAGGCCGCGTCGTCAGCCGCCATACGGAAGGCCATCGGCACGATCTCGTCAGCCGCGATGCGCCGCAGCCAATCGTCGCCGGCACACCAGGAAGCCAGTGCCGTCATCGATAGCCCCATCTCACGCGGCAACCGCGCGCGCGCATCGCTGACAACGCGTGCCAGGAAAGGCTGCTGCGACTTACGCACTTCAAAGTCCAGCTGCACGACCCGCGCATTGGCCGACTGGGCCACGAGCGCAAGCTGGTCGACCACCGCACGGCGTTGTGCGGCGTTGAGCACAGGCGGATGCCGCCAGGAGGCGTCGACATGCACCATGGGCACCAGCACTACCCCTGGCCGTAGCTGCAGGGGCGCCGCGCGGGGCCGCACAATCGCCTCGTCGCCGACCAGCTCCACCGCCGAGGCCACATAGGCCACACCGACATCGCGAGGCAACCAGCGCAAGTCTTCCGGCCGCGACCAGGCCCAGACCATGCGGTCGGGCAAGGCGCGGATGGCGGTGCTGAACGGGCGATAGCAGCTGCCGCCGAGCATCAGTGCCAAGCACCCAACGGCCAGCAAAGCGTGCCGCCTAACCATGCACCACCCCCGCCGGCCCACGCTGCAAGGTCAACACGAACACCACGCCATCGTCCACATTGCGTGCCGTAATGGTGCCGCCCATCTTGGCCATATAGGTCTTGGCGACGAAGAGACCCTGGCCGCGGTTGCCGTGGGCACCGGATTCGGGTTGGTCGGACACGCCGTATTCGAAGATCTTGTCGATCATCTCATCAGGGATCATCGGGCCCTCGTTGTGGATGCTCACCGATACCTGCGTCTCGGTCACGTCGAGCCGGATGGTGATGGCCGAGCCGGGTTGGCGATAGCGGTCGGCGTTGCGCAGTACGTGCGTCACCACGTCTTCGAGCGGGTAGTCGTCGGCCCGCACCCAGACGGCTTCGCCGGCCGCTGTGTAGACCACCTGCTCGATGCCCACGCAGGGTGCATTGCCCGCAACATGGGTCAGGAAGCTGTCGATATCGACCGACTCGACCTGCAAGGTGGTGGTCTGGAAGGCTTCGCTGGGCGAGGCGCTGCCATAGAGCACACGGATCGCCTGCTGCATGCGCTCGATATAGCGGGCACTCGGGTCGTCCTCTGCACCATGCAGCGCTTTGAGCGACTGCAGGGGCGACATGATCTCGTGGCCAACTGCGTGCCACATATCCTTCTCTTGCTCCGCGCGGATCTGTTCGCGCGCCACATCCTCACGCACGCGCTGCATCAGGTCTTGCAGGCAGCCGGCGAGGATGCCGAGCTCGTCTCTGCCGCGCAGGTCAGACACATTGAACCCATCCAGCTCGCCCGCGCCTTGCATGGTGCGTGCGACGGAGCGCGAGCGCTTGGTGAGGATGGCGATGCGGCGGATCAGGCCGATTTCAATGATCAACCAGGCTGCCATGATGGCGAGCAGCATGCCGCCGACGAACCAGGATGCACGCGTCGCCACCGCACCAATGGCTCGGTTGACGCTGCGCACATCGCCTTTCAGCACCACCTCGTAGCTGCCGACTGGCGTCGCGATCAGCTCGCGCGCCTCGGGCGCGGGGTCATAAGCATCGACCGGCAGGTGGCGGATCAAGCGGTCGATGAAGCGGGCGGACTCGGCCGGCTGCGGGTCGGTATTGCGCAGCACCAGCGGCGCATCATCCACGCCAGTCTTATGAATGTGCAGTGTTTCGCCAGGCAGCAGCAGTGCGGTCAACTCATTCAATGAAAACGGCGGCGTCGCACCGGGCTGATTGCTGTCAAACAGCGTGGGGCCGCCATCGGGCGACAGCAGTTCGATATGCACCTGAATCTGCCCCAGATCGTGCGGGGGCCAGACGGGCCGCGCCGCCTGCACGAGATCGTCGTGCAGCACATTGACGGGTAGGCGCACCGAAAAGAAGGTACGGCGTGCGCAGGTCGCGGGCGTGGCATCCGCTACTTCGCAGCGTGGCGACTGCCAGATCCAACCACGGAAATCCTTGATCGGCCGCTCGCGGGTGGTGTCCACGCCATGGTCGATAAAGCCGGTCAGCCGGCCGCGTGCGCCAGTGGGTGGTACCGTGGCGCTGTCACCGGGCAGCTCGAAGGGGGCAATCCACCGGTATTGCTGACCACGCATGGCCACCGCGACCCGCACGCGGTGCGCATGGTCGAGCGCCATATCGCCGTGCACATGCGGCACCAGCTGCGGCGCATCGAGGCTGCCGGCCACATAGATAAAGCCGCCGGCATAGGGGTTGTTGCCCACGGCCACGCAGGCGCCCGCGTCGTGTGGGTAGCGCACCATACAGCCCGACATCTCCACCGCCTGTTCCACCTTGCCCTGGTCATCGAAGTCGATGGCGGCAAAGGGCAGTAGCAAAGGGTGCAGCGGCGTCACGCCCACATCTTGCGCGTGGGGGTTGAGCAGCGCCAGTTGCCCGGTCGGGTGGCGCAGGCGTGCGGCGATCTGTGCGGCCGTCTTGTGAAAGCCCAACTGGTAGGTGCGATAGCTGAGCTGCTTCTCTTCGCGCAGCACAAATACCGCCAGTGCGAGCGCAGCTGCAGCCAGCAGCAGAAAGGCGCCACGGAACAGCAGCCGCAGGCGGAACGAGGCCAGGCTGGGCCGGGGCGTACGCATGCTTAGTGACCTGCTTTCGGCGCCGGGTCCACCCAGCGGAAGCCACGCATGGGGATGTTCTCGATGCGGTCGAAATCGGGATCGATCTCGCGGAAGGCATCGCGGATGGTGCTGACGTGCTTACGGATATTGTCGCGGTTGCGGCCGCTTTTCACGACCTGAAACAGCTGGTCGTACGACACCACCTGCCCGCGCGACTGGTAGAGCGCCGCCAGGATGCGCTGTGCAGTGAGCGGCAGGTTGACGCGATGACCATCCCACTGTGGTGTGCTCTGGCGCAGCGGGTCGATCGACAGCTCAGCCACGGCCACCTCGGCCACGGGCTTGGCCGGCTGCCGATCGCGCGCTGCACGCAGAATCTCGAGAAAGGTGTCGATGAAATCGCTTTCCTCGAACGTGGTCTTTTGCAGGTAATCCCAGGCGTCGAGCGCCTTCATGATGCTGCGGTAGATGGTCGCCGGCATGGCCGACACCACGAGCACCGGCGTGCCGCGCGATTTGTTGATGGCGTTGATGATGGCAACACCCGCATGACGTTCGCGGCCGAGCTCGATATCGAGCACCACCAGGTCGTAGTCCTCGCGCTCGATGGCGGCTTCGGCGTCATCACGGGTGAACCACTGATCGACCCGGATGCCGGGCTTGGCGGATTCGATCCAGCCCTTCAACTGACGGCTGGTGGGCAGATCGTCTTCAATCACTGCGACCTTCAACATGATGGGCCTCGATACTGGGTTTGCGGAGGCAGTATCCGGCTTTTGCCGTCGGAAGTCACACCCGCGGCGTGAGTGTTTATTCACGCGGTTTACCGCACCTTCACAAGGCGGAACGCGCGTTTGCGCGTGGGGACGAAACTGGCCCCGCGATGGCTTTGAACGCTCCATGGCAGCGTGCGCATGATGGCAGCCAGCAGGGAACGCGGTTGGCGGCGGCAGAAACAGCCCCACCAAACCGCTCCCCCATCCACGGCACACCACGAAAAGGGGACCATCATGTCGGAACGGATCAAGCAGATTGTGGCCGCAGTCAGCGCGGTTTTGGGCAGCATTGGACGCGGTATCGGGCGCGGCGGTCAGGCCCTGGGCCAGGGTGCGCAGCGCAACAGCATGCGCATTGCCGGGGTCGTCTTGCTGGGCGGCGCAGCCTACGGCCTCTACAACCACCCACCCATGCAGGCCATCGGCAATGGTGAAGTCGGCGTGCGGGTGAATATGCTGACCGGCGGTACGACCGAGCTGCACGAGGGTGGCGCCCTGGTGATTCCCGGCTTGCACCGCCTGCACCGCTACAGCCTGCGCGATCAGATCTACCACCCAGTGGAAAGCAGTACCGCCAACGGCGAAGCGCCATTTCAATCGAACGAGGGGCTGTCGCTCGGCATCGACGTCAATGTGCGCTACGCGCTCGACCCACACCATATCGCCGGTATGGCGCGTGCGCTGCCCGACGACATCGGCAGCGAGATCGTGAAGCCCGCCGTGCAGGGC
>Ga0213872_10001688_pt1 | contig 13882 bp, 15 predicted proteins | sample VelepicomBERX_R2_FD_160071 | JGI IMG/M metagenome (GOLD analysis project Ga0213872, IMG submission 160071) | Rhizosphere microbial communities from Vellozia epidendroides in rupestrian grasslands, the National Park of Serra do Cipo, Brazil - RX_R2 | ecosystem: Host-associated > Plants > Roots >...
ACGTGCCGGACATGACCGGCATGCAGGTCGAGGCGCTCGTCAAGCCCATCGTCGACTTCAACCTCAAGAATCCCGTCCAGGCCTACGCCGACACGCTTCCGCCCTGGCTTAAGAAATCCATCATGGATCATCAGGTTCTGGTCGGCATGAATACCGACATGGTCATCGCCTCCCTTGGCCAGCCGAGAAGCAAGGTCCGCGAGCGCGAGGGCCAGATGCCCTTCGAAGAGTGGATCTACGGCGAGCCGCCAGATCCCGTGCAGTTTGTCCGCATCAATGGCAACCGGGTCATCCGCGTCGAGGTCGCAAAAGTCGGCGAGTCGCCCGAAATTCGCACTGAAAATGAGATGGGCGATTATTGGGACAAGCAGGCCGGCCAGAATACGCGCGTCGTCAAGCTCGGCGATCAGGCTCCTGCGCAACCCGGCGCCGAGAGCGGTGCCCACAAGCCGCCCAGTCTGAGGCTCCCCGGCGAGACGCTGCCGGCGGACAGCAACCCCGCCACGCCCCAGATGGGCCCGGTCCAGTTCCCCAAGGATCAGACGCCCAAAGACCAGACGAAGGATCAGTCTCCGAACCAGTCCCCCAACGGCCAGCAAGGCGCCCCATCGCAGTCCGGACAGCCTGCGTCGAATCCGTCACAGTCCGCGCCTCAGACTGCGCCGTCGCAGCCGGCGCCGACTCAAAGCGCTCCGCCGGCCAGCAATCCGCTGGTCGCGTCCGGCGGAACAGTTCAATAACGATCCGTCCCATGTTGTAAACTGAAAGGAGTGCGTCCGCTGTCTATCGCGGCCATCCCGTCACTCCTTCCCGTTACTCCTCAGGACCCAAGCCAGGTCATCGCAGGAAGAAACAGACGCCAGGAAGAAACAGACGATGGTGCCGCGCCGAGTCCGGTCGCCTGACGAATTTTTTGAAGATGCTTTCGCGCCTCCCCGAGTGGGTGAGTGCCGACGAATCTCTAGGAGAAGCCTCTCATGGCCAAGATTGCAAAGACCGCAGACCGCAAGAAAGTAATGGATACCACCAAGAGCACCGACTGCCCAAGGTGCAGTAAGCCCACGCGCATCGTCAAGCGCGTCAAAGACCGCGAGCGCGGCATCCCCGGAGGTGTCTACATCTCCTGCTCCGCCTGCGAATTCTACGAAAAGCTCTAAACCAGCAGAGTCAACTCAAAGGCCCGGTCTCGCACCGGGCATTTCTCTTGCCCAAGGGCACACACGCGAGTTCCGCCTCGTCCAGCTAATGGCTAATCGCTAACCCCTAATCGCTGCGTTCACATCACCACTACCGCCGCCCCGTCGATCTTCTCCGAATAGACCGCGTCGAGTGCCGCGTTCACCTCTTCCAGAGGAAACAGCGTCGTCTGCGGCTTGATCCCGATATCCTGCGCCTCTTGAATGAAGTCCCGCGCATCTTCGCGCGTCATGTTGGCCACACTGCGTAACTGGCGCTCACCCCACAGCAGGCTGTCGTAGTCGAACTGCGGCATGCGGTCGAGATGGATCGCATTGATGGCCACCACTCCGCCTTTGCGCAGGGAAGACAAGGCCGCCAGCACCACATCGCCGCTGGGCGCAAATGTCACCGCGCAGTCGAGCGCCACGGGAGGCCGATCCAGCGCATCACCTACCCACGTCGCTCCGCGCTCGCGCGCAAGCTTCCGGTGTGACTCGCCGCGACTCGAGACGTAGACTTCGCACCCCCAGGCCTTCAGCACCTCGATCGTCAGGTGTGCCGACGCGCCGAACCCGAACAGCCCCACGCGGTCGCCGCGCTCCACTCCCGCCACGCGCAGGCTGCGAAAGCCGATGATTCCGGCGCACAGCAGCGGAGCCAGCTCTTCTGCTTTCGGCCCATCCGGCAGCGGCGCGCAGAAATCGGCCCGCGCGACCGCGTACTCCGCATACCCTCCGTTCACCGTGTAGCCGGTGAACACTGGATGGTCGCACAGGTTCTCGTGCCCCTTCCGGCACAGCAGGCACGTCCCGTCCACGCCGCCCAGCCATGACACGCCGACGCGCTCGCCGGCTGCTCGCCCGGCCGAATCGCCGCCGCCCAGCTTTACCACACGCCCGACAATCTGATGCCCCGGAGTCACCTCGTCCCGCAGCGGCTTCAGCTCGCCCATCGTGATGTGCAGGTCCGTCCGGCAGACGCCGCAAGCCTCAACCTTGAGCAGCACCTCGCCCGGCCCAGGCTCCGGCGCAGGGCGATCCTCAACCGATAGCGGCTTCGTGCTCATCGGTCCCGGTTTGCGTAACACAGCGGCTCGCATTGCTCTTCCACTCTACTTCAAGCGATCCGCCTTGCGAAAAAATGGCCGGACCATCTCCCGGGAAGATGGCCGACCCCCGCCAGACTCTGTCGTTTTCGCAATCACAACGAATTGAGGAAGGTGATCAGCGCTGCCCGCTCTTGTGGACTCAGTTCATCGAAGCGCCGTTCCGCCTCATGTGCTTCGCCTCTATGCCGTTCAATGGCATTCTCGAGAGAGAGCGATTTCAGATCGTGCATAAACCGCGCCTTGGTGCGGAGACCCCACAATGGCGCCGTTCGCAGCTTGTCCGCTGTCTCCTGATGGCCCGCCGTTTGCACAATGCCGTCTCCGGTTTCAATGTCGTGCAGAAGAAAATCGCTGAATGGATGGATGAGCTTATCGCCCAGCGCCTCCGGAACGGTAAACATGCCCCCGTCAATGACCGTCCCTGCAGGAGCTGTCGTGATGGACTGCACGTGGCAGGTGCTGCAGCCGATGCGCGCGAACAACTGCTGACCCTGGAGCGCGGCCGGTGTTACAGCCAGAGCTGTATCGCGCGGAGGCACCATCGTTCCACGTAGGAATTGGGCGAAGTGGTCAATGTCCGCCAGCCCAAGGCTATCTGGCTTATCTTCAGGATCGGCAGTGGTTTTGCAGACTATGGTTGCGTCTTTAGGACGCAGCCGGCTTGTTACTCCCATCTCGTTCAGATAGGCGTCAGCGATGAATGAAAGCAGGCTGCTATGCTGGTCTTTCCAGCCGAACCGGCCAACGCGCGTTTGCCCCGGGGCTTCGAATATCGGAACCTCCAGCGCCTGTCCGTGAACTCTGCCGTCGGTTTCTTCAGCCTGGCGCTCGCCGATCGCTTTCAATGTATTGTCGTCAATCGCTTCAACGAAGCCGTCGCCCAGCGTATTCAGGGCGGCGCGCAGCGCGCGAATATTTTCAGTTGCAGGTATGTGTTCCTGCGCCTGTGGGCATACCGCGCGATCGTTCACAATCGAACGCCCGCCGATTGTGTCCTTCCCATCATTAATGGTGATCGTAGGATTCACGAAATTCCCGTTTTCATCGTTGTGGCCAACACGAAGTTCCGTGATCTGGCTTGCGCCGCCGCTGTTGGGATTCTCATGGCAGCTCACACAAGCAGTTGCGTTGTACACGGGGCCAAGATCCTGCCGCGCCGAGTGATTCTCTTCATAGACCTGCTGATCGAGCGCAAAAGTATCGCCCGCCGGCTCGGCAATTCCGTTGCTGACGCTGTGCCCGCCATCGAAGCTCGGAGTATTGAAGCCCGCGGGCGCTTCTTTGGCTGACTGTTGGCTGATTCCGGTGATCCCGATAGCGACTATGAAAGCCACCACCGGAATCCATAATCTGAAGAAAGGCTTGCTGCGAAAGCCCATCGATCTTCCTCCTCACCAGAGACGCCTGACCCCTCGCACACTGCTGCGGAGCGTGAGTCGCCTTGTACTCTCGCCAACTGCTGTATGTGGGGATTTATTCCAGGGGCGCTCGTTTTGATGAGCGAAATAACGGGAAATTTACATTTGTCGGGTGTCACGGGCCGAGTGCCCGGACTTTCGGGAGTAGGCGCGGACCTGATTCCGTCGATCGTCTTATGAAATCAATCTTTCTACCCGGTCTCTCAACTCCGCCACTTCCCGCCGCAACTCCGCGACCTCCGACTCCAGCCGCGCCACGCGATCATCGTCGGAAGCCGCTACGACTCCGGCCTGCGCCATCTCTGGCGCTTCCACCTCGCCCGAAAGCAGATGCGCATAACGCGCCTCCTTCGTTCCGGGCTGCCGCGGCAGAGGCTTGACCAGTGCGGGTTCACGTTGCACCAGCCGCTGCAGTGTGCCGAGCACGTCCTCGATGGCTTCGAATCGGTACATCCGCTCGGTGCGCCCCCGAAGTTCACCCGGAGTCTGCGGCCCGCGCAGCAGCAGCACGCACATGAGTGCCGTCTCGCCGCGCGTGAAATTGAAGACCTCCTGCACATGATGCTCGTACTTCGTAACCCGGCTGTCGCCGCGGCTCGGCCCCGCCAGGCCGTCGTCCTCGAGACCACGCAGCGCCTCCCGCACTGCATCTTCATCCAGATTCATCACCGGTTCGCGGTTGTTCTTCTGGTTGCACGCATTGACCAGAGCATTCAGCGATAGCGGATAGTACTCGGGCGTCGTAATTTCTTTCTCCACCAGAGCGCCCAGCACTCGCGCCTCCGTGGCATTCAGCAAAATCGTCACAGGCTGCCTTCTTCCGCGCGCTCTTTCAGCGCCACACCGGAGTTTGCCCGAGCGTCTATCGCGACCGCTTCGGCGTGTAGCGAAATCTCCGGACGAGATCGCCGCTCACACCACCAAATCTGCCCAGATTGTGATGACGAAGGTCGCCGCGCCTTCGTTGCCCGCAAGAAACTGCGTGTAGTCAAAGTCCCGCGCAGCCACGTTTCCGCGAAACACCTGCTCTCCCGTCGACACGACGATCTGATCGCCCACCAGCGGAACTGGCTCCAGCGCTCCATCGTCAAACGTGATCTCCTGGCTCGCAAGCACTTCGGTTCCGCGCGTTATCTTCAGCACCAGCATCGTCGGCACAGCAGGCATAAGTCCTCCAAGTTCAATCTATCACCGGCGTATACATGCCCAGATGAATGGAGCGCCTACTGCCCGTGCAGCGACTGCGAGAGGCTCTCCAGATTCTGAGGAGCCACATGAATCACGCCCCTCCGCGGGCTGTCGATGTCCGCAATCATGAAGAACGCAATCGACACTAAAAATGGCATCAGTGAGTAGAGCTTGGCGCCCCGCTGATGCGTCCCATAGCCGATCAGCGCACTGCAACTGATCGAGAGGATTGCCATAAGTGCCCAGGCCCCAACCGGAATCCGGTTCCACCACGCCGCTTGCGTATATCCCTGCCGGTTCAGCACGTCATTCATTCCGGCGACGGCCAGTGCGATCATAGGAGTCTGCTGCGTCTTTGCCACCCCCTGTACCGTCGACCACATCTCGTTCTGCAGTCTCGTCGTTTCAGCGTCGATTGCGGTCTTCGACTCCCATTCCTTCGCTTCATAGAAAAGCAATCGCTGGTCCAGGTATTGCACAAGGAGTTGCTTCACCTTTGCCGCCTCGGCAGGCGGCAGCAGATCCGCCCGGACATACTCAGTCCCGATGGCGTTTGCCTCTTCCTCTTCGTAGTCCTTGCGCTGGTCGTACCGGCTCACCGCCATCGAAAAGCTGAAGCCGATAATCAGCGCCAGCAGCGTCAGGCTGGAACTGATCACCAGGTCCAGGTCATCCCGCTCGCTCTCTGTTAAGGGCCGCGTCTTGCGCGCAATCAATGCGCCCGCCTGCACCGAAAGCCACAGTGCCAGGAGCGAAATCACGAAAACCAATACCGGATATCTCACAATCGTGCTCACGTTCGCCTCTCAACCGCTCCTCGCGCGCACCGCAACAACAAGCGCGCCCGCCCCAGAAATGCACTATGGAAACGCGGCCATTTTACATGACACGGTGGGCCCGACCCGCCCCCTCTATCGCGTGCGCACAAAACTGCTAGAGTGCCCTTAGGACCATCATGGAATCCCATCCCCATCGCCCCCGCTGGAAGACCCTGCTCGCCTTCTTCATCATCTACTTCGTCTGGGGATCAACCTTCATCTTCATCCGCATCGGCGTGCGCGAGCTTCCCCCGTTGCTCTTCGCCGCCCTGCGCTTTTTCCCCGCCGGTCTGATCCTCTACGCATGGATGATCGCTCACGGCGAGCGCTCGCCCAACGCGCGCCAGTGGCTCTCGGCAACCATCCTCGCCCTGCTCATCTTCGTCGGCGACTACGGACTCCTCTTCTGGGCCGAGCAGCGCGTCCCGTCCGGCATCGCCGCTGTCATGCTGGCGACCATCCCGGCCTTCATGGCGCTATCGGAAATCGCCATCCTCGGCACCCAGCGCCTCACCTTGCGCCTGGCTTTGGCTCTTCTCATCGGCCTCGCCGGCGTCCTTGTGCTTGTCAGCCGCTCCCTCAATCTCGGAGGCGCGCCCATCGACCGCACCGGTGCCATAGCACTCATCCTGGCCTCCTTGAGCTGGTCCATCGCCTCGATCCTCTCGCGGCGCATGCATCTGCCGCCCTCCAAGGTGATGAGCGCCGCCGCACAGATGCTCGCCGGCGGCGTCCTGCTCTGCCTGATCTCCGGGGCGCTGGGTGAATTCCGCAGCCTTCATCCCGCGCAAATCTCCGGCGGCACCTGGTTCGCCCTGGTTTACCTCATCGTCTTTGGATCGCTCATCGGATTCACCGCCTACGTCTGGCTCCTCCACCACGAATCGCCCACCAAGGTCGGAACCTACGCCTACGTAAACCCCGTCGTCGCCGTCCTCGTTGGATACTTCCTCGGTGGCGAACCCCTCGGCGCGCGCACCATCCTCGGAACCGCCTTCGTCCTCGTCAGCGTCCTGGTCATCACCACCACCCCATCGAGAAAACCCGTTCCATCGCTGGCGGTCGAAGACGCAACCTGAAGAGGAATGGTCAAGACCCTTGGTTGGTGCGCTACGATGATGAGGTGGCAAGATCAGCTGCAGGGAGGACGAAGTTGCCGGAGCGATCGGGCACCCTCGCTGACGATCCGTTCAGGGGCCGGCACCCAACCAGTCACGAACGGATGACGGGACTGCCTTGGGATGCGTCGTACAGCGACGGCCCTGCGCCCTGGGATATTGGCCGGCCGCAGCCTACAATCGCGCGTGTGGCGTCCGAAGGCGGATTTGCCGGAGCAGTGCTCGATGCGGGCTGCGGGACAGGCGAGAACGCTCTTCTCATCGCCTCACTGGGATTGCCGGTGCTGGGCGTTGACGTGGCCGAGATCGCGCTGGATATGGCCCGGCAAAAGGCACGAGACCGCGGGCTTGCGGCCGAGTTCGCTCTCGCTGACGCGTTCCATCTGGAGCGTTTGGGGCGCAGGTTTAAGACCGGGCTGGATTGCGGACTGTTCCACACCTTCGACGGCGAAGAGCGGCCAGAATACGTGGCGAGTCTGGCGTCGGTGACCGAACCGGATGGAACCCTGTATGTTTTGTGCTTCAGTGACGATGGTCCCGATATCGGCCCGCACCCCATCAGTCAGCAAGAGCTGAGAGCGGCGTTCAGCCCCGCGAATGGATGGAACATCGTCGCCATCGAACCGGACCGGGTTCAGACGAGATTTCACGGCGACAACGGCGCACCGGCCTGGTTCGCGACCATCAAACGGATCTAGGCGCTGCGGAACGATCAGATCTTCTCTGCGCGTCTAATAAATAGAAGGTAAGACCCATGCGGTGCCTGATTGCGCTTCTTGTGCTCAGCATCGCCGCACCCGTCTATGGTGTCGGCGGGGCGCGCGTCATCAAGGACCTCGCGCCTCCTCCACCGGGTGCGACCTTGCCCGTTGTCATCAACCGGACACTTAAGGCTCGTAATCTGCGACCTGGTGAGCCAATCAGCGCCCCGCTGATTCAGAGAGTTCCCATCAGCGCTAACGTCATGCTGCCCAGGGGAGCGGCGCTGGATGGTCACATTGTCAATGTGAGCAACTCCTCAATCGGCATTCTCTTCGACCATCTGAGTTGGAAGGAGCGCACCATACCAATTCATGTCCGCCTTATAGCGGCTGCCGCAATGATGGAGGTCTACGACACCGGCGTGCCTTTATCAGGACCGGACCGCGGCACCGCGAACCGCGGTGACTGGACCACCCGCCAGATTGGCGGCGATCAACTCTTTCTGTCAGGTGGATCCGGCACGGTTTACGACAAATACAGTCAGCCTGTAGGCTACGCGGATTATTCCGGCGTGTACGCCAATCCGCCCGCTCCAGGCGAACTGCCTCGTGCGATGGGACCATTTTCGACCAGTGCAACCGGACTCCACGGCTTCCCCGACCTTTCCATTGCATCCGCCGGAGGCGCGGGCGCGCCCATCACACTCGCCGCGAGCAAACCCGACTGGATAATCCGAAATGGCAGCGCCTTGCTGCTGGAGGTGGTGCGTTAACAGGTCACAGCAAATATCTTGCGTAGAATCGCCCTATGGTTATTCACACGTTCGCCTTTCGTTGGAAACCGGGCGTCACGCCGGAACAGAAGCAGCGAGTCATCGCTGAAATCCGCAAGCTGCAGGGCCGCATACCCGGCCTGCTCGAAACCTGGGTCGGCGAAAACATCTCCCCGCGCTCCCAGGGATACGAACTCGGCGGCGTCATGAAATTCGAGAGCCACGCCGCGCTCGAAGCTTACAGTTCCCACCCTGTCCACCAGGAACTCCTCACTTGGCTGATGCCTCTTATCGAGCCGCTTGAAGTTGACTTCGAGGCATGAGTTGCCGAAGCCTCGGCGTGGTTCGATGCGTGCTGACCGAAACTTACGATGTGATAGACGAAGCAAATGTGCTAAGAATAAGTGGCAAATGGCAGGACCCTGCCGAGAAATCTCTGCAAGAAAGGGATCGAAGTAAGAGAGCGATGTCGGACTATACCGCACGAGCATTGAAAGCGTGGAAGACGAGACGAGTCAAAGGTGCATTCATGAAGGCTCGAGCCTCTGAGGCTGCGAGCAAAGAGGCACTAAAGACGTATCTGGAGGGACACGGTTTGAAAGTCGCATTTTTTAAAGGCAAGACCGGAGCGCCACGCACGGGAATCATTGATGCTCTTGCGTATCGGCTAGGAAATAAGAACGCCGACCACTTGGATGTAAGGCTGATCCAGCTAAAGAGCGGGAAGGCAGGGATCACAGGTGCCGAAATTGGGAGGTTGAGACAGTCAGTGAAAGATGTGAGACTCAGCCCAGTCTTTGCCGCATTCGACGGAGAGGCACTGCATCTGATTCCGGATGGGCTAGAGGAACCTGAATAATCGAAACTCCATCAAATCGCGCGAACTGCCTCTTGCTGCGGTTATTGCCAAGGGCCGATATTCGTGTTTCGAAAACATCCCCTCAGCCGCCCATCGCGGGCAGCCGGTCTGACGATCCGAGCAGAAAGATCACGCCGATCGCGAAGCTGTACACCGCTCCCGCCACCGCGACCCAGCGGTAGAACGAAGGCCGGTGCAGTCCGGCATAGAAGATCCCGCCGAGCGACGCCGTCATCAACGTATTCATCAGGATGAGCCCTGCTGCAAACGCGATCAGCCCCATGAATCCCCGCGCTGTGCCGCCCAGGCTTGCCGCCAGCAGGAACAGCATCAGCTGGCTCGGCGTCTCCGCCCCCAGCCCATGCAGAACCCCGATGCCAAACACCGAGCCACCGTTGTAATTCCACAAGAAGGGCTCCGGACGCGGCGTCTCCGGTTTGAAAAGCCGCTTCGTCCGCCACCACACATGCTGCAGGCCCGAGATCAGAATCGCCCAGCGGCTCTGCATCGCGGCATGCGAGTGCGAGTGCCGGATCAGGTTGGCGACAACGCCGATGCCGAGGATGATCAACGTTGCCCCGATCAACCGCTCCGTCCAGTTATCGAGCCTCGCAGGCAGCGGGATGTGCAGCATTACCACCAACGCGCCCAACACCACGACCGTTAGCGCGTGCCCGAGCGCGTACGTCACACCCAGCCGCATCCCCTGCTTCCAGTTCGTCTGAACCGCTGTTATGTCTGAAATGGCTGCGAGGTGGTCGTAATCAAATCCGTGCCGCAGCCCAAGCACAGCGCAGGAGACAAGCGCGAGATCCAGCTTCCAGTTCATGCAGTCAATGCGGTGCCGACGCTGCCATCGCGCGCTCTGCCGCAAACGCCAATTTTAGCGGAATTTGAGTAGTGGTAAGTTTGAATCTGCGGCGGCCATGGTAGTGAGCGCTGCTGCTAGTCTTCCGCTAAGCATTCTTCTATTCCGCACAGGTTGGCCTGCGACCTAAGAAACGCAGGTCCACGGGTTCGCTCTCTACAGCAAGTCCTGAGATGCTGTATCCCGAAACCGCAATACCCAAGTTGACGCGACCATCAGGGAGCGGCAACCTTGAACAACACTCAAAAGGACACACCTTCTCAGGATTTGCTCTAGTGCCGACACTCGAACACGCACTCGTGCGTCCCGGCGCAAGGTTCTTTGCGGACGAAGCGCTCCGACGCCAGGAACACAGCAGTTACCAAAGTGCACGGCTGCTCTCTCTGGAAGCCGTTACAGACTGTCACAAGAGTGCAATCGAATGTAGGGTGTAAAGCATACCCACCGGAATTAGCTCCGTGTCCACCGATTGTGGTAGGTAAAAAACCTATTATGTCGGGATTTGTGATTTGTTGCCGAGAGGTACATTTCTTTTATTGGAGCAGTGTCCGGGCATTTTATGGAGCTCCGAGGAGGGAGCCGATGGCCAGCGCAGACGAACCCTGGATCAGGGAGTGGATCAATAACGTGGCGGACGACATGATGCGCGAGCACTGCTACATGGAAGTGAGTCTACGAGGTGCTGAACTCATAAGTGTGAGTCTGACGGAGGTTGGCGCAGCGTGTGCGAGCTTGTTGGACGAGAACGCCCACTTCTAGGAAATAACTGACAAGGGTTAACACATATCAAAGAAGGCGACACGTTCGGTCGTCGGCCACCAGGCATTGGATCCTTTAGGTTGAGCTCGTATGGAAGTGCGGTTCACAGCGCGCTTACTTGATTTCGGCTGCGAGGCTTTCATCGAGGCAGATCTTCTGAGCCCTGCAAGCGCCGCCTGAAGAGGGAGGGTTCAAATTGCACCACTACCGGAATTTGCACCGGGCGCAGGCCTCGCATCACCGCTCTCGTTACCCTGTCAGACGCACAAGCTGTTCGGCTTCATCCCGCGGCCCGAGAATCGAAACCTTCGGCACCTGCCCGCGCGCCATTGCCACCTCGTCGCAGCGATACAGCCGCGGACAGTTCTGGCAATCTTTGAAGATCTTGTCCGGCAGCGCCGCCCGGTCCTCCACCTCTCGAAATCCATAGCGGAAGAAGAAGTCGGGAATGCGCGTGAACAGGCACACGCATCCGACGCCATGGTCCTCAGCTTCGTCCAGCAGCGCGAACAGAATCCGCCCGCCCACGCCTCGGCTTTTGGCTTCCGGCTTCACCACAATCGAGCGCACCTCGGCCAGGTGCGGCCCGTAGAGATGCAGAGCCCCGCACCCCAGAAACACGCCGGCCTTGCTCTCGGCGACCGTGAAATCGCGCACGTTCTCGCAGATCTCCGAGAAGACGCGCCGCAACAGCGTCCCGTCATGTGACAGGCTGTTCACCAACTCGTAAATATTGGTGGCGTCCTGCAATCGGGCCTTACGCACCAGCATGGCTTACCTCTTTGTCCATGCTTATCGGCCCGTATGTGTCCGCCAACGCCCGCACTCGCACCTCGGCGTCGGCCACTGCAGCCTTCACGCGATGCCGTGCCGTCCCACCAATCACGTCGTGACAATCCAACGTGGCCTCGATCGTCACCGCGGCAAAAAAGTCCTCGTCGAACTCGGGCCCGAATTGCTTCAACTCATCCAGTGTCAAATCGCCCAGCTCACACCCCTTATCCAGACAATAACGCACCGCGTTGCCAATCTTCTCGTGCGCCTTGCGAAAGGGAACTCCCTTATAAACAAGATAAGTCGCCGCAGCCATCGCGTTCAGAAACCCACTCTCGCACGCCGCGCGCATCCGGTCCGTGCGAAACTTCAGCGCGCCGGTGAATTTCGCCAGCAGATACGTCATCTGATGCGCGGTGCTCGTCGCCGCAAACACCGGCTCCTGTGTTTCCTGCATATCTTTGTTGTACGCGAGGGGTAGCCCTTTCAGCAGCAGCGTCACCGTCTCGGCCGCACCATGAATGCGTCCCACCTTCGCCCGCAGCAGCTCCGTAAAATCCGGATTCTTCTTCTGTGGCATCGCGCTCGATCCGGTCGAAAACGCCTCCGGCAGCTCGACAAACCCGAACTCTGCCGTCGCAAAGAGCGTGATCTCCTCCGCGAACCGGCTCGCATGCAGCCCGACCACCGTCAGCGCCTGCAGGTACTCAAGCACAAAGTCGCGATCGCTCGTCGCATCCATGCTGTTGGCCGTGGGCGCGAGAAATCCCAGCTCCTGCGCGGCGATGTTGCGATCGAGCGGCAGCGTCGCACCCGCGACTGCTCCAGACCCCAGCGGACAATAATTCAACCGCCGCGCACAGTCTTCCAGCCGCGAAACATCGCGCAGAATCATTTCGACATACGCAAGCAGCCAGTGCGCGACCAGCACCGGCTCCGCCCGCTGCAGATGCGTGTAGGACGGCATCACCGCCTCGCTGCTTGCCTTCGCCTGCTCAACCAGAGCGCTCGCCCACGCGCCGAGATGCGCAATCAGAATCCCGATGTGCTCCCGCACATAGAGCCGCAGGTCTGTAGCTATTTGTTCATTGCGGCTGCGTCCCGTGTGCAGCTTCAGTCCCAGGTCGCCAACCTCTTCGACCAGCCGCAATTCGACGAAGTGATGAATGTCCTCCGCATCCGAGCCCCACTCACTCTGCGTCCCGCCAAAACGGCTACGGATGGCCTCGATGCCATCCGTAATCTTCGCGTGTTCCTGTTCGCTCAGGATCCCCGCGGCGAGCAGGGCGCGTGCGTGCGCCTTGCTCGCCATGATCTCCTCATTTAGGAGCTCCCGGTCGAACTTGATGGAACGCTGCCAGTGATCGAAGGTGGGGTCCAGGGGCTCGCGAAAACGGCCCGACCACATTTTGGCGGAATGTTCGCTCATGAATTCTTTTCGCCTTTCGCGGTCGCCCCGTCTTTCCTTCCGCCGCTCAGTTGCGGCATCTCCGAACCGTGGCTCAGCGTGATGAGGCCCGTCTGGGCGTAAGTCATCAGCTTGGCACGGGTATCGGTAATGTCGAGATTGCGCATGGTGAGCTGGCCGATGCGGTCGCGCGGAGAGAAAGCAGACTCGCTCTTCTCCATGCTGAGACGCTCAGGGTGAAACGTAAGGTTCGGCGACTCCGTATTCAGGATCGAGTAGTCGTTGCCGCGGCGCAGCTCGATGGTGACCTCGCCGGTGATGGCGCTTGCGACCCAGCGCTGCGCGGATTCACGGAGCATGATGGCCTGGGGATCGAACCAGCGTCCCTGGTAGAGGAGGCGACCCAGTTTGCGGCCGTTCTCGCGGTATTGCTCGATGGTGTCCTCATTGTGAATGCCGGTGATCAGGCGTTCATACGCGACGAAGAGCAGGGCCATGCCGGGCGCCTCATAGATGCCGCGGCTCTTGGCCTCGATGATGCGGTTTTCAATCTGGTCGCTCATGCCGAGGCCGTGGCGGCCGCCGATGCGGTTGGCTTCGAGCAGCAACTCGACCGGGTCGAGAAACTCCCTCCCGTTGAGGGCTATTGGAAAGCCTTGTTCGAACCGGACAGTCACCTCTTCGCGCCTGATATCGACATCGTCACGCCAGAAGGCTGTTCCCATGATGGGTTCGACGATCCGGATGCTGCTCGAAAGCAGCTCGAGGTCCTTGGCTTCGTGGGTTGCACCGAGGATATTGGAGTCGGTGGAGTAGGCCTTCTCTGCGGACATCTTGTAGCCGAAGCCGGATTTCTGCAGGAAGGCCGACATCTCGGCACGGCCGCCGAGTTCATCGATGAAGGCAGGGTC
>Ga0213872_10001689_pt1 | contig 13881 bp, 13 predicted proteins | sample VelepicomBERX_R2_FD_160071 | JGI IMG/M metagenome (GOLD analysis project Ga0213872, IMG submission 160071) | Rhizosphere microbial communities from Vellozia epidendroides in rupestrian grasslands, the National Park of Serra do Cipo, Brazil - RX_R2 | ecosystem: Host-associated > Plants > Roots >...
GCGGCCTGTTCGCCTGGTGGCGCGTCAAGCAGGAGGTCCGCCAGGCCGAGGAAACCCTCACGGCGCTCCAGGCCGAACGCGACCGCCTCGACCACCGCGTCCAGCAGCTGCGCCCCGATCATCTCGACCCCGACATGCTGGAAGAGCGGGCGCGGGTCATGCTGAATATGGGCCGCGACGACGAAGTGATCGTGCTGCGCAAGCACACCTGACGTCCTCCCCGCCTGCGCGGGAGTTGACGAGCCGGATTCTACTCGCCCCACTTCAGGAACAGCCCGGCGTCGCCGGGAAAGCCATCGGGAAAATCGAGTATCCGGGCTGTCAGGCGGAAGCCCTGCGGCTTCAGGTCCTTGTCCCAGCGCTCATAGAGCTCCCTGGCCTCGCCGCGCAGCGTCTCGGGCCAGCCTTCTTCAGCGATATTGAGCGCGCGGCCGCCGTCGCTGCAAAGCTGGCTGGGGAAGCGCAGCAGCTCGAATTCCTTGTTGCCCGCCTTGGCCGCTTCGTGGGCTCGGCTCATCAAGTCGGTCCAGCGATCCTCGTCGACATGCCGGTCGAGCAGGTCCTCAACCCGCTCCTTGACGTGTTCGACCTCGGCTTCGCGTTGTTTTTCGCGCTGTTTTTCCTTGTCGCGCTCGTAGCGCTGGGTGAGTTCCTGGAAATCCTCCGCGTCCAGAGTGGTCGGATCGGGCTCCTGTTCGGCTTTGACGTCCGGCCGCTCATGGCCGGTGCGCTTGCCTTCCTCTCCTTGCTCGAAATGCTTTTCCAGGTCTGCGATGGCCCGGGAGATCAGGCCGGGCCGTTTTGCCGTCATGGCTTTTCTCCTTCGCTCGATAGAGTCTAAACCGGCGAGCGGAGACGGGGTTTCCGTGCTAAACCATGATCATGTCGATCAATGCCTCCTCTCGGGCGACCGGCGTCGGGTTCCTGGCCATCCTGTTGTGGTCCGGCCTGGCGCTGCTGACCGCCCTGACCGCCGGGATTCCCCCCTTTGAACTGCTGGCCCTGTCGTTCGGGGTCGCCTTCGCCGCCAGCCTCGTCGTGCTGGGGCGCCGCGGCGCCGCCGGTTTTCGGGCGTGGCGCCAGCCTTGGCCGGTCTGGGCTTGCGGCTTTGCCGGCATCTTCTTCTATCACGCGCTCTATTTCTTCGCGCTGAAGGCGGCTCCGCCGATCGAGGCCAGCCTGATCAATTATCTGTGGCCGCTGCTCATCGTGGTGTTCTCCGCCCTGGTGGCGCGCGAGGCGCTGCAGGCCCGCCAGGTCGCCGGCGCCATGCTGGGGCTGGCCGGCACCGCCGTCGTACTGCTGACCCGCGAGCAAGGCGGGGCAGGGGGCGCCGATCCGCTGGCGGGATATGCCGCGGCGGCGGCGGGCGCGCTGGTGTGGTCGCTCTATTCGGTCAATAACCGGCGCTTCAAGGATGTGCCCGGCGAGGTGATGGGCGGCATTTGCGGCCTGGTCGCGGCGGCCGGGCTGGCTTGCCATCTCTTGTTCGAGGCCTGGGTGATGCCGAGCCTGGCGGGCTGGGCCGCCATCGTGGCGCTGGGGCTGGGGCCGACCGGGTTGGCCTTCTTCGCCTGGGACCACGCCACCAAGCATGGGCGCCTGGCGCTGCTCGGCGTGCTGTCCTATTTCGCCCCGCTGTTGTCGACCGCGCTGCTGATCCTGTCGGGTCAGGCGCCGGCGCGGCCGGCGGTGCTGGTTTCGGCGCTGCTGATCATCGGCGGCGCCGCCTTGGCCAGCCTGAAGTTCAGGGCTTCTGCGGCGCCGGAAGCTTCGCCAGAAAGTCCGTAACCACCGACCTGGCCAGTACGCCGATGTCGGTGTCGGTCATCCCGTCGAAATGAACGACGTCGAGACGGGTGAGGAAACCGTCACGCTCGACCATGTGGGACAGTACCGGCTTCACCGCGACCGCGTCGGACTGTTCGCTCTGCAACAGCTTCGAGCCGAGGAAATAGGTCTCGACATTGCTCATGTGGGTGATGGCGATCGACCAGCCGCTGCCCTTCTCATCCTTCTTGGCGAAGACCAGCAGCTTCGATTGGGGCAGTTTGTCGACGACCTGGACGCCGTTGACCTTGGTCAGTTCGGCATTGATGGCGGCGGCGAGCTTCTGCGCGATCACCTTGTCGTCGCAGCCGACGGAGGCAGCCAGCCGAACCGGGTCCGCGGCGAAGGAGGGGAAAGACAAAAGGGCCAGCAGGACCAGGGCACTCAAGATACGCATCGCAGTCTCCTAAGGGATCTGCGACCACAATACCTCAGTCGCTGGAGGGTTCGATGTCCGACAGCGGAACCGACGCCTCGATCAGCGGATTTTCCGCGGCGAGGGCCGGATCGAGCGGCAACTGGATCCTACCGTCCTTGTCGGCGCGCAGGATCTGATCGCCCGAGGCGCGGTGGATGGTGATCGAGCAGGCGATTCCGGTCGGGCAGTTGAAATTCACCCCGGTGATGGTCGGCAGGAACATGCTGACCAGGCCGCCGGCGGCCTGGCGGATCAGCGCGTTGGTCTGGTCGGTGGCCGCCTGCAGATCGGCATAGTGAAAATGCTGGCCATCCGGCAGCAGCAGCAGCAGGGCCAGTTCGGTTTCGATCGAGCCGCGCGGCTGATTGCTTTCCACCAGCGGATCGGCGGCGATGATGTCGGCGGTGCGCGGCACCTGGATCAGGCCGTAGGAATCCACCGTCAAATCATAGTGGCGCCCGCTGACGTCCATCCACAAAGTGACCGGCCCCGTCGCGTGCGGCGCTTCGACGCGCACCGTCAGCTTGACCAGATTGCGCGCCTCGGGGGCCAACTCCTCGAACGCCGACCAGTGGCGGGTCAGGGTGTGATAGCGCAAGTGGGCCGTCTCCAGCGCCCAGGCGGGGGCAGCCAGCGAGAAGGCCAACATCAGCAACGATATGAAACGCAACATGGATGCGCCTCCGGTCACGCAACGATCACTATAACATGGGGTTTTACTCAGTGCGTGCTGAGTTAGTGCGGTGCACAATACTTTACAAGGCGCCGTTCCTTACGTTTCGTCATAGCTGGCTTGCGGAAGTAAAGTGACAATTAACGGAATGTTGGTTAATTAGCTTTTTTGCATTGCAGCATAATGCTTTAACGCTCCTGCCGGCGCTTGCGTCGGCCTGGAAAAAGCGCTACTCGTCGCTCTCCAGTTCAGCCAACTCGGGAGGAATTCGATGGCGACCACCGCAAGACGATCCAAGAAAGCGGCGGAGCCCGCATCCGATCCGAAGCAACTCCTGTCCTTCTATCATGACATGCTGCTGATCCGCCGCTTCGAGGAGAAGGCGGGCCAGTTGTACGGCATGGGCCTGATCAACGGCTTCTGCCACCTTTATATCGGCCAGGAAGCCGTCGTCGTCGGCATGCAGTCGGCGATCACTAACGAGCGCGACTCGGTCATCACCAGCTATCGCGATCACGGCCACATGCTGGCCTGCGGCATGGACCCCAAGGGCGTCATGGCCGAGCTGACCGGGCGCATCGGCGGCTATTCCAAGGGCAAGGGCGGCTCGATGCACATGTTCAGCCTGGAGAAGAAATTCTACGGCGGACACGGCATCGTCGGCGCCCAGGTGCCGCTCGGCACCGGCCTCGGCTTCGCGCACAAATACAATGAGGACGGCGGCGTCGCCCTCGTCTATCTCGGCGACGGCGCGGTGAACCAGGGCCAGGTGGCGGAAAGCCTCAACATGGCGGCTCTGTGGAAGCTGCCGGTGGTCTACATCATCGAGAACAACAAATACGCCATGGGCACCTCGGTCGAGCGCGCTACCGCCGGCGTGGAGCTGTCGCATCGCGGCGTGCCCTATGGCATTCCGGGCGAGGCGGTCGACGGCATGGACGTGCTGGCCGTGCGCGAAGCCGGCCTGCGGGCGGTCGAGCGGGCCCGCAAGGGCGACGGCCCGACCATCCTCGACGTCAAGACCTACCGCTATCGCGGCCATTCCATGTCGGATCCGGCCAAGTACCGCACCAAGGAAGAAGTCGCCAAGATGCGCGAGCAGCATGATCCGATCGATCATCTGCGCGCGATTCTGATCGAGGGCAAGCATGCCACCGAGGAAGATCTCAAGGTGGTCGATGCCAAGGTCAAGGAAGTGGTGGTCGCGGCCGCCGATTTCGCTCAGGCCAGTCCGGAGCCGGATGCTTCCGAGCTCTATACCGACATCCTGATTGGCGCCTGAAAGGAACCCGACCATGCCCACACAGATTTTGATGCCCGCCCTCTCGCCGACCATGACCGAGGGCAAGCTCGCCAAGTGGCTGAAGAAGGAAGGCGACCCCGTCAAGTCGGGTGACATCATCGCCGAGATCGAAACCGACAAGGCGACGATGGAATTCGAGGCCGTCGACGAAGGCAAGATCGGCAAGATCCTGGTGGCCGAGGGCACCGAAGGCGTTGCGGTCAACACGCCGATCGCCGTGCTGCTGGCCGAAGGTGAAAGCGCCGACGCCATTTCCGCGGCTCCCGCCCCGGCGCCGGCTCCCGCCGCCGCTCCGGCACCTGCGCCGGTCGCCTCCGTTCCCGCCCAGCCGAAGTCGGCGGCTGCCGCTCCGGAGCCCGAATATAAGGGCGCCTTGATCCACCAGACCGTCCGCGAAAGCTTGCGCGACGCGATGGCCGAGGAAATGCGCCGCGACCAGAAGGTGTTCCTGATGGGCGAGGAAGTCGCCCAATATCAGGGCGCCTACAAGGTCAGCCAGGGTCTGCTCGACGAGTTCGGCGCCAAGCGCGTCATCGACACGCCGATCACCGAGATGGGCTTCGCCGGCCTCGGTGCCGGTGCCGCTTACGCCGGCCTGAAGCCGATCGTCGAATTCATGACCTTCAACTTCGCCATGCAGGCGATCGATCACATCATCAACAGCTCGGCCAAGACGCTCTATATGGGCGGCGGCCAGATGCCGTCCTCGATCGTGTTCCGCGGCCCGAACGGCGCCGCGTCCCGCGTCGGCGCGCAGCACTCCCAGTGCTATGCCTCGTGGTATGCCCATATCCCGGGCCTCAAGGTGGTGGCGCCTTATTCGGGTGCCGACGCCAAGGGTCTCTTGAAGGCCGCCATCCGCGATCCGAACCCGGTCATCGTGCTCGAGAACGAGCTGATGTACGGCCAGAGCTTCGACGTGCCGGAAAGCGCCGATTTCGTGCTGCCGATCGGCCGCGCCAAGATCGAACGCGTCGGCCATCACGTCACCATCACCGCCTTCTCGAAGATGGTGAAGACCGCGCTCGACGCCGCCGAAGCCTTGGCGACCCTGGGCATCGAGGCCGAGGTCATCAATCTGCGCTCGATCCGTCCGCTCGATACCGAGACCATCGTCGCGTCGGTCAAGAAGACCAACCGCATCGTCAGCCTGGAAGAGGGCTGGCCGACCGCCGGTATCGGTGCCGAGATCGCTGCCCTGATCCAGGAGCATGCGTTCGACTGGCTGGACGCCCCGGTGACCCGCGTCACCGGCAAGGACGTTCCGATGCCTTATGCCGCCAATCTCGAAAAGCTGGCCCTGCCGCAGATCGAGGACGTCGTCGCGGCGGCTAAAGCCGTCTGCTACCGCTAAGGAGACAAATCAATGCCGATCAATCTCCTGATGCCGGCCCTGTCGCCGACCATGACCGAGGGCAAGCTCGCCAAGTGGGTCAAGAAGGAAGGCGACAAGATCAAATCCGGCGACGTCATCGCCGAGATCGAGACCGACAAGGCGACGATGGAATTTGAAGCCGTCGATGAGGGAACCCTGGGCAAGATCCTCGTGGCCGAAGGCACCGAGGGCGTTGCCGTCAACACCCCCATCGGCGTCATCCTCGAAGAGGGTGAGGACGCTTCCTCCATCAAGGTGCCGGCTCCTGCCGCCGCTCCCGCGCCCGTCGCTGCCGCTCCGGCTCCGGCCCCTGTCGCCGCTGCCCCGGCGCCCGCGCCGGTCAGCGCTCCGGCTCCCGCCGCTGCCGCGCCGGTCGCCCATGGTGACCGCGTGTTCGCGACCCCGCTGGCGAAACGCATCGCCAAGGATGCCGGCATCGACCTGAAGTCGATCGCCGGTTCCGGCCCGCATGGCCGCATCGTCAAGGCCGACGTCGAGCAGGCCCAGTCGCGTCCGGCCGCCGCTCCGGCTGCCGCCGCCGTCGCTGCTCCCGCCGCCAAGCCGGCCGCCGCTCCGGCGCCGGCCTGGGGTCCGGCCTACGAGGACGTTCCGCTCACCTCGATGCGCAAGGTCATCGCCCGCCGCCTCACCGAGGCCAAGCAGACGGTGCCGCATTTCTACCTGACCATCGACTACAAGCTGGACGCCCTGCTGGCCCTGCGCTCGCAGCTGAACGCCAAGTCGGACACCAAGCTCTCCGTCAACGACTTCATCATCCGCGCCTCGGCGCTGGCGCTGAAGAAGGTGCCGGCGGCCAACGCGTCCTTCACCGAGACCGCCTTGCGTATGTACAAGGACATCGATATCTCGGTGGCGGTGGCGACCCCGTCCGGCCTGATCACCCCGATCATCAAGCATGCCGACCAGAAGGGCCTGGTGCAGATCTCGTCCGAGATGAAGGATCTCGCCGCCCGCGCCCGCGACGGCAAGCTGAAGCCCGAGGAATTCCAGGGCGGCACCTTCTCGATCTCCAATCTCGGCATGTTCGGCATCAAGGATTTCGCCGCCATCATCAACCCGCCGCAGGGCTGCATCCTGGCCGTCGGCGCGGGCGAGCAGCGCCCGGTGGTGGTCGACGGGGCGCTGGCCATCGCGACCGTGATGTCCTGCACCCTGTCGGTCGACCATCGCGTCGTCGACGGTGCGGTCGGCGCCGAATATCTGGCCGCGCTCAAGGGTCTGATCGAAGACCCGATCACCATGATGCTGTAAGGGGAGGGAGCCAATGTCCGATACTTCCTTCGACCTGATCGTCGTCGGTGCCGGCCCGGGCGGCTATGTCGCCGCGATCCGCGCCGCCCAGCTCGGCATGAAGACCGCCGTGGTGGAGCGCGAGCATCTGGGCGGCATCTGCCTCAATTGGGGCTGCATCCCGACCAAGGCTCTGCTGCGTTCGGCGGAAATCTACCGCAACATGCAGCACGCCGCGTCCTACGGCCTGGCCGCCACCGGCATCTCCTACGACCTCGCCAAGGTGGTGGAGCGCTCGCGCAAGGTGGCCAACCAGCTGTCGGCCGGCGTCAAGGGCCTGTTGAAGAAGAACAAGGTCACCGTGTTCGACGGCGCCGGCAAGCTGGCCGGCCCGGGCAAGGTCAACGTCACCAAGAATGGCGCGCCTGTCGCCGACCTGACCGGCAAGCACATCATCCTGGCGACGGGTGCCCGCGCCCGCGTGCTGCCGGGTCTCGAGCCCGACGGCAAGCTGGTGTGGACCTATAAGGAAGCCCTGGTGCCCAACACCATGCCGAAGCGCCTCCTGGTGGTCGGCTCGGGCGCCATCGGTATCGAATTCGCCAGCTTCTTCAACGCGCTGGGTTCGGACGTGACCGTCGTCGAGGTGATGGATCGGGTCCTGCCGGTGGAAGACGAGGAAATCTCGGCCTTCGCCAAGAAGTCCTTCGAGAAGCAGGGCATGAAGATCCGCACTTCGGCCACCGTGAAGGGGCTGAGGAAGAGCGCTGACGAAGTCACCGTCATCGTCGAGGCGGGTGGCAAGACCGAAGAGATCGTGGTCGATCGGGTCATCGTCGCCGCCGGCATCGTCGGCAATGTCGAGGGCATCGGCCTCGAAGGCACCAAGATCAAGGTCGACCGCACCCACGTCGTGATCAACGAATGGGGCGAGACCGGCGAGCCGGGCGTCTACGCCATCGGCGACCTGGCCGGCCCGCCTTGGCTGGCGCACAAGGCGAGCCACGAGGCGATCATCGTCGTCGAGAAGATCGCGGGCCTTCCCCATGTCCATGCGCTCAACACGCTCAACATTCCGGGCTGCACCTATTGCCATCCGCAGGTGGCCAGCGTCGGTTTGACCGAGAAGCGGGCCAAGGAACTGGGCTACGAACTGAAGGTCGGCCATTTCCCCTTCATCGGCAACGGCAAGGCGATTGCCCTGGGCGAAGCCGAGGGCATGGTCAAGACCGTGTTCGACGCCAAGACCGGCGAATTGCTGGGGGCTCATATGATCGGCGCGGAAGTGACCGAGCTGATTCAAGGCTATATGGTGGGCAAGACGCTCGAAACCACCGAGGCCGAGCTGATGAACGCCGTCTTCCCGCATCCGACCCTGTCGGAGATGATGCATGAGGCCGTTCTTGACGCCTACGGCCGGGTGATCCATTTCTAACGGCAAGACCCCCAACGTCATCCCCGGGCTTGACCCGGGGATCCACGTCGGGGGACAAACCTAGCGTTTCTTGCCAACTGGATTCCCGCCTGCGCGGGAATGACGTGATTGTAATGACCGTACAGACTCCGCCCGTCCGCCACCCCGAGAAGGCTCACAAGCCTGACAATCCCAGCCCGCGCAAGCCGGACTGGATTCGCGTCAAAGCGCCGACCAGCGCCGAAGCGTCGGAAGTGGCGAAGCTGATGCGGTCCAAAAACCTGCACACGGTGTGCGAAGAGGCGGCTTGCCCGAATATCGGCGAGTGCTGGAAGCAGAAGCACGCCACCTTCATGATCTTGGGCGACATCTGCACCCGGGCCTGCGCGTTCTGCAACGTCAAGACCGGCAAGCCCGGCATGGTGAACCCCAAGGAACCCGTGGATCTGGCCGAATCGGTCGCCGCCATGGGCCTCAAGCATGTGGTGATCACTTCGGTCGACCGCGACGACCTGGCCGATGGCGGTGCGCAGCATTTCGTCGAGTGCATCGAAGCGGTGCGCCGCATTTCGCCCGGCACCACGGTCGAGATCCTGACGCCCGATTTTCGCGATAAGAAGGGTGCGGTCGAGCATGTCGCCGCCGCCCGTCCGGACGTGTTCAACCACAATCTCGAGACCGTGCCGCGGCTCTATCCGACCATCCGTCCGGGTGCCCGCTATTTCGGCTCGCTGAGCCTGCTGCAGCGGGTCAAGGAAGTCGAGCCGCGCACCTTCACCAAATCCGGCCTGATGGTCGGTTTGGGCGAGGAACATCACGAAGTCCTGCAGGTGATGGACGACATGCGCTCCGCCGGCGTCGATTTCCTCACCATCGGGCAGTATCTCCAGCCGACCCTGAAGCATGCCGCGGTGGCCCGCTTCGTGCCGCCGGAGGAATTCGAGGATTATCGCGCGGCCGCCCGTGCCAAGGGCTTCCTGCTGGTCTCGGCCTCGCCGCTGACCCGCTCGTCGCACCATGCGGATCGCGATTTCCAGCTGCTGCAAGAGGCGCGGGACAAGCAACTCGCCGGTACAGGGGCGTAATGCCCACTTACGCCGAGCGTAAGCACCTTCCCTGGTCGCCCACGCAGCTCTACGACCTGGTCGCCGACATCGAGAGCTATCCGAAATTCCTGCCCTGGTGCGTCGCCGCGCGCAACCGCGAGAAGCGCGGCAACGTGCTGCTGTCCGATCTGGTGATCGGCTTCAAGATGCTGCGCGAGCGCTTCACGTCATTGGTCACCCTGAAGGAGGGGCGCATCGATGTCGCCTATCAGGAAGGCCCCTTCAAATATCTCACCAACCATTGGATCTTCGAGGAACAGCCGGACGGCTCGACCATCATCGATTTCTATGTGGATTTCGAGTTCCGCTCGAAGATGCTGCAGGCGATCATCGGCACCTTGTTCAACGAGGCGGTCAAGGTGATGGTGGGCGCTTTCGAGAAAAGGGCCAGGCAGCTTTATGGCGACGTTCCGCACTAAGCTTTTCGGTCTCGTAGTACTCGCCGTCTCGGCCTGTTCGAGCGGCGGCGGTGGCGGCTATGAGGGCGACCGCTACACCATCGAGGGGCTGGCCTTGTCGCCCGACGGTCATCTGGCCGCCGTGCAGTTCACCGATCACGAGGCGCATCGCGCCGGCTTCGGCCTGTATGACTGGAAGAACCGCGACTTCACGCCGATTCCGGCGCCGGCGGGCGCGCGCGCCTACATCGATCCCAGTTTCTCGCCCGACGGCAAATCGCTGGTGGCGGTGTCGGACAACCAGCTTTATCTCATCGACCTGGCGACGCTGAAGGCCGAAAAGATCACCGACAACGCCCAGGGCTTCAAGGAAGCGCCGGTTTTCGCGCCCGACGGCAGCGGCGTTCTTTATGTCGGCAGCAATCCGGCCCGGCTCGAATTCATCAAATTCCCCGAACGCACCGAGATCGAAGTGCTGGAGGCGAAAGACAGCTTCAGCACCATCTCGCCACCGGCTTTCGGCGGGAACGACCGGGTGATCTTCCAGGGCACCAATCCGCGCAATCCGGATCTCGCCCGCCAGCTGGAGCAGTTCCCCGATCCGCGGCCTCAGACAGACATCCATACTTACGGCCTGAAATTCGGCGCGGCGCCCGAGCTGATCCTGAAAAATCTGTGGATCGACGGCAAGGGCAAGAACAAATGGTTCTCGGGTCAGCACGATCTGCGCGCCTCGAAAGACGGGCTGAGGATCATCCTGATCGACACCGTGAAGGAGTCGCCCGAGCTGTTCCTGATCGAGAACAACAGCCTGCGCCAGCTCACCCATCTGGGCGCCGCCATGCGGCTGCCGGCCATCTCGTTCGATGGCGGCACGGTGGCGTTCGTCGCCGATCCTGGCCACGGCGGCAGCTACAATATGCATATCCTCGACGTCGCCAGCGGCAAGGAGAGTTCGACCGGGCTTCAGTCGCATCTGAAGCTGCCGGCGGAGTAATCATCAACAACTGGGGGAACCATAATGCGTAAGGCCATCGTCGCCCTGCTTCTCGGCACCGTGTCGCTGACCGCGGTCGCCGCCGCCGAACCGGGCAAGGATTGGATCGCCAAGAGCAATGTCTATACCCAGAAGCTGCTCGACATCGACATCAAGCACACGCCGGAGCGCGGCTCGGGCGAGGGGCTGGCGAAGTTCGATCCGTTGATCAGCGATCCCCGCCTGTCCGACGATCTGGCCGAGCGCAAGGAACTGACGGCGGCCCTGGCCGGCATCAAGACCAAGGCCGTCAAGGAAACCGATCCGAACATCGCCCAGGACGTCGCCATCCTGCAAAAGGCCTTCGATCTGCGCTTCCGCCAGGAGGATTTCGCGCTGGCCCACGAAGTGTCGTTCCGCAATGCCAGCGAAGAGATCTTCCAGGGCCTGCATGTGCTGCTCGACGATCAGGTGGCGGCAGAGCGCCGCCCCGCCGCGGTCGAGCGCCTGAGGAAATATGTCGGTGCGGAAAAGGGCTTCACCCCTTATGCGGAACTACTGAAGCAGCGCACCCTGGCGCAGATCGCCAAGCCGGGGGTGTTCTATCCCTCGAAGGGCGAGGTCGAGACCGAACTGGGCCGCAACGCCAATTACGTCTCGGGCATCGCCGACCTGTTCAAGAAATACGGCATCAAGGGCTGGGAACAGCCCTATGAACAGCTGAAGACCCAGCTGGCCGATTACGATGCCTGGGTGCGCCAGACCATCCTGCCCAAGGCGCGCACCGATTTCCGCCTGCCGCCCGAGCAATATGCCATGGCGTTCGAGAAATACGGCATCGACATTCCGCCGGCGCAGATCGCCGACATGGCGCACAAGGCCTTCGCGCAGTACCAGGCCGAGATGGCTCCGCTCGCGGCGCAGATCGCCAAGGAGAAGGGCTTTCCCGATCCCGACTACCGCGCCGTCATCAAGGAACTGAAGAAGCAACAGGTCACCGGCGACGCTATCTTGCCCTTCTTCGAGCACCGCCTGCATGAGATCGAAAAGATCATCGCCGACAAGAACATCGTCACCTTGCCGAGCCGCCCGGCCATCATCCGCCTTGCCACCGCCGCCGAGACCGCCCAGGTGCCGGCGCCGCATATGACGCCGCCGCCCTTCCTGCACAATACCGGCCAGCGCGGCGAGTTCGTGCTGCCGCTCAACATCCCGGCCACCGATGGCGGCGCCGACGACAAATATGACGACTTCACCTATGACGCGGTGTCCTGGACCCTGACCGCACACGAGGCGCGTCCGGGCCACGAATTGCAGTTCGATTCGATGGTCGAACACGGCGTGTCGCTGGCGCGGGCGCTCTATGCCTTCAACTCGACCAATGCCGAGGGCTGGGGCCTTTATTCCGAATACATCATGCAGCCCTACGAGCCCGCCGAAGGCCAGTTGCTGACTCTTCAGCTGCGCCTGCTGCGCGCCGCCCGCGCCATCCTCGATCCCGAGCTGCAGAGCGGTAAGGTCACCTCGGAACAGGCCTATCAGATGCTGGAGAACGACGTGGTGCTGAGCCACGCCTTCGCCAAGGAGGAGGTCGAGCGCTTCACTTTCAGGGCACCCGGCCAGGCCAACAGCTATTTCTACGGCTATACGCGCCTCCTGGATCTGCGTAAGGAAACCGAGGCGGCTTTGGGCGCGAAATTCGACCAGAAGAAGTTCCACGACTTCATTCTGGGGCAGGGGCTGCTGCCGCCCGACCTGATGCGCAAGGCGGTACTGGAGAGTTTCATCCCCTCGCAAAAGTAGGGCTTATGTGCTAGTCAGGAACGGCGGCCGTATTCTTCGGTCGCCGTTTTTTTTGGTTCAGGATCTCCCCCCAGATGCTCCCCCCCCAACTGACCAAAGCCGCTTTTCGCTCCGCTCTCGCCGCCATGCTGCTGGCACTGGCCGCCTGTGCGACGCCGCCGCCCGCCGACGATCCCGAAGCGGTCGCCGAGTTCAAGGAACTCAACGATCCGCTGGAGCCGACCAACCGCGCCATCTTCGATTTCAACGACACGCTCTACGTCAATGTGCTGCGGCCGGTTGCGATGGGCTATCGCGACGTGGTGCCGGAATTCGCTCGCGGGCGCGTCGACGATTTCCTGACCAACCTCAAGGTGCCCGTGGTGTTCGTCAATGACCTGCTGCAGGGCAATTTCTCCCGTGCCGGCGAGGCGGTCGAACGTCTGGCGCTCAATCTGAGCTTCGGCGTCGGCGGCATCATGGATGTGGCGACGCCGATGGGTGTGCCGCGTCACGACGCCGATTTCGGCCAAACCCTGGCCGTGTGGGGCGTGGGCGAGGGGCCTTATCTGGTGTTGCCGGTGATCGGCCCGTCCAATCCGCGCGACGGCTTCGGCTATCTGGTCGACAGCTTCGCCGATCCGCTCGACCAATATCTGCAGGACAGCAATATGAGCTGGGTCGCCGAAATCCGCTTCGGCGTGACCGTGGTGACGGTGGTCGACGCCAATGTCGAGGTGCTGGACGACATCAAGCGCTCCTCGATGGATTATTACGGCGCCATGCGCAGCGCCTATCGCCAGCGCCGCATGGCCCAGATCAACGAAGCGACCAGCCCGGGCGTCGGCTGGGTCCACTTCATGCCGCACTGGACCTGGAGTAACCTGGGGATTCAGTGAGGATTCAGCGGCGGAACGAGCAGACCCGTTCCATCAGCAGATCCATGGCGGCCAACGCCGATTGCTCCCTCACCGCGTCGCGATCCCCCGGGAACAGGCAGGCGCGGTGCAGGGTGAGGGCGCCGCGCTGCGCGGCGGCGATGTGGACGGTTCCGACCGGTTTGGTGGCGGTGCCGCCGTCCGGGCCGGCGACGCCGGTGATGGACAGGCTGATATCGGCGCGGGAATGGGCCAGGGCGCCTTCGGCCATGACCCGCGCTACCTGGGCGCTGACCGCCCCGTGTGCCTCGATCATCTCCTCCGGCACGCCCAGCATTTCGGTCTTGGCCTGGTTGGAATAGGTGACGAAGCCGCGCTCGACCACGCTGGAACTGCCGGGAATGGCGGTCAGCGCCGCGGCGACCAGGCCGCCGGTGCAGGATTCAGCGGTGGTCAGCGTCACCCCGTGCAGGCGGC
>Ga0213872_10001690_pt1 | contig 13881 bp, 13 predicted proteins | sample VelepicomBERX_R2_FD_160071 | JGI IMG/M metagenome (GOLD analysis project Ga0213872, IMG submission 160071) | Rhizosphere microbial communities from Vellozia epidendroides in rupestrian grasslands, the National Park of Serra do Cipo, Brazil - RX_R2 | ecosystem: Host-associated > Plants > Roots >...
GCGCGCCATCCATGAGGACGGGCATCTTGCCGTCCTGTGCGGGCCGGACCTGGAACAATTCTCGAAGCGCTGGCTGCAGCCCCCCTCGCCGGCCAACTGGGTTCCGGTCTTCGACGCGGTCGAGCTTGACCATGATCAGCCGGTGGCGCTGCTGCGTTCCTCGGGCGGATGGCAGCTCAACGACCAGGCCTTCGAACAGGCCGCCCATGCGATGGGCGTGGCGGCGCATGCCCGCTACGTCATTCTCGATCTCAGGAACAATCCGGGCGGCCACGGAGAAATCGGCCATTTCATCGCCTCCTATTTCTTTCCCGCCGGACAGGAGGCGATCTTGCTGGAGCGCGGCCTGACCCGCGATCCGAAGCAATTATGGCAGGCCTACAGCCTTCCTTTCGTCCCCGGCCCCCGGCTGGCAGACGCGAAGCTTTATGTCCTGGTCAATCACGCCACGGCTTCGGCTGCCGAAGGCTTCTCCTTCTTCATGCAGCACCGCAAACGGGCCACGATCATCGGTCAGACCACGGCCGGAGCCGGCAATCCCGCCACGGTCATGGAGCTTCCCTCCGGCATGGCGTTGATGCTGCCCTTCAAGCGGGTGGTCGCCCCGGACAGTGACGAGGGATGGGATGGCGTCGGGGTCGTCCCGGATGTGGCCGCGGAAGCGGGAAAGGAACAGGAAGCCGCGATCCGGCTGATCCGCGAGGACATCTCACAGCATGTGCCGGAACAGCACTCTCAGCAACCCCGCCACTAGACCGAGGCCCAGAACGCCGCCGGCCCACAGGCCGATGAACCAAAGAAATTGCCGGCGCATCAATGATACCCCGTTTCCCTGACCTTGCCGCGGAACACCCAATAGCCATAGGCCGTGTAGCAGAGGATGACCGGGATCAGGATCGCCGCCCCGATCAGCATGAAGCCTTGGCTGGCCGGCGGCGAGGCTGCCTCCTGGATCGAGATCCGTCCCGGCACGATGTCGGGATAGATGGAAATGCCCAACCCCATGAAGCAAAGCGCGTAAAGCACCAGCGACAGCAGGAAGGGCCAGCGTTCCCTTCTGGTCTTCAAGGTCCAGATCAGACCGGCGGCGGTGACCGCCACCAGCAGCGGCACCTGGGCGGTGGCCAGCACGGTGGGGAAGGTGAACCAGCGCTGCCAGTAATTCCCGTCGAGGAAGGGGGTGGCGCCGCTGACAGCCAGGATCGCGGCGAGCGTAACGCCGCCCATGCGCCAGGACAGGGAATAGGCCTGCTCCTGGATCTCGCCTTCGGTCTTCATCACCAGCCAGGTGGCTCCCAGCAGTCCATAGCCCGCCACCACCGAAAAGCCGGTCAGCAGCGAGAAGGAAGTCAGCCAATCCCACCAGCCCCCGGCATAGGCGCGGTCGGCAACCGGTATGCCTTGCAGCAGCGCGCCCAGGATCACGCCTTGCGAAAAAGCCGCCATCGCCGAACCGGCGGAAAAGGCCAGATCCCAGGCCCGACGCCCGCGCACGGTGCGCCAGCGGAACTCGAAGGCGGTGCCGCGGAAGACGAGGCTCAGCAGCATGGCGATGACCGGCGCGTAGAGGGCCGGCATCACCACCGCGTAAGCCAGCGGGAAGGCGGCGAACAGCCCGCCGCCGCCCAGGATCAGCCAGGTCTCGTTGCCGTCCCAGACCGGTGCGACGGAATTCATCAGCGTGTCGCGCTGTTTTCCCGGCTCGTAGAAGGGAAACAGGATGCCGATGCCGAGATCGAATCCGTCCAGCACGACATAGGCGAAAACGGCGAAGGCGATCAGGAAAGCCCAGATCAGAGGAAGGTCAATGCTCATGACGGATGATCTCCTCGGCGACCGGCGTGATGCCCGCGGTGCGGATCGGCCCCAATTCCTCGGCGCCGCTCTCGCCGGGATGGGGGGCGTGGCTCATCAGGCGGACCATGTAGAAGATTCCGGCCGAGAACACGGTGAAATAGATGATCGCAAAAGCCGCCAGCGAGGCGGCCACCGCCGGCGCAGCCAAAGGCGAAACGGAATGGTCGGTGCGCAGCAGGCCATACACGGTGAAGGGCTGCCGGCCGACCTCGGTGGTCACCCAGCCGCACACCACGGCGGCGAAGCCGGCCGGCCCCATGGCGACAGCGCCGCGATGCAGCCATTTGCAGTCATAGAGCGATCCCTTGAGGCGGGCGAACAGGGCCGAGACGCCGAGAGCCAGCATCAGGAACCCCAACCCCACCATCAGGCGGAAGGACCAGAAGACGATCGGCACCGGCGGCCAATCCTCGCGCGGGAAATCCTCCAGACCTTGCAGCGGCGCGTCCGGATCATGCTTCAGGATCAGCGACGACATTTTCGGGATCTCGACCGCGTAATCGACCTTGCCCTCTTCCTGATTGGGCAAGCCGAACAGAATTAGCGGCGCTCCTTCCGGATGAGCCTGATAATGCCCTTCCATCGCCAGAACCTTGGCCGGCTGATGCTCCAGCGTGTTCAATCCATGGGCGTCGCCGGCGAATATCTGCAGGGGCGCCACCACGATGATCATGCCCATCGCCATCGAGAACATGATGCGGGTGGCAGGATTGTTCTTGTCGCGCAGCAGATGGAAGGCCCCGACCGCCCCCACCGCCAGCGCGGTGGTGAGATAGGCGGCCATCACCATATGGACCAGCCGGAAGGGAAAAGACGGGTTGAAGATCACCGCCAGCCAGTCGGCCGGGACGAATTGGCCGGCCTCATTGACGGCGTAGCCTGCAGGGGTCTGCATCCAGCTATTGGCCGAAAGGATCCAGAAGGCGGAAATGAAGGTGCCGACCGCCACCGCCAGGGTGGCGACGTAATGCAGGCGCTTGCCCACCCTTTCGAGGCCGAACAGCATGACGCCCAGGAAACCTGCCTCCAGGAAGAAGGCGGAGAGTACCTCATAGGCCATCAGTGGCCCGATCACCGGACCGGCCTTGTCGGCGAACACCGACCAGTTGGTGCCGAACTGATAAGACATGACCAGCCCCGACACCACGCCGGCGGCAAAGCCGGTGGCGAAGATCTTGAGCCAATATCTGAAGAGCTGGAGATAGACGTCCCGTCCGGTTTTCAGCCACAGCGTTTCCAGCACGGCGAGATAGCTTGCCAGCCCGATCGAGAAGACCGGGAAGATGATGTGCACGGCCACCGTGAAACCGAATTGGGCGCGCGCCAGGATCAGGGCGTCCATCACGAGTTCTCCTCGGGTTCTTTCCTCGACTTGGCGAAATTGACGATCTTGTTCTTGGCTTCCAGCAGCTTCGACACGCCGGCCCCCAGCGCCAGCAGCCGCATCAACTCGGCATTGTCGAGCTTTTGCACATCGTCCGCCCAGCCTAGCAGCAATTCGATCATGTCATGCATCTGGCGCATGCGGTCTTGTGCAAAGCGCTCACGATCGGACTGCGGATTTTCCAAGAGCACGTCGCGCAGCAGGGACATGGTCGGATCGATCTCGCGTTTCCTGCGCTCCTCGGCCAGCGTGCGGACGATCTGCCAGATATCGTCCGGCGCTTCGAGATAGTCGCGGCGATCTCCCGGCAGGTGACGCTTCTTGACCAGCCGCCAGCCTTCCAGTTCCTTGATTCCCATGCTGACATTCGAACGCGAAATACCCAGAGCCTCGGTGATCTCGTCGGCATTGAGGGGCCGCTGGGAGAGAAACAACAGGGCATAGATCTGCCCGACCGTGCGGTTGATGCCCCAGCGCCCCCCCATTTCGCCGAAATGCAGGACGAAGGTCTGGATCAGCGGCGGCAGGTTCATGCTGGATTTCCGATATTTCAGAATTTCCTGAAATTACAAAAATCGTTGATGCAGGTCAATGCGCCGAATTCGCATCCCCATGACACCGGTGGCAGGATCATTTTTCCCGGGACGATGACTTTTCAGCAACAGCTTTGCCTTCCTGTGGAGGCATGGCCGGATCAGGCTAGTCGTTTGATTCGAAAGATGTTTCCAGACACAAAGAGAGTAGGGAACAAGATATTGTCCACCGGTTTCCAAGCGCTTGACTTTTTCCCTGACACCGGTAGCATTGCAACAAAATACAGCCCGAACACGGGCGTTTCTGGGGAGGAAACAGGCACCATGCGCACCAAATCCATTCTTCGTCTGTCCGTCGCCGCGTCGGCGCTCTATCTCGGGCTGCCCGCTTATGCCGCGGAACAGCCGTCCGACACGCTTGACGAGGTAGTCGTCACCGCCAACAAGCGCGCCGAAAAGATCGAGGATGTCCCCTCCTCGGTACTGGCGGTCACGGCGGAACAGCTCGACAACGCCAATGTCCACGATTTCGACAATCTGGTGCAGATCGCGCCGAACCTGACCATCACCAAGACTTCGCAGCCGGGCAATAACAGCATCAATATGCGCGGCGTCGGCACCTATTCCCTGTCCATCGCCTCGCAGACGAGTGTCGCGGTGGTGATCGACGACGTCCCCCAGGCGATCCAGGCCGAAGCCTTTTCCGCCCTGGTCGGCGTCCAGCAGATCGAGGTGCTGCGCGGCCCGCAAAGCACCCTGTTCGGCAAATCGGCGGATTCGGGCCTGATCAATATCACCACGGCTCAACCCTCGAACAAATTCACGGCCTCGGCCGAGATCCTGGCCACCAGCGACCATGAGGAGCATGTCCAAGGCGCGGTCTCGGGCCCGGTCAGCGACACGCTGAAGCTCCGCCTGACCGTCAATGACAGCAATTACCGCGGCAATGTCTACAATTCCTACAGCGGCAACTGGCTGAACGGCAGCGCCGACAAGACGGTGCGCGGCACGGTCCTGTGGGAACCCGCGGCGGACTGGTCGGTGGCGCTCACCCCTTATGTCACCAAGACCACCGCCAGCTGCTGCGCGGTTGCGCTGTCCTATGTCACCCCGGGCGTGACCTTCCCGAGCACCAGCAAGGCCGTCGTGCCCTACCAGCAGGCCTATCCCGGCATCACCCCCGGGGCGAACAACCATTTCATCGCCCAGAGCGTCGACGCCTCGGGCAACGCGGACAGCGAAGGCGCGGGCCTCAAGATCAGCCACGAATTCGCTTCGGGCCACACGCTGACCTCGATCACCTCGTTCGACCATTACGAACTGGATGACCGCCAGAGCACCGACCAGTCGGCCTATAATTTCCAGCTTCTGAACCCCAAGCTGCCCTTCGGCGGCTCGGCCAATGGCGGCTATTTTCACGTCAACAACGTCACCGAGGAACTGCGACTGACTTCGCCCGATGCCGGCTGGCTGAAATATGTCGCGGGCGTCTATACCAGCGACCAGTGGGCGGCGCGTTATTTCGTGCGCGGCTCCGACACTCTGGGCACCTTCAACGGCCAGACTCCGCTGGCCACCTCCTCGCCCTATTCGCGCTATACCGCCCAGGACACCATCGACACCTATGCCGCCTATGGCCAGGCGACGGCCGAACTGACCGACGAATTGTCGCTGGTCGGCGGCGTCCGCTACGAGCACGAAGCCAACGCTTATAAATTCCTCGACCTGACGAACAATGTCCGCTTCGGCGATCCGAGCTGCTCGACCGCCACGCCGTCCGGCTTGTCGGCGAATACCTGCAACGATACCGATTCAGCAACAGGCAAGGCCGCGATCCAATACAAGGTCACGCCCGATCTGATGGTGTTTGCCGATTATGCCCGCGGGTTCAAAGGCGAAGCCTATGATCTCACCAGCGCCTCGACCGTGCGCACGCCCGTCCCCGGCGGCGCCTTCAAGGGCAAGCCGAACGCCGACGTGATCGCCGCCACCCAGCCGATCGCCGCAGAGACCAGCGACAATTTCGAAGTCGGCTACAAAGGCAGCTTCTTCAATCGCCGCGTAACCTGGAACAGCACGGTCTTTTACGAGGAGTTCCACGATTACCAATCCTCGCGCCAGGATCCGATCACTCAGCTGAAGCAGCTGCAGAGCGTGCCGCTGGTCACCACCAAGGGCATCGAGACCGAGATCGCCACGCGTCCTCTGACCGGCCTGACCCTGACCTTCAACGGCGCCTACGACCTGGCCCAGTCCAACAGCTTCACCGGTGCCTCCTGCTATAGCAACCAGACGGTTGCCGGCGGCTGCGTCGGCGGCCTGCAGGACCTGTCCGGCGCCCGCCTGTCCAATGCGCCGAAATGGAGCGGGGCGGGCAATGCCGAATATGATTTCGACATCGATGGCGACTTCACCGGCTTTATCAATGCCAATTACCGCTTCCAGTCGCTTGTCTATTTCGGCACCTCGCTCGATCCGAACACGGTGCAGAAATCTTATGGGTTGGTCGATCTCTCGGTCGGCGCGCAGAACGACCATTACAAGGTGACCTTCTTCGTCAACAACATCGCCAACCAGCATTACGCGCTGGAACGCGGCACTCAGACCCTGCTGAACATCAATCCCTATGGCGGCAGGCCCGGCCCGATCACCAACGCCACCTTCTGGGCGCCGGGCCGCGAGAATGACCGTTATGCCGGCCTGAAATTCGCCGTCACCTATTGATGAACCGGCGGCAATTCTGCCTGAGCACGGCCGCCCTGGCGGCCGTGCCTCTCCGCCTGCAGGCGCAAGCGCCCCTCGATATCGACGCCATCGAGCGGGGACGGGTCATGCGCTTGGCCGAAAAGGCGCTTGCCGCGAAACCGCTGACCATCACCTCGATCAAGGCGCCGCGCAGCCCCGGAAATCGGCATGAATATTATTCCGAAGCCGATTATTGGTGGCCCGATCCGGCCAATCCGAACGGTCCTTACATCCGTCGCGACGGCCTTTCCAATCCGCAGAAATTCAGCGGCCACCGCGATGCGCTGATCCGCCTCTCCCTGATCGTTCCCACACTCGCCGCCGCTTGGCGCATCACCGGCGAAAAGCGTTATGCCGATCGGGCGGATGCCCATCTCGACGCCTGGTTCGCCGCCCCGGAAACCCGCATGGCGCCGCATCTCGATCACGCTCAAGCCATCGTCGGGCTGAACAAGGGGCGCGGCATCGGCATCATCGACACGCTGCAACTGGTCGAGGTGGCGCGGGCCGTCCAGGTGATGGGCGGGCATGCGCCGGCCACCGCCTGGTTCGGCGACTATCTGCGCTGGCTGACCACCTCGCCCAACGGTCAGAGCGAGCGTGACAAGAAGAACAATCATGGAAGCTGCTGGCTTCTGCAGGCCGCCCAATTCGCCCGCCTGACCGGCGACGGCGCGCTGATCGCCTGGGCGCACGAGCGTTTCCGATCGGTCATCCTGCCGCAGCAGATCGCGGCCGACGGAAGCCAACCCCTGGAACTGGCGCGCACCAAGCCCTACAGCTATTGCCTGTTCAATCTTGACGTCCTGGCCACCCTCTGCCGAACCTTGGGCGACGATCTGTGGCCAGGTCCTCTCGAGCGGGCAATCGCCTTCATGGCGCCTTTCATCGCGGACAAAAGCCGTTGGCCTTATCCGCCCGATGTCGAACAGTTCGCCTTGCTGCCGGTCCGCCAGATCAGCCTGCTCTTCGCCGGCTTGGCCTTGAACCGGCCGGATTATCTCGATCTGTGGAAACGCCTCGACCCGGATCCCGCCGAAGCCGAGGTGATCCGCAACTACCCGATCCGCCAGCCGGTGCTGTGGAGAGACTGATCATGCGTAAACTTGCCGCCGTCCTGTTCGGCCTCTTCCCCCTGCTGGCGGCCGCCGCGATCCCGCCTTTTGACGAAACGGTCGAGATGAAGCTGCAGCCGCAGATCGAGACCCTGCTCGGCCGGTTGGTCAAGGAGGGGCGCGGCTTGCAGATCGACGGCATCCCGGTGTTCAACGGCAAGGACAAGTTCCTCCCGGGCAAGATCGCCGTTTCGCTGGTCGAATTCCTTGCTTCGCTGCCGTCCGACGATCCGCGCCTGGCCAACTATCTCGAGGATTTCAAGAAAGTGGCGCGTTTGACGGTGGATGACGCGAACGACACATGGGGTGCCTATTACTACATCGTCGCGCTCGACAAACTGCGCGAGGCCGGGCTGCTGAACCGCGCGATCGACCGGCTGACCCTGGCCAAATTGCGCGTCCATCTCGATTGGCGGATGTTCGTCGATCCCGACAATTTCGACCTGATCGACCATCCCAATAATTATTATGTCGTGGCTTACGGCATCGCCCGTCTGCGGATGCGGATGGGCTGGGAGGACGGCTCCGGCGCGGCGAAGATCTATGACAGGATCATCGATCACTACCACCGCTATTCCGGCGAATTCGGCTTCGCCGACGAGACCGACGGCGAAGGACGCTTCGACCGCTACAGCGTGCTTCTCTCCGCCGAGCTCGCCCATCATTTCCTCGAAGCCGGCGACCGGCCGCCGGCGGAAGTGACGGGATGGGTCAGGAAATCGGCCGACCTCATGCTGGCGCGAATGCATGAGAACGGCGCCGGCTTCGAATATGGCCGATCCTTGGGCCCCTATTCCGAAACCGCCATCATCGAAGTGCTGACCACGGCGGCCGCGCTGGGCGTTCTGTCGGAGCAGGAGAAGATGCTGGCCTACAGCTATGTCTCCCGGGCGGCGCAGCGTTATTTCGAGTTCTGGGTCGACAAGAAGACCGGCTCGGTCGATTTGTGGGAAGACGGACGCCGCTCCGACGCCTATCGCGGCAAGTTCCGAATCCTGGGCGAAAATCTCTCGCTGGCGCATCAATTCGCCTACACCGACGAGATGTGGAACAAGATGGGCTTCAAAGGCCGCCCGCCGCTGGCCGATTTCGCGGCAGCGCTGGAGGCCCGTCCCAAACAGGGCGTCACCTGGTTCTCCAAGGGAACTTACGACCGGCTGCTGCTGACGCGGCGCGACCAGGGCCACATCATCGGTTTGCCGGTGATCAGCGGCGGCGCCACCCAGCATATGAACAGCCCCTATTTTCCCATTCCCTATTCGCGCGGGATGCTGGCCGGGGTGGCGGACGGCACCATCCCATTGCTGGTGCCGCAATTCGCCTTGGCCGATGGCAGCGTGCTGATGCCGCTGGCCTATTTCCGCGATGTGAAGCTGGAGAAGAACGCCATCTCCTGGCGCCAGACCGAGATGGACCGCATGGGAAGCAGTGTACCGCTTCCCGACGACCGGCTTTCCGTCGAGACCAGCTACAAGTTCGAGCCCGGCAAGATCGTCCGCACCGATCTCTACACACCGAAAGCGCCGCTCGACATCGCTGGCATCCGCATGGATTACGCCGGTTTCGGCAATAGCCGCTTCAAAGCCGAAGGGCTGGAGAGCTGCCAAAGCCAAACGATCGACAAAGATCCCGACTATCTGTCCGACGACGGCCCCATGACGGAGAAGACTGTCTGCACCTCGGGGCGCCGCACCGTCTCGGCCCCTTTCACCATCCGCTGGACGTTGACTTACTGACGCGCCGGTAAAGAACCACGCCCAGCAGCCCGGACATTACGAACAGCGCCACGCTGACCACCGTTCGCCAGACCGGCTGGACATGGATCCCGCTTCCCAAAAGGACGAAGATCGCCGTCTGGGGGAGATAGCCGACCAGGCTGCCGGCCAGGAAGGGCGGCAGCGCCACGGAGGAAACCCCCGCGACCAGATTGGTCAGGACGTTGCTGCCGACCGGAAGCAGGCGGATCAAGGTCGCCATGGTGAAGGGATGCCCCTTCAAAACCGCGTCCAGCTTTTCGATCCGCTCGGCGAAACGGTGCCGCACCAGTTCGCGCCCGAGCAGGCGGGCATAGAGGAAGCAAAGCAGGCAGCCGAGACCGGAAGCCGTCTCGGCCAGGATCAACCCCTCGCCCAGCCCGAAAGCATAGCCGGCCAGGAAGCAGACCGCCTGGCGCGGCAGCCCGACCGCCACCGTCAGCGCGCCGAAACCGAGATAATAGAGCCAGCCCGACACGCCATTGCCGCGGATCTCGGTATCGACCCAGTTGGCGTCCAGCCGATGGGCCAGACCGCTGGCCTTCACCGCCCAGCCGATGGCCAGCAGCGAAGCCATCAGCAGCAGGCCCTTCAGCAGAATGTGAGCCCTCATTTTCTCATTCCCCCATCGTCGGCACGGAGGAAAATTTGGCCACAGGGCAGACGACGGGTGAAGCCAAGCCTAGCCGGCTTGGCAAGACCGGCAACGAACCCTGTGGCCAAATTTTCCCCGCCCCTTCGGGGTCGCGTTTTGGCGGACGCCCGTCTGCGACTTGACGGATCGCCTCCCCAAAACGCGATGACGACGATGGGGGAATGAGAAAATGAGGGCTTAAGTTCATTCCACGCTTTCGATCTGCGGCAGATTGGCGCGAGCTTGCAGCCACATGACGCCGAACAGATCGACGATGCCGACCCATAGGCGGTTCCACACGCCATATTTCGATACGCCGCGCTGGCGCGGCCGGTGATTGACCGGAACCGACACCACCTTGCCGCCGCGCCGGATCATCAAGGCGGGCAGAAAACGGTGCATATGGTCGAAGCGCGGCATGTCGAGAAAGGCCTCGCGCGAAAAGACCTTGAGGCCGCAGCCGGTGTCAGGCGTGTCGTCCTTGAGCATGGCGGCACGCACCTTGTTGGCGATGCGCGAGGAGAGTTTCCGGATGCCGTCGTCCCGGCGCTTATGACGCCAGCCCGCCACCAGCAGGAAGGAGCGGCGCTCGGGCGGTTCGTCCAGCAGGCGCTTCAACAGGGCCGGGATGTCGGCGGGGTCGTTCTGGCCGTCGCCGTCCAGAGTGGCGATCAGAGGAGCGCGCGCGCCCTTGACCCCGGTAGCGACGGCGGCGCTCTGCCCGCAGCTCGATTTGTGGCGGATGATGCGCAGCGTGGGGAATCTGGCCTTGGCTTCGCGCAGGCGGGCCGGGGTGGCGTCGTCGCTCCCGTCATCGACATAGATGATCTCGAAGACATGCTTGCCTGACAAGGCGGCGTCGATCTCGGACACCAGCGGCAGGATATTGTCGGCCTCATTCTTGACGGGAACGATGACGGCCAGCACGGGCTCGAAGGAGATGGGGGCGTCGGGAGCTTTGGGCATGATGAGCCCTTATTACACAAGAGTGTCTCCCGACGCCACCTGTCAGCGGATGTGGATGGGCAGGATCACGCTGAGGCCGGGCGAGACCGGCTGGGCATAGACCACCGGCGGCGGCGCATAGACTACCGGCGGGGCCGGAGAAACCACCACCGGCGGCGCGTAATAGGGATGATGCTCGCGCCACTCGCGTTCGCGCCATTCGCGTTCGCGCTCATGTTCACGCCATTCATGCTCGTGCCACTCGCGCTCGCGCCATTCGTCATGGTCATGGTCGGCGAAGGCTGGAGCCGCGACGCCGCCCACCAACCCGAGAGCGACGGCGGTGAAAAGCAGGGATTTGATCATGATCAAACTCCTTTCCTCCTACTCAATTTACTGGCTGGCGGCCGGACTCTGCTCGACCGACGACTTCTGCTTATGTTCGCGGAAAGCGTCATCGGCGGCCTTCTTCTGGTCGGCGCTCAGGCTGCCATAGAGATCGCTGAACACCTTGGCCAGCTTGCGGACATGCTTGGCGTGGGCTTCCTCGATCTCGGCATAGGCGTTGAGATCGGCCACCGCGGTGAGATTGGCCTCGTCCTTGCGCTTCTCCGCCACCAATTCATGGCTCTCCTTGGCATTGGCGCGCATGACATTGGCAACCGCCAGCCACTTCTTTTCCTGGTCGGCGGTGATCTTGAGTTGGTCATGCAAGGAGGAAATGCGGCTTTCGAGCGCGTTTTCGTGCTTGGGCGCGGCCTGCTGCATCATGGCGGGGCCAGCCGGCGTGGCTGCCGGCGGGGTCTGCTGCGCCAAGGCGGGAACGGCGGTCAGGCCGGCGACGACGAAAAGAGCGGCGGCGTTGCGTGTCAGGGTTGGGGTGATGGTCATCGTCAATGTCCCGTGATCGGTTTCAAGATGGGACAAAGGATCACCCTTAATTATGAAAATTCAACGGCATTTCTGTGAATTAGCCGAACTAATCCGTGACAAAAAAGAGATGTCGTAACTTAACGCGCCAGCCAGCCGCCATCGACCGGCAGCACCGTGCCGTGGACATAGTCGGAAGCGCGAGAAGAGAGGAACACCGCCGCCCCACCCAGATCGGCGGGATCCCCCCAGCGGCCGGCAGGAATGCGCGCCAGAATGTCGGCATTGCGCTTTTCGTCGGCTCGCAAAGCTTCGGTATTGTTGGTGGCGAAATAACCGGGAGCGATGGCGTTGACATTGATGCCCTTGCCCGCCCACTCATTGGCCAGCAGACGCGTTATTCCCAGCACGCCGCTCTTGCTGCCGGTATAGGACGCTACGCGAATGCCGCCCTGGAAGGACAGCATCGAGGCGATATTGATGATCTTGCCACCGCGTTTTCCCGCCACCATGCGCCGGGCAACGGCCTGGGCAAGGAAGAACACCGACTTCAAATTGACGTCCATCACCGCGTCCCAGTCGGCCTCGGTGAAATCCAGCGCGTCGGCGCGGCGGATGATGCCGGCATTGTTGATCAGGATGTCGATCGGCCCGAGATCGCTCTCCACCGCCTCCACCGCGGCCGCGATCGGCGCGGTGGAGGACAGATCGGCGGACACGGGGAGAAAGCGCCGCCCCAGCGCCTTGACCCGCTTTTCGGTCTCGTCCGGAGCCGAGCGCCCCACCGCGGCGATGTCGGCCCCGGCCTCGGCCAAGGCGATCGCTATTGCCTGGCCGATGCCGGTATTGGCCCCGGTGACGACGGCGACGCGGCCCGAGAGGTCGAACATGGCTGCGCTCATTTTAGCTGGCAGATATCGAGAGTGTTGAGGTCGGTGTAATCGAGATTTTCGCCCGCCATCGCCCAGATGAAGGTGTAGGCGCCGGTGCCGGCGCCGCAATGAATCGACCAGGGCGGACTCATCACCGCTTCCTGATTGGCGATGACGATATGGCGGGCCTTGTCGGGCTCGCCCATGAAATGGAAAACCCGTTCCTCGGGCTTCAGTCCGAAATAGAAATAGACCTCGGAACGCCGGTCATGCCGATGCGGCGGCATGGTGTTCCACACGCTCCCGGGCTTCAGCATGGTCAGGCCGAGCAGGAGCTGCGCCGAGCGGCAGGTGGCCGGAACGATATATTGATAGATGGTCCGTTCGTTCGAGGTTTCGAGCGCGCCGCGCTCCAGCGGCACGGCCTTGTCGATCGAGATATGCTTGGTCTCGAAGCGGGCGTGGGCCGGACAGCTCACCAGATAGAACCGCGCCGGCTTGTCATGCGACAGCGAGGCGAACACCACATCCTTGCTGCCCATCGGCACATAAAGCCCGTCCCTGGGGGCCAGCTCGAAGACCACGCCATCGACGGTGACGCTGCCCGCCCCGTCGCCGACATTGACCACGCCCAGTTCGCGCCTCTCGAGGAAGGGCGCGCCCGCCACCGGGGCGGTCTGGGCCGGCAGGGCGACCGGCGCCGGATCCGGCGCGGCGCCGCCGACCACCATCCGCTCATTGTGCATATAGTTCAGCACCACCTGGCCGGGCACGAACAGATCGGTAATCAGATAGCGTTCGCGTAAGCTTTCATTGTCGACCCCGTTCATCATGTCGGGGTGGGTGGCGTGATAGGTTTTCTTGAACATGGCGCTCCTCCGATCGGGCCAATGGTAACCGGTGTCAAAATTAAAGACAACTCCCTCAGCGAAGGGGGGCCGGTATCGAGGTCGATTGGCGCACCACCAGCAGCGGCGACACCGAGATGTCCTGTTCGGGCGGCGCGTCGGTGATCTGGGCCAGCAGCTTGCGGGCGGCCAGCGCCCCCATATCCCGGATCGGCAATTTGACCGATGTCAGAGGCGGCCACACCTTCGAGACGATCGGACTGTCGTCGAAGCCGACCACCGAGAGATCGGCCGGGATATCCAGGCCGGCCTCGTGCGCGGCGC